>JAABUK010010024.1_pt1 | contig 12774 bp, 1 predicted proteins | sample 5559141 | NCBI WGS metagenome assembly JAABUK01 (sample SAMN10711869, study PRJNA513367) | rock metagenome | isolation source: Antarctica rocks | place: Antarctica: Victoria Land, Pudding Butte nord | collected 2016-01-03
CCAAATAACTCCGCTAAGCGAGCCAAGGCTGACATAATAATCACGTACAACCAAACCGGAAAGTCCTGGGGGCGCACACCATGGGGGCGCACAGCACAGTTCGGATTCAGCCGTAGATGCCGAGGTCTTGCCTCAGTCCCTCAGACCTGCCGAGCCACCGCTAAGCCCCTTCGGGTTAGCTCCCGTTCACTAAGCCCCTTCGGGTTAGAAATACTAACTTCGCAGCTAAACGGCGGCAGGTCTAAGCGTAAAACCCTATATTTTTATTAAATTCGTATTATTTTCGCAGGCCGCTTATATAAATTTTTCCGTTAACTTTTTTCTTTATTAATAATTAACTTTACGACGCGATCGTTATCTAATTATTTTAGAATAAGATTTAAATTAATCGCGCGCTAATACTTTTATATATACTCTTTCGAATATAGTTATTTATAATACCATCTATCGTATATATAGCGAAATAAATATAGGTTATCTAAAAATCCTTAATTATAACTCGAGTTTCGATTATTATCATAATAATAATTATTTATTATTAGTTTTTATTCTTTATTATCGGTAGGTCCCCTTCGTTATAGAACCCTCTACGAAATATATTTAAGGTTAAAACTAATATTTATTATAATAGTATTATATATAGTAGGCGATTTCGCGTTTATATCTATTATAATAAAAATAAATAATTTATATAAGACTCTAGATCGAGAGTATATAGAAGGCGCCGCGATATATTATTTCGGGGTCGAGCTTAAGGAGAAGTAATATAATATTTTAAATATATTATTAAACTAGAGAACGGATTTAATCTTAATTACGAAAACTAGATTTAATAAAAATATCGTTTTTTAAACTTTATTATTAATATTTTTACCTATTAAAGCGATATTAATTATTATATTTTTAAATACTTTATTAGAAGAGTAATACGAGAAATTAAATCGTATATTTAATTACCGACCCTTCGTTCTAAACGGCGATAGTAATAACCTTATTAATATTATAACGATACGCTCCGGCTAGTTCACTTACGGTATAATAATTAAACGCGACTTATAGATAAATAATTAATAATAATAATCTTTACGAATCCTAAAATTACTAGTTCGAGTAATTTTAATACCGACGTACTACGGTATATTAACTTTACGTTACGGTTATATTTATTAATAATCGACGAGCTTTATTTAATAACTAAATAAAAGAAGTTTCGATTAATATATTTTAATCTAGGTATCCTTTAAAAGTAATTACTACCTAATATCCCTCTTTTAGGGGTCTTTATAACGCTCGATATCGAAATACTTAAGATTATACGAGAGCGATATACTTTTACGGAAGATATTATTATTATAAAGACTCCGTTTAATTAATTAGAGATATATATTTAAACTAACGTTACTTATAATCCTATTAACGGTATATTTAATTTATAGTATATTTTACCGTCGTAGATTACTACCGCCTAGGATATTCCGAAGACGATTATTTTTATAGATTCCGTAACCTAGGTTAAGGATATATATTAATTAATATATATATAAATAAGATGATTATCGTATCCGATCGAGGGTACGAAATTAGTTATATCTTTTTTCGCGGCGATAGCTACTCGAGATAAATAAGATATCGTAATATATTTCGGTCTATTATCCGCTTAAGGTTTATCTTTATATATTATTATTATAACGGATATTTATAGGCTAGGGGTTAATAATCTAGATATAAAGAGGGTTATTTAATAATTACTCCCTTCGTTTATTTAGAAGGTATACTAACGTATAAATCGCGCGATACGTTATAATTAAGAGTAGGTATATTTTATCTTATTATATCCACCCTAGTATATAGGCCTTAAAAGCGGTATATCTTTAACGGAGCCGGTTTCGCTCGATAATATAATAATAAAATCTTTATCGGGGTCTAGAAGAGCTTATATAAATTATATAAATATTAACCGACGAGCTCGAATAGTATTTAATTTATATGATCTCTTTAATATACCCGGGAGCGGCTATATTCGCGATATCGGCCTCGTCTTTTTTAATAATACGGAATATAAAATATTAAATTATACGAAGTTATTCCTTTATTACTCGGTTTATAATCTAAAGTTATAAGCGCTTATTATTATTTACGCGGGGTTAAATAAATCGGTAGACGAGAATTTATTTAAATATCCGTAATATATATCTAAGCTTCGAGCTTGGCGATATTAAAAATTAAATAAGAAATTCGTCGACTCGTCTTAGTATTTCCTTATATCTTTAATAATACCGGATAAAATCTTAAAAGATTTAGCGACGTAGGTAGAGAGTATTCGCGATAAACGAACTATATATTAATAAATTAATAACGCGTAGTCTAGCCTCTATTTATATTATATTAAAATATTAAATATCTTAGAGTAGAGACGATAAAAAGAGTTAAATTAAAATAAAATATTCGACGCGTAGGTAATATATAATGATATTAAAAAAAAACGGCGGCTAGATCCGCTATTTAATAAAGAATAAACTAAATTTAAAGAGCGGAGGGATAATTAATTAATTAAAGTAAAATATAAACTAGTAGTTAAGAAAATACGTATTAAGGGTAGAATTATAATTAATAGGGTAAGAGCTAAATAATTAAATATACCCGTTATAAAGAGTAAATCTCGTATTAAAATTAACGCGGCGGAGAGTTAATTTAATAAGCCTTAGAATACGGAGCCGAAGAAGACCTAATATAAAGATAATAAATATTATATTATTAAAGAGTAGTATAATAATAAAAATTATACCTCGTAGCCTAGCCCTCGTAGTAAGGCGGGTAAATTAAGGGGGGAATTAATAATATTATAATAATTATACTAACTATTATAGGAGGTATCGGCGAATTAATTAATAAAACTAACCCCCTTTTAATCCCGTTAATATAGATAACGCTCTACGCGATTTTAAAACTAGTTAATAAACCCGCGCCGCGCGGATTTATTATTAGATTAATTAATAAATATCGTACTCGAAGGCTTTAAGGTAGAAGTTAGGATTATAGGACTCTTTAGTACAGAATTATATTTAACCTCTAGCCTAACTATTAAAATATCTTTATACTCGTCGTCCGTTAATAATATATATTTTTAGGTATACCGTTTATTATATTTTAATACGTTCCTACCTAATCGCTTAAATCCGGTATCGAAAAGGTTAATAATTAGGTTTAGAAAGAATTTATCCTACTCGGTATTATAAATAAACGACTTATAGGCGAGGTTAAGGGCTATATTTTAAATATCCTCGGCCACGCTTTTAACCGGATATATAACCGAGGAGGGTTTTTTAAATATAAATTCTACTATCCTCTTTAGCTTTAGAAAATATAGGTTATTAAAAACTTAATTCTTAAATAATACGTTACTATACTTGGAATAGTAGGACCGGTCGTATTAAAATATTTTAAGATTATTATTAAATAGCTTAAAAAGGTAGTCGAGCTCGAAATTTATATCCGTTATTCCCCGTAGGTTCATAAGATTATTCGTTAATATATATTCTTATAACCTTATTATTACTACCGGTGAATCTACTATATAAAGTATATAAAGTAGGGCCTATATATATTTTAAAATACCGGTAGCGTCGGCCTAGAAGAGAATTATAATATAATATAAAACGTAGCGGAGTAGGCTAATATTAATATATTTAATAATATATCGTAGGGTTAAATAGATTTCGATATATATATAAAAATATTAATAATTTTAGAACTATTAATTACGAGTGGATAGAGGTTAGGTATATATAACTTTAGAAATCTTTCTTAATATATAAGGTTAGGTATTAAAAATACTTTATACCGCGAGTTAAAATACGATATTTTTTATATATTAAGGGTCTATAGATTACTATCTTAAGATTTTAACTTAGGTTCCTATTATACGTATTTAATAATTATAGATAATTAGGTTCTTTAACACCTAAAAGTCCATTAAGTAAATAACCTTAGAGCGATCCTAACGATCGGTCGTATATTATAAAGTAAATAAATTCATAGAGTTATTAGGGCCTTAATGAATCTTATAGAGTAATTATAATATATTAAAGCGAAGGTATTAAAGACCTAAGCCCGGTAATAATTAATTAAAAGTATTAAATAAAAGCTCGGAAATATCGCTACGTAAAGCCTTAATAAATTATATATATAACTATATCTTAAGGTTACCGTATATTAATCGAATATTAATATTAAAAATAGGACTTTTATCGTTTAATTTAAGTTAATATTTGAATATATCCTTTAATATATAGATATTATTAGCCGTTATACTCTTATCTTTGAATATTAGTATTATCGGGAAGTATCTCGTTATTACCGGGTCTAATTTCTTTAGGACCGGTATCGTTTTTATTTATAAAGGCTTTATATCACCTAAATAAAATATATATACCGCCGAGATTATTAATTTAATATAATATAATCGAATCTAGAACTCGGGTTCGTTAGTGTATATTAATTAATACTAAAGTATAAGAGGAAGAGTAATAAAATTAAAAATAAAAGACGTACCTTTATATCTATATTAATAGGTATTAACTAGCGAGCGATTATCTCGGTTAATAATAATATAATTATCGGGTATTATATATTTTACCGAAGGGCCTCTTTATCGAAGAGACGCCCTTCTAAAATTAATATAATAATAATTAATCGGAATTCTCGGTAGTTATTTATTCTTTCTTTACGCCTTCCTTTTATATATTTAAAATTATTATAGATTAAAATAATACTCGCGGCCTACCTTATTAATTAAACTCTTACTTCGGCGTTTTTTCTTAGGGTTATTATACGTCGCTGTAGTATTAAATATGAAATAATTAAATTAAATTAGTATAAAGTATCGAGAACTCGTCGCCGTACCCCCCCTTAATATAAATAAAGCCCTAAAATCGTCTAAAAGTTAGTCGACCTATAAGGCCGTATTAAATAATAGAGTATTAATAATATAAGAACGGCGGGCTATTAAGTAGTAGGATTTATTAATAATAATAATAAATTATTTAATTTATTTTCGTAGTAAACTCGGTAGAAGATATTAAGCTACTATAAGATTAATCGTAATATAACCGGAATAATATTTTTAAATAGTTATAAGGTACCGCCCTTAAGCCCTTCTATAAGTAAATAAAAAGTATTAAATACTTCGTACTCCTTTAGGACCTTAATTTCTTATTAAAATATATTAGCGACTAACTAGTTTTATCTCTTAATTAACGAATCGCGCCGTTTAGATATTAATTACTTTTCGAATCGGGAATCGCTAGGTAGCTCGTTATAAGCGAAATCAAAAAATTACTTTTATACTAAATAAAAAGTATAAATTTTATATAGTTTATAAAGCGCTCTTAAAAATCTCTTTATATCCTATTATATATCGGTTATTACTATTAATATACTAGTAATTTTTTCGCCCTCCGTTTATTATCGACGACGTTTTTTATTACCTATTTCCGTCTCTTCGGATAAATCATTACTACCGGTAGAGGTAGGGGTAGGGGCGGAGGAAAAACTTAAAGAAGAAAAAATAAAGACTAACCTATTTAAGATTATACGAGAGCGGAGGTTTAGGGTAGGGGTATAGCGCGCTCGTTTAAATAAACGGCTTACGGTCTTTATATATAACGGAGATAAACGGGGAGGCGATATTAAGAGGCTAAATAATAAATTAATAAATAATAATATAATTTCTATTTTAATATAATTTATAACGCGGATTATTAATATTAAGGATTAATATTAATAATTAGTATAGGATTATTATAATTAAGATTAAAATAATAGAGTTAGGCGAAACCGCGCCGCGCGGTTTTACCCTATAACTAATAATATCCTACGCTATTTATATAGCTTAATACTAGCGCCCTTTAATCTTATTATTCGTTTACCGAAAAAAACTATTTTTATTATAAAATCTTTTCTCCGTTTATTTTACCTTACTTTAGGTTATTTTAAATAACCTTAATATCTTTAAATAATATCTTTAAATAATTTTCTATACGCGCCCTCGGTTAACCTTTAATAATAAATTAATATAATTTTAAATAACTAGGTCCTCCTAAATTACTTTATATATTAATATTTAATTAACGGGTAATATTAAAATAAGTTAGGTACCGGCCGGAAATCGATAAAAGATTAAATTAAATTTATTTAGTAACCCCGATAATATAAGATTTACCGCCGTTTATTTTAAATAAATAAAGGCGAGGTTTAATTATTTATCGGACTCTTTATTATTTAGGGTCTCGTTATCTTCCCTTACCTCTATAAATTATAAAAGGATAATTCTTCGGGGGGTAGTATCTAGGCGGCCTAATATTAAATTATATAATATTTTAGGCCGAGTAATTCTTACGTCTCTATATATATACGATACTAAAACGAATTAATTATAATTAGTTATATTTACTACCTCCTAGATCTTATTTATCTTATATATATAACCGTTTATTACTTTTCCCCGCCCCTTTACCCTCTCTTATTATTCGGTTATATTCTTATAAAAACCTAGAATAATCTCCGTATAATTATTAATAGTCTTGTCGTTAAGAGATATTAATTCTTATATAATATTAGTTTTATACCTATAGGCGAGATATTTAGGTACGTTTATATCGATATATTAAAAAAAAGTCGAGTCTTTAGGCCGAGTATATTTAATATAATAAGAATATAAAACTAGTCGGTGATTATAATTAGGTTATAGGTATATATATAAAGCCTAGTATATCGGATTTTACTAGATAATTTATTATATTAATAAATAAAATATTATCCGTAACTACTTTTTATTAAGTTATCCGTTCCGCTTTATTTAATAATAAAGATATATATCGAATTCCTCCGTTATAATATTTTTAATTTTAACCTCGGAGTTACTCTTTAAGCTCACCCCCGTTTATAATTAATTAAATATACCTTTAATAATAATATTACCCGTCTTTTTCTAAGTATCCTATACTTCTAGCCCTCCTATTTTACGAACGATAGACCGCGATATTTAATCGGTTAAAAATACTTTAATACTCGTTTTAATCGTTCGGTATTTATAGACCCTATATTTATTATTATTTATTTATAATCGAGCTATTATCCGTTATTAATTTTTAATAACTACGTTAATCTTAAAAGTATCTATATTATTTCGATAACGCTAGTATTTAATTAATCGTAAGCGGATACTTTCTTTATTTAATAATTTAGTTTATAGGCCGAAATATCTAGCTATAACGTATAAGTATATATAATAAATATATCGTAAATCGGACCTAGTTTTTATAAATACCTAGAGGGTACCGATTTAACTAGCCTCGTTATTTATATTAATAATCTTTAGATTTTTTTTTACTACCCGTTTAAGAGAATTAACCGATAGGCCCGTATAATTATAACCGAAATATTTAACCCGATTATTTATTCCTTGATCTTTATCGCCGCTATCGTCGTTACTATTATTATCGTCGCCATTATCGTCGTCGCTATTATTATCGTCGTTATTATCGTCGTCGCTATTATCGTCCTTATTAAAGTTACCGCTCGAAGGTACTATATCTTTATTCTCTAAAGTACCGTTTAAATCGTTATTATTAATTTTATAATCTACCGATTTAGGCTTAATCTCTTTATTATTAACGATTCGATAATTATATCTCTTATATTTTCCTTATAATAAAGGTCCCTCGTTATTATCTATCCTTAACTTTACTAGATATTTTCGATTAATCTTTAGTTTTATTAATTATTTATCCGTTAAGCCCGATTTAATTAAAAGAGTACGAGTATTAATTTTACTTAAATTATTTAATATCTACTAGTTTTTCGGGATACTTTTACGCGTAGATCCTCGTTTATAATTATTTCGTTTTAAGTAGTTAATCGTTAACTAAGTAATTATAGAATAAGTATCGTTATAAATAAATTTCTTAGCGATTTAATTTACGTGGCCGAGGTGATTTTCCTCTATAGTATCGAATTATTAATTTTATACTACGGTCCCCTATATATTTCGTATACCTTTAGCGTATTTCTTTTTTCGTCTATAATTAACTATCGCCCGTTTTTAAATATCTTATAGAATCGTCGAGTCTAGCGCTTTATATACCTTTTATTTATTCCCGAATTTTACCGTTTAAAGTCTATCGTTTATTAATATACCCTATACCTCCGTAATAATCTCGTTAACGATCTCTATATTATTAACGAACTTTTCTAGTATATCCTAGATTAGATTAATTTATACCTTTAGTTCTCCGGCCTAATATATTATTTCGTTAATTTTCTAGCGTATATCTACTAGTGATCTATTAGAGGCTCTAAATATAAATATAAAGATCGAGGCTTTAGCGACCGCTAAAAAAGGAGAATCTTTATAAAATACTAACGAGGATAATATTATAAATAGTTAAATAATAAATCGATAAAAAGTAAAGAGAGGTAAAGAGCTTTAACGAATAAAAATAATAAAGATTTAAATGAAATTAATAAGTAAAGTGAATTATTATACTACCGACGATAATAATAATAGGGTTAGTACGGTAAATACTAATAATAATATTAGTAATAATAATCGTTAATAAGTCTTATATATTAAATCTTAATATACGAAGTCATTACTTTAGAAGATTATTTTGAAATTTAAATATTTTTGGCTAGGAGGTAAAGTTTAAATAAATATTTAATACTAGTTAATATACGAAGTTAATACTCTAGAAGATTATTTTAAAATTTGAATAATTTTAGCTAGGAGGTAAAGTTTAAATAAGTATTTAATACTAGTTAATATACGAAGTTATTAGTCTAGAAGATTATTTTAAAATTTGAATATTTTTGGCTAGGAGGTGAAGCTCAAATAAATATTTAATATTAAATAATAACGTTCTAATTTAATCTCTTTATTTAATACTAGTAACGGCTGAATCTTAGACGTCCTTAAACTGAATAAGAATTTAAAATTCACTTTCGAATAATAAAAATTTATTTTTAAATAATATAATTATTAATAATAATATTTAGGCGCCTTTAGCCCCGCCTAAAAATCTTTAAACTTTAAAATTATTTCTTAAACTAGCTCTTATTTTAATTTTTATTTCTTCTTTCTCCTTTTTAAATTAACTTTCTTAATCTCTTTATTTAATCTTTATACTTTAATACTAATTATAATAAGAGATAATAGTATTTATAATTTAATATTAATTACGGAGACTAACGATCTTTTAAATAATATAACTTACTTTAATAATAATAATAACGAAGGGGATCTATTAAGTAAACCGTCCTCCGATAATATAAATATAAGAATAATCTTAGGCGAGATATTCGAGGACGGAATCTTAATAAGTCCTATTTATTAACCTCTACCGTTTATTATATTAATATTATAACTAGAATTATTTTACGGAGGACTATAGACTAGTCTTCGAAGATAATAATATTAAACCGAAGTATAAAGGGCCTGCCCCGAAGCTAGGTATAAAACGTAAATTAAATAAGAGTAACACGTTAGTCCCGAAAGCTAAACCGGCGGTATCTAAGATTTAAATAACTAAGAAGGAATAATCGATTTATAATAAAAAGAAGAAGGAGAAAGTGGATAAAAGCGACGATAACGGTATATTAATCGATAACGACGCTATATTAATCGATAACGACGTTAATTATAATTATAAGAATATAAAGAATTAACCTAATAACAAGGAGACGTTTATTAAATATAAATAAAAAATACCTATTAAATTTAGAAAGGATAAGATTATAAAGTTTATTAAAGAAATACTTATAAAATAAGAGAAGAAGAGAATAAATCTTAGGATTAAGAGAGACGAGGACTCTAATAAATTTATAAAGAAGAAGCGCGATATTAAAACCGTTAAGCCTCTAACCTAAAGAATAACGATATATAATATTATTTATTACGACCTTTATAACCTAGTTAAAAAGAATATTAATAGACCCGTTAAATACCGATATATAACCTTCGTAGCCTATAACTACTTTACTTTATTTATGAATCTAGGAATTTTAAGAGTCGACTAAATCCCTAAATCTAGTATCCGTTTAAATAATTAAATTATTTTATTTATAATTAACTAGTACCCGGCTAGAATCCTTATAAATTAATTAAACGAATTCGATCTAGCCGGAATAATACGTGGCCTAAAATACTCTCTCGGTTATACCGCCAAATAATAGAAAGCGGTAGGGGATATAAATATCGACGGGAATATATTAATAGCGGGGGAGAAAGGATAATACTATATATAAATAAAGAGCCTATATATATTAAATAGATAAAAGGCGTTTAATATTAATCTATATTTTAAATATCTAGCTAGGGAGAAGATCCGCTATTAAAAACTAGTATAAAAATAATTTTATAAAGTAATCGTTTAGTTCGTACCCGGATACCCTAATAACTCGATCTTCTTAACTTTATTATTATACGCTAAGTTATTACTATTTATAAAGGGGGCCGCCTAGGAACCCTCTTCCTTAATCGCGAATAATATTATATAAACCGAGATTAATAAAGTAATAATAATAATTTAGTAGAGTATTTTTAAATATAATTATAATAATCCTTAATAACGGTTAGAAAGCTAGTAAATCCGCGCGGCGTAATTTTACCGCGTCGCTTATAATAGTCCTTTAGATAGTGATACTAAGCCTACGAATAATTATAATAAAACTGAAATTTCGAATTTACTACTAAAGTTTAAGACCGTAAATATATTAGTTTTATTTTTTATAACTACGAGTATATTAGTACTAACGTCCTAGACTTCTAGATAATAATAATAATTAAAGTTTACGTATAATAACGATAAGACCACGATTATAATAATAATAAATCTAAAATCTTAATACTAAATAATTAAAGCTTTAATTTTAAATAATTAAACCCTTAAATTTAAATAACCTTAGACTCGACCCTAGGGTATATTTACTACTAATTATTCTTAAGGGCTTAATATTAGAAGGCTAGCCCCCCGCCTAAAACTTTTAAACTTTTAAAATTATTTCCTAGACTAAAGTTTAGTTCTAATAAAATTTTAGATAATCCCTTTCGATTATTAATCTATAATATCGGAATTATTATTTAAATCGTTAATACCCTCTCTTCCTAATACCTACTATAATATAATATATATATTAATTAATTCACCTTATAGTTAAAACCTATCGGACTACTATTATATTATAGTAATATTCGAAATACTTCTAAAAAAGACCCGTAATTAGATTTATAAGTATTACTTTATTTACGCCGAAGAAATTATCTTTTATTTAATAAAAGACGAGAGGTTAGTATTTAGAGGAGGCTTTCGTAAACTAGTAAAGTATAATATAAATAAAAATTACGATATCTCGATCGGAGACCCCGAAACATTTAAGGGGGTTATTTATATAGCGGATTAACTTTATATTACCCTACTCGGCGTTAATAAAGCTATTCGTAAAGATATAGCGAGTATTCTTTTTAGGTATAACGTTTAGCGCTTAGGTTATCCTAATTACTCGATTAATAATAAATATAATAAAGATCCCGGATTTATAGATATATAGTTCTATTTTAGTTATTATTTCCGTTATATTAAAGTTTATTTAACGATAAATAATAATCCTAATCGTTTTCTTATTATAATAGATACTCGAGCGGAGTAGCGAAATATAGGATTCGATATAGGAGATAAAGTTTACAGAGCCCTAATAACGAATTTAATAAACTCTTTTAAATAAAAGAACAAGCGTCTAGTATAAATAATTTAACTACGATCTCTAATTTTTAATATAGAGAATTTATTCTATCTAAATAATTACTATCGTAGGGAGGCTTTATATAATTTATATTACTATATAACTTAAAAGGGCCTTTAATATAGAAAGAAATTTAAACCGGCGAAACTTTATAACTATATTAAAATTAATAATATAATCTTTAATAGTAAAGATATATTAGATATTAAGATAAAATTTAAAATAGACGTAAAAATAATCGGCCTCGATATAAACTAGAATAAACCGACGGAAGGGGAAAAAGAAGAAGATAGGGTAACGGATAATAACGGGGATAATAAGAATACGATCTTTATAAAATTCTGGGGTTTAGACGCGTCGTACTTTATCGGGGGGGTTAAATAAAGAATAGTTTTTAATCTCTAGCGATAAATATATACTCTTTAATATTTAATAAATAGCGATAATTAATTAGTTAATAAATACTTTTAATAGGATTTTTATTACGTCGGTATTATAATTTTATAGATAATAATAAGAAAGTTTATAAATAATCGTTTATAACTTAAATTCTATTAATATTAAAATAATTATTAACTATAATATTTCTATACGCGGCTATATTAATATATAATGAATTTAGATTTTATCGTTAAGATTACGGTATTAATCTAAAAGTAGAATAATACGGGTATTTTAATAATCGATAGTTAAAATAAGGCGAACTAGACGTAATATTCGGATTTTATACTTAAACGTACTACCTGAAGGTTCCGTAGTAAGTAGAAAGCGCTAACCCGAAGGGGCTTAGCGAGCGGAAGCTAACCCGAAGGGGCTTGGCGGAGCTTGGCACATCTGAGGGACTGAGGCAACCGAGGTCCTTAGATTTGTATGGGGATTACATAAAAATCTAAGTACTACCACATCAGTCATATTGCCGTCACCGCTTTGAATGCCAGCGCAGTATATCGTTATTACATATGTAGCTGTCGCTAATCC
>JAABUK010010026.1_pt1 | contig 12772 bp, 5 predicted proteins | sample 5559141 | NCBI WGS metagenome assembly JAABUK01 (sample SAMN10711869, study PRJNA513367) | rock metagenome | isolation source: Antarctica rocks | place: Antarctica: Victoria Land, Pudding Butte nord | collected 2016-01-03
TCTTTAAAATCTTTTCTAGCGTGTTTAATAATGTGATTAATTTATACGCTAATAGATTTAAGTAGTCTTTCTTATTTGATTTCTTTAGTATTATCGTACGAGCGTTTTTAAAGTGATCTGATTGAATTTCTTACGTAAGATAAATCTGAAATAATTTTTTAATCAGATTCAACTTTTCTTATATAAGAATTTGAATAACTTTATTTGAAATTTCATCTAATTTAAAGATCTTATCTTTTTCTATATAACTAACTACTTTTAAGATTTCTCTTTTCTCGATCTCTTTTTACTGTAGAATTCTTTAAGAATATTTATATTCTTTAATATCTATAAGATCTATTTTAAAAGAAGAGAAAAAGTAGATATTACACAAAAGCTTTGCTTTACTCTCTATATCTTTCGCTTTATATATTTCTTATTTAAAAGTGAAAAAGAATATTTAAGTAATTTATTCTTATGATTGCTGTCTTACTTATTATATAATCTTTTAGATTCTCTATAATCTTTATATTATCTTCTATATTATATTTCTAAAGTCTTCTTTTTTTATCTTTAATAATATCTTCTCTTTTTAATTGCGCTGTTATATAAAGTTTTGTTATAAGAAGAGTGATAAATTCTTAATAAAGTTTCTGCGAACTTTTCTTATATTCTTTATTATCTCTTAATATTCTTTTATTTAGAATCTTTAATTATACTAAGATTATCTTATTTATAGTATTAAGTCTTCTATTATCGCGTATGTGAGTCTTATTAATTTATACGTGAAGTGATTAATCTCTTCTTTAGTATTTAGTATATAACTTTTAAGTGACTTTATATAATTATAAAGACTTTTGATAAAGACTTCTTAATTTATCTTTTTTTATATTCTGCGTCTTTCTAATAACTCTTTTCTAAATTGATTTAATTACTTAAATTCCGTATTAATTAGAAGATAATTTAATAACTATTCTCTTTTTACTTTTATTTAATATTGTATAAATTGATTCTTTAATATTAATATTATAAAGATGAGATTTATAATTATCTATTTATATAAATCTTCTCTTTAACAGTCTCTTATTATTATTTCTGAGAGAAGAATTAGTTTCAACTCTATTTCTTATACAATCTTTAATAATGTATTTGAGAGTTTATATTATAATAAGTATGTTAGATCTGATTAGCTGAAGTAATAAAGATTTAAATCGCTTAATATAATTGTTTTTTAGATATTTTAAATGTTGTATGAAGAGTGTTAAGAGACTCTATTTCTTCTAATTTTAAGTGTTAACTTAAAAGATTATAGATATTGTGAATATTAATTGTATAATTAGTAATCTATGTTTCTTGAAGTTTTAATATAATTATAATAAGATCTTTTAAGTAATATATCTCTGCTTATATATTTATATAAATGCGCTTATTAATAAGCGTGAGAATTCTTAAATCTTTTTATCTTTAATCGCTATTATAAAAGACGCTTTATCTTAAATTATACGAAGTATAATTAAGTATATCTCTTCATAACTCTTAAATTACGAGGATATTATACTTTTTAATTTTTAAATCTTAAAGCAGTCTTATTATTATCTTATTTCTGAATTTATTAATATTATATTGCAGAATTTTAAGACTTTATATAAAGATGTTTTCTAATATATAATATTTTCGAATATAAGTTGATAACTTTCTTTAATTAGAAGAAGTTAAATATCTTAACTTAATATAAAATTAATCTTTATATAATTCTTAGATTCTTATAAATAATCTTTTAAGTGAGTTAATCTTCTTTTCTATAAATCTTTTATTTAACTTCATTTTATTTCTGATTTAAAGTCATTTCTACTAACTTTCGTTAATAGATTTAAGATTGATGAGGAGGGGAAAGAAGAGAGAATAGAAATGATCTTCTGTTAATTTTAAGATTAAAAGTATCTTAATTTCTTATTATATATTTTCTTTATATAAGATTGTTCTCTTTTCTTCTATAAATAATTATAAGATTAAGCTTTATATTTTTTTAAGCAGTTATTATATTATATAGTCTTTCTCTTAAGCTTTTTCTCGCATTCGTTATTTTAATAATATTCTATATAATATGCGCAGGATTATGTCTTTCTATACGTACGAAATGAGTATCTATATTTCTAGTAGCGGAAGTATTAACGTGATTGAAGAGTTAAGTTATATTGTATAATTGTCTTAAACTCTATCTCGTGAATAAGATCTTTTTAGATAATTCTATTTATTAGATTTAAATAAGAAAGTTTCAGAATTACGTATATAATTATATTTATTTCCGCGTATCTTTTTATTTATCGCAGATTTTTAATTTTCAGATCTGAGATAAGTTTAATATTCTCATTCTCTAATTTTTATATAAGTTGCTTCTTCTCTTTATCTTCTTATCTTATTTATACTGCTTATATCAGTACTTTATATAATCTTATCTTAAGTTATGTAAGTAAGCTTAACGACTTTATTTATATTAAGTTCTGTTTAAGTTTTATATAATCTGAATTATTCTTTATATAAAATATAATTTCTTTCTTTAGAAGTTTCTTTGCTGTAATTATATAATGCGTATGAGATATTCTTATTAATTTCTAATTAACTCGATTTATAATCTCTTTAGTTAAAAGTTTATTGATTTTAATCTTCTCTTTCTTATCTAAGATTTAAATAATGATTTTTCTTATCTCTATTTTTAAAGAAAGTTAAGTTATAAAGACTGATTTCTTTTTTAGAGTGTCGCGTGTTATCTCTGTGTATAAGATTGAGAGTTTTTTCTACTAACTTTAATTTTTTAGTCTGATAATAGATTTCTCAATTCTGCGTAATTTTATCTTTATTAAATTAGATAATTATTCGGACGGAGAGTAATTTGCGCGTTTTAACACGTCTTTTAACGCGTCTTTTATCGCGTTTTCTGCGTATAAATAGATTTGCAGAATCGATTAAATAAGAGCGCGCATCTTCTTCTACGGAACTATCAGCTTTGCTTCTTCGTACGAGTCTTCTCATCTCTGCGTTATCTGTCTGATAGTCTTAATACTTACTGATTCCATTTTTCCGTCTTAATTAAATATCTTATATAAGTAATCTAATTAACAGCTTTAATATAAAAATATTTAAATAACTGAAATAGAATAATATTAAGTGATTGAAGAATATAATTTATATAAGAAGATAGAGTAAATATATAAATATTCTTATACTTATAAAATTTAAATATTTCGCGTGTAAAATAACTTTTTAGCTTATTATAAAGTAGAATTTAATAATTTTTTTATTAATATTTTCAACTTTAATGATTAAAATACTGAATATATTAATATATTAGCTTATTATTATTATATTCATTTTCTAAGATACTTATAAGAATATTATCTTTAAAATCGCAAAAATAACATTCTTAATATATCTTATTAGATAGAATAAGTATTTCTTGAATAATTATTTTATCAGCGCTAATAACTTTAATAGAGATTATAAGCTCTTAATTATTATTAAAAGTAAGATAAAATCTTTTAAAGATCGAAAAGATCATTATTTATTAACTCTTATTCACGCCAATTTAAAATTCTATTTCGTTAAAATTCTAAATATTCTTATTCTAAACTTTATATTTTATATAAAGCTTTTAAAAACGCTCAAATCAATTTAAAATAATATTTAAATTATAAGTAAGCTTTCTCTTAAACTCTAATAACTTTTATTTGATTTTATAAAGCTCAGAATATTGTTTAATAAAATATTAAGATTAAAGACAATCTATCTCTTATATTACTAAATGAGTGACGTTCCTATTTAGAATTAGCGTGTAAGGAAACTTATACTGTCTGCATCGAGCTAATTATCGTAGCTATAATACTAAAAATAGCATTATTAGAAAGGTAACTCTGAGATCTATCTAGTAATACTATATATAGAGCTCTAGCTTATATAATCAGTAAGATATAAGTCTTTAAATATTTAATGAGAAAAAACTTTAAATTTCTTTATTAAATATTCAAAAGCTTATATCTTATTAATTATATAAGTTAGAGTTCTATAAATAGTATTAATAGATAGTTTTAAGAGTTATCTTTTTAATAATACTATTTTTAGTGTTATAGCTACGATAATTAGCTCGATGTAGACAGTATAAATTTCTTCACACGCTAATTCTAAATAGAAACGTCACTCATTCAGTGATACAAGAAATAGTGAGTGATAAATCTTCTCTATTATAATTCTCTTTAAGAATGAAGTTTGCAGTACTGCGAAGTGAATTTAAATATAGAGATTGATTTATTTTATCTAAAGTTTGAATATATTGCAAAATAGTTGTCTTCTACACTATTAACAGTCTATAATTCGCAGATTATTGATCTGTTCTCAGCTCTATATTCTTTATTTGTCGAGTAATATATTTTCGATTCACCTCATTATTACAGCTATAAACTAGCAGCCGACAGACTCGACTCTAACTGCCGAAGTCTGATAACCAGTTAAGATAATAGATTCCGCAGATAAACATCTTTTAAGATTATAGAGACTTAACTTAGAGAGATATATTTAGTTAGAATAATTAAAGATAAATATTAAAAGAAGTGCTTGAGAGTACTTAAGAAGAGTACTTAAAAATAAGTGCTTAAGAATGCTTAAGAGGAGTACTTAAAAGTATTGTGCATAATCTATTAATAATGATTATATAAATAATCGTTTATCTTATAATTTTATAGTCTTGTTCTTTTTTCGTAATTAACTTATATTATTAATTACAATTTATCTTTAACTCTTCTTTTATAAGAACAGTGATTTCTATTCACAACTCTTTAATATCTAAATCTTATTATAGCTCGTCTTAATAGTTTCTAATACTTTAATTATCTATTATTAAAAGTTAACATCTCTAACATGTTTTATGAAGATAGAAAGAAACTTCGAATCTTCTTAACTTAAGTTAATATATATATTCGATTTAACACTTAAAAGCTGAGAACAATTGAAGCTAAAATAATGTTTATAATTATATATCTTCGAAATAAAGTCTTTAATTAATTCGAATTACATTTAATAGATTATTTAAAGAAGATGATTAAAGATAAGAAAGTAAAAATAAAAAGAATCTTTGTTAATTACTTCTATTTTAAGGAATGTATTAGACAGATATATGAAGAAGTAGATGAAGAATGAATCGCTGAACGAGAAGTTTAAAAACTTTAATAAATAGACTTAGCAATAGAGTATATATTTAAGTTTTAATAGATTATATTAAGAATTAAATAGAATAACGCAACACTTATAATAAAATATTATTTAAAACTGAAGAATTCAATTAAGAATAAATTGATTTGAATTGAAAGATTAAATAAACTAGAAAGTCTGATCAGCACGTTTATTAAAATAAATAATTGTTTATATGAAAGATAGATGAAAAGAGAATAAGAACGCTCTCAGATCTTCATTTCTAATAAATATCGAAAAGACGAATATTAAATAAAATAAGTTTGTTACTCTCAAGAAATGAATTTAAATGTCACGAATTACAAAAGATTCGAAAAGAAATTTAATTAAGATAAAATCTCTTCAATTTAATGAGAAGAGAGAATGAAAAAGAACTTATATCTTTATTACGAAAAGTCTGAAAATCGAGTTAATAATTACTTAAATAAGTAATAATTACACGCTATCTTGAATAAATTAGAAGAATAGATAACAGAAAAATTAGATAATATATAAAATGTTAACTACACTGATATCGCAATATTAATGTTAGAATTAATCATTAAATTATTTAAGTAGATTCGCGATTAAAAACTCATAAAATTATCTTATATTTATATGTTTTAAACTGCTTATTATAATAATTACTGCGTTATTTATAAATTAAATAAGAACGGCTTAAAATAATATTTTAAGAAACTTAGATAGAAGAAAGCTTAATAATTATTAAGTATTATCTTTAAAGTATCTCAGAAATAAGTATTAAATAATCTTAAGTATAATAAGAATTATGTAGAAATGATTATTAAGTTCTGAGAAGTAACATTATATATAGATATAGACTATAAATTAAAGTCTCAATATTAATATAAAATATATGCGCTCGAGAAAATATTATAAAGAATTAAGTTAAAATTATAATTAAGAATATATTATATAGAAAGCTGTTTAGATTAGAATTAAGAATAAATTCATTATTATTAAAATAGTAATCTTCAAGAAGCGATTAATTTATATAAGATTAACATTTTTACTTATCTTAAAGAAATATAAAGCGCAAGTATAATATAGATTTAAGAATTTAAAAAATTAGAAGTGATAAGAATAATTTGTGATAAAGAATATCGCATCTTTTATAAGTTATACACACACTTTCTATATAATAAATCAGAATATTACTTTACGAAAGAAGAATATATTTATTTTAGAAACTTTAAATTAAAAGAATTAAAAAATAAGAAGACTCTTTAAATTCAAGACACAATAAAGAATTTACTCTCAGATCTCAGAAAATAGTGGTAACTAACGTTAATTACGCATGATATTTAATTATACAGACTCGAATAGAATAACGTCAGATCAAAATTATGATCGATTTCAGAGTTACTAGAAATTATATCTCTTTAATATACGTGACTTGATTCTGTTTATCTATACAAGAAAAAGACAAACTTTATCGATTGATATTAATAAATGAAAGTTCTATTAAATAAGATTAAAAATAAGTTAAAATAGAAACTTATCTACTAAAATTTAATATTCAGTAACATATAAAATAAATGATATTAAATGTCGTGGAAATCAAATATAATATTATTCTAAGTATTTCATAATTAAAAGCTTATAACTCAGTAATTAGTTAGAAATAATGAATTATCAACTTTTTTAATTGTGTTTATAAATTAAACACAGTTATGATATTGTTTATAAAAGCAGTATGAATAAAATCCGATAATAGATATTTAATAGAGATAATAGAAAGTTTTCTCGAGTACTTATTTAAATATAACAAATTTAAATGTTTGTTTATTAAGAATAAAAGTGTATTAACATTATCTGAGTATTAATTCTAAGATTACGAGATTTCTTTAAAATCTGATAAGAAATTTATTTATAGATCTATTTATTCTCTTTCTAAGAAAGAACTTAAGATTCTATAAAAGTATTTTAATAAGAATTAGAAGAAGAGATTTATTTAATCTTTAACTTTATTTATAAAATATTCAGTTCTGTTTGTTTTAAAACTTAATAATGAGAATGCGTCTGTGTATTAACTATCGATAATTAAATAATATTATAATAAAAAATCGATATGCATTATTATTGATTTTTAAGTTACACGATCGCATTTATAAGATAAAATGATTTATTACGCTCGATTTACAAGAAACGTATAATCTGATGAGAATGAAGAAGAGAGAGAAATGAAAAATTGTATTCCGAACTTATTATGATTATTACGAGTATTTAGTTATATTCTTTAAATTAATAAACATTTTTATTTTCTTTTAATCTTTAATAAATAATATTCTGAGAGAATATCTAGATTAGTTTTATATCGCCTACTTAAACGACATTCTTATATACTCGAAAACTAAGAAATAATATATTAAATATATTTAGAAGATGCTTCGCGTCTTTCAGACGAAAAATCTATTAATGAAGATTGAGAAGTGCGAGTTTTATAAGTAAAGTGTTAAGTTTCTTAAATTTATTCTAATAGTTATAAGGATTTAAATAAATAAATTCAAGATAATAATTATACTCGAATAATCACAATTTACATTAATAAAGAAATTACAATTATTTCTTGAATTCATTAATTTTTATCGAAGATTTATTATAGATTATTCAAAAGTGACCGCCTTATTAATATAAATGACTTAAAAGAAAGTATTCTTTATTTAAAAAATAGAAGTAGAGTCTTTGTTTTAGAAGCTGAAATAGAAATTTATAGTAGTTCTTATTCTCATAATATTTGATTTTAAGAGATAAATCGTGCTTAAGATAGATATATCAGACTATATTATCGATATGTGCATAAGTCAATCTAATAACGAAGAATAATTAAGACTTATTATCTTCTATTTCAGAAAGATAATTTCAGCGGAACTTAATTATGAGATTTATAATAAGGAACTTTTAGTTATAATTGCCGCGTTTAATGAATGATGAGTATACTTAGAAGAGTTTAAGTATTTTATGAAAGTATACACAAATTATAAAAATCTATTATACTTTATTATTATTAAGATATTGAACAGATATTAAATATAATAATCTGAGTTATTATTAATTTATAATTTTAAAATTTCTTATTAAAAAGAGAATAATAATGTTAAAGTTAATACTTTAAGTTATTAAGTAAATTATATTTGAGATATTAAACCCGCTCTATAATTAGTCTTACGCGAGAATAAGAACGGATCTATAATATATAATTACACTGTGATTGCTTTAATATTTTAAATTTCTGATTAAGATTAGAAAGACTGAATTATTAAATTATATTTAAATAATTGTTTATTTCATGAAATTTGAAAGAATTCCGAAAAATATTCAGTTTTTTAAAAATAAGATAGCGGGCTGATTTTATATAAAGAACTGATATATATTATAAATAAAGTGAAGGAAATGATTATTCAACAATATTATTTCTTATATCACTGAATGATTGACTTTCCTCTTTAGAATTAGCGTTTAAAGAAACTTATACTGCCTGCATCGAGCTAATTATCGTAGTTATTATTATTCAGTCTTATATCTATCGAGCTCTATATCTAGCTCATAAAAAATAATCTATAGAATTTCAAATAAGAAAATTCTCTGAGAGATAAAAACTCATCGCTCTATATTAATCTTCAAGATTTTACTGCGTACCGGATAGTCACTATTATTTACGAAGAGCTGCGATAAATCATATCTCATTCCTAATTATCGAGTCTCATTTAAAATTAATATAGGAGGCTCCTCTATTAGAGTTATCTTATCGCTATTTTTATGTTATATAAAGATGTAAGTATTTGCGAGTAATCACGTATATCTACTTCTTAAAACAAATTCTCCCGATCTTCCGCGTAAATAGAGTAGAAGTGAATAACGTGCTTTACTATCTATCTTCTTTATTCATATAGACATTATATTATATATTCCGGCATTCTCTAATTCACTAAAAACACGTTTAAATCTATCTTTTCTATTTATATCTAGATTATTAATGAGCATATTAATTTATTAATCTCTTTATAAATTTGCGTTTCTTTATAATTAGTTTCTATTATTACTAAGGATTTTACGCGGATGTTTAAGAGAGTATTAAGATACGTTATTTAGCGCATCTTCTAACTTCTCTCTACTATCTTATATATCTTACTTATAAATAAGAGAGACTTTATATTTACTATTAATATTTATTATAATATCTTACGATTTTATGTTTATACTAGAAGTATAGATTTAAGCTAAAGTAAATAAGACTTATTAGATATTCTTTTATTATTCTTTTTTCTTATTTTAGATCTAACTACTCTTAATCTTATTCGTGCGCAGATATTAGTAATAACTTATCTCATCTTAAAACTGATTCTTCTTCTAACTATATTTATTATATATCTTTCTATAATAATATTAATTAGTGAGATCTAAGTCTTTTTTTTAAGAATATAAGAATGTATGATCTAATATACTTCTAAAACTAATCTGAGACTTTTTATCTATATTATATTAAGTAGTTTCTTCGTTTCTTTGCGAGCTATTTCAGTTTCTTACAGGCTATATCATGTTATTGTGTTATATATAATAGCGGGCTAAATCACGAAGATATAGACTAATCATATTATCTTAAAATAAACTTTCTATATTAATATAAAGATGCGACTTAATACGAGACTTTATAATTTAAACTTACTTATAATTTCTTTAAGATAAGCTTCTTATTTTAGCTTAGAGTTGATCTACACTCTTAATATTTAAACAAACCCGCTTATCTTCTTTTATATCTTATTAATATTCCGCGTTATTTGCGATCTTCTCAATTCTTTTATAAAAGCTTACTATCTTATATCTACAAATAATCTTTATTTTCTTTCTTCTCGCCTCTTAATATAACTTCTCAGACTCTAATATTTACTCTTATTAAAGATCATAATATTTCTGGCGTGTGTTAATTACTATCTCTTTACATTCTTAGAATCAGTATTTCTTTAACTATCTTATCTCTTTATATTAAGAAATACTTTTCTTAATTACTTTTATAATTACTTATATAAGCGCGTGAATTACTATATTAAGTTGCTCTTTTATTATGATCTCTTAAGTTTATATAGAGCTTCTAATTAATGATTTTAGTAGATATATACTATCTAATATCTTTTAGTTTCTTTTTTATCTAATTATAAATAATTGCGTGTAAAAATATAATTAAGTCTTAATAAGAATATAATCTGAGAATTGCGCTATATATTATTATAATTTATATCTAATAATCTTAGATATAAGTCATTATAAAGTAAAGAGAAGATTAATTATACTTTATATATCTTTTATAATTTAGATAATTATTTTATAAGAGATTATAAGCTTAAGTAAGAAGTTAATAATAAGATTAATGAGAATATCCGCGGTAGTATATTAAGTAGATCTTATTATATCTGATTATATTAAATAATGAAGATTAAAGTTACTTAAAATAATATAATTATTTACGTCTGCTTATAAGTTATTATAAAGTTACGCAAGAATGTTCGTCTTTACTATTATATATAATATTAGACTTAGATTATAGATATTATAAATTGCTAAGCTTCTTTCTCTATTATCTTAACTATAATATATTATTAGAGATTAAAGATCTTCACATTAATTTATAATAGTTTACTTATTCAAATAAAGTCTCTTATATATATAAAAGTATACTCTAGTCTTATTCTTTACTAAATATATGAGATAGAACGAAGCTGAGATTAAATAGTAGCTTATTTATAAGAATGAGTTCTATTAGAACTTCTAAACTATTATAATATTAAATTTATGAACTCTTATATCTTTAAATAATAAGATGAGAGTAGCTTCTTTTCTATGATTTATATTATATTATAAGATTTGTAGTTAATCATCTATTATTATAATTTAATATCATTTATTATACTTATTATTATAGATTATAAATCCTTATAATCTTTCTTATTCTATAATATTAATAGAAAGCTTAACACTCTCTTTTATTTATATTAAGACTTTATAAGATAGATTTAAAATAGATTCTGACTTATCTTTTTAAGAAATATTAATCTACTCTTATAAGTTCTTATGATCTCTCACTCTTTATTAAGCTTAAAATTAGATAGAAGATAAATAAGTCTTTTATTTTAAGACTAAATACTAAGAAGAATTGCGATTATATAGAGTTAATTGCGGAAGAAGATAAAGTAATTTACCGCGTTATAATTAGTTATATTTAATTTCTTCATCTCTATTTATTATAGCTTATATTTTATAGATTATGCTAAATGATTTCTTTTATAAACTGCGTACTTACTTCTCTTCGGCGCCTGGTTAAGATAGAAGTTAGTTACGTATGATTACGCATTGAAGTCGCAGACTTTCAATCTATTATATATCTTTCTAATATATTTATAATAATAGTATTTAAAGTATTATATAAGCTTTCTCTTAATTCTATATCTTTCATACTCTTTAAGTTCTTCTTCTATAATTAATCCCGAGCGAATAATAATATTTACATAAGTTAGACTTGTTATTTTAATAATGAGCGAGCTATAACACTTCTTCTTTAAAATCACTTTTTTCATCTAACGTACGCGTATAATTTCGTAGTTACTATATAGATGTCTGTTTTTCTTATAGATACTTATAATTATTCTTTCTTATTTCTCTACTTTAATAATCTTTATGTGAATATTATAAATAAATACTGAGAAGAAAGTGTGAATAATCTTTATTAAGAGCGTAACTAATTATAGTTAGTTAGAATCTCTCTTAAGTATAAGTCTTATCTCTTCTATAAGCGTAAATAATAGTATATCTTTACTAAATAGTCTTCTTATTATTATAACTTTCTTTATTATTTATTTAGATTTTATTACTTTAATACTCTCTAATATTACTCTTAAATTCATCTTTACGCTTCTCTCTCTTTTCTATAAATCTATTATAGTAAGTTTCACTTCTTTATACTTAATTTTAATTAGATATAATTGCATAAAAGATGATAATTAGAAGAATAAAGGATTTATAATCACTTAGTTTTATAATCTTAAGACGCTTTCTTTTATAATAAGTTATTTCTTAAGATCTTCTATATTAGTTAGAATTTTTAAGAGAGTCTTTAAACTATTATTTCTTATTTTAACGCGTTTTAATGCGTTATTAAGATTTAAAAGTTATTACATTTAGTAATTAATTATCGTTCACTCTATCTTTATTCATTTCTTCTTATTTCTAATTATTTCGTTACTTCTTTCTATTATTATTCGGATGTCTTTAATAAGTCTCGCAACCGCGTTATCTACTTCTCTTTCTGATGTCCTCTCAGTTCAGCGCGATTCTGTAAGATATTCACTTATTTCTTCAGTCATCTTTTTAATAAGTATAATATAATTTCGTTTGATGAACTTTAGATTTAATTATCATAGTTATGATATTAAAAATAGCATTATTAGAAAGATAACTCTTGAAGCTATCTATTAATACTATTTATAGAACTTTAGCTTATATAATCAGTTAGATATAAGCTTTTGAATATTTAATGGGGAAAAACTTTAATTTCCTTCATTAA
>JAABUK010010027.1_pt1 | contig 12769 bp, 19 predicted proteins | sample 5559141 | NCBI WGS metagenome assembly JAABUK01 (sample SAMN10711869, study PRJNA513367) | rock metagenome | isolation source: Antarctica rocks | place: Antarctica: Victoria Land, Pudding Butte nord | collected 2016-01-03
AAACGCCGTAGAGGGATTCTAGCCACAATTGAAACGAACCGTCTTACTACGTTTGAGTCCCTGGCAAGCCAAGAGGGGTGCTCTCGAAGCACGATACGGAAGATTGCCACTGAGGATGGGCTACAGCGTCATATAATGCGACACGCGCCTCCCATTACCGATTGTAACACGCGTCAAACGGCTCCAGTGGGTCGAGGATAACATGCAGAGAGACTGGAGAACGGTTCTTTGGACGGACGAGGTACCATTGACGATTGGAAAGGATCCAAGGCGTCATTGGGTCACACGCAGAGTTAGGGAGGAATACGACGACGGGTTTGTCATACCCGCAGTGCGGCAAGGGAAGCAAGTGATGGCATGGGGAATCATCGACTACAACTACAAGGGTCCCCTCTACCGTTTCGACCTTCAAGCATGCACACCACCCCTCCGATACCACCTCCAGCGTCCTTTCCGCGAGACACCTGCAAACGGCATCAATGGCCCCAAATACGCCGAATGGATCATACGAGGGCCTCTGATTGAGGCTGTGCGGACCTTCACCAACCAGGGGAGACTGCCTATAGTCATGGAGGACAATTCGCGCGTCCATAACAACGAATATTGCGACTTGACTCGAAGGGACTTGGGCTACCGGCGGCTCTTTCACCCACCTTACTCTCCTGACCTCAATCCCATCGAGAACGCATGGTCCGAGCTCCAGGGAAGGCTTGCGGAGTTCCCAGGTCATCCAGAAACGGGGACGTCCTATGGGGACAGGCAGACAGTGCTTGGGAGGCCATCCCGATGAGTTATATCAACACCCTAGTGGATTCCATGCCGAGGCGATTGGAGGCGGTTCGGGCTGCACAAGAGGGGAGACTAAGTACTGGATATTGTTTGCTAGGTAGTTGACATGCCTCTGTGATGATATGAAGCATTAGGAGTTACTCTAAGACAAGTAATGGGACTAAGACGCAAGAGGGTGGGTGCGAGAAAGAGAAGAGTAAAATGCCACATGCGGTTAATTAATCGGCGAATAGCCAATTAATAACTGTAGCATTCAGTTTCCCGTTCTGGCAAAGACGGTCACTATCATCTTCAGCGGGTGACATTGCGATATTCCCAGTCGCTCAAGGAGACGTGTGACTGGAAGTCTCATTTTTGTCCTTGACGAATTGCACATCGACTTCTCCAACGATTTTTGAGCCTGAAAGTCAAACAGCCACTCGAACGATCAGCAGCAGCTGGAATGAGAAACCGGCTGTAGCGGGTTTTGGATCCAGATCCGATTTTTTATGGTCGCCCTCCAAGACAGATAATGGCTATTATCAACAGCTTCGCGTGATCACACACCATCTCCTCCTTGGAGACAGCGAGATGTGTGGGAGATACAAGCGGTTGTTTCAAGAAATGGTCCTCCACGGTAGCCGTGCCTGAGTCCGAACCGATACCGGCCGGGTTTTCCCTATTGGGAAGCGGGATGGAATATGGGAATTCTGTGACATCATCGGGTACCCTTGTTCCGTTTCAGGCATTTTCGCGTTTAGCGTAGGCGACGGGTTCGACTTGCAGCGGCGACCTAGACAACCATTGCAACCTTTCACTCAACCGTCACCACAACGCACACACGCTCGCCGCACCCTCGGAGGCCATGAGTGGCGTGATTACATGATCGAAGGACGTACCCAAATTCGCAATCCTTTGGAGATAGCTTCTCTCATCCTCAGTCTACACCCTTAGTTCAATAGAGCGGGGCTCGGTCGCCTCCAGTCTTCATTTGATATAGAAGCTATCGTGAGTCTACCATCATTCACTGCTCTCCTTTGTAACGCTCGGTCTTCAACCTGACATCATTTGATGACCAGCTCTCGCGTCAGCTCTCGGAATGTCCTCGTCCCTTCTCACCCCCTTCGCTCTCACATTTCTCCTCACCTCCCTACCTTCAGTGCTTGGCTTTTCCTTCAATACCACCACGCCAACGCAATGCGGCGAGTTCACGGTGCAATGGTGTGTCGTTCATACCCCCCAGCTACTTGTTCAAGCTGAATGTCTGTCAGGACCGGCGGGACCGCCCCATTTCATCTCCTTCTCGTACCCGTATGTCCATGCCATGATGTTGAATACGAGCTGACAGGAAATAGACCATACAAGTCAACAATGGACACATCCAGAACATCTCGATCCCCTCGTCATCCTCAAACTCGTATACTTTCGATCTCACTCAGCCGTCTGGACTGGAATTTGTCGCGACAATGTATGACTCGACTGGATGGGGATCAGGTGGGAGTACCGCTGTACTCAGTTCGTCGCAAAATTCCTGCCGATCCACAGCTGATGCGCCTCGTAGCTGTTGGGTCGTCTTCGAATACCTCTTGCTTCGAAACGTAAGCTCGGTCCGGTCCCCCGGTAGATGCAGTTCAGCTTCACTAACTTTCCTACAGGAATCTCAATTACGACTTCTACTTCTCCACCGTTCCCAACGGCAATCCCTCCTCCTGCTCGACCATGACCGTCACATGGCCTTCCAATGCCACCCGCCCCATCGAACTATACGGCATCATCCCTGCCGGCTCAGCATTCTCACTTCCCGTCTCACAGAATCCCGGCACGGATGGCTACGACTTCACTGTCGACATTGCATCGGGCACGCAATTCTTACTCCTCATGAGCGATTCGGGCCCATACATAACAGGTGGCTCGACGGGTCTTTTCACAGTGCAGTCAGGGGGTACGAGCTGCATAAACTCGACCTCGCCTTCGTCTGCCACTTCGACTTCAACTTCGAGTTCGAGCTCGACGTCAAGCACATCAAGCACATCAAGCACCTCCGCCACCTCGTCCTCTGCCTCAGCATCCACCAGCGTGGCGGGCGTTGGGGGCTCGTCAGCCGGTGGTGCACCAATCACCCAATCCACGTCTACGTCTCACACCGGTGCGATCGCTGGTGGGACTGTAGGCGGCGTGGCCTTCCTCGTCCTTCTCAGTCTCCTCCTTTTCTGCTGCATACGCCGTCGCGCTCGGAACCGCCGGGACTCCGATACGGATCCAGCCATAAAATCTTACGGCATAGCCTCGGGGGAGAAACGTCGAAAGCCAATGGATATCCTCGCTGCCAATGCTCGGCAGAACTCGGACGACGCTGAACTCGGGAGCGACGAGAGCCCAGGTGGTGGGCGACCACTATCTGCGAACGGTGAAGTGTACGAGCCTAGTCCATTCAGGTACCCCTCGCCATCACCAGCGGGAACTACTGCGCCAATGAATGGAACTCCGATGACGAACAGCACCACTGGAGCGACGATGGCGGGTGCAGCAGGAGGAGCGAGCCTTTTGGGAATGGCTAGCGAGAAAGCAACTCAAGGCAGTCACGCGACACCACCACGGCCGGTGGCACCAGCTCTCGCCAATTCCCCTCGACCAAGTGTGGAATCTAATCGTACTGGCAACACAGGAGGCACCCATCCGACCTACCAGACATCCTCGGGAGCGCCGCCGCCGACAATCGTGACGGCAGACGATACCACGCGATCTGACGCTGCGACTATGGGTCACTCTGCAGACGCGGCTAGAAACAGCTCGATCCGCAAGGCGCCATCCGTACCGCAGATGGTACCGCCTAGCCCAGTGACGGTTCCGGGACCTTCTATGGGCGCTGGAGAGTTGGGTAGGCCTTTGCCGGAACCGCCATCGCGGGCAAGGGAAACGACATATGTGCAGCATGAGGATGCAGGCGACGTAGTGTGAGTTCACGAGTGCCTCTGAAGAAGAGATCGCTGATGATGGACAAAGGGACTTGCCTCCGAGATATGACCAGCTGAGGGCTCGCAATCCGGATTCGACTGAGGGTGCGACTTGACCTGGCATACATGTGATAGATTCGGAGACTATATATACACTGGATATACTATGGCTGATCGAGGCCCAATGCATACAGCATAACTTATATGTGCCGCCTATCTACAGCTTCTTCACCTCGTACCCGATCTTCTCCTTGAGGATCTTCACACTCAGATTCCAAAGTTTTCCGGCAAGCTCATCATCCATCGCTTGGCTCGTCTCGGTATTCACCTGGCTTCATCAGCTTCCTTCGCGGACCCCGACCAATGTCCTCACCTTGCCGTCCGCCTCAGAAAAGTACCGTCCCTGCACCTCCTCCCTCCGCTCAACCACCGCCTTCCCTGTTCCACCCCACAAAGCACTTTCCGACCCTTGCTCCTTGCTCATGAACCCCAGCTTAGCGACTCCTTCCAGTGCCTTGCCTAGTATCCCGTACGACTCGGCCGAGCCTTTTTGTTGCTCTGTCGCGACTGTTCCGGGGTGGATTGCGAGTGCTATGATTGGCGTGGGAGAAGATAAGGGTGGGAGGTGATATCGCGCTAGTTGACGGATGAAGAGGATACTGTGATTCGTCAGGGTATGACCTCTGGAAATTGCTGATGAAAGAGAGGTGACCCACTTGAACAGCTTGGATCTCGCATACAACCTCATCCCGTCTCGCTCCGTACTCATCTCCTCCTCGCTCTCGCATTTAGTGTCCCCGGGAGCAGCCCGATGCAATTCCGAGCTCTCCGAGATGATCCTTGTACTAAACTTCTCGTACTCGTCTCCACTTTGCTTCGCCCCAGCCGTCTCCATCATCTTCCCCAACAGGTTGTCGACAATCACCATATGTGCGAGGTGATTGATGGCGAAATGATTGCCCATCCCGTCCTGTGTCAGACCGAATGGACTGACCCCGATTCCGGCGATGAGGTACAGGAGATCGATCCGTAGGAGGGAATTGCCCAATTTCTCGGAAAGGGAGATGACATCTCTGAGCGAGCCGAGATCGACTTGGTGGGAGTGAATTAGGGAGTTGGCCTCGGGAGTGTGCTCGGCGACGTTGGATACTACGTTATCTGCGTGTGCCTTTTGCGCAGAAACGATGTGGACTGATCTACAGCAGTCGAATTTTGAGGGTCAAAAGGGGGATACTCACCCTCACATCCTTTCTGAACGAGAGCGGAGACGGTGGCTTCGCCGATCCCGCGGGACCCACCGGTGACAACTGCGACTTTCCCTGTGAGGTCGGGGACGTCGTCGAGTTTGAATCGGTTGGAGAAGAGCCCGGCGGGGGCGACCATGCTGTCTGTGAGAGCGTTGGTATTAGGGTGAGTGAAGTGGGAGGCGCGGAGGGAGGCGCTGGGTTTGCAGCTACACCAGCGGGTTTCAGGTTAGCGGGAGGCATAAAATGGTTGGACGGCCCGAGAGAGTTATTTTGGATACGTTCCCCCTCGCATGAAGCCCCCCTCGCTGAGGTAGACAAGGGAGAACAGCTCGCCTTTGTCCGTTGACGAGGTTTCGGGCTGACCGAAGCAAAAGGCGTTCAGCAAACATCTAAATCCCCAAACGATTCGAGGAACTGAAGAAGGTGAATTGTGAGCGAGATTTTGACCTTTATTGGGAGGAGCAAATGACGATTTAAGAAATCAAAGATCAATCGCGACCAAAATTGGGGCCGCCATCGATGGACAAACCTCCACCGGGACCTGAACAAAAGTCATGCATAGGCAAACAGGAATTGCATCCGCTAGTCTCCAGATGCCACTAACCGATTGAAGCGGGAATACATGGCGATACACCGGGAAGACGCGTGCGTACACTCAATTGAGAGATCTGATCGACTACCGTGTCTCCTTTCGAATTATCGACAACAACAATCAGCTATCAATCCGTTTACAATCCCACGCAGTTCTCCTTCACTACCCAGGTCGAAGGAGTCATCGAGACCGCCGTGTGCGACCGAGTCGAAGCCGAATCGCTTACATTCATCGCCTCATCCTGTCCAAAGGTGGACGACGAGCTGCTCAAGATGGCAGGCGGACGGAGCGTGGTGAGCCTCTCACTTAAGCTATGCGCATCAGAGATTTCGGCGCCTTCGGATCTAGGAAGAGAAGGGGGGAACGCACGAGCTGATGTGATTTCTGCTCAGGCTCGGGTGTACCCAAATGTCAATGAGAAATTGGGAAGATCATGGTGGGACTACGGTAAGCTTAGCATTCAAGCTTGCCCGCCTACCCCAGTCTATAAGTGGTTCTAGGACCAAATCGCTGATTTGGGTATCTACTAGATAACCTGGTCGTTCAATGGGGACTTCAGGACAGCTACGAGATCGTGCGAAAAGTCGGACGGGGGAAGTACTCTGAGGTTAGTCCCCATCACCTTTCCTGGTTCCATCGCTTCTTTTCGCTGACCTGCGATGCGATCAGGTCTTCGAATCCATCCACATCCCCACCGATCAGAAATGCATCGTCAAAGTCCTGAAACCGGTGAAGAAGAAGAAGATCAAGCGAGAGATCAAGATTTTGCAGAACCTTGCGGGAGGACCGAACGTCATTGGACTGTTGGACGTTGTGCGGGATAGTCAGGTGAGTAGCGTGCGATACGGCCGAGCAATGCGTCGCTAGCGTCAATATGTCATCGCGCTCAGCTGACATTCTCTGTTTTCGCAGTCAAAGACACCCTCGATAGTGTCAGAATACGTCAACGTAGGTCTCATGTCCAGGCGCTCGTCCTTCGCTTACACAAGCCCAGAACACCGAATTCAAAACCCTCTATCCCAAATTCACCGACTTTGATGTACGCTTCTACATGTTCGAACTCCTGAAAGCTCTCGACTTCTCCCATTCAAAGGGGATCATGCATCGAGACGTCAAGCCCCACAACGTCATGATCGATCACGAAAAACGACAGGTGAGCTCTCCTGTTGGCGAGTCACCCTAGCGCCTCATGTTAGGCTTTTTCTCCCATATGAAGCTGATATTGCGATTACTCAGTTGCGGCTAATTGACTGGGGATTGGCCGAGTTCTACCATCCGGGAACAGAATACAACGTCCGCGTCGCATCGAGATACTTCAAAGGTCCCGAACTTCTCGTCGACTTTCAGGAGTATGACTATAGTCTGGATATGTGGAGCTTGGGATGTATGTTTGCGAGTATGGTGAGTGTCTCCGCAGATTGTGGTGGGTAGTCAATGACATCCCATTCAGATCTTCCGGAAAGAACCGTGGGACGCACCTTGAATTTGCGGATTGGTGAAAGCTAATGTCAGCACAGGTTCTTTCACGGGCACGATAATGCCGATCAACTGGTGAAGATCACGAAGGTGCTCGGCACCGATGAACTCTTCGCATAGTCAGTCTCTATCGAAGATCTCTACAGTAATATGCTGATCCCTTGGTCAGCCTTGAGCGATACGAAATAGACCTTGATTCCCAATTCGACGATCTTCTTGGACGATACCCTCGGAAACCGTGGTCCCGGTTCATCACTTCAGGTCAGTACCGTCGATACTGGACGATTGACAACGATAGGAGCTGACGATTTCGGTTCAGAGAATCAGCGATACATCTCGAATGAGGGGATTGACTTCCTCGACAAGCTGTTACGATATGATCATCAGGAGCGATTGACGGCGGCGGAATCACAGGAGCACCCATATTTTGGTACGTACTGATTTGTTTGGATATCCCAGTAAACGCGGATTAACAAATAGCTCCTGCTGACGACTCCCCGCAGCTCCGGTCAGAGAAGCCGCTGCCAAGGAACGAGAAAAGACAACAGCAGCTTGACCTGTTCGAACTGCGCCGCAATGGCATTATAGAGTACCCGCAGCATTTGACAGCAGATTGGGGCTTACGTCTTAGACGCTCTAAAGACGCGAGCCTGCGACCTGTATACATAATCATGCATGTCGTATTATCCGCCCTACATCATTTGGCTTCGCTGTGGGAAACACAGCAGGCGCAGTCGCTCGACCAGAATGAGGACACTTTGCTGCGAGACTGTGTCGTTTAGCGCACGTGGGAATATTACGTCATTCCAAGTCCGCTGGTGTCTGCGGCGTAGACGACATATACCGAGCGGTTTGAGCGTGGTTCCTTTCAACTACGGCAGCTTTGTTCCAAGGCGGGGCCTTCAGCCTCTTGCGACCGCAGAACCATCAAAGTCAGATCAGTCTGGGTCATCGACGGCCGTCAACGTAGCTGTAGCAGCGCTACTCCCTGCTGCGGGGTCGAGTGACGATATGGCCTATGCCTACCCGGCCGACCCAGCTTCTTCCTCGTCCTCACTCGTCCCCGGACTCACTCACATCCTCGCCCCTCATAGTCGAGATGTCAGTCGCCAGTCGTCAGGTGGAGGCTTTGACGTCCTCCTTGTGATCAAGGTGTGTTTCTCCGCCCAGTATAGCGCAAGGAATGCTGAATGGTGAGGACAGGAGAAGCTGCAGGAGGATGAAGACTATATCAGCTTCTTCCAGGAACGGTACGTCTCCTTCTATTACCTGAATACCTTCTGAAGTGTAGTCAGGATACGAGTGGAGGAGAATTACATTGCAGGCTTGACAACGCTGCACAGCCGAGCCGTGGCAGTCGACTCGCTCAAGGAAGAGTCAGTCCGAGTTAGGATATTAACCTCAGGATAGACAAGCTGAGGGTAGGATAGTATCTTCCGGAAAGAAGTCAAGTCCAGCTCGAGGAGGGGATGGCAGGAGGTGAGGGATTATACACAGAGGGAGATCCAGTCGAGGGAAGCGATGGTTGGGGCGTTGAAGGAGGATGTTATCAGGGAGTTGGCGAAGCTCCGGGTAGGTCGAGGGTGATCCAGACTGATACGTCTAGCTGACGATCGGGATACAGTGTGAGCAGATGCGGATTAGGCAAGGGTTGAAGGACAACTTCAGGTACTCTGATGAAGTGGGTCAGGTTTGGCAGATGGGGCGGAATTGACGAGCGGCCCTCTAGACGTACGACGACCACAGCAAGGGGCACTTACCAAAACTTGAGAGGACTTATCGGAGCAAGTGTCAGGCTGTCGAGGTGAGCTCTCCTCGAACGTAATTGTGGCACACAGCTAGCAGCGGTCTCAGGACCACAAGCGTCAAGAACAAGCTATCGCTATGCAGGCCAAGCTACTCGCAGAATCGTCGTCCAGCTCGCCCACCTCCACCCCGGTCCGCGAGAACCCCAATGTATTCGCCTCGCTCCCCATCTCCCCTCCCATCGCCAATCCGCCCCTGCCACCAATGAGCAACCCGGCTCAACCACCTCCCGGACTGGCAGACACACCCGCTTTCGCCAGCTCTCAGGTGAACGTGCCCTTCTCCCCAAGTGCTCGAGAGGAGAAGAAGCATGGCAGCAGCGGCGGCCGGACCCGTGCGGGATCTGCTTCTGTTGCGGAGATCAAAGGGAAAGAAGTGTTGAACGATATCGCGGTTCAGAGTAAGAAGGGGTTCAACGCTATCATGCAGCGATTGGGTGGAGATAAGGGAGAGAAGGATAAGGAGGAGAGTGGGTTTGTCGTGGTGGGAAGCGGAGGAGATGGGGATGGTGCTGGCATACAGAGGCGGACTACAGCGAGGGGTGATCCGGCGAGGGGGATTGGAACGATGAGAGGGGTCAAAGTGAAGAGGGAGGCCGATGAGGCGGGTGAGTCGGACCTGCTTGCATATTAGCTACGCTAATGTTGATTCAGACAAGGCGTATAGGCTGGGCGTATTCCATCTCGAGTCGCTGAGATTGCGGCGAGAAAAGCTCCGGTCTTCGGCGGTGATGGTCAGTCATTAGGGTCATCTGAGTCAAGGGATATGTTGACTCAATACCCAGAGCCTTGAGACTTTCACGGACGACCTCAACAAAACCCTTCGGGTGGCCCTGGAGCGATACATCGATATCATGCATGGAACAGCAGCGACGAATGCTCAGGCAACCGAAGTGGCACGCGTGGCAGTCCAGGCGATCAATGTTGACCAAGACAGTGAGTCCAAACATGATAGCTACACGTCAGCTGACGAGCGACAGTGACCCTCTTCCGATCCAAGCTTCGTGCGATAGATACTCATCGTGCAGCTCCGGTACCCTATCGCAATTTCTATGTAAGTCTGTTTTGAAGAACGTAGTGCATATTTGAGGCTGATGTTTGCCACACAGGTCGGAGAATGTCGTTCTCTGATCTTCGGTGTGAGCTTGACAGACTACGACTTTGCTCGAGGCGAGGGCAGTGATCACGGAAGACCACCCACGATAGTGGAGAAATGCATCGCGGCGATCGATGAGCGTGGTCTCGACGCTGAAGGGATCTATCGGATCAGCGGGCGTCACGCTGGAGTGCAGAAGGTGCAACACTAAGCCTGGTCTAATCTTGGCGATGGCTGACCTTCAGAGCAGATGGTACAAGATGTTGAGCTCGACGAGGAAAAGTTTGCTTTTGACGAGAAAGACGATGTCTTCAGCATATCCAACGTGCTGAAGCAGTGTGGGTTTATCGTCTTGAATAATGCTTGATTACTGACGGATGAGCAGATCTCCGCGAGCTGCCAGAGCCTGTCTTCAACCTACCCCACCCAGAGCGAGTCAAGTACACGGAAAATCGCGGTATGCGATTTTTCAGGTCTGCGACTCAGGCTGATCGGATCCAGAAACGCATATCCACAGCAATTTCAGTGCATTCCGGGGCCGGCTGCGTCGAATGCCGCCGATCCACCAAACAACTTTCCAGACGATCATTGAGCATCTGGGGAGGGTACAAAGTCGAAAGGCGCAGAACAAGATGGACGCAAAGAATCTAGCCGTCGTCTTCGGTAAGTGTTTACATGTTCAAGACGCTAGAATTGAACGAAAAAAGACTCGGTAATCTTTGGGCAGGACCAGCTACCCTCGGATGGCAACCTCTTGACAATGCACCTGGAAAAGGTAATACCTGATCGTATCGGGCGTAGGAGGTTTCTGACCATCCGTCGCAGGACACAGTCTTGGAAGACCTCATCACATACTCAGACCTGGTGAGCTTGTCCACCTGAGCTTGAGCTTGCTCGCTGATCCACTGCAGCTCTTCGGGTCCGACTCACCCAACCAGGCTCCAAACCTTTTGCCTCCAGGCGCTGGCCTCTCCCGGAGCGGCGTCATCTCTTACCATCCCGTTGTTGATGGACCTCAACCCGGCAGTTCTCGCACACGAATCCAGATCACCAGTCTAGGTGAGACATCGCTCGACTCGCCAACAAGAGCCGCTCGTATGGCAGAAGATAGTGGCAGCCCAACACCGAACACAACACCTGGCCAAATCCAACCCCTAGATATCCAACCTTTCAAGCCTTTCGAAGGATCCTCATCTATGATGCCAGCGCCAAAGTTCACTCCAGACGATGAGCTAGACTTGCTGTTCGACCCGACAGTCATTCCCGCCAGCATGCACGAGGATGTTGGGCCGGACTTCCACGCAAGTCCTTTGGATATCATCTTTCGACTGGAGTGCTGATCTGTCCCTTCAGGTTCGACCGCTTGCTTCGACAGATCTCATGCGCGCCCACTTCGGTCTCCTCGCGACCTTGACCATCGCCCCTCCCATCGCACCATCAGTCTACACCGCTCTGTTCAATCATCTGAAGGCATGTCCGGATACGTATTATATTCTCGTCATCATCGACCGTGCTACGGACCAGATGGTCGCGCATGGCACGGTCGTCAACGAACGTAAGTACATTCATGGTGGGATTGCCGCTGGGCATCTCGAGGATATTGTGGTATCCCCGGAGGTAAGAGGGAAGGGTCTGGGCTTGAAGCTGGTCAAGGGGCTGAGAGATTTGGCGACGGTGCAATTGGGTTGCTACAAGATCATCCTGGACTGCAATGAGGACCGAATACGTGAGTACACACATTCTCGCACATCCTACAAGTGACGCTGACAATCTGAACAGCTTTCTATGAGAAATGCGGATTTCACTTGCGGGCCAGAGGGATGGTACGTGCTTTACATTCTGCCAGCCGCGCTGATCTGCCATGTCAGGCGTACTACCCCTCGACTGCTGACATCACACCGCGTCGCTCTCCAGATCTGCCAGCCTCGTTTCCTCCTCCCAGTGTTCCCTCCATCAGCCGCAATAATCACCTTGCTCTCCCCGAGCTTCGCTCCGTCACAAGCCGAATCGAGGAACACGAGGGGGCCAGCGGATCGTCCATCACCTCCGAATCCCCTTCGTCAGGCTCGGGCGTGACATATCGCTTCCCGACGGCTGTAGATGCGCGAGTGGTACCAGCTTGGGCGACAGAAGGGCTTGGAAGCAGCGAGGTGAGAGCGGAAAGCTCGATTGCTAGCTCTCCCAGGAGTGTGAGGCGGGGGATGGGAGTATCAGATAGCCCCTTGCCGCCTGGTGCAGCACCGCCGAATCCGACCAACGAACCGGATAGGATCGTTGATACTCAATGACGAGATAGGACGGGATATGACGGACATAGCTGTAGATAGGGAGTAACGGAGAAGTATAACATGATGTGACGAGAGATCGACGATCCTATGCTATGATCGAAGAGACTGGACTGTCAGTTTGATCGTGCTTCTTGACATCTACATGCATTCGAGCTCATCATGGCTGACCATTAAGCTTCTTTTCCCCGAATTCCTTCTCTCCGTCATTTCTTGAACACTTTTCCCGCAAAATTCTTGGCATACCCGTTCACCTGATCCAGACCACCTTGGTCAGCATCCTTCAAGAGCCAGTAGCCGTTTCCGGCTGCGGCGAAGGAGACCGACGGACCTGTTCCTTGAACGGTAATTTCTCCCCAGGCTGATCCTCCACCACGCTCCCCTGCCCCGGTCCAGTCGCAGCTACACCTCATCAGCTCTCCTCATCTCACCACCAGTACACAATGTTGATTGAAAGTGGACCGAGCGATCGACCCACCTTGTTGAGGTTCAGTCATCTCGGGGACGTTTGGGTAATCGTAATCTGCGACGGCGGAAGGTGGGGCT
>JAABUK010010028.1_pt1 | contig 12769 bp, 11 predicted proteins | sample 5559141 | NCBI WGS metagenome assembly JAABUK01 (sample SAMN10711869, study PRJNA513367) | rock metagenome | isolation source: Antarctica rocks | place: Antarctica: Victoria Land, Pudding Butte nord | collected 2016-01-03
CAGCTTGCTGCGCCCTTGTTTAACAACCGATGGGTCAAAAATGGGCGCAGCAAGCTGACGCCCCTACGAACTTAGGACGCGGATAAATACTATGAATCAACTTCTCACTCAGCTTCAGAACAACCCTTTTACGCTGCTGGTTTCTTTGCCGTGCAACGACATCGAACTGGCGCAAGCGGCCTTGAACGGCGGCGCGCAGGGCTTGAAAGTTCACGTCAATGTCGAGCATTTCGCGTCCGGCACGCGCTTCGGCTCGTGGAACGATGAACGCGAAGCAATTGGCCGCATTGTCGAATTGGCGCACGGACACGGCGCTTCCGTCGGCATTGTGCCGGGCGCTATTTCGGGACAAGACGCGCGCTTTGCCACGGAAGACGAGTTCACGCAAATGGCGGAAGTCGGCATTGATTACTTCGATGCTTATCCGGCTGACGCGCCCGCGTGGACATTGCGGCAAAAGCATCTCGACATCATGATGGCGGCTTATTGTGGCGGCGATGTCAACGAAATGCAAATACTGGAAGCGCTGGGCATGACGTTGTGCGAGGCCAGCATCATGCCGCACGAGGAGTATGGGCAGCCGCTGAATGTGCGCGACCTGGCGCGCCTGAGCGCTTTATCACAGGCGATTGACGCGCCGGTGATTGTGCCTTCTCAAAAGAAATTGACGCCACACGATATAGAGGCTTTGCAACATTCGGGCGTGCGCGGCGTGCTCATCGGCGCCGTCGTCACCGGCCTCGAAGCCGCTTCCATCGAAGCTGCGACGCGCGCCTTTGCAACAGAAATTAACCACAGATGAACACGGATAAACACAGATGAAAGAAATATTGAAGTATCAGTTTAGATGCACAAATCCCGAGACCAAAGACCTGACATCCGTGTCCATCTGTGTTCATCTGTGGTTCAAAATTCATGAATGAAATTACCGTTCGCGTGCCCGCGACTTCGGCCAATCTCGGCCCCGGCTTCGACACGCTCGGCCTGGCTTTGGGTTTATACAACACTGTCACCATTCGCGCGGCAGTTGACGACAATCGAGTACGCGATGAACGCGTTCGCATTAGTGGCGAAGGTGCCGGGGTTTTGGCCACGGACGAAAGCAATCTCGCCTATTCGAGTGCGCGAACGCTGTTCAACTTTGTCATGGCGCCCGGTGGTTTTCAGTTTTCGCTGGAAATGGACAACAAGATTCCGCTTTCGCGCGGTCTTGGAAGTAGCGCGGCGGCGTGCGTCGGTGGACTTGTCGCGGCCAACGAGTTGTTACGTTCTTACAAACAAGGCTGGCGAACGGCATCGCGCGATGAACTGCTGACATTGGCGTCGCAAATCGAGGGTCATCCCGACAACGCTTGCGCCTGTCTTCTGGGTGGTTTCGTGGTTTCGGCGCAAGATGAAAAACGCGCTTGGGCGATCAAAGCGCCGGTTCAAAAGTGGCCGCACTTCGCGGTCTGGATTCCCGATGAACCGTTGCCGACCCGAGAAGCGCGACAGGTCGTGCCGCAAACGTTGTCGCGCGAAGACGCAGTTTTCAATATTTCGCGGACGGCTTTATTGGTTGCGGCGCTTTCAACCGGCGACGAAGACGCTCTGCGCGAAGCTCTGCACGACCGCATTCACCAAACGCAACGCGCACCCTTGATTCGCGGCTACGACGCCATCACGCGCACGGCCATTGAAAACGGCGCAATTGGCGCGACACTTTCCGGCGCCGGCAGCACGATTCTCATCTGGTCGCCGCAGCAAGCGAGTACTGGAAACCAGATCGAAAACGCGATTAACCAGTTAGCGCGTGACAACCGTTTCAATGGACGGTTTTTGTGGCTCAATGTCGATGGAATGGGCGCGCATGTTCTTGCTTGACATCTAACAACTTTGCAAATTATGAACAACGAACCAATAAACGCAACGGTTTTGAACGAAGACGACGGTTTTGGTGCGTTGCCTGCGACAGGCGGCGCAGCGGTATTGGACAGTTTGCCGCACGCGGAAGACGAAGCGTTGGCCGCTGATGCGCCGACGATTGCCGCTATTTTCAAAGACCCTACAATTCGGCACGATTTATCATTGTTTGAAGACGCAGACATTGCGGCCATCGAAGCCTTGTTGGAAAAGAAAAACGGCAAGACCTCCATCAAGTGTTTGGCAACCGGCAAAGAGCGCGCGGCCAAGCCGGAAGAAATCGTGCGCCAGTTGTGGATTCGTCGCTTGCTCACTAAATACAACTATCCAAAACAGCGTTTGGCGATTGAGTTTCCAATTACGTTCGGGCGCGACACCAGTAAGCGCGCCGACATCGTGGTCTTCGATGCACACCGCTCGCAAACGCCTTATATCATCGTTGAAGTCAAGAAAACCAAGCTCAAAGATGGCAAAGATCAGCTCAAGTCCTATTGTCACGCGACGGGCGCGCCACTGGGCGTTTGGTCGGATGGCGGGCGCGTTTCGGTTTACAATCGGCGCAACCCGAACTACTTTTCTGAACTGCCGGACTTGCCCGCTTCCACGCAAGACATCGAAGAAATTGTCAACGAACCGTGGACGATTGAAACACTGGTCGCCAAAGAAGCAACGCGCGAGCGCACCAAATCACTCAAGCAGATCATTCTCGAAATGGAAGACGAAGTTCTTTCCAACGCAGGCGTGGATGTGTTCGAGGAAGTTTTCAAACTCATCTTTACCAAGTTGTACGATGAACTTTCCTGCTTTCAGGGAAAAACCAAGCACCTGCGCTTTCGCAACACCAACACAGAAACCGAATTGAGTACTCGAATCGACAATTTGTTCCGTGAGGCGCGCGAAAAGTGGGAAGGCGTTTTCTCCTTCGATGATCGCATTCGCCTGACTGGTTCGCATCTTGTGGTCTGTGTTTCCTACCTTGAAGAATTCAAACTATTCAACTCGAATCTGGACATTGTGGATGAAGCGTTCGAGTATTTGATTAACCAGAACTCGAAAGGCGAGAAAGGTCAATACTTCACGCCGCGCTGGGTCATTGATATGTGCGTGAAGATGCTCAATCCGCAGGAAGACGAATCGCTGATTGACACGGCGTGCGGCTCGGCGGGTTTTACAATGCACGCGATTTTCAAAGTGTGGAGCGACATTCTGCACAGCGAAGGTTTGGAACAATCGCATTTGTTCACGCTGGAAAGAAAACCGCATCGCTGCTACGAATATGTGCGCGAAAAAGTCTTTGGTCTGGACTTCGACGAAAAAGCGGTTCGCGTGGCGCGCTGCCTCAACCTGATTGCGGGCGACGGACAAACCAACGTTTTACATCTAAATACACTCGATTGGACGCGCTGGGCCGAAACCGTTAAGAATCAGGAATGGCTCGACACGTACAACGAAGGTTGGAAAAAGCTGCGCAAACTGGCGGTGAAAGACAAAGATTATCGCGCTTTCAAATTTGATCTTTTGATGGCGAATCCGCCGTTTGCGGGCGACATCAAGCAAAGCGATATGCTGACGCCGTATGATTTGGCGCACAAAAGCAACGGAAAAACCGAAACCAAAGTCGGGCGCGATTTGCTGTTCATCGAGCGCAACCTCGATTTCCTCAAGCCCGGCGGACGCATGGCGGTCGTGCTGCCGCAAGGTCGTTTCAACAATTCCAGCGACAAGCGTTTGCGCGAGTTCATCGCCGAGCGTTGCCGCATTTTAGCCGTCGTCGGTTTGGAATCGAATACTTTCAAGCCGCACACCGGAACCAAAACCAGCGTGCTGTTCGTGCAGAAATGGAACGACGACCCGCAAGACGGCGCGTTATGTCCGCGCGTCGAAGATTACCCAATTTTCTTTGCCACGCAACAATTAGCTGCCAAAGATTCGAGCGGCGAAAAACTGGTGGCACAAAAAGATGGTGAGTATTTGAAAGACTCGCACGGACATTACATCGTGCGCCACGATTTGTTCAATCACGACGGCAAAACGCAAGACGGCATCGCCGAAGCATTTATTGAGTTCGCCAAACGCGAGGAACTCAGTTTTTTCTGAACAGCCCCTTTGACGAAGCGAAATACAACGCTTTGTTAAAGGGGCTTGATGCAACGGAAGTGAATCTCGCAAATCTCCGATCTTCGATGCGAATTGATTCTGAGTTTTTTGGTAAAAGCTATCTGCTGGCGGAGCAAAACGTTCTGGAGAACAAGCATCAAATCTTGTTTGATATTGCGCCAGACATTATTCATCCGACAGAAGTCGAGCGCATTTATTCTGATGATGGTCTTCAGATTATGCTTGCTCAAAATGTGCGTTCAAATCGGTTCGATTTCTCTAATGAAGCATTTATGCCGAAGAACATGAAGCTGATTTTGTTCAACAACTTGGTTGAAAAAAACAATGTTGTAATGACGCGCTCTGGCGCAAACTTCGGACAAACGGCGTGCTTCAAAAGCGACTTCCCTATTTATGCGTGTGCTGATGTCATTATCATCAAGCCGCAAAAAGTTCTTGGTGGTTATTTATCGACTTTTTTCAATACTCGTCACGGTCGCGCACTTATCAACCGAGGTTGTTACGGCGCCGCGCAGCCACATATTGCGCCTACATATTTAGCGACACTCCCAATCCCGCGTTTTGAAAAATTGGAAAAACAAATTGACCAACTCATTCAACTTTCGGTTGAGGAAGAATCACTTGTAACTCAACATTACAACCAAGCCGAAAACCTGCTGCTTTCCGCGCTTGGCCTCGACAATTGGCAGCCGCCGCAACCGCTGACCTACGAGTACTCGTCAAGCGCGGTTTGGGCGGCAGGGCGTTTGGATGCCGAACACTTTCAGCCGAAATATCGCTCGTTGATTTCTCATCTCAAAGATAGGCCTGATGGCTGTGTACGATTGGGAGATTTATGTCCTAATCCAGTCAACGGAGTTGAAGTGCGTGAGTATGAAGATAAAGGAGTTCCTTATCTCCGCGTTGGTGACATCCATAATTTTACAGTTGACGAGAACTCGGTGAAATTCATTGCCGTTGATGCTGCGGCGCGAGAAATAGAGAAAGTAAGATTACGGGTTGGTGATGTTTTGGTTTCTCGCTCGGGTTCTCTCGCAGTTATCGGAGTTGTGAAAGCAGATTGGCTTCATGCTGTAATTAGCTCTCACCTTATAAGAGTTCGCATCGAAGATGCCGAGTTCGATCCTTACTACGTCGCCACATTCTTGTCATCGTTGCCAGGTAAAATGCAAATCGAGCAACAAAGCAATGGCGGCGTTCAACCAGAAATCAATCAGCCCGCTTTGAAATCAATCGTAATTCCCAAACTTGACAAAGAGTTACAACAAAAGATTCGCTCATCTATAAAGTTCGGCGATGCCACTACAGAGAAAGCCAAACGTTTGTTGGAAGCGGCCAAGCGCGCTGTCGAAATTGCGATTGAGGAAAACGAAGACGCGGCGCTGGCGTTCTTAGAAGAAGCGGTTGAAGATCGAGTACTCGATTGAAGAAATCGAACTTTGGCAAAAGCCTGGTTGATCGTTTTTGTCAGTTTTTTAGCCAATTTTCAATGGATAATCTGGCAATTCGATTGTGGTGGTTTTCGTTGTTCGTCACCAGAATACAACCGTTTTCGATTGCGGTCGCAGCGATAAGAATGTCCGCGTCTCCAATCAATTGGCCGCGTCCATACAAATCCGCATAAATATCGGCGGCGAGGACGATTGCGCCATCTGTTAAAGGAAGAACTTGCAACGATGCGCAGAGAACTTCAAACTTTTCCAACTGCGCTATAGCGCCTTTGGCTTTCAAGCCGCGCAAGATTTCGTAGCGCGTGATGATGGATATTGCGAGTTGCGGATACACGAACAAATAATTCCGCGCTTAAGCCAGGGCTGTTGGTTCGCGGCGCATGATGGCCGATAAAATGTCGGTGTCGAGAATCGCTCGTTTGGCAATCATGAAGCCGCTCGACCAAAAAAGTCGCGGCGATCCAGAGCGATTTGCTCGACTTCTGTTACTTCGTCTTCATTCAAACCATCGTAAACATTTCCCGCCAAATCCAGGACATCGGCTTCTTCCACTTCAATGACAAGGCGAACATGCTGCCCTTCCGAAAAAGAGGACGCGATGGGATGAACCGGACGAAAAGCGCCATTTTGATAAACGGCATCATAAACTTCTGTTGTCATTTCGTCTCCTTTGGCTCAAAGTGTATCAATCCGAAAAAGAGCACGTCATGTCACTGTCGTTGCGCCCATTCTTTCGCGTGATAAGTGATGATTAAATCGGCGCCCGCGCGCTTGATGCTGGTCAGCGTTTCGCCAATCAATTGCTCTTCGTTGATCCAGACGCGCTCGCCTGCCGCTTTGATCATCGAGTACTCGCTGGACACATTGTAAGCGCAAATCGGCAGGTCACAGCGGTCGCGCGTTTCGCGGATGATGTCCAGGCAAAACAGCGCGGGTTTGATCAAGATGATGTCGGCGCCTTCTTCGATGTCGGCTTGCACTTCGCGCTGCGCTTCGCGGCGGTTGGCGATGTCCATTTGATAACTGCGGCGGTCGCCAAAGCTGGGCGTGTTATCCGCCGCGTCGCGGAACGGGCCATAAAAGGCGCCTGCAAACTTTGCCGCATAGCTCATAATCGGCAGATTCGAGTACTCGTTTTCGTCCAAAGCCTGGCGAATATGAGCGACGCGCCCGTCCATCATGTCGCTGGGCGCAATGATGTCGGCTCCAGCTTTGGCGTAACACAACGAAGCGCGGCCCAACAATTCCAGTGTCGCGTCGTTATGAACTTCGCCGTTGTGAATGATGCCGCAATGCGCGTGATCGGAGTATTCGCAGGCGCACACATCGGCAACCACGCACATTTCGGGAACAGCGGTTTTGATGGCGCGAATCGTTTGCGCAACTGGCCCAAAGTCGTCATAAGAAGCGGTCGCAACCGCGTCTTTTTGGTCGTTGGGAACGACGCCAAACAAAATGACCGACAACACGCCCAAGTTCCAAAGTTCGCGCGCTTCCTGCATCGCCGTGTCGGGCGATAAGCGAAATTGTCCCGGCATCGAAGCAATCGGCGTGCGAATGTTCTCGCCGTTTTCGACAAACAGCGGCACGATCAAATCGCTCGGATGCACTTCGGTTTCGCGCGTCATGCGGCGCAAAGTCGGTGTCGCGCGCAAACGGCGCAATCGTTGTGTTGGAAAAGCCATAATGCTTGTAGGGGCATGCCTCAGGCGTGCCCTCATATTCTACATATTTCAGGGCACGCCTGAGGCATGCCCCTACAATAGCGATACATCGTCGCCGACATGGACTTCGCCGGTCTCGAGTACTCGAACATAAACGCGGCTGTCGTGCGGCGCCTTTTTGTGGTGAACGCGCATGAAATCGCCGTCTTTGAATGACGCGACAATCGTTTTGCACGGCGTCGTCGGGCGCGTCACTTCAACCACGACTTCGCCCAACTTCAATTGCGCGGCGGGCTTGACCAAACTCCAATCCAGGCCTGCGATGAGGACGTTTTCGCCGGTCGTGCCGGGCTCAATCGGATGACCTTCGCTTTGCAGTTGGGCAATAACTTCCTGCGAGTAAAGGCACAAAGCGCGCTCTGGGCCACCGTGATATTTCAGGTTACGCTGCCTGTCGCCTTCAATTCCCAATGTCGTGACGCGCGCTGATTCAATCGGCAACTTCGGCACGCCGCCATTCGACACGAAAAGCCCGACGATTTTTGCAGTCATGATTAAAATGAACTAACCGCGCACGCAGTAAGCGGGCTTTGGTGCAAGTTCGAGACAAGCCCGCTTACTGCGTGCGCGGTTGGTCAGCGATGGTCTGCGCCAACGATTTGACATCCGCATTGGGCGACACGACATCGGGAATTAAACCCTCATCGCGCGCCGTTTGTTCGGTAATCGGGCCGATGACAGCCACACGAAAACTGTTTCGAGTACTCGATATGACATCGGCTCCAATCGCTTCGACGAAGTTTTTGACAGTTGACGAACTGGTGAACGAAACCCAATCGACTTCGCCCTGGCGCAACATTTCGCGCACCAAATCGGCATTTGCATGGTCGGAGACCGTGCGATAAAGCGGCGCGGTTTTGACATTCGCACCATTTTCGCTCAACAACTTTTCCAGAACTTCGCGGCCTTCCTGTGCGCGCGCAATCAAAACCTTTTTGTCTTGGACGCCGACTTCAATCAGACCGCGCGCCACATCTTCCGAGATCGAACTTTGCGGCACGAAGTCAGCGACAATGCCGCGACGTTGCAACGCTTCACTTGTCGCCGGGCCAATCGCCGCGACTTTCGCATTCGACAATGCGCGCGAATCTTTGCCGAGAAAGCTCAGGCGCTTCCAAAGCTTTTCCACGCCGTTAGTTGAGGTAAAAACAACCCAATCGAAGCTGGATAGCTTCTCAATAAGTTCATCGGTTACCGAGTAATCGTCCAAATCTTGGACGCGAATCGTCGGGCATTGAACGACATCTGCGCCCAGAGTTTCCAGTTCTTCGACCAGGCTCGAGGCTTGTTCGCGCGCGCGCGTCACGACAACGGTTACACCCCACAAAGGCCGATTGTCGAACCACTGCAACTGTTCGCGCAAAGCGACGACTTCGCCGACCACAATCAAGGCGGGCGGCTTCAAGCCGCTGCGCGCGACTTCCGTTTCAATCGTGTCCAGCGTTCCGGTCACGACTTGCTGCTGCGCCGTCGTTCCCCAGCGCACCAGCGCGATTCGAGTACTCGATTTGTCGCCGCGCGCCAGCAGTTGCGCCACAATCTTGGGCAAAGCGCGCACGCCCATCAAAAAGACAATCGTATCGGCGACCGGCAAAGAAGGCGGCGGCGCGTCGTCGTCTTTGGTGTGACCGGTGACGACGGCGAAAGAAGTTGCGCCTTGCGGAAAATTGTCATCGGCGCGCTGCGTAACCGGAATGCCCGCATAAGCCGGAGCCGCAATCGAAGAAGTGACGCCGGGAATGATCTCAAATGCGACGCCATTAACGCGGCAGAAAAGCGCTTCTTCGCCGCCGCGCCCGAACACAAACGGATCGCCGCCTTTCAAGCGACACACAATTTTGCCACCTTGCGCGCGTTCAACGAGTACTCGATTAATGTCGTCCTGCTGCATCGCATGGCGCGCCGCTTCTTTGCCGACGAAGATTTTCTCGGCATCCGCGCGGCATTCGTTCAACAAAGCGCTGCCAATAAGCCGGTCATAAACCACGACATCGGCGCGCCGCAAAACCTCGCGTCCGCCGACCGTGATAAGTTTCGGGTCGCCCGGCCCGGCGCCGACAAGATAAACAATTCCGTTCATTGGTGTTTAGAAATGTGTGGCGAGAAGTTTCTGCGCGCCTTTTTCGAGCAATTGTCGCGCAACCGTTTCACCCAAACGAGTCGCGTTTTGTGGCGCATCTTCGGCCTTGGCTTCGATGCGTTGCGCACCGTCGGGCGATAAAACGACGGCTTGCAAATAGAGTTTTCCATCCTCGAGAAATGTCGCGCGCGCGCCAAGCGGCGTCGAGCAACCGGCGTTGAGCGTTTTCATGCAGGCGCGCTCAGCGATGATTTCGGTTCGTGTCGCGTCGTCTTCCACCTGGCGCAACAAATCGAGTACTCGATGTTCGTCCGCGCGCGTTTCAATCGCCAGCGCGCCTTGTCCGGGCGCGGAAACGAAATTGTAACCGCTCAAATTGTGAATGCTGTTTGGCGTTTCGATTTTCAAACGTTTCAAACCGGCTTCCGCCAGAATAATGGCGTCGAAACCGTCTTCCAATTTCTTCAAGCGCGTGTCGATATTGCCTCGAATGTCGCGCACGAGAACATTGGGCCACAAACTCAAAATCATCGCGCGCCGCCGCAAGCTCGAAGTTCCGATAACCGCGCGGCGCGTAGGAAGAACGCCTTCATCAACAATTCCATGAAGCGACGTGTGCTTGCCGTGCAACACCAAAACATCGTCCGCACTTTCGCGCCTGGGAATGCAGCCCAGCGTCAAACCCTCAGGCAAATCGGGCGGCAGATCTTTCAACGAATGCACCGCGAAATCAATCGTTCCATCGAGCAATGCGGCTTCGATTTCCAGTGTAAAAACGCCTTTGCCGCCAATCGTGGGCAGCGAACTGGTCTGGTTTTTGTCGCCCGTCGTGCGAATGATGCGCTCTTCGACCGTTAAACCTTCGTGCGCCGCTTCGAGTTGTCGCGCAAATTGTCGCGCTTGCGCCAAAGCCAGCGGACTTCCACGCGTTCCCATGACGAGCGAACGAGTACTCGATAGCGTCATTTTCCACCTATTAAATGCGGCACGCCAAAAAACGAAATCGCCAGCAGAACGAAGCCATAAACGACAACTAAATTGGTGCGTCGTCCGCGCCAGCCCAATATCTGCCGAACGCCGATGTAAGTCGCAAAAGTGAGCCACGTTATCAGCGAAACCAGAACCTTCGGATCGCTCAGCGGCGCGTAACTTGGGTGCTGTTTCATCCACAACATTGCCGTCAAAATGCCGCTCGAAAGCATGACCAAACCAAAACTTGTCGTGCGAAAGATCATTTCGTCCGCGTCGTGCAAAGTCGGCAAGCGCTGCCACAAACCTTTCAACTGCTTGCGCTTGAGCAAACCTTCCTGCATCAAATAGATCAGCGAAAACGCGAAAGCGACCGAGAGCGCCGCGTATCCGATGATGATAATTGTGACGTGAACCGCCAGCCACTGCGTTTCGAGTACTCGAACCTGGTCGGGACGAACCGCGCGGTGCAGCGGCGCATCGGTCAGCGAATATAAGGCGCCGCACAGCGCGACCGGTGCAATGAAAGCGCTCGCCGCGCCGCGCCCCAGGCGATTGAAAACCAGGCACGCGACCGCGACGATGAAGCCGAACAAACCCGCGACGCCCGGCACCAACGCCAACAGTTGGCTGCCCTGCCCGATCAGCGAAAAAAGGTGAGAAGTCGCGCCCAGCGCCAAAGTCGCGTTTCCCCACAAACCGAGTTGATGGTGGCGTCGTTCGGCCTGCATAGTCTGCTCGTCGGCGCGAAAAAAGGTTTGCGCCCACAGCGCCAGCGTCGCGCCCAGATAGCACAACACGGCGCACAAAAGCAGCGCACCTTCCCAGCGCGCCAGAAAAGAAGTGTTCATCGTTCGCCCTCCGCTTGAGCCATTGCCGTTTGGCCAAGCGCCGTTTGAATCGGTGCGGTTTGGGTCGGTGCAGTTTGGGATGGAGCCGAATTATTGGCCAAGTCCTTTGGGTTCGCTGAGCCGTTGGCGTTTGCGGCGCCATTTCTATTGGCGGCGTCACCATCGTTCATCAGAGCACTCGCGTTCATCGCGCGGTTTTCGTCGCCTTCGCCGTGTAGTTTTGCTGCATTGTTGCCGTTCGTCGCAGCATTCTTTTTGGTCGCATTGCTGTTGTTTGCTGCGCTCTTCGAGTACTCGATTTCGGAGTTCGTGGCGGTGGTTTCTTTGGCGTCCAGGGCGAAGGCGCGGCGCAACGCTTCGACATCCGGCGAGCCTTCGCTTCCGGCTTCGCGCAAATGACGCAGCGGCGCGTGCATCAATTTGTTGGCGATGGCGCGCCCCAAAAGCCGCACGACTTCCTGTTCTTTAGGCGTCAAACCGGGCAGGCGCGACAAAGCGACTTCGACTTCGACTTGACTGATTTCGCTCGCGCGATTGGCCAAAGCCGCCATGATCGGGCGCGCTTCTAAGGTGCGCAGCCACTTCGTCCAGCCCGCGACTTCTTCGTCGACGATCTCTTCGACGCGTGCCAGTTCGCCCGCGCGCTGCCGCCGATTTTCTGACACAACGCCTTGCAAATCGTCGATGTCATACAGATAAACGTTGTCCAGCTTGTGCGTTTGCGGGTCGATATCGCGCGGCACGGCGATATCGACCAGCAGCAAAGGCCGGCTGCGGCGCGACTTCATGGCAACGGCCACTTGTTCCTGCGAAATAACTGTGTGCGGCGCGCGCGTCGAGGAGATCACGATGTCGGCTTGATGCAGCCAGCGCGGGAATTCGTCCCACGTCACGGCTTCGGACAAAACCGGATCCTCGCCACGTTCGCTTTCCGCATCGTTGAACTGTCGCGCCATGGCGCAGGCGCGCTCGTGCGTCCGGTTCGACACGATGATGCGCCGCGCGCCGCTCGAAACCAGATGCTGCGCCGTCAACTCCGACATTTTTCCGGCGCCCAGAATGAGAACCGTGCGACCTTGCAGCGCACCGAAAATCTGTCGCGCCAGCTCGACCGCCGCGCTACCGACGCTGAGAGCGCCGCGCCCGATGTCGGTTTCATGGCGGGCGCGCTTGCCGCACGTAATGGCGCGGCGAAACAGTTCGTCCAATGTTCCGCCCAGCGCATTGTGCGAACGCGCCTGGTCAAACGCGGTTTTTACCTGCCCCAAAATCTGCGATTCGCCCAAGACCAGCGAATCGGTTCCACACGCGACCTGGAAAAGATGGCGCGCCGCGTTTTCCGCGCGATGATGATAAAGATGACCGGCGATTCGAGTACTCGATAACTGAAAAAAATCGCTTAGGAATTGCGTGATCGCCTGGTCCAACTTTTCGTGTCCCAGCGCATAAATCTCGAAGCGATTGCAAGTCGAGAGAACCACGGTTTCGCGCGCGCCGATTTCGCGTAAGCCCGCCAAAAGCTGCGGCAAGCGCGACGCTGGCAGCGCGAACTGCTCGCGTAGCGCAACCGGCGCCGTCGTGTGATTGAGACCGACAAGAAACAAGGACATCAGTTGGGTTTTTGGTTTTGGAAATTTGGCCTTGAAAGAGGTGTTGTTAGCGAACCCTGAGCGT
>JAABUK010010029.1_pt1 | contig 12768 bp, 15 predicted proteins | sample 5559141 | NCBI WGS metagenome assembly JAABUK01 (sample SAMN10711869, study PRJNA513367) | rock metagenome | isolation source: Antarctica rocks | place: Antarctica: Victoria Land, Pudding Butte nord | collected 2016-01-03
AGCCGCGGATGTAAATGTTGGTGATGCCTTCGGGGTTCTGAAGGCATTTGGCAAGGCTCAGGTCTTCTTGATTGGTCCAAAGTGCAGGAACTGCTCGAGGAATGGCAGGTGGCTGCTGTGTCAAGATGTCGAGGTTGGCCGATTCGTAGTTCTTGTTGTCGGGACACTTCATTGGCTGCATGGGGCCAGCGACATATGGTTGAATAATGGAGGGTGGGGATGGCGTGGCGTAGGGAAAGCTGACCATAGGTGGACGATCAAGGCTGGCGACATTGGCATAGTAGTCTTGGTGACCATTCATGCCCATTCCTGGAGTGGTGGGTCCGTTCTCGTCATTAGAAGACCAAGAGCCGCGACGGTTGGCGTCTAGACCGGGAACATCGTTCTGAAGACTGTACGGCCAGCCATAAGCAGGCATAGAGCCAGCCATCATGTTCGTATTGGTGACGAAGTTTGGGAACATGCCAGTTGGAAGGTACTGCAGCTGGGCAGGTTGATCGGTTGCTGAGCTGGCACCATGACCGTAGAGCGACTGAAGAGGAATCGTTTGGCCACTTGGAAGGACCATGAGAGGATTGTTGCCGTATGGAGCAGCACGAGATAAAGCGTTCATGTCCATGTTGTTCTGACCCGCCTTGAGACCCGCACCAGCACCCATGGAGTTTTGCCCAGAGACACTGAGGCCTGTGAAAGCATCAGCGAGCTGAGTGCCTCCATAACTGGTTGCGTATTTGCCTTGGCCGTTGATGTTGTTGTAGCCAGGGGCAGGGCACTGAAAGCGTTGGTAGGAGGCATGTCCAGGGTACATAGTGCCAGGTTGGACGGAGGAAGGGTTTTCTATCGGGGCAGAATCCACGTGGGTCATCTTGAAGGTCGGCAGTCGTCTGTTCTGCTGTGCGATGACAGTGTGCGTCAGCATGACCACGATGTAGGAAGAGGAGAGGTCGGCAGCGATATGGGAGTGAGGGAAGATGGTTGCAGAGAAGTGATGGGCAGAGACAAAGTTGGGGACGGTGGTCTTCTAGGCATACACGCTTTGCAAGATCGAGAAGACAAGGAGAGACTGGGAAATCCGGAGTCAAGGGCCGGCATGCGGCCAAAGTGTGAAGAGGCTCTGGCACTGGTGATCGGTGGGAAACTCACCTTGAGAGAGAAGATCGACACTTGATCGGTTGTGTAGGCCGCTGTTGGCTGTTGGCAAGCTTCTGGGGAGTTTCTGAATGTACAATGGGAATATCCGAACGGATAGCAGAGCAAAGTGGTTTACAATGAGCAAGATGTAGAGTTGGACGGATGATAAGAGGGAGGTAGCTAACAGCGAAGCAAAGCTGTTTGGCGAGGATGCTAAGTGACGAGTGGATAGAAGAAGGGAGAAGAAGGTTGACCACCGGCGGATCGCCTTTTCAATGGCAACAACGGGATGTAAACAAGCAAGGAAAGCAAGGGCGGTGTTGCGACAGAGGAAAGGGCCGAGTAACTCGCCTTCCTCCACAGCCTGGACGTCGGTCTGCCAGTGCAACAGTCTTGCAGCAGAGAGAGAACCGTGGACTGGCGCGGCAAGAGGCCGATGGCAGAAGAGCGCAGAGGGAGGAGCACTTCGAAGATCGTGGCAGACGAAGTGCGAGCAGCAGCAAGACACTCCCCATGCGTCCACGCTGTGTAGGGCAAGAAGCTGTCCGCCTCATTTGTTTTCACAGCTATCACCTCGTCAGCGAGCAATCCAGTTGACAGTGGAGCAATCAGTCTCCCACGATCATGCATCTGCGGTCCCTTCGCTGCCTGCGCCTCCACCTGCCGAAGGTGGTCATATCTACTCCGTTCCAGCGGAGGCCTCGATACTCACAATCAATGTCGAAGTTGCGAACTTGCCAATGATGGGTCACTGGTCACCATCGCATTCTCTCATCTCCATGACTGGGGCGGAGCAGCAAACATCATATATCCACCCCTCCTGGACTGTTATTGCCCCTGCAGCAACAAGCAAGAGGAGGCATACTTGGCTGTAATCCTTCTTCGAGAACCTGCATTCCAAGGTGCTGCGTTGGGCCTGTACTTTGGATATCTGAATGGCCAGAGCAGGGGTTGAAAACTTTGTGCAATGCAGCATGGTCAAAATTGACGCTCACTGATCTCCGCTGGGAGACGACATCGCTCGATTCTTGTATGTGATGCAGGACAGTAGCCGTAAGTTGTCTGGGCTCCTCGGCTGGCGGGCAGTCTGAATCGCCATCCTATGGGACTGCAATCTCGTACCCATTGTTCTTTTCACCAATGCTCGGACCTGCGATGACTGTTGCCAGGGCGTGGTCAACATACTACTCACTTACAGCAACGTGCAAGCATGGTGTCGTAGCCGTTTGCTCAGGCCGTGAGGCATATCACTCCCCCATGCAGTGGGTTGGACTTCTAGAACCAGATGTAACGCGCAGAACAGTTGAACGCTCATTGATTGTGAGCACAATGCTCATTCTTCCTACTTGAACGACTTGGCTGTGAGTTCTTCCATCGGTTGAAGACGCGGACATCGGTCCGGGATAGAATCGCTGAGTAGCAGATTGGCCCAAGCTGGGAATCTGACTAGGTCTCTATTGTCCTAGCTTTTAAACCCTTATTCACTTGAGTCTGCACACAAAAAACCACCACAAACTCAACCTCAACTCTTCCGCGTCGTTGTACACAGGGTACAAATCCCATCACGACTCGTAACAATGGCGAAACCTTTGGACTCTGACACCAAAGGCGGTGGGCAGCGTGGGCCTCCGAAGCGGTGGACTGGCGGAGGGCCCCGCCCAGCAAGGCACATCCCTTGGCCAGAGGTCTGTGATGCTCCATCCACAATCTCTCGGACACAGTGCTGATGTATTTTACAGCTTATCAAGCACCATCAATCTGTTCTTACGGGCCACCTCAAGATGATGGACATGGTGCGCAAGCATTGTGTTCAAGGAACTGGCAATCATGACACCGCAAAAGCATGTGTTGATCGAACCCACGAGATGATGAGAATGTTCAAGCAAGCCACGATGAACTTTGTGAGTCTCAAACTAGTGTTTGGCCTGGAACAAGATGTCTTTCGCATATACATTGGCCGCTTCAGATCCTCAATGACCATACAGACTGACAGAGGTGTTTTTACAGGTTCCTCCTAAGGACAATATCGATCGAGTTCCCCTTGGTGCTTCTTCTGCTTCAATGTATCCGGGCTATTCTCCTGCAGATCACATCTACGGTGAAGCCGCTCAGGAGTACGGAGAGCGTGCTGCAGAGCTGAAGCGCAAAGGTATGGATTTGAAGCTCGATCCCGATGGACCACAATATGTTGTAGGACACGAAAAAAGGCCTCGACGACTAAGCCAGGAGCCTGAACAAACCCAGCCTGCTTCTATCTCTTCCGCAGGGGCGCAAAACGTCAGTCGTGAAGACGAAGAGGGTGAGCCGATGGAAGGAATCGAGCAGTCCACGGATGCGGAGCAATACTTCGTGATCGATTCGAAGCCAACTCCAATAATAGACCCTGGTGAGATTCAGAAGCAGAAGAACAAAGCCAACGACAAAGCTAAACGACGAGTCTCATTCAAGGAAGAGCAAGACGTTGGTTCGGCCAGTATCAACAACCCTGACATACCTAAAACCAAGAAGGCAAAGGTCAGTGCTACCGAGCCTCCTGCTGTTGTCAATTGCGGGTCATCAGTGCAAGAAGAAGATCTTTCTGAAGAGGTAGACGCTCGTCTGAAGGCGAAAGAGGAGAAACGGAGGCGCAAGCAGGAAAAGAAGCGGAAACGTGACAGTGGAGATTCTTTAGAGATCGGCCAGGAACACGCTTCTTCGGAATTGGCATACGGACGTGTTGATACGTCGCTAGTCGGGAAGCCTAGGAAGAAATTGCACAAGAAGGACCAGAATGAGATCAGTGGTGCAGCAGAACCATCAGCCGAGGCTAGCGATGACAAAGAGTCCAAGAAGGACAGGAAGAAGAAAAAGAAGGTCGGTGCTGATGAAGAAGAAGATGCTGCAGCCACTGGAGGAGATGGAAAGGAGAAGCCCAAGAAGAGGAGGAAGAAAGAAACAGCCTCCTCAAACTAACTCAAAGTTCTGGTTCCGCACACATAACACAGCTCTCTCACATTGGTCTTGAGATTTTTGTCTTGCTCAACTCTGCATCGTTCCATCTTCGTGGACTGATTCAACACCAGTGCAGAACCTGCACGTCGTTGTCTGCATTACAACACGATGCCCAAATTATGCCGAGCAGATGATCGTGGAACACATTCCTGTTCTGGCAAGCTAAAAGAGTGAGGTACGCTATTTGAACCGTTGTTCACAGCACCATAAACCTTTCTTAAGCTTCTCTATCGGATGCCGATTTCCAGCACTAATTTCACCATGCCACAAGTATTCACACCAGAAAAGGCGGCCTATAATGGCGGTTGCCGAAAGCGTGCCCAGCAGTCACTCTATGCACTGGCCTTAGCACCGCGCTGTTATTCTGGAACACCGCGCTGTGTTTGATGGATGGTCATTGTGTTTGTCTCTATCTGCTGCCTAATTTTGGATGCTCTATCTCAAACCAATCTTGTTGGAGGGCGAGCAGACAACTCTCTCCGCGCGCGTCACACACTCGATTTTCGATGAGGTATAGAAGATCACCGTCACTGGCAACTTCCTCTTCGATCCCACCTTCGTTTGAATTACACAGAAAGAAAGCGGTCGACTGCAAATCATCACGATTCTTATATCTTGTAACAGAAGCGTGGCGTTTTCTCCGCAACTCTTTACCTCCAGTCAAGGGACCGTCTAAGTAGGTACCACACTCATCCCAACCAGTTCATAGAAGTCGAGCAGTTTCCACCCACGACACAGCTATCATCACCAAATCCCCGAGTGAGAATCACTCCACAAATTCCCGAAAACCTGTTTCAGACACATCAATAAACCCACCCGACCAATCTTCACCTGACCAAACTGAACTTAGGCGTCTAAGTCCCCATAACAACCCAAGATGGCGGACCCTACCGACCCTGCCGCTGCTACCCTTGCAGAAATCGTGAGAAACAGCAAGTCGCCCTCCTACATACACAAGAAGCAGCGCGAACAGAAAGAAGCGGTGGAACGACGCCAGGTGACAAAGGAAAGTCTCGAAAAGACAGCTGAGCTTGCCGAAGAAGGAATCTCGGTTCGAGACTTTGCCTTGGCGCCCTTGGAGGAGAAAGCGGAACGAGAGAAGACAGAGAGAAATAGACGCGCTGATGAATACCAGGCTCGTCGCCGAGAGACGGGCGAGGATGTTGAAGACGACGAGAAGCTCCGTGAGCTTCTGCAGGGGGAGGAAGAAGAGGACGAGAAGCAGGCGAAGCGGAGGAAGCAGGATCCTGGCAGTCAGTGGTATGGCGGAGGTGGCGGAGGTTGGGGTGAACCTATGGATTCGGACTAACAAGATTCTGCTTGGCAGACACGGTTGGAGAGCTCAGGGATGGCAACATGGCACTGGCTGTCTCAGAACTGCCGGACGATGTGCTTTTTTTTGGCTCTTCTAGTGCCCACCGGCGCATGATAGTTTGGTGTTGATCACCAGGGGTTTTCATTCACGTGGTGCCCACCGGCGCATCATAGCAGGCGTCAACTACCACAGCAAGCACAAGCTACTACACAAAACGCGAAGCAAACTCAAATGGTGCACATTCCGTCTCTTTTCATTCTACTTCTCTTGAACTTTCCCAATCTCCGGAAACCCCTCCCGCCTCCTCCTTTCCCGCGGCACCTCTTCCTCCCTCCGCTCCAACTCCTCCCCCTTCTCCCTCCCCCAATTCCAAACCTCCCAAATCTGATCCATGATCATCCCTCCATACCCCTCTCCCTGCGAGATCTTCTCCTGCTCCTCCGCTAGACGGCGTTCTTTCCACCCCGCCTTCTCGGAGCCCATCCATACTTTCCGTAATCCTGTCTCTATGGGGGATTTGGGTCTGCCTTCTTCTTCTTCCTCCTCTTGCTGTGGAGCGTCGGGGGGTAGTTCCGATAGCCGTATCCGCCTCGCATCTTCACTCTCCCTCCTCAATTGCTCCTGCACGATCTCGTAGCGCGTCTTGGTCTTGCTCTTTGCCCCTCCCTCTCCCTCCGCAGCAGTAGCAGCAGCAGCAGCAACAGTAGCACCCTGAGCCTTCTTTGGCCCGCCGAAAGGACTCCCCATCTGCCTCCGTGCCCGCTCCTTATAGAGGTGATTCGCGCTCAGTACGAAGCTGGACCCGAGCGCGAAGGTGTAGAAGTCGAGTCTGCGGGGCGGGAGGGCGATTAGAATCGGTGCACCGACGAGGAAGCCGAGGGCGGTGTAGTGCTGGAAGGTTTGGTAGGCGGGGGTCAGGTCTCGTGGTTGTTGAGGTTGAGGGTGAGGTTGGGAAGGCGATGTTGACATGGTGGGTGCGTGGTGGAGGAGCGGAGAGAGGGTGACGATTCAGGGAGGCCCCCACCCCCAATTGGTTTGAGGGAAACGTCGTTGAGAGGGGGGTTTTTGATTGATTAGGCTCGAGATAGGGGGTTCGAGGGTCGATGAAAGGGATGGTAGGGTCTCAGATCCTCTGGATGATGTCGTGGTAAGCTAGATTGCTGCTTGGTGATGCGATCATCGTTCTGGACCGCCCCGGTGATGAGGTTGTCCAGGGCACGAGCGGGTTGTTCGATCCCGAGATTAAGTTGTGACAACTCCTCAAGTATTTGCTGCTAGTTTAGTTGCGAGTACTAGACACTCTCGCTACGAGTAGCTATACTTGCCTGAGGCTCGACTTTGACTATGAATATGAATGTGGAAAACTTGGGGGGAAGTTATGCGTGCATACTCGATTGGGGCACAATGTAGGTTGGGGAAATATCTTAGTCTGACAACGTGGCCGAGTGGTTAAGGCGACAGACTCGGCATCGTTCGTCATCAGTTGGGTTCGCCCGTACAGCTGCAAATCCTGTCGTTGTCGCAGTTGTTTTACTTCGCGCTCTATGTTTTTTGGCATATTCTTGGGTCTTTTCCCGGGGCTCACCAGAAGAGGAGAGTCGCGCAGAGTCGAGCGGAAGTGGCCAATGGCATCAGTTTTTGGATGGAAAATAGACCATCGAGTAAGTCTGCATCACTCCCCTTCATCAAAATATTCAAGAGATCTAATTTGTCTAGTACTTGGGGTGGCTGGCTCAGCGACTGGTCATGATCAAAAGAGACATGACCGACGTCGCCAACAACACAGCAAATAGCGATCAGATACTGATGTTGGAATCCGAAAACCTAGTCCTCGAATATCAGACTACGTATGTATGAAGCACAGTCAAGAGCCTCCTCCTCTGGATCAGCAGATACACGACACAAATCCCGACGATTAAAAACAGCATTGGAACGCATCCGTGAACGGCCCAAGCAGAGATTGCAACTGCCTCTGCTGCCAGAGGATGAATCTCCGGGTGTGGCACCTCCACCACCCGTCGAGGTGAGTCGATGCCTACAGCAACAAAGGACCAAGTATGAACAAGAGGCTCGACGAGAAAAAGCAGGGCCATGAGGCCAGCAACGCGTCACCATGCAAAAAAGTAGAACAGGGGCGCCAACCATTTCAGAGCCTTCAGCAAAGGGTTAGAAAAATCAAATCTGATTGACCATCTTCTGGAATTTTTGGTATTGCGGTTCGGTGTGCTATGTATTGTCTCGGTGTCAATCTCATCCACTCCTGAGGTTTACGTCAATATCACCCTCGTCTGTAGCCGGAAGCCGGCATTTACAGAATGCCAATTGCAATATCACCCTTGATCTTTGCAATGATTCGAATGTCGACGTCGAGATTCAGCCTGATGTGAATCTTCAAGCTGCCTTGGACATCGGCTACCTCCTGCGTTGCCCTCTTGGCGTCTTGCTTGTTGTCTTGATCGCGAGGGCCGGCGTTTCCTTCTGGCTCACTAGAGACTTTTCAGCTCAATGACAGGAATGGGCCGAGAGTGCTGTTGCTGCTCACGCCATTTCTGCAGGAGGATTTCCTGGATCCGTGGTGGACCTTGAGCTCCGATTACTGCTGACTGGTTGTGCAAGAGTGTTTGCGCAACGGAGTAGAGTGGATAGGATGTAGTACGCGCAGTTCAAGGAAAGCGCAAAGACGGAGTTTCGAAGAAGAAAGATATCGAACAGAGAAGAGAAAAAATGCTTTTGGTCCTCAAGTCTGGATTGTGCGTAGCAATAAAAGACTCGGGCTCGATCGCGACAACCTCCTTTGTGTTTGCGACGTAACAGATGGTGTTTGTGGCTATGTCTGAATTTCGCCTGCAGTTTAGGACCCTCTTTTGCCAGCTTGGAAAAGTAACATGTTCCTTGGTCAATGATCTCATGGTGGTGCTGCTTGTGTATGCTCGCCCTGGCAGGGATCGCCAGTGGTGAATTGCACGAGCCTGCACTAATTGAAAGCCTTGCTTCACGTTCAAAGATGATCGGGGGTGACGTGCAGGCTTGGAACTTGAAGCATGGCGTAACCTCTCACACAGCAGCCGTGCCTTGATGGTGGCTTTTAGGCCCAACGCAGATCCTGGTGTAGGAGGATGGAGGAAGACATGGGTCAGATGCCCCAGAGCTGGGTCGGCCTGGGTTGAAGCGGGGGTTTGGAGGTGGGTAAAGTTTCAACTAACGTTACTGAAAGAGAACAATTCGATGTTGTTGAAAGTGCGTCTCCGGGTGATGCCAGTGCACGGGCCACTGGTGCTCAGGTAGACTGCCCAATCCCACCCAGCGTGGACTCTTGCAGGCAAGATATCGCTACGGTTACCGGTACGAGGACTCAAGTAAGCTGCCTTGTCAATCTACTAAACAATTACCTTGGTGCAGCAACAGTCGTGCTGGCACTGCGCCTGGTTCTTCGTGCGTTTCGTTCTTTTCAATTGTCATCTTTGCTCGCTGTGGCGAAATGGTACTCGGTATTCTCGCACTGGCAACGACAGTGCCGCTTCTGGCGACATCGACCATCAGCCTCTCAGATAGTGCTCAAAAGCATCAAAAACAAGAGGGAAATGAGTCAGCAGCCGGAGAGAGCGACATGAGCTGGAAGACTCAAACGTGCCATCTCACTGTCAGATGTACGGAGCGCATGAGCGAGGGCAGGAAGAAGGCTCTTGACGGCTCTAGCGTCGTTCTACGTGATGGATGCCTCTTCGCCCGAAATCTAGGTGGTCATCCCTTCACTGGCTATTCTTTACCTTTCCCGAGTTCCCATTATCTTGGCTTGGTGTCAACCATCTCCAAAGACCCACCGATGCTCAATTGGATCTACATAGACCGAGAGACCCACGAAGTAAGGTACGGAGTCCGGAAAGCGGCGGAGTCGCAGCTCACAGGCCCGTTCGATTACACGACAGTAACAGTCTCAAAATCTATCACGCCCTCCACCGGGGAAGTTGAGAGACACGAAGAGGGCGAGAAGAGAATCAAATTCGACAACCGGGAAGGTTTGGTGGCAGTCGAAGAGGAAGACGGTATATGGAAGCTGTATTTTGACGTCGATAATGATGGCTTGAGAGGTGTCAAAGCTGGTAAAAGCGGCAAGAGAAACGCTGAGATCGAACTTGTTAGAGTTCTCGCAGAGGAAGAAGAATAAAAATAGCACAAATGAAGAGATTGAAGGGTTGAAAGAGAAACCCCTACTGAGTTGGATCACAAGCGCACGAGGTCTGCACCCTTCAGCAAGACACGTAGTCAGAGGCAAGCTGCAACCGATGTGGAGTCGTCAGACAGACAAGACGAACGTGACTGGCAAAGGGCAACGGGCACGATTGAGCTCGAGATGATGGCATTACTCATTAGAATAATGCGAACCAAAGACAGCAGGAGTCCGGACATGGCTAGTCAGAGTAGACATTAGACGGACGGCCAAGGGGGTCGGGCAATGCAAAAGCTGTGAACGGAAGCTGGCATTCTCACACATCCGCTGAAAGCTAAAGTACTTCAAGTTACGAAACTCGCTTCGATACTCGGCGAGTCTCCCCCGTCCTTCCATCCAACGTCCTCTCCCAAGTGATTCTGGTGCGAATCTGCGAATCGGCGAAAAGTCCCCTGCCAAGGCTTGATCGATAAGGGAAACTGCCCCTCATCGCCATCATAAACCCCACCTGGAAGCTGCGCTTCGTGTGTGACAGCAAAACCTCTCCTGTTCGAATGTCCTATTCCCCTTATACACACCCTTCGCACCTAAGTCATCTAACTTCCTCATTGAATTGCCATTGCGTCCGATCATTAGCCTGTCTGGTTCATCAGTCGCAAAAATGGGTCGCAAATTCTTCGTGGGAGGAAACTTCAAGATGTACGCCGTCCAGAGTTCTCACAGCAAGCTAATTGACGTCCCAGCCCTAAGATCCTCCTTTGCTTCAAAATACACTCGATTACTGGTCCCTAGCAACATGCTAATATTATTCCAGGAATGGTACGGTGTCCAGTATCAAAGACATCTGCCATAACCTATCCACAGCCAAAACAGGTCAAGCTCTCAATTATCTGATCGGCTCGACGTAATTTCTGATATTGCTGTTCCGATTTAGATCCTAACACTGAAGTCGTGGTCGCCCCTCCATCCCTCTACCTCCTCCTGACCCGCGAACATCTTGACTCCAAATTCGAAGTAGCAGCCCAAAACGTCTTCGACAAACCCTCCGGCGCCTTCACTGGCGAGATCTCGGCCGCGCAGCTCAAAGATAGCGGGATCACCTGGACGCTACTCGGCCATAGTGAGCGCAGAACAGTTCTAAGGGAAGAAGACAGTTTCATTGCCAGCAAGACCAAATGCTCTGCTGATCAAGGGGTTGGGGTAATACTTTGCTGTGGAGAGAGTTTGAAGGAGAGAGAAGAAGGGATAACAGTGGATGTGGTAACGAAGCAGTTGGACGCGGTCAATAAAGCAATTGACAAGGAAGCATGGAAGAATATCGTCATTGCCTATGAGCCAATCTGGGCGATTGGGACTGGCAAAGTGGCTACCAAGGGTGGGTACTACATCTGTTTGTTAGGTTGAAGTTGGTGCTAATGACGCTGTCAGAACAAGCACAGGAAGTCCACGCAGCCATTCGAGATTGGCTATCGAAGTCTGTCAGCTCCGAAGCGGGCGAGAACACCCGGATCATCTATGGAGGAAGTGTCAGCGAAAAAAACTGCCGCGAGCTTGCCAACGAGAAGGACATTGATGGGTTCTTGGTTGGTGGTGCTAGCTTGAAGCCTGCGTTTGTCGACATAATCAATGCAAATCAGTAGTATGAGGCTTGGAAGCAGCGTGATTGGCAGCGCAGTAAAAGTATACCAAACATGAGACTCTGATAGACAGCAATAAAATTCCAATCCATGAATAGAAAGCACTTGAGGACCACTTGCAGATAGTGTTACGACCCTGTTTCTGCGCTGTCTGTGTGGGCTGCGGTGGCGCTAGGCCCAATGGGGTGCTAGGGCTTTGGAGGTGCTCTGACAGTGCTGTGTCTTGCGCTAAGGCTTGCTTTTGCGCCAAGACCCAACCGCATTCGGCCTTAGGGCTCGGGCAAAGGCTTGGCGCGGCCGCTCTTTTCTTATTTAATGTTTCTCCGCCCCCACTTAGATTAATAACAACAATATAATCACCCAGCCATACTTAGCCTAATCAAGCTATTTCTGACTATTCAGCTATTTCAGCTATAGCGCCTGTTACCCACTGTAATATTTGGTGAACACGCCGGTGAACCTTTACTGCGTTTATCGACTTTTCTACTGTCTCGAATTTTGCGTGATTTTTCTGCAAATTCAACCCTGTTAACTGTCTATAAGACATACTGTCTCAGATAGATCTCATTTTCGAATTCAGCTCGTTTTTCGAGTTAAATTCGACCCTATCAACTCTCTGCAAGACGCATTAATCTCCGCAGGACTCTATCAACTTACTATAAGGCGCACTGATCTTCGTAGAATCTTATTAATAATCTGCAAGCTATACTAGCTTCTATAACTTTTATTCTACAGATTCTCTACTTTTAATAGATTACAGCTTATAATTACTAATAGCTTATCTCATCCTTTAAATATTTAACACTCAAATCTCATTTTTATCTCATTCTTTAAATATTTAATACTTAAGTCTTATTTTATTTCATTCTTTAAGTACTTAATACTTAAGCCTCATTCTATCTTATTCTCTGAGTACTTAATATTCTATTATCTTTTTATTTTTTTTATAATTATAAGTGATTATTAAACTATCTGAGTAGATTAAAGATAAGAGAAGAGATATTATAATCATCTTTTAAATTCAATTAATCTCGCTAAACTAATATAAGTTGAGTAAATTTATGAAATAAATTAGTTTGATTTATCTTTACTAATTATTAATTAGATATCGTAAATATAAGCTCTATAGAGCTTAAATAAGAAGAGAGAAAGATCTTATTATAGAAAAATATACTAAAAAGAACATCTTTTTAGAGATTTAAGAAATGATAGTAGAAACTCTTAAGAAGACTCAGACTATATTTATTATAAATTAAATAACGTCAGTAATTATAATGAAGCTTATAATAATATTAAATCGAAATATAAAGAGTTATGCGAAGATTATAAAAGTTATTATAACTAATCTTAATATAAGATAGAATTTCTTATTATTAAGTCAATTCTCTTTAGCGAATAGATTTAGAAATAGAGTCTTAACGCTAAAATTATTAGAGATCTATTTATTTAAGTTAATCTCTTATTAAGATATTAAATTAGCTCAAATATTTTATTAATAAATTACTAATATTATATTAATTTATAAG
>JAABUK010010030.1_pt1 | contig 12767 bp, 9 predicted proteins | sample 5559141 | NCBI WGS metagenome assembly JAABUK01 (sample SAMN10711869, study PRJNA513367) | rock metagenome | isolation source: Antarctica rocks | place: Antarctica: Victoria Land, Pudding Butte nord | collected 2016-01-03
CGCATTAAACAAATAAATATCAGATCCTATCTTGTAATTAATATCATTTGAAGGGCTTCCATTTTCAGCAATACGGGGCAATTTGGCGTTAGTATTGGTAGGTGTCCAGAAATCTTTCTGGTGCTCATACATGGTACCGCTATAACCGTAGTGGTATGCCTCTACCAACTCTCCCCTTATTAATGCGTCTCTTTTACCAATTCCCTGTACAAGCAAGGATGCATCAAAGCCTTTAAAAGTAACGTTATACGTAAACCCAAACGTTAATCTTGGGAAAGGATTACCTAAAATAACCCTGTCCCTGGGATCTATAACCCCATCGCCATTCTGATCAACAAATTTAAGATCTCCCAGGCCTGGCTTTGTATTACCAAATTTAGGATACTTAGTTAAGTCATCCGTTGATTGGTACAATCCATTTGTTTTATATCCCCGGTACGCAGTTATTGGAAGACCAACCCTGCGTACAAACCAAAATTCTTCTCTTTTAAATTCATATTCCTGTACGTTACCGCTTAAGCTCAGTAGTTTGTTCTGATTATCGGCAATATTCGCTGAAAAACTATGCGTAAATAATTTCCCTTTCAGGTCATAACTTGCTTTAGCTTCCCATCCTGTGTTTTTTACTTTTGAAATATTATAGGTAGGTAACCCTGATCCAAATAACGCTGTTACGTCTTCTCTGTTCTGAAGGATATCACTGGTAGTTTTATTAAAATATTCAAATGTGAAATTTAACCGGCGTTGAAGCAGTGACACATCAATACCAGCATTAAACGTTGCTGCCTTTTCCCAGGTAAGGTCTGCATTGGCTAAATTACGTGTGGCTCCGCTTACTACAGAATTATTAAAGCCATACACATTGTTATTGGTACTGTATGTACTATAATATTGATAGGGATTAACACTTTGGTTTCCTAACAGGCCATATGTTGCCCTGATTTTTAAATCGCCTATTTTGTCTTTGAATCTGCTCATAAAGTATTCTTCAGTAACACGCCATGATCCACCTACAGAGGGGAAAAATCCCCAACGCTTATCTTTAGGAAAGTTGGAAGAGCCATCATACCTGAAACTACCCTCAAAAAAATACTTGTTATTATATGAATATAGTACTCTGCCAAAAACCGAGTTAAGACTACTTTCACTGGTATTCGTGATTGAGTTGTATGAAGAATTTGTAGTTCCCGCGTCTATTATTGTTCCTGTAGTAGGAATACCTAAAGTAGAATCAGTTCCTTGTTTCTGAACACCATTTCCTTCTGATTTAAAGGACTCGTTTGAACCACCAACTAAAACGGTTAGTTCATGCTTGTTAAACGTTTTGTTGTATTCCGCAACGAGTTGGGAATTGGTAAAAAGTGATTTGGTATTATTATCAAAAACCTGTCTGCCATTAGCGAAGCTGCCTCCGGTATAGACTAAATTAACCTGTCTTTGAAATTGTGTATTCGCTCTCACCGTACCACCAAATACACCTCTTATTTTAAAAGCCGGTGTAACGGCATATTCACCTGAAAAGTTTCCTGTTATTTCATCATTGTTACTATTTCTATAGCCTCCCTTTTCTAAAATAGCTTTGGAATTATCATTTCCTACCACAGGATTTCCTAAGTAATTGCCCTGAGCATCCTGGAAATTATAATACAAAGGAGCGCGGGTAACATTAATTATTAAACCTTCTATACCAACAGGGGGCTCTTTATACATCCCTTTTACATAGCTTACTATTGTTGACAGCGTAAACTTGTTAATAGTGGTAGATTGGTTTAAACGAAGGTTGAATCTTTTGGCCCCATAACCAGGACCGATCAGCATATTACCCTGATCGAAATAACCGGCAGACAACAGATAGGTATTATTTGCCGATCCGCCGCTGACACTTACATTATGGGTTTGTTGAGGAGCATCTTGCATAATACTTTCCAAGCGGTAATTACCATCTCCCTGTTGTTTAAATTGCTCTATCTGCGCATCAGTAAATAGAGGCGCCCTACCTGAATTAACCAGTGAAATATTTTTAAAAGTAGCATTCTCCCAGGCATGTACCTGGTGAAAGGTATACCGGGGAGTTTGTATACCATACATGCCATTATAGCTAACGGTGGGTTTCGCGTTCTTTCTTCCTTTTTTGGTAGTAACCAGTATTACTCCGTTGGCTGAACGCGAACCATAGATAGCTGCTGCACCAGCATCTTTTAAAACAGATATATTGTCAATGTCACTTGGATTGAGAAGATTGAGATCGCCACCAATAATTCCGTCAATAACAATTAACGGGTCATTATTATTAGTAGTTCCCAATCCCCTGATATTTATATTTAATGCCCCTGATACCGGCTGAAAGGTTCTTTGCTGAATGATAAGATTTGGAGATGCTCCTTGTAATGCCTGAGCTATATTTGCAACGGGACGCCCTTCTATTGCTGCACTCCCTATTCTGTCAACAGCTCCTGTTAAAGAAACTCTTTTTTGAGTTCCATATCCTACTACTACAATTTCTCCTAAACTGTTATTTAAAGCCTTTAGATGAATAACAAGATTACCACTTCCTGCCACTTCCTGCTTTTCATATCCGACGTAAGTAAAAACCAGAACAGCACTTCTGTTCGGAACTTCAATGGAAAAGTTACCGGTTCCATTTGTTGTAACAGTTACATTTGAATTTTTTACTTGTACAGTAACTCCAGTAAGGGGATTATTGTTCTCGTCTAATACTTGCCCGATTACAGGAATTGCCAGCTTTCGCAGTTCTTTAAAACCATGATTATAATCTTTTCGCGCAAAAAGAATGGTAGATGCAGCACAATTGAAGAGAATAAGCAACCCTGCAATTTTGCTTATGAAGGTTGTTTTCCTCAGCAAGAGATTGAAAAATGAGTCAATTTGCAGTTTGTAAATTTTCATATGCATGTTGGTTTTTATAAAACAAAAAAAATATCAATGTAAGATCGTAGAAAGAATTATGGTTCCTTTGATACAAGCTACTTGTAAATTTCCTAAAACCCTATTCTTTGCTAATGTCATTAAATTAAATTATAAATTTTAGTAATGGACAGTTCGTGTTAGCGCTGACTAACTCTTTTTATTGTTTTTAAATTTTAATATCAATGTTAAGTTAACAGTAGATTGACGTATTTGCTATCAGCCGTCAGCTATCAGCTATCAGGAGGAAACCTGGCAAACAGTGATCTGCTGATCGCTGAGAGCTGATAGCAACTTCATCCGTGATTTCATACTTAACTTAATACTAAATAATTTTTTAAGTTATTCTTCAAAAAAATGATCCATGACTGTAACTTAATGTGATTGTTTTAACAGGCAGTTGCTAAGCTATGCAATTAATCCCTAACAGGAAAGCAGGCAACAAAATAAAAACCGCCAGTTTTTTCATTCAACTAATATACATAACATAATAGAACTTTAATTGGGTTAGGTAATATTTTCCTATCGGAAAATCTTTCTTATTATATCCTCCTTAATTTCTTGTGGGGCCAACGGGAAGCAAAGCGAGAGAAAACAATTTTTTAATAAAAAAACAACGCTCGATTATTAAAGACACTTTAAAGGTACCTATGCAATGAGTTGTAATTTACACCCCTCCGTTATTTACACTACCAAGATCAAAAAAAAATAATTACAGCCATCTATATTTTTCAATCAGTCTTTCTTTTTGATTGCGGGATATAGGCAAATGACTTCCATTATCCATTATTAAAATACTTTCATTCCGGTTAAATTGTTTTACATGGTTCAGGTTGATGATGTATTGCCGGTGCACACGCAAAAAATGACTTTCTTCTAAAACATCCTGTACATCTTTAAGAGTTTTAGAAATAAGGAATATTCTTTTGTCTGTCAAAATTAGTTTTGAATAATTATTACTTGCCTCAACAAATACAATTTCATTCAGCTCGATAAATGAAATACCATTCTGCCCGGGAATGGCAATTTTAGTAGCTATCTCGCCCCGCATTTGTCTTTGCAATAAACTTAGCTGAGTTGAAGTTGGCTTTATTTTCTTTTCGGCTTTTGTAACAGCTTCCATCAGGTCATTTGTGTCAACTGGTTTTACAAGATAATCCAGTGCATTAAAGCGGAATGCTTTTAAAGCATATTGATTGTAAGCTGTAATAAAAATCACACTGAAATTAAGATACCATATTTTTTCAAGCAATTCAAAACCATTTATTACAGGCATTTCTATATCAAGAAATAATAAATCAGGCTGAAGACTTTCTATTTCATTTGATGCTTTAACTGAACTGTTATAAACAGCAATTACTTCAATCTGAGGGCAGTTTTGTGCAAGCTGTAATTGCAGCAGCTTTACGCTGTCCGGCTCGTCGTCAATAATGATTGTTCTTAGTTTCATTATACTGGTATTTGAATCATCACTTTTGTGCCTGAAACATTTCCGTTGGCATCACTCAAATCATCTATTTTTACTTCAGCGCCTGATTTATATACCTGGTTGATGAGCGCTATTCTGTCTGATGTAACTTTCATGCCATATGATTCTTGTTTAGTTTGTTTTCCGTTTCCTAAATCTGTTGATTTTGCCCTGCCGATTCCATTATCGGTAATAATAATTTGAAGCACTGATTTATCGTTATTCATTGCAATTTCAATATCTATTTTTCCACCTTCTTCCTTAGGCATCAATCCATGCCATATTGCATTCTCAACATATGGTTGCAAAAGCAACGGTGGCAATTCAATATAGTCAAGTTCCACATCTTTTTCACAATGAATATTATACTGAAGCTTTTCTTTAAAGCGCATAGCTTCCATTTCAATATATAAACGAAGCATATCTAATTCTGATACTAACAAAATTTTTCCTTTGGCTGAATTTTCCATTACCAGCCTTATCAGCTTTGAAAATTTGGTAATATACTCCGATGCTGATGCCGCATCATTTTGTATGGTATAAAGCTTTATAGAATTAAGGCAATTAAAAATAAAATGCGGGTTCATCTGGTATCGAAGTGCCATCAAATAATAATTTCCAAGATTGCGTTGATATTCAATTTGTGATTTTTCACTTTCTAATTGCTGAATCTTTAATTCGTTTTCAAAACGTATCCTCTCTATTTGTTCCTTTTGGCTTTTTTTTATATAGTGATACGAAAAATAAATGAAGTTCCAAATAATGAAGAATTGAAAGTTCATGCTTATACCAACGAACATTGCCTTCCATGAAATATCTTCAGGTTTGACTTGTATTCGTACAAGCAAAAATTCTCCCCATTGAAAAATTAAATAAATAAAAGAAAACAGAACAGTAGTTAAAAACATAGAAATAATCTGTTTCCAAGTTCGTTGATTTAATATTTTGGCTTTAATAATAAAAAGGCGCATTAAATGTGAAGAAAGTAAACCTAATAACGCAGTAATGATTATGGAAGAATAATCAGGAAAGTGTGCAATGCCCGAACCAGAAAAATAAAAATAAGTTCCAAATAATATAAATAAACCCCAACCAATGATTTGGCACCACCAATATGCTGATAGCTTTTTTTTCATATTTTATTTATAATTGCATCTTAAAATAATAAAAATTAACCAGTTACAAATGTTGATTTGTGTAAACAGCTTTTATTAGCTGCTAAATAACGGATTTACTGAGGGAAGACATTTTGTTTTAAATAATCCTAAGTTTTAATTATTCTTCATTCCCTCAATAAAAGCTATTACTCCCTCAATAGAATAGTTTGTTCGCAACCAGCTGTTTGATATAAGCATATCATCTGTTTAGTTTTATGTTTCTGAAACAAATCATCAGTTCATTTAAAAATAATCAAACAAATTAATCACAATGCAACCAGTTATTATACATTTGAACTTAAAGGCAACCCTGGTACTTTTTTTAGTTGCATTATTTATACACGAGTCTTGTAAAGCTCAGTCAACCATTCATGGTAGTGTCCTGTTTTCAAATCATTCGCCGGCAGTAAATGCAAGTGTTTTGTTGTTACAGGCAAAAGATTCTTTATTGATTAAAGCATTAGTCTGCGATAAAAAGGGTACCTATTCTTTCAATAATGTAGCAGATGGAAATTATGTGATTGCAACCAATCACGTAGGTTATAAGCAGGCTTATAGCACGGTGCTTACCATTAATAAAGCAAACAGCGATATAGCTGTCGCGGATATTATGATGACTGAGGAACCGGCTTCACTGAAAGAAGTAACTGTTACCGCTAAAAAGCCTTTACTTGAACAAAAGATTGACCGCTTAATCATCAATGTTGAAAACAGCATTACATCAGCAGGCAATACGGCGCTGGAAGTATTGGAACGTTCTCCTGGCCTTATAGTAGATCATCAGAACAATATAATTTCAATGAACGGGAAAAACGGCGTGGTGCTGATGATGAACGGAAGGTTAAGCCACATATCAGTTTCAGCACTAATGCAACTGCTGGCTGCCATGCCATCAGGTAACATTGAAAAAATAGAACTGATAACTACGCCGCCTGCAAGTCTTGATGCTGAAGGCAATGCTGGCTACATAAATATAGTGCTGAAAGAAAATAATAATATTGGAACAAATGGTTCCACATCTGTTACGCTGGGTTATGGCAAAGGCTGGATAACAGCCGCCAATATGAGTATGAATCACCGGAAAGGGAAAGTAAATATTTATGGAGATGTTGCTTATTCACGCCTTAAAACGCCACATACAATTTATGGTTACAATACCACTTCAAATAACGGCAACATTAACGAAACAATTTTTGAAGGAAACAGGGTTGATACAGTGCCAAACATTAACGGCAGACTAGGAATTGATGTTGAGTTAACAAAACATACAGTTGCTGGCCTACTGCTTTCAGGCTATAATAACAACTACTCACAGTCTGAGCATAATACCAGCACTATTGTATTAAACGGCACTGCGGACACACTCATTAAACATAACAACAGCGAAATAAATCATTGGTATAATTACGCATCCAACATAAACCTGCAACATACTTTTAATAAAGATGATAAGCTGCTTTTCAATCTTGATTACATCTTCTACTACAATAATCAGCCGGTAAATTATTACAGCGAATATTATAATAAAGAAAACAAGTTTATATACGGCCAGTTTTTCAGAAGCGGTAAACAAACACCTAGCCGATTCTGGGTAGCCGCTTTTGATTATTCAAAAAAGCTCACCAGCAGAATAAGCATGGAAGCAGGTATAAAACAAACAATTACTTCTTTCAATAATGCCCTTAGCTTTGAAAGGTTGTTGCAAGATAAATGGGTAAAAGAAAATTCTTTATCTGCCACCTATAAGCTGAAAGAAGATTATACCGCTGCATACACAACGTTTAACATCACAATCAACAAAAGCACAGAAGCTAAAGCAGGATTGCGTTTCGAGCATACCAACTCCAACCTGGGCACTGGAGATATAAAAAATATTGTAAACAGGCATTACGGAAATTTCTTTCCAAGTGTTTTTCTGACGCACAAACTAAATGAAAACAGCAGCATGGATCTTTCGTACAGCAGACGCATTACACGACCCACATTTAATGACCTTGCACCGTTCACCTATTATGCAAATGCCAACACGCTTATAACAGGTAACCCAACACTGCAGCCATCTGTTTCCGATAATTTTAAAGCAGGGTATACATTTAAAAAATACCTGCTCTCTCTTTCTTATTCATTTGATGATAATGCAATTTCAGGATTTCAGCCACAATCAGATTCTGTAAGCAATAAGGTAATTGTAATGCCTCAGAATTTCATTAACCAAAAAACGGCATCGCTTGTTCTTTCGCTTCCATTTTCTGTTACCAAATGGTATGAAATGCAATATAATATCACCGCGCGATGGCAAGGGATAAATGCATTGTATAAAAGTGCAAGGGTAAGTATTACACAAACAAATTTTATTATTAACGGCAATCAGCGTTTTACACTTCCAAAAGATTTCTCCTTAGAGATATCCGGCTATTATCAGTCTCCTATGTTATTTGGACTGGGCCGGTCGAAGCCAACAGGCTCGCTTGATGCAGGGATAAAGAAGAAATTAGCTGGTAATGGCGGCAATTTAGTCTTCAATGCGACGAATGTTTTAAACACTACTTTTTTTTCTGCCTATGTCAATTTACCTGAGCAGAACTTAATAGGCGGGATAAAAATTTATTATGCCCGTCCGGCATTCAGGGTTACATATCAAAGAAGTTTTGGGAAGGAAAAACTAAGAGCAACAAGAAAATATTCCACCGGCGCAGAAGACGAAAAAGGAAGGGTGCATTAGAATGAAAAGCCCGATAAATTATATATGGGTTATGTATTCATCAAAAAGGAAAAATTGCGATTCCGGCTGTCAAGAAACCAACCAATGCAAAACAAATCATTAATTTTAATTCAAAACTTATGACACAACAACTTCCTCCGCCTGTTCAATTAATGCAAATGCTTTTTGGATTTGCAGCTTCAAGAGCAATTGGTTTCACTGCTGAAATGGGCATTGCCGACTTATTAAAAGATGCGCCCAAAACTGCTGATGAACTATCGCAGCAAACAAAGATGCATCCACGCTCATTATACCGGGTAATGCGTGCATGTGCAAGTGTTGGCGTGTTTACTGAAGATAGTGAAAACCGTTTCAGCCTTACACCATTAGCTGAACCGCTGCTTAGTGATGCTCCAGGTAGCTTAAGGGCATTTGCAACCATGATGACTACAGACTGGCAATTTGAAACCTGGGCACATTTACCTTATAGTGTTCAAACAGGAAAGCCCGCATTCGATAAAGTTCATGGAATGTCTTCCTTTGATTATTTCTGGTCGCATGACAAAGCCGGCAAAGTATTTAACGATGCTATGACGAGTAACAGCGCCTTCTCGAGTGCAGCCGTTATAGATGCTTATGATTTTTCTAATATTTCCACCCTTGTTGATATAGGCGGCGGGCACGGACTTTTGCTTGCTTCCATCTTAAAAAAATATCCGCAGATGAAAGGGATACTTTTCGATATGCCTGCTATTGCAGAACAGGCTAAGGAGTTGATTGATTCGTACGGCGTGGCACACAGGTGTGAACGGATGGGCGGAGATTTTTTTAAATCTGTAGCTGCCGGTGGTGATGCCTGCATTATGAAGCACATCATCCACGACTGGAATGATAAACAGTGTATTACTATTCTTAAAAATTGCCGCAACGCAATGCCAGTCGGAGGTAAAGTGCTGGTGGTTGAAATATTAATACCGGAAGGTAATGAACCTTCCATTGGAAAATTCCTTGACCTGCAGATGCTGTTGTATTTAACAGGTTGTGAACGGACAGAAGCCGAATACAAATTACTATTTGATAAGGCAGGTTTTGAATTAACCAGGATAGTTCCAACAATGTCACCTTTTAGTATTATCGAAGGCATTTGTAAGTAGAAAAAATTTTTAAAATACCGGCTTTAGTATTTTATAGCAGCATCGTTGCGTCGCACTCTTGTACGCTTTGTTATTAAATCAGCAATAAATTAAAAACATGAAAACTATATTTATTACAATAATATGTACCGTGATTCTTTTTACAGGTTGTAACAACAATAAAGCAACTAAGCAACCGCGAGATGATCAAAACACTTCAGCCGTTAAAGAAAATACACAGGAAAATAGGGAAGAAAGAAACAAGCAGATTGCCCTGCAATGTATCCGTGCATGGAGCAGTGGAAACGTTGATGAAATCGTCTCGCATCTCGCTACAAACACCGTTGATTACGGCGATGGCAGCACGCCGCCGGCAAGAGGTATTGACACCGTAAAAATGTTTATAAATATGTGGCGCTTTGCTGTGAATGAATATAAATCATCCAATGAGATTTCAGTGGCAGACAGTGACTATGTTTTTATTTATGCAGACTGGAGCGGTTCCTTTAAAAACGATTTTATGGGCATGAAAACAGCAGGCAAAAGCTTTAAATTTAAAGATGTTGACATTTTTAAATTTAATGATGAGGGCAAGGTAACCGAGCACAAGGCGGTTTTATTCAGTACGTTTTTAAGAGGGTATGCTGCGAAGAAATAAGATTACTGGGTTAGAAGCTGTTAGCTTGTTGCCCGACAGTCAACTATTACTTCTGTTGAATGATTTTTTGTAACTTATAAAAAAACTTAAAAGATTACAATTTGTAAAAAAACTTGCTTATTATGTTTAGCGAAGACAATATTATTCTGCGAAAGCTTATAAACGATGACCAAAAATCGTTGGCAATTCTTGCAAACAACAAAAAAATTTGGGATAATGTAAGGGATTATCTTCCTTTTCCTTATACTGACATCGATGCTGAAAACTTTATTAACCTAACAAAAAAGGAATCAATACCTACGACATTTGCCATAGAATACAAAGGTGAATTTTGTGGTGTGATTGGATTGACGGGGCAAAGTGATGTTTATAAAAAAACAGCTGAAATCGGTTATTGGATTGGCGAACCTTTCTGGAACAAAGGTATAGCCACCACAGCCGTAAAACTGATAACGGGCTGCGGACTGAACTCGTTAAACTTTATAAGAATTCATACGGGCGTTTTCGAATATAACATTGGTTCAATGCGAGTGTTAGAGAAGAATGGTTATGTGAAAGATGGCATCTTCAAAAAGTCAATTTTTAAGAATGAAAAGATTTGGGATGAACATAGATTTTCAATCATCAAATAAAGAAATGAAAAGGTAACAAATCTTAAACCGTTTTATGGATTTTGAACTTATAAAAGCCACTATAGAATATAAAAATGTAATAAAAAAACTTATGCAATTTTATATGTATGATTTTTCAGAATACCTTAAAACCGATGTTGAAGACGATGGCTCATTTGCAGCCTATCCGCATTTGGAAGATTATTGGACAGAAGAAAATAACAGGTTTCCATACATTATACTAAAAGATCAAAAATATGTTGGATTTGCACTGGTAAGATTTACCGAATCAGAAGAACGCAATTATTTTTCAATAGCAGAATTTTTTATCATGAAGAAGTACAGGCGGGAAGGAATTGGTAAATCTATAGCAGCGCAAATTTTTAATTTACATAAGGGCTACTGGGAAGTCTATCAAAAAGAAAGCAATAAACCAGCTCAAATATTTTGGAGCAGGATTATTGATGAATACACAAAAGGGCAGTTTGAAGAAAGATTAGAAGACAAAAGAAGGATACAAACTTTTGAAAACTTATCAGAAAAGTTATGGTAATCGGTAAACATAGTTATAGCCATAAGAAAATAATAATTCAAAAATAATTAGTAGCAGGCAACAATTTGATTTAAAAAAATATCTCAATGAATAAGAATATTCCCGATAACTGGTACGAAAGTTTTTTTTCCGGCATCAACTGTGAAATGTGGGAGAAAGCAGTAACGCAGGAGTGGACAGATGCAGAAGTTTCATTTATAAAAGATGTTCTGAATATACAATCCGGCGCAAAAATTCTTGACCTGCCATGCGGAACAGGCAGGCATTCTATTGTACTTGCTAAACAAGGATATCAATTAACATCAATTGATATTTCAACAGAATTTATAAATGGTCTTAAAAGAAGAGTTGAAAATGACAATCTATCTATCGAAGTTATAGAAGGAAACATTTTGTCATTTGAATTATCCGGCTCTTTCGATGGTGCTTTTTGTCTTGGTAACAGCTTTGGCTACTTTGATTATACAGGCATGGAAACCTTTGTACATAAAGTCTCATCCTGTTTAAAAAAAGGTGGACGCTGGGTAATTAATACAGGTGTACTTGCAGAATGTTTTCTTACGAAGTTTATGAAAGGAAAAAAATATGAGCTTCCGGATTTAACTATGGAAATCAGTAACGACTATGATGAATGGAACAGTTGCTTGCTTACAACGCTAACATACACAAAAAATAATAAGCAGGAAATTCATTGCTTTAAACACTATGTTTACACCATTGCTGAATTAATCAGGCTGCTGAATAAATTTGATTTTAAAACAATCGCATTGTATAATTCAACAGATAAAACGACATTCAAATTAGGTGATGCACAATTGTATTTAGTAGCTGAAAAGATTTGATGCTATCAGGAGGAAATACATTCATATTAGCATCCTCATAGCTAAAGGCCAATTGCAATATTTACATACAATTAAGGTTGACATAATATTAGGCCACATGTTTTAGTAATTGATAGAAGAAAAAAGTAATTTGTATGCTTTTGCTAATAACTCATTTTTATTTAACGGCTTAGACAAATAATCATTCATTCCGGCTTGTATACATTCATCGATTTCGGCTTTCCGTGCATATGCACTTAATGCAATAATGCATACATTCCTAATTTTTTCAGAAGAATGACTTCTTATTACCTGTGTAGTTTGCAGCCCATTCATTTTAGGCATTTGAATATCCATTATCACCAAATCGTAATATTTACTTTCAAGTTTAGTAATTGCTTCTTCCCCATTGTTAGCAGTATCAATAGTTATTTGCGGAATTTCAGTTTTAATCAATTCCGTAAAAATAATTCTATTAAATTCGTTGTCTTCAGCCAACAAAATTTTTAGGTTTTTCAGTGCATTCTTTATTTCATCAGAAATAAAGCTTTTTCCTTTTTGTACTAAGTCTGCATTAATGTCAGAAAAGATTAACGGTATTGCTATATTTACTTCTGTACCAGAATTTAAATTACTCTTAATTGTAATGTTCCCGCCAAATAATTCTATTAATTGTTTTGAAATATTCAAGCCAATCCCAGATACTCCATATATTATGATGAATAGAATTGTTTGCCTGG
>JAABUK010010032.1_pt1 | contig 12763 bp, 9 predicted proteins | sample 5559141 | NCBI WGS metagenome assembly JAABUK01 (sample SAMN10711869, study PRJNA513367) | rock metagenome | isolation source: Antarctica rocks | place: Antarctica: Victoria Land, Pudding Butte nord | collected 2016-01-03
CCGAGGACACCGGCGATGGCGGCAGGATTGGCCGATCACGTCTGGACGATTCGCGAATGGATCACGATGCCAGGCGTTCAATCACGTTAAGACACCACCTGGATTTTGGTGTCGAGAAAAGCGACATATTTACAGGCAGTCAGCTGGAACTGCCCGGTTATTTCCGTTCCACCAAGAAATGGGACCTACTTGTCGTTAGCGCGCGTCAACTGGTGATGGCCCTGGAATTCAAATCGATCGGCGGCTCCTATGGGAACAACCTGAATAATCGGACCGAAGAGGCCTTGGGCAATGCCACCGACATCTGGACGGCCTACCGAGAAGGGCGTTTCGGGACCGCGCCGAGGCCGTTGCTCGGATACCTCTTCTTATTGCGGGACGAGGAGAGGGTTTCGCGGTCAGTGAAGAACAAAGAGCCGCATTTCAAGGTCGATCCCGTCTTCGAAGCCGCGTCTTATGCCCGACGGGCCGAAATCCTCTGTCGCCGGCTCGTACTCGAGCGGGTCTACGACGCGGCCTGTCTCCTTCTCAGCACGAACGAGGAACCAACGAGGATCACCGAGCCGGCCGAGGACTTGGGGTTTCAACGGTTCGTGGCGGCCTTGCAAGGTCAAGTGGTGACCCACCTCGCCAGCGGGGCGAGGGGCTTTTGAATCTCCCCTGGGGCGTGGTCGTCGGTTCGGGTCCCCCTCACCTCGACGAGCGTTCTCGAAGTGATCGAGCGATCTCGGCTGAGCCTCCAACGCGGCGTGTAAAGGACGATTGATGGATAGCGGGAAGTCGGGCGAGGTCTCGGGCGTCTTGAACCTGAACAAGCCGGGGGGGATGACCTCGCGCGACGTGGTCGACTTGATCTCCCGGCCGCTCCGCAAGGTCAAGGTCGGCCATGCCGGCACGCTCGACCCGCTGGCCTCGGGGGTTTTGGTCGTCTGCGTCGGCGCGGCCACCCGGCTCATCGAGCATGTCCAGCGCATGCCCAAGGCCTATCGCGCGGTCGTCCGCCTCGGGGCGACGAGCGACACCCTCGACGCCGACGGCACCATCCAGGAGGCCGAATCCCCGCGAATCCCGACCGAGGCCGAGGTCCGCTCGGCCCTGGCCTCGCAGGTCGGCACGCTCCAGCAGGTCCCCCCGCAGTTCTCGGCCCTCAAGGTCGAGGGGAAGCGGGCGTACGACCTGGCCCGGGGCGGGCAGGCGGTCGAACTCGCCGCCAGGCCGGTCCGGGTCGACCGGGTCGAGCTGATCGCCTACGACTGGCCGAGGCTGGAATTCACGGTCGACTGCGGGAGCGGGACGTACATCCGCTCGATCGCCCGGGACGTCGGCGAGGCCCTGGGGTGCGGCGGGCTGGTCGAGGTCCTGGTGCGGACCCGGATCGGCCGGTTCGCCCTGGAAGACGCGATCGACCCGGTCGGACGGCCGATCGACGACCTCCTCGCCCACCTCCGGCCGACCGCCGACGCCCTGGGCGACTTGCCTCGCCTGACGCTCTCGGCCGAACAGTTCCGGGCGATCGGGATGGGCAAAGCCCTCGCCGCCGATCAGGTGGCCGGTGCCGAAGGGCTCGAAGGCGAGGCCGGCCTGTTCTCGGCCGAGGGCGAGCTGGTCGCCCTGGCCGAAGTCGGCGGCCCGCTCCGGGCCGTCCGGCCCCGCCGCGTCCTGGCGGCCGCCCCGGCTTAGGACTCGGAAGGACTGAGGACTGAGGACTGAGGACTGAGGACTGAGGACTCGGGACGGGGGTTTTTGGTAGGGCAGGACTCGTCCTGCCGATTCGGGCGTGGTCAGCAGGACGAGTCCTGCCCTACGCAGGGCGATTCTCGGCGAGTCCTCAGTCCTCAGTCCTCCCAGTCCCGAGTCCCGAGTCCCGAGTCCCGAGTCCTCAGTCCTCCGAGTCCTTCTCGGATTTCGTCGAACCGAAGGGGCGGCCGGGGCGAACTGAGGGGTGGGGTGGCTTGTCCGTGATTGCGGAAGGGCCGGCCTCGTTGACTCCGTCGCTTGGGCGGGCCTAGAATCCGGGTGGGATGGGCGTGCGGCTTTGCTCCTTCAACCGACCTCTCCGAGGTAATCGCCAAACTTGATCGAAACCAAGAGCACCGAGCGTTCGGACCGCCGCGAGAAGGCGATCCTGGTCAAGGTCCTCCTCTCCGACGTCGCGTATTCGGCCGAGGACCCGCTGGAAGAGATCCGGGGGCTGGCCAAGACGGCCGGGCTGGTCGTGGCGGCCGGGATGCTCCAGAAGCGGCATCAGGTCGACATCGCGACCTATATCGGCTCCGGCAAGGTCGAGGAGCTCAAGGAACTGGTCCAGGCCCACGAGGCCGACCTCGTCGTCTTCGACAACGACATGGGCCCGGCCCAGACCCGCAACCTGGAGAAGGCGCTGGGGGTCAAGGTGATCGACCGGACCGAGGTGATCCTCGACATCTTCGCCACCCGGGCGAAGACGCACGAGGCCCACCTCCAGGTCGAGCTGGCTCAGCTGGAATACTCGCTGCCCAGGCTCAAGCGGATGTGGACCCACCTGTCGCGGTACAAGGGCGGCATCGGCGTCCGAGGGCCTGGCGAGAAGCAGCTTGAGGAAGACCGCCGGCTGGTCACCAAGCGGATCCGCGACCTGAGGGAGAAGCTCGGCAAGGTCGAGGACCGTCGCGAGCGCGAGGTTGCCGGCCGTGGGGACGTGGCGACGGTCGGGCTGGTCGGCTACACCAACGCCGGCAAGTCGACCCTGATGAACGCCCTGACCCACGCCGACGTGCTGGCCGAGGACAAGCTCTTCGCCACGCTCGACACCCGGACCAGGCGCTGGAAGTTCCGGGGCGGAGGCTACGTCCTGCTCTCGGACACCGTCGGGTTCATCCGCGACCTGCCGCACTCGCTGGTCGCCTCGTTCAAGGCGACGCTGGAGGAGGCCCGCCAGGCCGACCTCCTGCTGCACGTGGCCGACGCGTCGAGCCCCGAGGCCGAGGGGCAGATCGAGGCCGTCAACAAGGTCCTCGAAGAACTCGGCCTCTCGGAGCAGCCGACGATCCTGGTCCTCAACAAGGTCGACCGGGTCTCCGACCGGTCTTACCTGGACGTCCTCCGGGCCCACCACGACGAGTCGATCAGCCTCAGCGCCGCCAATGGCGAGGGGCTCGACCGGCTCGAACAGGCGGTCCGCGAGGTCCTCAACGAGCGGGCTCTCGACGCCGAGGTGGAGACCGGCGTGGGCAACGGCCGGGTCCTCTCGTACCTCGCGCAGCATGCCAACATCCGGGACCGGACCTATGACGACGACAAGGTCCTGGTGCAGTGCCGCCTGCCTCGCCGGTGCCTGGACTTCCTCAACGAGAACGGGGCGCTGGTGCGGACCAACGGCGAGCGGATCATCGCCTGAGTGAGTGGGGATCGGGCCGTTCAACCGGCCTTCGACGGGCCGACCCGGCGGGCGGCCTCGTCGAGGGTCCAGGCGATCGCCTCGTCGAGCCGCCCGACCTCGATCGGCTTGGTCAGGTGGAGGGTGAAACCGGCTTCGAGGCTCATCCTCACGTCGTCGGGCGAGCCGAAGCCGCTGATCGCGAAGCCGGGGACGCGGCCCCGGAGCTCGCGCATCAGGTCGAGGCCCGAGCCGTCGGGCAGCTCGATGTCGCTGACGAGGAGGTCGAACGGCCTGGCCAGCTCGGCCCGGGCCGATTCGAGGTTGGCCGCCGCCCGGACGCGGTGCCCCCGCATCTCCAGGACGAGCTTGAGGTAGCGGAGGATGTCCTTGTTGTCCTCCACCAAGAGGATCTCCAGGCCGGCCCGGGGGCTCGCCGGGGTGGCCGGCCCGGTCCCGGGCCCGTCGGCCCGGGGGACGTCGAAGGTCAAGGTGGCCCCCCGGCCCGGCCCTTCGCTGGCCGCGTCGATCCGGCCGCCGTGGGCCTCGACGATCGAGCGGCAGGCGGCCAGGCCGAGGTTCAGGCCGGCGGGCCGGTCGGGCGTCGCGCGGCCCTGCTCGAAGGGCTCGAAGATCCGGGCCAGGCCCTCGGGGCCGAACCCCCGGCCGTCGTCGACGACGGCGACCGCCAGGCGACCGCCGCCGGGGTCGCCGGTCCGGATGGCGAGGGTGCCGCCGGGCCCGGTGGATCGGGCGGCGTTGCGGATCAGGTTGCAGAGGACCTGGAGCAGCCGGGCCGGGTCGGCCTCGACCCGGTGGCCGACTTCCCCCGGCTCGACGACGGCCCGGACGCCCGAGGCGTCGAGCTCCTCCCGGCAAATCGCGACGGCCTGGTCGATCAGTTCCAGGGCGTCGACCGGCTCGGGCCGGAGCCGGAGGTCGCCGGGGGCGGCCCTGGTGTAATCGAGCAGGTCGTCGATCAGGCGGGCCTCCAGGGTCACGTTGCGGCGGACCATCTCCAGGGACCGACGCAGGGCGGGATCGACCTCGGGGCCTTCGAGCAGGGCGGAGACGACCGCCAGGACCGGGGTCAGCGGGGTCCTCAACTCGTGCGAGAGGGCCGAGAGCAGGCGGTCCTTGGCGCGGCCGGCGTCCTCGGCGGCGTCCCTGGCCAGGCGAAGCTCCGCCTCGACCCGGAGCCGCTCGGCGATCTCGGCCCGCATCGCCCGGTTGGCCTCGGCCAGCTCGGCGGTCCGCTCCAGGACCCGCGCCTCCAGCGAGTCGCGGGCTTCGATCAACGCGGCCTCGGCCCGGACCCGGACCGAGACGTCGCGGATGATCGCCAGGCCGAGCGGGGCGGGCCGGGTGTGGATCCGGCTCAGGCCGACGTCGACCGGCAAGGACCCTCCGCCCGCCGTGACGAGCTGGAACCCGTCTCGCGCGCGAAAGTAACCCGTGGCCTGGCCGGCGGCCATCAGCCGGCGGAAGTCGTCCGGGTCGGGCGAGCTGAGCAGGTCGCCCAGCCGGAGGGCCAGGGCCGCCTTGCGAGCCAGGCCGGTCAGCCGGAGCGCCGTGGGGTTCACCTCGACGATTCGCCCGTCTTGGGGTTCGAAGATGACCAGCGCGTCATTCGCCTCGCGGAAGACGCCGAGGGCAATCTCGCTGTCGCGGTCGGATATCACGCGAGCGACCTCCGGGGCCATCCGGGCAGTCAGGAGCACGGCGAACAGACTCGAAATCCGTAACTGAGATACGAGACGCCGGGCGGCGCCTTGTGCCGCGAGGCCGACCCCCGACGGTCGAGCCGGTCGCGGCCGATCGAGCCGCCCCGGAGCACCCGCTCGCCCGAGTCCGACGAGCCGGTCGGGTCGACCGCGTCGGCGGCGTCGTAGGGCCCGAAGGCGTCGGCGCACCACTCCCAGGCGTTGCCGTGCATGTCGAAGAGGCCGAAGGCGTTGGGGCGGAGCGTGCCGACCGGGTGGAACCGGAAGCCGGCGTTGCCGGGGTTCCAGGCGTACTGATCGAGCCGGGCCGGGTCTTCGCCGAAGCACCAGCGGCCGTCCGATCCGGCTCGGCAGGCGAACTCCCACTCGGCCTCCGTCGGCAGCCGGAAGGCCCGCCCCTCCCGCACCGAGAGCCACTGGCAGAAGGCGACGGCATCGTCCCAGCTGACCTGGAGGACCGGCTCGTCGTCGGCCTGGGGGACCTTGAGGCCGGGGTTCCTCCAGCTCACGCCGGGCTTGCGGACTTTCTGGTTCGTCTTCGGGTCGACGACGAACCCGCCCCAGGGGCCGCCGTCGGCCGGCTTCCTCTCGGCCGCGGTCAAATGCCCCGTCTGGTCGGCGAAGGCCCGGAACTGGGCGACCGTGACCTCCTTCTCGCCGAGGAAATACGGGCGCGAGATCCGCACGCGGTGCCGGGGCGTGTCCGGGGGGAGTGCCTGGGAATCGTCCGGCCGGGCCCCCATCAGGAACCCACCGGGCTCGATCCGGACCAGGGTCATCCCCACCGATCGGGCCACCAGCCGGGCCGGGCAGGACGGCCCGGGACTCGGCCGGGCCGACGCCGACACCGACGTCGACGCGGGCGGGGGCACGGGGCGGGAGGTCGAGGTCTTTGGGGTCGTCGCGACCGAGAAGATCCAGGCCGAGGCCACGGCCAGGGCCGCGAGCGAGGCGGCCAGCGGCCCCCCGATCCGGGGAGGCCGACGGGCCCCGGCCAGGCCGCGATCCATCGCCTCGCCCAGCTCGACCACGGTCGCGAAGCGGTCGGCGGGGTCCTCGCTGAGCCCCCGGAGCAAGGCCGCCTCGAAGGCCGGGCCGACCTTCGGGTTCAGCGAGGACGGCGGCGGGAAGCGGCCCAAAGGCGTCCGGCCCGTCGCCATCTCGTACCCCAGGGCGGCCAGCGAGAACTGGTCGGCCCGGTCGTCCACAGGCAGCCCATACTGCTGCTCCGGCGCGACGTAGCCGGGCGTCCCCATCGGCCGGTCGAGCCCGGCCGCGAATCCCGGCGCGGAGATCCCGAAGTCGGTGACCTTGGGCGTCTCGCCACGGAGCATCAGGATATTCTCCGGCTTCAAATCGCGGTGCACGATCCCCAGCGCGTGCAAGCACCGCACGGCCTCGACGACCGGGCCGAGGATCGACCGGATCGCGCCGAGCGGCATCGGCCGGTCGGGCGTCATCAGGGCGCGGAGGTCGCCCCCCTCGACGTACTCCATCACCAGATAAGCCCGGCCGGCGCAGCGGCCGAAGTCGTAGATCGTCGCGATGTTCGGGTGGGAAACCCTGGCCATCAATTCCGCCTCGCGGCGGAACCGAGCCTCCTCCTCCGCCGAGGCGTCGCCGGCCTCGCGGCCGAGGAACTTCAAGGCCACCAGGCGATCCAGCGCCCCTTGCCTGGCCAGGTAAACCTCTCCCATTCCGCCGAGTCCGATCAAGCGATCAATCGCGTAACCCGGCACGTCTGGGGAGGGCCTCAAGGGAGGGGACGTCATCGAGTGGCCCTTCATCGGGTCCGATCTGGCTCAGGACTCACGCGATGGTGATCTGGTCAGTCTATCTTGGCGATTACGCCTCTTCAAGACTGGACAAGTCGGGGATTCTGTTCGTCGGGCCGGTTTTCCGACGCGTCAGGAACCTCTCCGGATCCGGCTAGCCCGGTGGCAAGAGTTCGGCGAGTTCTCGGGCGCCGGGCCGTCTCGATCCTCGCGACCGGGCCCCTCGTCAGGGCTTGAGGTGGTGGCGGAGGAAGGCCATCGTCTCCCCGAGCATCCGCTCGCGCCCCTCGGGGCCGAGGATCAGGTGCCCTTCGCCCTCGATCTCGACGAGCTTGACCTCGACCCCGGCCCTGGCCAGGGCGTCGCGGAGTCTGCGGGACTGGTCGATCGGGACGATCTCGTCGGCCGTCCCGTGGATGATCAAAGTCGGCGCGGATCGGGCGTCGGCCTGCCGGGCGGGCGAGGCGTCGCGGTAGGCCTCGGGGGCCTCGTCCCGCGTCTTGCCGAACAGGTTGGGCACCATCCAGGCGATCTTCGGGCCGACCGGCGGGCTCGCCTCGTCGGTGAAGTCGGTCGGCCCGCAGACGTCGACGACGCAGTCGACCCGGCTCGACTCGGCCGGGCCGGCGGCGTCGGTCGTGCCTAGGATGGCGGCGAGGTGCCCGCCCGCGGAGTGGCCGAAGGCCCCGAGGCGGCGGGGATCGAGGCCGAGGTCGGCGGCGTGGGCCCGGGCCCAGCGGGCGGCAAGGCGGACGTCGTCGACCTGCGACGGATAACGCGAAGCGTCGTCCTCGGCGAGCCGGTAGCCGACGGCGATGGCGACGAACCCGGCCCCGGCCAGCCCTTCGGCCAGGTCGCGCTGGGAGGATTTGTCGCCCTCGACCCAGCCGCCGCCGTGGATCAGGAGGACGCCCGGCCTGGCCCGCTTCGGGCCGGGTGGTTGGTAGACGTCGAGCCGGAGCGTCCGGCCGCCGGCCTCGCCATAGATGATGTCCTTCCCCTCGATCGGCCGAGAGCGAATCCAGGCCAGCCCCGCCAGGAGGGCGAGGGCGAGCCCCGCCGCGATCATCCAGCCGCCCCTTCGCGCCATCGCCACCCCTCGACAGTTGCCCCGGCCATCTCCCCGGCCCAGCCTATCAGGCCGGGGGGATGCCGGGTATCGGCGGATTCGAGGGACGGGCGATGGGAGGGCTTTGGCCCGGCCATCGCCCCGTCCCTCGTCGGATCGGCGTTGGATGGGCGGATCAGGCCACCACGGCGGCGAGGCTGCCGATCTCCTGGCGACCGGCCGGGTTGGCGGGCCTGGTCAGGCCGACGAGGTAATCCTTCGCCTCGCCGAGGCTGCCGACGACCTTGGAGGCGCCCGCGGCGATGAGCTGCTGGGCGGAGGCCTCGGCTTCCCGGGCCTCGTCCCAGCGGGCGACAACGATCGGGAGCTGGGGGTGGCTGGCCCGGATCCGGCGGACCAGGTAGCGGGCGGCGGTCAGGCCGTCGGGCGGGAGGTGCGAGATCAGGACCATGTCGGGGGCCTCCGAGCCGATCCGCCCGACGACCTTCAGGGGCGACTCGACCTGGTCGACGATCATGAGCGGGATCTTCGCCGGTTCCAGCAGGTGCTCCAGGAGCCGGAGCACGAAGCCGTCGGAGGCGTCGTTGGCCGGCAGGGCGAGGATCTTCGGCGGCGCGAGGGCCGGGGGCTCGTCGGCGCCCGGCTTCGTCCCATCGGCCTGGGCGGCCGCCGCCTCGCTGGCCGTGGTGAGCGAGGCGAGGTCGACTTCGGGCTCGCCTTCGCGGTCCTCCAGGACGTCGGCGGCCACGCGGAGGACGAAGGCGTGCTCCAGCTCGTCGATGTCGCCCCGGGCGAAGTCGCGCTCGGCCATCGAGAGGGTCGGCACCAGGACCTTGTCGAAGACTTCGGCCCGGGGATGCTTCAGCAGGACCGAGTCGATCACCGCCGAGGCCCCGTCCTGGTCCATCGCCAGGAGCCGCTGGTAGAACCGGACGCCTGGATCCAGGTCGACCTCCTCGCGGAGGAAGGTGGCGAAGAAGCCGAGGCTGGGGACGTACTTGCCCAGGACCGCCAGGCAGACCGTCAGGGGGGTCGACAGGAGCAGCCCGATCCCGCCCCAGAGCCAGGTCCAGAACATCGCCGAGACCAGCAAGGCCAGTGCCGAGACCCCGGTCGTCTTGCCGTAGATCATCGGCTCCAGGAACGAGTTGGCCGCCGTCTCCAGGACCCCGTAGAGGGCGATGATCTCCAGCGCCTTGGTCCAGTTCGGCTCGGTGGCGACGGTGAAGAGCAGCGGCAGGGCGAACGCCGTCGCCGCCCCGGCGTAGGGGATGAACCGGAGGAAGCCGGCGAGGAATCCCCAGAGCAGGGCGTACTTCACCCCGATCGCCCAGAGGCCCAGGCCGACGATCAGGCCGAAGGCCGAGTTGACCGTGGCGAACATGATTAAATACTTGCTGATCCGCTCGCCGACCTCCTCGATCGTCCGCGTGGTCAGGCTGATCTTGCCGTGGCCGAAGGCCCGGATCAGTCGGTCGCTCATGTTCTCGCGGTTGATCATCAGGAAGAGCAGGAGGATCAGGATGATGAAGGCGGTGCCGAGGCCGGCGATGTAGGGCCCGGCCAGGGTGGAGACCTGGGCGCCGAAGTCGGGGTCCTTGACGACCCGGACCTCCTGGACGTTGTCGGCGGGTTTGGACTGGAGCGACTTGCTCACGTCGCCGACGACCACCTGGACCTTCGAGATGGCGTTGGCCTGCCCCGGCTTCATCCCCTGGATCTTCTCCTGGATGTTGGCCTCATACTCCGGGAGCTTGTCGGCCAGGCTGTTGAGCTGCTGGCCGACCTCGTAGCCGATGCCCCCCAGGACGCCCATGACCAGCAGCACGGTGAGCACCACCGCGCCGACCCGGGGGACCTTCAACCGCTCGAACTGGCGGGAAATCGGCACCAGCGCGAAGCTCAGCAAGATCGCCAGCGCCAGCGGCTTGAGCACCTCCGCCGCCTGGTACATGAAGGCGATGATGGCGAAAATGAACAGCGTCAGCACGATGGGATGGTCCATCGGCGAGGTCTTGCGTCGTGCGGCCAAGGTCCGTGCTCCCGCCGGGGGGTGAATCTGGTGCGATCCGGGCGGCGAACGAGAGGCGAATTGCGTGCCGATGTGGCGGGGACGTCGGGACGGGCGAATTGTCTTGCCCCTTAGGAAGTGGAATGCGCGGACGGGGCGGCCCGGGGGTTGCGGGCTTGATCGAGAATCGCCGGCACCCGGGCGATCCGCCCGGTCCCGGACCCGAGCTTTCCCAACCAGGAGCCCTCCCGCCATGTCCACGCCCCAGGACCCCACCCGTCGCGAGTTCCTCCAGGCCGGGGCCGCCGGGCTCGCCGTCGTCGGGATCGCCGGCGCGGCCCCCGCCGACGACCAGAAGAACGAGGGCGGCATCCCGCTCCGCCCGCTTGGCAAGACCGGCGAGATGGTCAGCCTGATCGGCCTCGGCGGCTGGAGCGCCGCCAACCCCGCCGTCCTCGACGAGAAGCAGAGCCTCAAGCTGATCCAGCGCGCCGTCCACGAGGGGATCACCTTCCTCGACAACGCCTGGGACTACCACGACGGCCTCGCCGAGGAACGCATGGGAAAGGCCCTGGCCGAGGGCAAGCTCCGCGACAAGGTCTTCCTGATGACCAAGTGCTGCGGCCGGACCGCCAAGGATGCCCAGGGCGGCCTGGATGACAGCCTCCGCCGGCTGAAGACCGACCACCTCGACCTCTGGCAGTTCCACGAGATGTGCTACGACAATGACCCCGAGTGGATCTTCGCCGAGGACGGCGCCATCCAGACCGGCCTGAAGGCCCTGAAGGAGGGGAAGGTCCGCTACCTCGGCTTCACCGGCCACAAGGACCCGCACATCCACCTGGAGATGATCGCCAGGCCCTTCGACTGGGCGGCCTCGCAGATGCCCCTGAACGTGATGGACGCCAGCTACCGGAGCTTCCAGAGGCAGGTCCTCCCGGTGATGAACCAGAGGGGGATCGGCTGCATCGCCATGAAGAGCCTCGGCGGCAACGGCTCGATCGTCGCCAAGGCCGGCGTGCCGATCGACCAGGCGCTCGGCTACGTCTTCTCGCTGCCGATCAGCACGCTGGTCTCGGGGATCGACTCGGAGAAGGTCCTCGACCAGAACCTGAAGGTCGTCCGCGACTACAAGCCGATGGACGAGGCCGCAAGGCAAGCCCTGGAGCGGAAGTACGCCCAGGTCGCCGGCGACGGCCGGTTCGAGCTGTTCAAGTCGACCACCGAGTTCGACGGCCCGGTCCACCGCAAGCAGCACGGCTTCGAACTGGCCTGAATTCTCATATGGTCAAGACTCGGCGACGGGCCTGGCGAATTGTTAATTGTCCTCGCCGAGTTTTGATATCACGCTGCAAATCATTATCAATAGGAGTTACGCAGTGGTGGACAATAGTCCCTGAGTGGGCGGTTGTCTGGGGGCAATGGGAATGCAGGGGGCCAGTCACTCCGACCATCAAGTCACCGCAGACATCCCATGGACCCACGTGAATCAGAGCTTTTGTCCACCACTGCGTAACTCCTAATCAAGAAATCGGCCGGAAAGGTGGATATTATTTCGGCGACAATCTTGACTTTTGATCGGGCCTACTGAATAGTTGCGATTTGGATCTAGAGCGAGAGGGGCTAAGGGCATCGCTAGCCGCTTTACCTCAAGGGTAAACCACTCTGGATTCTGGCGCGTGGCTTATCGAACAAAGAAACGGTGAGGTTCATTCCCAATGGTCAATGAGAATCGATTCAATCGTCGCGGCTTTCTGGCGATGACGGCTGGATATCTTGCAGTTCCAGCCAGCTTCTGCATCGGAAGTGGCGAAAAGTTGGAAAAGTTGGAGCGGATCGGCGAGGCCGCTAAGAATGTGAAGCCGAGGGTGAGGTGGACGGCTGATCATCTCTATGAATTTCTCAACTCCGTCCCTGACGATGGTATGCTTTCCCTGAAAAAAGGTTTGGGAATGGTTGACAAGAATGCCACCCTCAGTGTTCTCAATGGCAAGAGCAAGGACGTTCGTGAGATCCAGAAGCGAGCCCTCTGGATCTCGAATAATCTCATCGCCTATCCGTTCAAGGATGAAACGACCTTGAACTACCACGAATTGGTGTCTTGGGTCGCCTCCTACTCGGGCATCAAGGAAGAGACCATCAGGAATGCCTCGACGTTTACTCTCGAACGAGAGATCCAAAAACAGAGTTTTGCCGAACTCTGGGACAAGATGTCCGAGTCTCAACGCAAAATCATTCTCGGGAAAATCGATCCGGACGGACACATCGCAGACAAAGCCAAAATCGCGGCACTTGGGGGCGCTGCGGCCGTGGCAGCATTGTCGACGAGTGTTGCCTTTTTTGGATTTGCATTCTATTCAACGATGTCCATGATGATCTCGACGGTCGCTGGGTTCCTCGGTGTGACGCTGCCTTTCGCTGCCTACACCGGTGCATCTTCCTTGGTCGCTTTCCTCAGCGGTCCAGTCGGCTTGGCGATTGTGCTGCTGGCGGCATTTGGTGGCGTGGCATTGGCTGGCCGGGCTGATCCAAAGCAAACCGCAGCCTTTGTCTTTCAGATCCACGCCCTGAAAGTTGCCGCGCTGATCGCGGCGGAAGTTCCTGAAAAGGACATTTTCAGCTGAGGAGCTGTTCCAAAATAACTTGGTGAATTTCGTCGTGGAGAGCTTGGAAAATTGGGCAAGTTTCCACGTCCATCCATCAGTAGGAGTTACGCAGTCATGAAAGAACGTACAGCGGTTTGGCGATGTAAGCCCGGATCGCTCCCCGGATGATTTTTGCCTTCGCCTCGTACCAACTGACCCCGGTGGCGTAAAAATGCCGCTCCAG
>JAABUK010010033.1_pt1 | contig 12761 bp, 11 predicted proteins | sample 5559141 | NCBI WGS metagenome assembly JAABUK01 (sample SAMN10711869, study PRJNA513367) | rock metagenome | isolation source: Antarctica rocks | place: Antarctica: Victoria Land, Pudding Butte nord | collected 2016-01-03
ATCAACAATTGTATGTGGATAAATATAAAAAAGCAGCATAAATAATAGAAAAAAATGCAGCAAAAAGTTTTGGCGGTATCATAGCAATCACTCACTGCAGCCGCAAACCACTATACATCTTCAGTCTTTAGTGCCAGCCTCATTGCTTTCATCAAAATCCATATTAATCCAAAAAATCGTGGTTCTAAGCTTTAAAAATATTTATTCCGACGATACCGTTCAAGACCATTCTCGAGTTTAACGGCAGTTCAGCCCATGCGATATTATTCATATCACTCAGCGCAACTTCATTTTCATTCAAAATAGTTTTTTCACCAAAGGAAGCCACAAAAAATTTACCGTCTGCTTTATTAAAACGAATGCGAAGATGAGGCGTATTTACCCAGTCAGAAGGAATTTTGAAAATATTCGGCCCATCTTTCTGTTCATCTTTTCCGGTTACAATTATTTCTTCTTCTTTCATCAAAAATTCTATCTTTTTTCCCGCAAAAGCTTTGTCCGGAATAATGGTTTCAAAACGTGCAAGTACAGCAGTGTGAGGATTATTTATCTTTCCTTCATCCAGCACCAGGTTTTCCTGGTAAGGCACCTCGTAATAGCCTTCACTGTAAAAAGTAAAGTCTTTTAAAATATCATTATTAATATCAAATGTTTCGGCTATGCCCGTTTGCCTTGGTATAAAAGTTACCCGTAAATTTTCTTGTTTTTGCTGACTGCTGCCCGGCAACAGCTTCCCGATAAAACTTTTATCGCCCTGTTTATAATCAGGATGAGAGACGAAACGAAAAACCCATTTATTGCTCGACGGCTCTACGGTTTTGCCCTTCAGCCGGTAGCTTTTAAGTATCTGGTAAAATTGCTTAACCGACTCCTGTATTATTAAACCAAAAATACCTCTTTTGTTATCCATAAACTTATTGTAGTCTTCGGGGCTGAAGCAGATAATATATTCATGAAAAAAAACAATACGATTTGCAAAAGAAAGCTGTGCAATGGATTCATTAAACTTCTCCACAATATATTTATAGACATCATCTGGTGTCAGCGTTACAACCTGCTGCGTTGTTGCGACAGCTTCTTTTTTAAGAAACCAATCGTGCAAACCCATACGTTGCCAAAAAGTTGTTCTTGATTTCATTTAAGTTCTTAAATATTTAACCTTACAGTTTACATACAAGATATAATTTAATAGGATAAATATTATCATTCGGGCAGAAGATTACATTTTATTTTGTTTTTTGGTAAATTGCCCTGAAAGGATAAGAAGATATTGCAGACAGATTTTGTTTATTAGCAAACGGGCAGAAGTTTTTTAAAATGTTCAAGTATTCGCGGATTATAAGAAAATATTTCAAGGCAAATTATTTAAAAGTGCAGAGAGCTGACTTTAAATCAAAAAAAATGGCCTCTCCGTGGAAACGGAGCGGCCTCTAACGATTGCTTGCCATATGAAAATCTTCGAATACTTATATTTGTGCTGTTATTACAGCTTATTCAACAATAAGAAACTTTTAAAATTTATTTTGTTTCTCATAATTGCTACACAAATGTAGTTCCTGTTTTTATAAAAAAAAAACAACTTATTCTGTATTTTATTATAGCTAAAAGGTTAAGGTTTTCGTTAAAAGCCTTCACTGCATTAGTTTTCACTACAATTTTTTAATGATGTCCAACCGTTTTTCAGATACTTTATTTCAACTCATTCATTCTTTGGAAAAGTCTGAAAAAAGAAATTTTAAGCTTTATATTAAAAGAAACTCTTCTAAAGAAGACCTTAAAATAATACAGTTGTTCGATGTATTGGACAAACTGAACGAGTATGATGAAAAGCTTCTTCTTAAAAAACTTCCTACTATAGAAAAGCCGCAGCTATCTAATTTAAAGACGCATTTGTACAAACAGGTGCTGGCAAGCCTGCGGTTATTGAAAACGTCCGAGAGCATTGATTTGCAATTACACGAGCAATTGGATTACGCACGCATTTTATACAACAAAGGCTTGTACCTGCAGAGCTTAAAAATTTTAGATAAATTAAAAGAGCTTGCCCGGTCTTACAACCAGGACAGTTTTTTAATACAGGTTATTTCGTTAGAAAAAAAAATAGAAACACTGCACATAACGCGAAGCATGCAAGACCGGGCAGACCGGCTGACAGCGGAGGCAAATGATATAAATAAAAGAAGAAAAACAATTACAAAACTTTCTAATCTTGCCTTGCAGTTATATAGCTGGTATATAAAAAACGGCCATGCAAGAAATGAAGAGGAAGAAAAAGACGTGAAAAGTTTTTTCAACAAGAACTTACCATCAAACGCACAATTTCAGGAAGGATTTTATGAAAAAATGTATCTTTTTCAAAGTTACTGCTGGTATGCTTTCATACGCCAGGATTTTTTGATGTACTACCGCTATACAGCAAAATGGACAGACCTTTTTCATAAGCAGGAGATAATGATAGGTGTCGAGACAGGTCATTATATAAAGGGAATGCACAATTTGCTGAATGCGCATTTTGATTTACGCAATTTTCGCGGCTTCGATACGGCGTTGCGCCGCTTTGAGAAATTTGCAAAGTCGCCGGACGCTAACCAGCACGACAATTTCCGCATTCAGACCTTTGTATATTTGTATAGCGCAAAAATAAACCAGCACTTTATGTGCGGCACTTTTCGTGAAGGGCTTGCGCTGGTTCCTTATATTGATGAAAAGTTGAAAGAGTATGCATTATTTATTGATACGCATCGCGTTTTAGTTATACATTATAAAATAGCTACCCTGTATTTTGGTGATGGTAATTATGGAACTTCTATTGATTATCTTCAAAAAATTATAAATAACAATTTTGAATTAAGAAATGATCTTCAATGCTACGCCAGGCTGCTGCACCTGTTGGCTCATTATGAGCTTGAGAATTTCGAGATAATAGAATACCTTATCAAATCGGTATACCGCTTTATGTCGAAAATGCAAAACCTGACAGTGATTGAAGAAGAGATGTTTAAGTTTTTGCGAAGGTCTTTTCATGTACCAGGAAAAAATTTACAACCGGAATTTGAAAAGTTTTTAAGTAAAATAAAGCAGTTTGAAAAAAGTCGTTTTGAAACCCGGTCATTTGCTTATCTTGACATCATCTCATGGGTAGAAAGCAAAGTGCACAGAAAAACGATGAGTGAAATAATAAAGCAAAAGTATTTAACAAGCCGGCACAGAACCTGATATATTTTAAAAAAGCTGGCAGATGAAGTATATCAACTTTAGCAGTGAAAGAGATTCTGTGAATAAAATTTAAAGAAAACAAATTGTATCCGGGAAATTTCTAAAAATGGTTTACATAATACTTTTTGTATTAATTTTACACTTCACCAAAGAAAAGGAGGTATTCATGCAATCTACAGATAAATCATGGAAACCTTCGGTTGGTATCGCCTAACCGGGTTTCTCCATTAAAATAATCTGCTGACGCACAGTAAGCGTTAGGGCCGCTAAAATAATTTTTAGCGGCTTTTTTTCTTTTCCGGTTTCATATAAAAGCATATTTTTTAATAGCCATAGCTGTAAAAAAGGATAAGTTTCGCCTGTTTTAAATCCCACAATTAAAATTGGTGCGGTCTGGAGTTTTTCTATAATTATTACACATCTTTTAGTATTATTAGCGGCAATGATATTTAGGCGATTAATTAATTTGCATAATTTGCTAAAAGCTGTTAAACAATTCTCTTCTAAAAAGGTTATCAGAAATAGTATTATTCAGATTTCTTAGCATGGCAAGAAAATTGAATAATTTAACATCTAATAAATTAACCAAAAAATTACAAAGTATGAACACTAATTTCAATCCGGAACACCAGGAAGGACCAGTAGCAACAGCTATCGAGGAACAAACGGCTAAACTGCCATCAGATTTATTTTTATGGGCTGCCCTCGGGTCTATTGCAATTTCACTTGCATACAAAATAGCTGGTAAAGATGATAAAGCTTTGTTTGTTGGTCAATGGCCGCCCGCTTTTTTACTTTTGGGACTGTACAACAAACTTGTAAAATTGGAAGGTCACGATTAACTTACTTTTTTGATTAATGTTTTTGCTTCAGGTTTAAGCCTTTTCGGTTTAAACCTGTTTTTTTATGTAAAGCTTCATGGGAAAAAAGCAGTGGAATAAATATTTTTTGACAAAAAAAATTATTTTTTACTAAAACGAACTATTAACCGATTTTTTGTCATTGACTAAAGTAGTTCCTTTTTATAATGGCTTATAAGGTTTTTTACTCTAAAAGTTATTTCCCTGTTTGCTTCACTAAAATTATTGATGAGTAAGGTTTAAGAATTAAACTCTTTGAATAAGAATTACCTTTTACATCTGCATACTTTCCATCTAATGCCACTGTTTTATTTTTTAATGAAGCGTTATATTCAAACCTTATGGGATTATTAAAATTTGCAATCTTTGCATTAGCTTCATTTAATTGGATTTTAGCTAAAATATTTTGTGTTTGGTCATCTGCGGGCCTCGCGTAATAATTATTTTGAAATGTTCCAAAAAGATTCTTATCATCAGCGGAAGATTTAAGATATAAAATGACTTGGGAGGGCTGATTTGAAAAAAAGACATTATTAGTAATTATACAGTTTCTTACCAGTGGATGATTTGGAAGTTCTATCATAACGAGTTGTTTTCTTTTGCTGTTAAAAACGGTATTGTTATTAATAGTAATTTCGTGGGCACTTTGAATAAAAATACCTTGATTGCCGCAGTTAGCGATTGTGTTATCACTGATTTCTACATCGGCGGTGTTGTTATCCATATAAATTCCCTCTGCTGAATAAGTAGCAGGCGGGCTGGTGCCTTCCCATGCTCCGGTGCCGTTTATTACAATATTTCCAATAACTTTTCTGCCCGTTTTTGAGGTATTATTATTCTTCGTTCCGGTATAGGTATATATTCCACCCCCATCGTCTTTTGTTATGCAAAAGCTATCAATAAAATTGTTTTTAACTGTTACATTATCACCGTTAAAATATATTGCTGTATAGCCGCTATTTCTTATTTCATTATACTCTATTGTGCTCCCGCTTCCGCTGCTTTGAATAGCCATTCCTTTACCATCACCGCTTCCGCACATACCTGGCAGAGTTGAAGTGTTTGTAATTATATTATTTCTTATTGTTGCATTACCGCTGCCATTAGTTCCCAGATCAATACCATTATTATTTGAATTGGAGACAGTACAATTTTCAACATCCAGGTTTTTGTGCTTAACCACTCTAATTCCGTCTCTGCCGGAAAAAAGGATGTCACAATTTCTTATGTTTATATCTGAACCATTTTTAATAAGAAATCCGCAAACATTTGCTCCTTTAATCTGTAAGTTGTCGAATATTATGTAACTATTGTCAGAAGAGGAGATTAAATTATCAATAGCTGACGCCTGTATAGTATAAGCGGAGGGATTATTTTTTCCAAGAAAAACGCTTAATTGCTTAGAAGAGGGATTGTAGTACCACTCACCTCTATGATCAAGTGTTTTAATATCATTTTGAATAAAATAACCGTACTTATCATGAGGCTCATATTTAGACGAAGCATTATAAAAAATGGTGTTTCCTGATTGTGACGTTATTAAATCGCGGTCAAGAACCCAGCGTTTTGAACGAAGAACCAATTCTGCACCCGTCCAGTTGATAGGAGAAGACAGCTCATTATCAGTAATGGAAGCAGTGCCCAGATGAGACTCAAAAATTAAATAACCGTTATTGGCAGCATCACTGTTAGGGTACCTGCCCAATGGTTGCACCTGGCCGTTTAGAAGCACCATATTAACATTTGAACCTACAGATGAAACAGGTGTACTTCCATAAACACCTTTGTAAGTGTCATTTGCACTCCAGCCGGATAAAGTGACTAAAGAAGTGATAACAGGTTTGTTGCCCGAACCATAAGCTCCGATAACAATAGGTGCGCTGGCCGTACCCGAACTGCTTACCACAATTGACCCGTAAAAAATATCGCCACGTTTTAATAAAACCTGGTCACCAGGTTCAAGGCTGCTGAAGTAAGCATTTAATTTGGATAAAGTTTTCCAGGGTGTGGAAGGATTTTGTGCCTGTCTTGGCGGTCTGTCATCATTACCTAAAGTACTGGAAAAGTAGTAATTTGACGCTCTTGCCAATTGAAAAAATGTTACTGACAATACAAGAGATAATAAAATTTTCATTGTTGGTTTCTGATTAGGTATGTAGTTTTTTTTTTCTGCCAGGGCAGCTTTTTTTGTTTGTTCATCAAAGGTCGCAGCGAAATAGTTAAGCTATTGTTTAAAATTCAGCACGAAATACTTTACCGGTAAAAATTAGGATCATTCTTAACAAAAGTATTAGCGGCGGGAATTTCGGCTTATATTAAAGTTATTAAACAGAGGCTTTGCTTTTTTTAGTTTTTCTGTTTACATTTAGTTTCTTTAACCAAAACTAACTAAGTATGATCCAATTAGATCAATCTCAGACACCTCTTTCGCAACCAGCTCCTAAAAACTGGCTTGTAGAATCTATTTTGGTAACTATATTTTGCTGCCTGCCTTTTGGGATTGCAGGTATCGTTTTCGCTTCGCAGGTCAATAGTAAATATGCGGCAGGAGATTATGCAGGCGCTGTGAGGTCATCACTTGATGCAGCAAGATGGACGAAAATCGGCTTTTGGATCGGCATAGCCGGAATCGTAGCTTACCTCGCTTTTATTTTTTTATTTGGTGGAATGGCTTTCTGGCAGTCAAGGTACAATCGTTATTAGTGGAAAGAAAAGAACAGGTTTTTCGCATTTTAAGCATTTCTGCGGCAGTGATTGTATTGTCTCTGGCTTATTTCTTTGTTGATGCACGTCATTCCGGTTTTTTTCCACGTTGCCCGTTTTTTGTTGTAACTGGTTTTTTGTGTCCGGGTTGCGGTTCTCAAAGAGCAGTATCATCATTGTTGCATGCTGATGTAACGCAGGCAATGCATTATAATATACTGTTAGTGGCAAGTCTGCCAGTTTTATTATATTCATCAGTTGTTAGTGTACTAAATGTTTTTAGAACAAAACCGGTAATTCAGAAAATATTTTATTCACCTGTATTTGTAAAAATAGTTTTTGTTGTTATTGTATTATTCTGGATAATAAGAAATATCGCTGCCTCGCCTTTTACCATGTTGAAAGGATAAAAATGCAGTGCGGTTTTATATATGGACGTTTATCTGGCTGCGTGAAAAGAAATAGCAGCTTTTGCTGAATAATGAAAAAAAAGTACAGTTGCAGTGCAAAAGTAACCTGACTGCGCCAAAGCGACTCAAAACAGACTTAATGCGTTAGCAGTGATAGCTCAAGCCGCGTGGCTTCGTTCATGCAACGGGACTCCACCCGCTTGTTTCTGAAACTGCTTCGCATGTTTCAAAATGTCGTCGCCTTCGCTTGACACCCAGCGGCTGATGTCCCTTATGCAAGAACTGTTGTCAGTTAAGAGTGTTAAGTGATTTCTATTAGTAATGATTTTATATGCTTTTTTATTATTGATTTTAATTGTCTAAACTGCTTACTTCTAACTTAATGATTAAAGGGTCTATAATAAAGAGGTAAGATAATTATAATCAGAAAGCACTGTTTGCAAAAAAGTTATAGGCTCAGGCTGGCGGCTTTGTATATGCAGAACCTGTTCTATTTTTTGCTGCGCCTGCAGCGAAAGTGTTGTGTTGCCTGTGTGCCTTACCGTTAACATAACTTCTTTTATTAATTGAATATTGTTGTCTGTAAGATTGATAACTTCAGGATAAGTGACCTGGTAGGCAGAGTCAGAAGCCGCATACCAGGTATCATTTATTTCGGTGCGGCGTTTTGTTTTTACCACCGCAGTTCCGGCAATCAGATCACCGAGACGTTGCTTTTTTTCTGTGGCGGCAACCAGAATCACTCCAACCATTTGTCCTGAAAAAGTAAAATCTACTAACCGGAAAATCCAGCGGATAAGATATTGCGAAAACGATGGCTGTTCGCCGCTGAGGCTGATAACTTTTATGGCCATCATTTTTTTTCCGGCGCTTTGCCCATTGAGTAATAATTCACTCGCAAGGTCATAAAAAACAACAGGCAATGCTAACAAAACAAGTAAAAAAACAGAGGACCCTGAATGGCCGCTTCGTAAATTTCCGAATGAAAACAGCGTGATTACTGCCAATACATAACCGGCTATTATCAGGCCGTCAATTACCGCTGCCGCTATCCGGTCGCCTAAACTTCCGGTCTCAAACTCAAGTTCTATATTTTGAGAAGTAGTTATGGTGATTGTATTCATAAAATAATTAACTGCAAATAAATTTTAATTCGTTAATATACATCTCCTTTTTGTAATTTAATATTTATAAAAACTAAATAGGCAAACGTTGAAATGAGAGAAGCATTGTTTTTGAAGCAAAATACGGAGAAGTGGAAATTGTATGAGAATGAGATAAAGCTGCATATAAATGCTGACAAGCTCGCTGATCGTTTTATCGGGTTAACCGATGATTTGGCTTACAGCAAAACATTTTATCCTGACAGTAATACGACTAAATATCTTAACGGGCTTACCGCTTTAGTGCATCAAAAGATTTATAAAAACAAGAGAGAAAAATCGTTACGGATATTGAGCTTCTGGCAGTTTGAATTGCCGTATTTATTCCGGTTTTATCAGCGTCAGTTTGCTTACTCGCTTATTTTTTTTCTCGTGTTTTGCTTTATAGGAGCTATTTCAGCTAAATACGATGAGAATTTTTTAAGGCTTATTTTAGGCGACAGCTATGTAAACATGACGGATGAGAACATTAGAAAAGGAGATGCTTTTGGTGTTTATAAAAGTGCCGGTCAGGTAAGTATGTTTTTATCTATTGCGTTTAATAATATAAGAGTCGCATTTGCAACGTATGCAATGGGCGCTTTTTTTTCTGTTGGCGCAGTGTGGCTTTTGTTTCAAAATGGTCTGATGCTCGGCTCTTTTGAGTATTATTTCTTTTCTAAAAACCTTGGTTTCAAAAGTATAAGTGTCATTTTTATTCATGGCACGCTTGAGATATGGGCAATTGTAATTGCAGGCGCAGCCGGGCTGATATTAGGCAACAGTATTTTGTTTCCAGGCACATACAGCCGCAGTGTTTCTATGCTGAAAGGCGGAAGAGACGGATTGAAAATTGTTTTCGGTTTAGTGCCTGTGTTTCTGATCGCAGCCTTTTTAGAGAGTTTTGTTACACGCTATGATAAAATGCCTTTAGCAATCAGCCTTTCTATTTTAGGCGGCAGTTTATTATTTATAACCTGGTATTTTATTTTGTACCCGATAAGCCTTCATAATAAAATAAAAGCTATTTTACAAAATCAACCTGATAAAAACCAACACCAAAACTTTACACAATGGCTGAACCAAAAATTGAGCTCAGAAAAACCCGCGATCTGAGCCAGAACCTGAATGATACTTTTGCATTTATACGCCATAATTTCAGACCGCTTATTGTAAGTTTTCTTGCAATTGCAGGAATTTTTATGCTTGCAAATTCCATTCTTAGCGGCATATACCAGGGCGGGGTAATGGGTGGCGCATTTAAAGATATAATAAACGGCAACAGAAATATCAGTCGTTCTCCTTTCTGGATGTTGAACGGAACTTATTTTGTTGTCCTCATTTTAGCATGGCTCAACTTTATAGCTATGACAACGGTTATTATCTGTTACGTAAAAGTGTATGATCAAAAAAATGGAGAGGAGCCTGCCGTGACCGAGGTCTGGGAAGAGTTTAAGAAATATTTTTTGAAAGTGGCAGTATATTCAATTCCGGTTACTTTTGTGACAATCGTAGGTTATGTCTTTTGCCTGATTCCTGGCATTTACCTCACCGTGGTTTTTGCGCCGTTTTTCATTGCTGTAATTTTTGAAAACGATACTTTCGGCAAGGCTTGGGAGAGATGTTTCACTATTATAAAAAACAATTTTTGGAGCTCTCTTGGTATTTATTTTTTGGTGTATCTTATTTACGCTTTCAGCGCTGGCATTATTTCCGGCATTTTAGCCGTGGCGGCAGGCGCTCTTTCTTATTTTACTACCAAAGATATCAGCATGGCCGCAGGCATTTTTACCTCGGTTTTAAACATTTTCTCTTTTGTGTTTTATGTTGTGTTTTACGTATCAGTTATCCTTCATTATTTTAATTTGGCCGAACTGCATTATGCCACAGGCATGATGCGCAGAATAAACAATCTTGGTGAAACCGGGAACAACCTTACTGATATACAGGAGCAATATTGATGAAAAATTTATTTATTTTCATTTTTTTGTTTTTCTCCTGCAATTGCTTAATAGCGCAAACACGTCTGCAAAAAGACACCTCAAAAATAATTGTCCGTCACTTTAATTATAATAACCTGCAGAAATATAGAAAGGATAAAGACTTTCAATATATGCAATTGTCAGAACCTCCTAAAAGTATATGGGAAAGATTTTGGAGCTGGGTGTGGCAACAGATCATTGATATTATGCGAACCAGGAAAGGAAAAACAATTGTATGGACAGTTTTGTTTTTGACGGGAGCCGCAGCAATCGTTTTTTTTATAACGAAAGTTATGGGAATGAATAAGGAAGGATTGTTTGGCAGAAGCGGCGGAAGAGGTTTGCAATACAGTACGGCAGAAGAAGATATTCACACAATTTCTTTTGATGATGCAATAAGGGAAGCTGCAGACAATAACAATTTCAGGCTGGCGATACGGCTTTTGTATTTGCAATCGCTGAAGCAATTGTCAGACAAAGGATATATTGAGTGGCAAAAAGATAAAACCAATAATGAGTATATTACAGAAGTGACGGGCAAATCGTGGCAGGCATTATTTAAAAAACTTACCGGCAATTTTGAATACACATGGTATGGCGAAAGGAATGTTTCCAATGAAAGTTATCAGCATATATATAATCAGTTTCAACAATTCAACAACCAATTGTCGTGAAGGGATCAAGGAGTTTTATTATTATTTTCACCGTATTATTTATTCTGTACATAGTTGCGGAAATAAATAAGCCAAAGCCTGTTGACTGGACGGTGACATTAAGCAAAAACGATAAAAACCCTTACGGAAGCTTTATTATCTATCAACAGCTTGCAGATATTTTTCCTAACACTGCGATCCAGTCTTTTCGTACGCCGGTTTATAACCAGCTCAGCCGTTCGCGGCAAACCAATACAGCTTATTTTATCATCGGGCCTTCTATTCATCTTTCTGATAATGATTTCACCAAATTGAAGAAATATGTTTCAAACGGAAATTATGTTATCGCGTCAGCAAATATTTTTTACCAGCCTTTTTTAGACTCTTTTGGCATTAAAGCCAATAACAAGGTAACTCTTACACTCAAAGACTCATCAGGTATCAATTTTGTAAATCCTGCTTTAAAATCTTCTCAGAATTATACATTTCCAAAAGCAACGATTGATCAGTACTTTTCTAAAATTGACACTGCAAAAACAACTGTTCTTGGCATTAATGATAAGGATAAGCCTGTTTATATAAAAATTGCTTATGGCAAAGGCGCTTTTTTTATACATGCAGATCCGTTGTGTTTCAGCAATTACTTCTTATTATTCAAAAATAATGCTTCCTATACTTCAAAGGCTTTATCGTATATACCCGTGAATGTATCAAAAATATATTGGAATGAATATTATAAGCTCGGACGGGAAGGTGCAACTACGCCTTTACGGTTTTTTTTGTCAAACGAATATTTACGATGGGCATTAAGACTTGCAATTACCGGTCTTTTATTGTATGTTTTGTTTGAAATGAAGCGCAGGCAAAGAATAATTCCTGTAATTGCACCTTTAAAAAACACTACGCTCGACTTTATAAAAACGGTTGCCGGAGTTTATTTTAATGAAAAAGATAATAACGGTATCGCGGATAAAAAGGTACATCATTTTCTTGAGTTTATACGAAAACGTTATAGTATAGCAACGCAAATACTGAATGAAGAATTTATTGAACAATTATATAGAAAAAGCGGCGTGGGCAAAGAGCAAACATCTGACCTTGTTAATCTGCTTTCTGCCGCACAAACGCAAAATGTGGTGACAGACGATATGTTATTGTCTCTTGATAAAAATATTAATAACTTTTATAAACAAGTGTAATAATGAATGCAGAACCGGATGAGCAAGTGCAGGAAATTTCTATTTTAAATGAAGCTTTTATGCTGGTAAAAGCTGAAATAGGAAAAGTGATTGTAGGGCAGGATGAAATGATAGAATTGTTGCTTGCAGCCATTCTTGCAGACGGTCACGTGCTTATCGAAGGTGTGCCCGGCGTAGCAAAAACACTTACGGCAAAACTGCTGGCAAGGTGTATTGATGTTCCTTTCAGCCGCATCCAGTTTACGCCTGATTTGATGCCCAGCGATATTTTGGGCACGTCTGTATTTAATCCGCAGGCAGGCACATTTTCATTCAGGCAAGGCCCGGTTTTCAGCAACGTTGTTTTAATTGATGAGATTAACCGTTCTCCGGCTAAAACACAGGCGGCATTGTTTGAGGTAATGGAAGAAAAGCAAATTACCTACGATGGAATAACATATAAAATGGATGAGCCTTTTATTGTGCTGGCCACTCAAAACCCTATCGAGCAGGAAGGAACTTACCGTCTTCCGGAAGCACAGCTTGACAGGTTTTTATTCAAGGTTGAAGTAAAATATCCCACACTTGAAGAGGAGATTAAGATTCTTCAGTTTTCG
>JAABUK010010034.1_pt1 | contig 12760 bp, 16 predicted proteins | sample 5559141 | NCBI WGS metagenome assembly JAABUK01 (sample SAMN10711869, study PRJNA513367) | rock metagenome | isolation source: Antarctica rocks | place: Antarctica: Victoria Land, Pudding Butte nord | collected 2016-01-03
TGCATTGGCATCAGTAGAGGACAGCAAGGCTCCAAGCACTCCTGACAATGACATTGAGGCTGCCATGGGGCATTCTCTCAGCCTCAGCATTGAGTCTAGTGCGTCAGACACTCCAAAGACAGGCATTCGCTATCAGATAGCACGTCTGCTGAACTGGTCCACAGACGACGTGCGCATTGCTGGCCTGGAGCTGGGTTTGCTGACATTCACAGCCAATGCTGTGACCATTATTGGCTTTGCCCTTGCTACTGCAAGCAGGGGGGCATTTCTGCTCAGGTCTTCTATTGTTTCAACCCCCATTTTGTCCACTCTAGCTGGCATTTCAGTTGCCAAGGCCATGTGGATGGGTGCAGTTCTTGGCTTCACTGGCAGCGTATTGATTAGTACTGATCCTGTAGACAATGTTCCTGCCCCTGCTGACACTGACTCATACATCAGCCATGTCAGCATACTGGGTGATTTACTCATAGTATGTGCTGCAGTCCTGTGGTCTGGTGTCATGGTACGTCAAAGTCGTCATGCTGCATGTTTCCCTGCTACTGATCTAGCTGCTGCAAAACTGAGTGTTATGGCTTGCATGTCATTTGTGTGGTTACTAGCTGATGTACTGTACAAGATTGCTATAGGCAAGGCAGTCGTGTCTATCTGGGCTGGGTGGCACAACCCTGTAGCCTGGTTGGTTCTGTTATGGCCTGCCATAGGTCCGTGGTCCACTGCAGAGATTGCACAAATTGAGGCACAGTCACGTATCAGTGCCAGTCATGGACAGATTATCCTTGCGATTGACCCACTGATTTCTGTTGCATTTGCTGGGCTAGTGAACAAGGCGGAGCAGCATCTAGGAGTCAGAGGCTGGTTTGGGGGTGCTTTGCTTGTCATTGCTTGCCTAGTAGCTAGTCGTGGGGATTCCATGCCAATGCATTGAGTAAGGTCAAAGTCAGAGTCTAGTTCAGTTTTCAAGTATTCAAACATATCATACATTGTACATTAAACATGAAGTGAGGTTTTTGGCTGTCACATTCTGGTAGCCACATCACCCATAGGTGTGATAGCAATGGATTTGCTACAGCAGCAACAGTCTCAGGAGCGCTCCTACTGCTAGCAGGATTTGCATATTGATGTTGCCAATGTTATATTGATGCGAGCAGCACTTGCAGTAATTGCAGCGAATCAGGTCATAATTTAAATGAACGCTTATAAGGGCATGATCCCAAATGCATGCTCCCAAATGACGCCAGAGTGTGAATCTGCATGTCTGGCCATGGTCAACATACCTTATGACTGACAAGCACAATTGTGAATCACATTTGTCGACTGCATTATTGTGAGTGGCTGTGCATTATAGTTCAGTTGCCTACACACCTACCATATAATCAAGCCAGATCTCATTGCTTTTACTTTACTCTGGTCTGCTACTATAAAAATCTCAACAACCTTTTGTTGGGCAATTGACTCCAGAAAGCCTTGCCTGTGCCGCATGCAGTCCAGTGTGGCTCTATAACTTGCAGGTATGTTGGACCTGACTGATGCTGATTGAGCATCACCAGGGAATGGGAATGCCCTTGTCTGCATCCCAGAAGGAGCCTGTGTTTTCCAAGTTCAGACCCTGCACAAGCTTGTAGATTCTTTCTGCGCTTTGCTCGGGAGTCAAGGTGTTCACCCCTCGTTTCTCCATGGGGGTATTTTTAGCCACTTGCAGGGTGTTGTACATCTCTGTGTTCACCTGAACAGCAGCACAGCTAATGATGCACATGAAGTATGCATGACCCAGTCACGCAAATACCTTCAACACGATTCAACAGTTTTGCATAATGCACCAGCAAGACACAAGGTAATCTGTGGCTTGTTGACCTGCATTGACCAGGACACATTGCCCTTGGCTGCTTGACTTACCACTCCAGGATGTATCAAACCAACAGGGATGCCAATCTTCTTGAAATCTCTGGCCAGGGTGACTCCAGCAATGTGCAGGGCAGCCTTACCCATTCGGTAGCCATACTGCATGACATACTGATGTAACTACGCTGTATTCAGGCAGAAGTCACAAGCCATGGGATTGAAGAGTTTGAGGGCTCACCACATCTCCAGCTGTGAAGTCAACTTGTGTCAGTGAGCCCATACGACTGGCAAGTAACACAACCTGTATCAGCAAACGAGACTGAACCCTTGATGCATGGCCATGACAATTTGTTTTGTGCTGTTCCCCATGCCAAGCTGAATTACCTTGGCCGAGTCTGCAAGATTCTGTTGCAAAGCTTGCACCAAGAATAGAGGTCCAACAGCATTCACTTCCAGTTGTTGCCTCACTAGCTTTCGGTCCAATGTTTTCAAGGTATCGTAGTGTTGCAGCCCAGCAACCACAAGCAGAAGATGCAACTTCTGGTTCCCTATAGCCTGCAAAATAGGTTGCTGACAGCTGTCGTCCTCCAAGTCAACACCTACATAGAAAGCGGCTACTCGGGCTCCAAGTTTCTAAACATTGCAGCTTGTGCTGGAAATGCGCTCTTGGCAGTATGGAGTACCTGTTATGACCTGAACTTGCGCAGCCTGCAGCGCGTCGGTGCTGGTGCGGCATGTCGCATAAACGTGGTAGCCCTGTTGCTTCAAGAGCACGCACAACTGCAACAGACAGCAACAATCCTGTATCTGATGTCTGTCAGTGGATCGCCAGGACGTCGCTTGAACCCGCATATAGGCAAAGACGGCAGAGCTCGCAGCCGTGCAAAGCCGATGTCATACCGCGAGGCCGACACCTTTGCTGCCTCCCACCACTAGAGCGGCTTTATCAACAGATCGCATTGTAGAATCAGTGCGTTGCTTCACTTGCGACAACAACTGGTATGTGCGAGAGAGAAGTGTTTTACATCCTCGTGCCTCATGTCTGTCCTCCACGTTAACGAAAGCGCAGCTGGCGTTACATACAAGTTGACGAACAACATGGCGACACGAAGCAGACATGTCCCTCTGTCTTAAGCCTCACAAACTTTTGAATGATTTTGTTCACAGTCTACACGAGAGGGTCGCCGCAATCAAGTCAAATCCGCGTTGAGCTGTGTTTCCGGATCTGACAGACATGCAGAGCATCAGCTCTTCCAGTCAACACACCTGCCTACTTCAGGTATCGCCGGACGGTTTGCAGATGTTGTTGAAACGCCAGAGGCCACAATTCAAGCACATCCACGCTGCTTGCAGAAGAGGACAGCATTTGCTCGCCGTAGAACCGCGTCACTTTCACGCTGCAGCTGTTTGGCAGCACAAGCAAACACAGGTTGGAAGCCAAAAGTTTCAAGTGAGTTCAAGTTTCAAGTGAGTTCAGTGTTTCTACACTACACAGCTTGCATCATACAGTAGCCTGAGGATTCTTGCTGGTATTCATGCAGCTCCACAATCCATTGCAGCGGCCACCTGCGCACTAGCACTATCATGTTTGTGTGCGGGAGGCGCATATGCTGCTGAACCAGCTGAAGTCTTTCAGCGCAGTGGGTGCGTAGGTGCGCGTCAGCTTACCTGGTCACGCTGTGTGACTGCTGTACTGTTGTTGATGGTTGTTAAATGCTCTGATACTGCAAGTCACCATGATAGGATCTGAAAGCATCCGTGCCTTCTGGTCCAGACAGGCTGTCATGCGGGGGGAGGTAACATTGTTCAAGCCGGTGCATCACTGCAGACCAGTGATTTGCAGAAAAATGGAGCAGCAACAACTGATGCCATCTACAAGCTAGTCTACTATGGGAAGGGCAAGATGCCAGGCTATGGCAAGGAGTGCACACCTAGGGTACATTGCTTTGCCTTGTGCATGTCCTGCCTCCATGTGTGGACTCATGATGACACTTTGACAATACCTGTGCCAGCTGCTTGGCTCGTGAAGTTTGCATGACAATGAATCAGCACTCAGGAAGCGCATGTTTCTTCCTGTCGATGTGTCCTTTGCTTTATCACCTGCATCTTATTTGCAGGGCAAGTGCACATTTGGCCCTCGATTGCCTGACGAGGATGTTCAGCGGCTTTCGCAGTATGTGCTAGATCAAGCTGCTGCGAAGTGGAAATGATGGATCATGTTTCAGTGATCAGAAGCAAAGGGTAATGGCATGCTTGGTGACAGCAGCTGCGCTGTACTTATGACTTGGCCAACATGACGTGTTGACAGTTTCTCCAACATCAGGGATGCTTGCAAGATGTGTTGGTATCTGAACAATCTGACTTGTGATTTGATCCGGTGCTGTTGTCAACTGGTGAGTATCTCATTTGATGTTTTACTGGTGCCTATCACAAGGCGTCGAGGGAAACAACTGGGCAATTCCTGACAATGAAGTATGCTGATATGTTGACGATGTGTCTTCCTTCGGCAACCTAAAGAGGCTTTTGTTGATTAAAGAAAACAGCTGCTGTAAAACTATAAGCCCTGCAGCTTTCACTCAGGTTGTAGTGCAGCTGTTTGCTGACGTTCATCTTCTGTGACTCAAGTTTTTGCAGACGCATGTGATCAATGCCTAAACCATACATGGGCATATGGTAGGGAAACATGAATGCAGTTGCCTTACATCACCATCTGACCTTTCCGCGTTTCACAATGTCTACTATAATTTGAAGAGTTTGTGCACCATAGACAGGAGTCTGTGTTCACAATATGGCACTCTCTCTTGCAGGAAAACCTATGGATTTGAACCTGAAGGCTGGCTGCAACAATGTCAGCGACAGGCAGCATGGCACGCAACAAACATGCAATGCATAGCAAGTTGAAATTTGCAACCTTTGCTTATGCACATAATCAGATGCAATAAGAAAGCGAGACGAGTCCCAGCGTCTGCAAATGAATCGTTGTTTACATGGTTATTGCATTTGCTACAGGTAAATTGGGGGTGACCTCAATGAATACTGCGATGATCTTGCCATGCAGAATATTTGCCAAGGGTGTCTCAGTCTTATCAAACTTCAGGGACATACCAGACTGCAATCACAAGTTCACATTGAACACAACCCAGGACAAGAGACATTGTGGGGGCTGGAAGATTTCCAGAAAATGAAATGCAAAAATTGCTACACCACAATCTGCTAAGTATGTGGCAGAATAACAAAGGGGATAAGCGTATGGCACAGGGTATTGCAGCATTCCTACCACTCTACAGTTACAGAAAGCTAACCTAGATGCATTCAGTGAGCCATTGCAGGCTCTCTTATGAACTGCTTCACAGACTGTGGTACTGGCTCCAAAGGAGTGATACTGTTTGCCAGGTAGCCATTGTTGTGAGCTGCCTCTGCCAATTGCTCTGCATGTAGCTGGCTCACGTACTGTGCTGCCAACTCAACCTCTTCCCTGACAATGTCATTCACAAACACTGCCTCGCCAATACCCTTCATGAATGGCACTCGTTGAATACCATCTCGCTGTCTAGTGGTGTCCTCCAGTCCCTACAATGTAGCCACACAGTCAGCTGTCTGCGAGCTGTCGGCATCGAAAGCCAGCATGAGTGCTTGCACAAGCTCAGGAGGAAGCAAACGCACGAAACACATTTTGAGATTACATGCAGTGTCAAGCCAGTCATAGACCCGTTTCACATGGTCAAAGAGACAAGAACCCACCTGCATGAGGACGTCTGTAGTGCAGACCTCATGCCATATGGCAAGGCCTAGCTGCCGCATCACTCCAAACACTCGCCGCCTCTCCTCAGCTGAGATGTATCCCCTCTGGTAAGCCAACTGCAACACAATGCCAACGTTACCACTGTGTCTGTGCATGCCATCTTACACACCATGTAGAACAACCTAGCCCAACTGCCTTAACACCGTTGTAAAAGTAAAAGCAAGCAAGTAGTGAGCATGGTGTCTGCACGCATTTTAGCATCTAAAAGGCAATTGTGAAGCACAGAGAGTAAACATGACAGATAGAAGGGATGTACCTGAGTGGTGAGAGCCATGTCAATGTTGACAGCCTCTCCATGCAGCAACAGGGCTTCATCCCCTTGTAGGGCAGCCATCTCAATCTCTGGTGAGAAGGCGTGGCCATAGTCCACCAAACGGGACAAGATGTGCTCCCACAGGTTGTACTCTAGCTCCTCAAGCATGCCTTGAATAGATCGCCTCATGATAGTGGAGGCATGGGGACTCTGCACATGCACACATCATATGAGTTGCCGCTTGGCATGCTACTGCAGCCATGTTGTCAAGTGGTTTCAGCTTGACATGTCAACGGTGCTATGTATGGCGATGCAGCAGCAGGGTCAGTCATTTGATGCACAGACACCTTAACATTACAAACCCATGTGCCTGAAGGGGGATTAAAGGCAGTACGCAACCCAAAGTGTCTGATACAGCATTTACACATGATCTACAGAGAAATGCCCACCTGAAACTTGGTCTGAATCAGCTCTGCACTGTGCTTCTCCAGCAGCTCAAACAGCTCACGATCCTTGATGCAAGCCATCTTCAAAATCTCAGCAGACCCATTGCTCAGGTGCCTGTCACCCAGAGTCTTCAGGAAGGTCTTGTCAATGAAGACTGCCAAGGGAGCACAGTAGGTGCCCATCTTGTTCTTTCTGCCATGGAAGTTGACGGCCGTCTTGATTCCAATAGATGCATCAACAGCTGCCATGACTGTAGTAGGGATCTTGATGAGTGGGGTGTTACGTCTGTAGAGGTTGGCAGCTAGACCAGCTACATCCAGACAGACACCACCACCAATAGCAATGATGGGCTCCTTGCGCCTGCACACACAAGCACAAGCCATTAGCATCACAGACACAGACAGACTGGATACGTCAAGCAGATGAATACACCCAGGCGATAGCATCAGACAAAAAGGCAGGCAGTGTTGAGGTCCCATCACAATTGGGTACTCGCCCAAAAACTGCAACATGTAAACACAAACAGATTTGGGCATTGCACAGCAAAGATGTGTACCTGTTCAGCTTAAAGGCCTCCAATCGCTCAGCCACTTGGAAAATGAGGTTGAAGCTCTTGTTTGGCTCACAAGTGGGAAGTGGCAAAATCTCACACTCGACTCCATGGTACTGCATGTACTGCAGCATGAGAAGGAACAATGAGTGCACATAGAAACACACACAGAGTAGAGACATCATGGGCACTGATGGGCATAGGCCAATGAGAGGAGATGCACCTAAACAGGCGTGTGCTGGGTTTTGTGCCATCTACAAGCAAACCAGGAGGGTGAAAAGCTGCAAATGTAGCCTGAGCTTGCAACCCGAAAAAGGTGGTTACAAAGCACAGGTGCCAAACTGCAACATCAAATGTCAAAATCTGCTAGCAAAAGGCGTCAGGAAAAACATGCACAGGGAGGATCGCTGCATTGTTGTATAGCAGCAAGGTATAGCAGCAAGCTACAAAGGGGGCTGTTCAGGAATTTCTTTGAACCGAGCTGAGCTGAGATAAACTGAACCCTGCATGCACACAGCACAACATTGCCAATACTGCTCACCTTCCTGTAAGAATACCTGCACAAGAGGCAAGATCAATAAACCTGCAGAGCCTGCATGGGTGGGAAGTCAGCAAATCTGTCATGGGCAAATCTGCCTGCCAAGACCAAAAGTGTAAAGGCCTTTGTGTTGCTCCAGTCCTGCTTGTGTGATCAGCCATGGACTTGGGGCAGTCCTCTGATACCAGCCAACTGGAGAGCCAAACAGTAACAAGAGTCAGAGTAACAATTCTTGGTACCAAATCAGATGAACAGTAATGGGAGAGTCAGGTCTAGAGAACTTACCTGTCCCCAGTAAGGGGTTGGCTGCCAAGGTACCATTTGGCCTCAACTCCTAATAGTTTCATTCCTAATAGTTTCATTGCCACCAATACTTGAATTGCCAGATGAGAGGACTAACCTGGTGGCTTGTGATCTTCCCAACATGGAGCCAAAGTAAATTCAAAACAGGACATAGTACACAATGCTTTTCATGAGAGCAACGCTCTCAGGAACGCATTGTGCAAATATGTGAGTGCTGCAAGATAAGGATGTGGGTTGTTTCAGAGAAGGGTGGAAAGGCTTGCTGATGCACACCTGTTCTAGCTGTGGACCATATGTGTCAAAAACATTCTCATCTATGATGATGAAGCGCCTCTGCTTCTCTGGACCAGGCTCAGCTGCAAGTCTTGCTGGGAAAGAGTCTGGTAAAAGCCCACGAAGCAAGGACTGCAAAGCCAGAAGATGGTATCAGAACACAAGATGAGGACTACTGTGACAGCTGCACTCAAGATTTGAAAATAGGATGTCAGCAAACCTTAGTACGTGCACACACTATGATGCAGGCACACCCATAGGAAGTCATACGTACCTTGTTGTCAAGGGAGAGTAGGTTTAATGACTCCTGGACTGTATAAAGAACAGGTTGCTGAGCAGCCACATGAAAGCATCCCTGCAAGCAGCAAGCTATGTGTGAAAACTCATGATGGAGATCCCAGCAGCAAACAGCAAGGTCCGAGTAAGACATCACAGTGGTAGGATGAATGCGTGGGATTGTCGAAAGCACGCTGCAAGGTCGTCTTATTTGAAGCTGCTAGGTCACACAACTAAGCATGCCCAGCATCGTACCGAATCCAAGCCTTCAACCCCACCAGCGCTCAGGCCATTCAAGCCTGACATGCAGACGTTATCACTGTTGGGTCCTGCTGCCACTGAAGAAGTCGCAGGTGCCTCTGCAGTCGCGATCTGGTCGATGGCGGTGGCCTGGCTTGCCACTAGGACTGACGCTTGCCTAGCTGCACACAGACCTTGACGCTGCAGTCTATGAATGCCATTGCTATGGAATGGTGATTGGACGAGTGCTCCAGCTCGGGGAGCACAGCACCTGCGGCCGACAAGTCGTCAATGCTAGACCATTACGTGCAGTGCAGCAACCAGTCGACCGACACTGAGCGCTCAATGGATTATGGTACCGATCCTTTACCTAGCCTGAATGTTCTGTGGAACTCCAGCGACGGAGGTAGTCAAAGCACGACCAAACTGAGCTGTCTGCAGGACCATTGTGTGTGCAAGCGTTCTAGATCACAGTCGAGAGGTCACAGGAGAGGCGTGTGTACAGCTTGGTGCCTTCTGTGCGTCGAGATGTTCAGTCGCCCAGACGGTGTGTGACCCTGTGGAGCGTATGATGATGTGGATGTCAATGTGCGCGTCGATGAAGCTAAAATTGAAGATGCGACTCGAACACAAGCTTGCTCACTACAGCCACTGCCACGATCCGTGCATCGTGAAATGGAATTCGGAACAATGGCAACGTATCACCCGCTGGCCTGGCCACGTCGACATGGCACAACTCAATCTCATATTCTGAGGTGAGTCGATGGCCATGTCAGAGGCCCGCTGCTGGCCAGTAGTACAATGTGCTGAATATATGTCCCTGAGCCGCGGCCGCTATCTCAAATGGGACTCACGACTCAGAGAAGAGATGCGGCAGACAAAGCTCACGTGCAGCCACGCTGGTATGACTTTTCCGTGGCTGCGTTACACTCCCCGTTGAGGTTGACCGCAATCAACGGTACGGTGGTAGCAACCACATCAACAATCGGATCTACAGCTAACCCAGTAGATTCTCATAATGGCGACAGCGAATGGAACACCGAAAGCCAACGACATCCACGCTAGCGGCCAACCCGACACTCCTGTCGAGGTTATTACTGCCTTGCTGCAGAGCGCCTTGGCGACTGAGAATGTTGCGGATGTCAAGAAGCAATTGCAGAAAGCTTACGATGTTGTTGCTGGACTGGACCCATATTTGGAGGCTGTATCCACCCCTCCATCCAAGGTGGGGCGGGCAACTGTGATCAACCGCCTTTGCAATTGAATTTAATAAGTGCTGCTGTGAATTTGCACCGACTTTCAGGTCTGTCAAGATCTGATTCAGCTGTCCATGAAGCACGACTGGGATCAGGCCTATGAGCAGGTATATCCCCAGTCATGTAGTGCATGTATGCTAATGCCTTTGCATAACTGTTGGGCATGACGCATGCTGGCAATGGCAATGCATGCGTCGCGTCCTCGGGCAAACTTTTTATTGCATCTTGACCATGTGTGCAATAACCACCAGCTCATGTGCATCATACATACCTGGCTGTGATTGCACAGCTGCATACCTATGCCATTTGATTTGACAAAATATGTGTTTGCGCATTGTTTTCTGCACACTTAATGCAATTGGTCATTTGATGCAAGGCATCCTGGGTGGTGTCTGAAGCTTACATAGTATGCGTCGACATTGAGCTAGCTGAGTGTTGAATATTGGCGTCCAGAAAAAGACACAGTTCCACCAGAAGAAGGAATGCTGTGCTGGTGCTCTGGAAGGGTCGTTTCTGAAGTCCCTGGTCAGGCTCACAGGAGCCAAGACAGTGCTGGAAGTTGGCATGTTCACGGGCACCTCCAGTCTCAGCATGGCAGAAGCATTGCCTTCAGATGGAAAGGTAGCTGTTGGCCAGATTCATACATTTGTGTGTGGGTGTCTTGCAAAGCCAACATTTGTGTTGCTCGTGGCAAACGCTGTTGCAAGCTTTGTTGAAACACTCTGAGTGTAAGCACTCTGGGTGTACGCATGACTTTGTCAATGCCAGCTCAGTACAGTACTCAGCTCAGACTAGACTTCATTTTTAGGTGACCTGTTGGTTGCAATACTGCAGTTGACTGAGTCTGGTCTGTTCTGGCTTGCAGGTGTACTGTCTAGAGATTGAGCCTTACATGCTAGAGCTTGCACAGCCCAAGTTTGAGGCTGCTGGAGTGGCAGACAGAATTGAAGTGCTGGTTGGATCAGCCACAGACAGCATCGAGAAGCTGCTGAAGCAGGGTATGCAGTTTGACATTGCTTTCCTGGATGCTGACAAGACAGGCTACTTGGGATACTACAAGCAGCTGATGGACAATCAGCTGATCAGTTCAGGAGGTATTGTTGTTGTGGACAACGCCCTCATGAAGGTGAGTTGGCTGATTTGACAGCCCCTTTGCATTCGTGACAATGCAGGTCCTTTCAGGCTAAAGTGGCAAATATGCATAGTCGGGCCTTGTTGCGTTCTTGCCTAGTATACACTAGCAGCGGTGTTCTTGCAGCACAACAATTCAATAGTTGCATTGTTTCCTCATGTGCAGTAGTGGCAGTGTACTGGCAGCGCAGCAATTCAAGAGCAACTCTGTCCTAGTTGGAAATGCTGTTGCGTGGATTGGTTTGCATGGTTTCAGGTTGGAACAGCTCACTTGATGTATAGGGGCGCGTGTATACACCTGATGGCAGCAGTGATAAGATGGCAATGGCCATCAAGGAGTTCAATGAGTATGTCATCAAGGACGAGAGAGTGGAAGTAATCGCGCTGCCTTTCAGGGATGGCGTCAACATTGTTCAAAGAAGGTGTGACTTCAACATTGCTGCTGGTCTTGCAGTAGCACTTGTACTGCAGCTATGTGCGCCCTCAAGGTTTTGTTTGCTGGTCATGTCTAGCTTGTACATTAACTTGCCATAACACGCTTTTGGCCAACAAGTTTGTGCAACTGTAAAAGCCTTGAATATCATCAATCGCTGCAGGCGGCCCAGTGGTGATGACGTCATGACAGGCCTGAACCACAATCTCATCACACAGCGCTTCAAGCTAAATAACAAGGTGGCTCTTATCACAGGTGCACATCCTTGGCTCTTTGCTGTGCCCCTGTGGCTGTGCACAGGTCACTACTGTTTTGCTGCCTTGCTGCCCTCCCTTCAAAGCTGTAGAGTCTCAATACAGATACGTAGTCTACCAGACACAACAGGTCTGCTTTGCAAAACCCAGTATGCAGATGCAATGCCTACCTCAGCATGTGGCCCTTGCATATTAAACATGTTGACTGAGTTGTACATGATTGGTTTGTAGTCCATGTTGCACATCAGCTTGATATGTTGCAGGTGCTGGGCAAGGTATTGGTAGAGCCTTTGCACATGCCCTGGGTGAGGCTGGTGCCTCAGTTGCCATTGTAGACATCAACTTCAAGAAGGCCCAGGCTGTGACTGAGGAGCTTCGCAGCAAGGGCATCAGGAGCATTGCTGTTGGCACAGATGTCACCAAGAAAGCTGACTGCAAGAAGTACGTGCTTGTCATCTGCATACTGTTAGCTGTCTGGCCTGCAGCTCCTGCCACCTGCATAGTGATCTACTTGTCTGCCTGTTCTGAGTTTCAGTGGTATGTCTAATCTTCATGCTGCAATATGTGCTTTGCAAGGACTTCCCAATTGCAATCACAGCGCACACTTGTGTTGATGAAATAAATTTGAAAACCAGGGTGAATTGTCATCGTGGTTTCTGTATATGCAGAATGGTTGAAACTGTTGTCGCTGAGTTGGGAGGCCTACATATAGCTGTCAACAATGCTGGCATCAACAAAAACAGTGCAGCTGAGGACACAACGGAGCAGGATTGGGACCTTACATTTGACGTCAACACTAAGGGTGTTTTCCTCTGTTGTCAGGTACAGCCTTTGTTTTCGGCTGAAACGTGCAAGTGATTTCTGAGTAACCACATGGATGCATATTGTCACGCTCAGGTTAATTGCATAATCTATCTATCTATCAGTCACTGTCTGACTTTATGCGTGCCTTTGCAGGAAGAAGGCAAGCACATGCTAGCACAAGGCTATGGCAAGATCATTAACACCGCCAGCATGGCTACCTTGTTAGTACCACATCCGCAGAAGCAGATAGCCTATAATGCTTCCAAGGCAGCAGTGGTCAAGATCACTCAGACGCTGGGCACTGAGTGGGCAGACAGAGGCTTGAATGTCAACTGCATATCTCCAGGAATTGTCAACACAG
>JAABUK010010036.1_pt1 | contig 12760 bp, 10 predicted proteins | sample 5559141 | NCBI WGS metagenome assembly JAABUK01 (sample SAMN10711869, study PRJNA513367) | rock metagenome | isolation source: Antarctica rocks | place: Antarctica: Victoria Land, Pudding Butte nord | collected 2016-01-03
ATTGACCTCTATCACGTTGAACGTGGTGCAGCATACCTTCTCCAGCGCAATATACTCGCCATTGAGCGTCTTCACCAAGTTTTTCTTACGATCGATGATGCAGATGGCGCCTCGTGCATCGATCCGGCCAATGTCGCCAGTCTTGAACCACCCATCTTCGGTGAAAGCCATGGCGGTCTCGAACTCGTCGTTGTAGTAGTGGTCCGTGGCACTATGGCTTCGGAGCCAGATCTCTCCTTCTGGTGGCGAACTGGACGTCAGATACCCAGTAGTTGGCTCATCGACAAGCTTCACCTCAGCGCAATCTGGCACAGATCCCAGTGATCCAAACCCATTACGCCAGTCAGCCGGATCAGTTACACCAGCAATCCTGCGCAAGGTCAGGGCGAGAACATCTCTTGGGATAGCTTCCGAACTTACGCCGATGTCTCAGTCATGCCGAATCCACCGCATAAAGGTACTATCACATGCGAGATGAACTCCTGTGTGTCCGCCGCGATAGGTCCACCCCCTGTCAAAGCCCATCTCAACCGTCCTCCAAGCAGCTCGCGAGCTGGAGCGAATCGTCCATCCGAACTGTCTGGCGATGGCAACCGGTTGTACGAAAACGTCTTTGCATCTTCCAACGCCTGCCAGAATCCCGTTTGCTCAGATGCTGGGAGTGCTCCGATCCGACCCAGAACTGCCTTGCGAACTGACTCCCAAACGGCTGGTACACCGACCGTACAAGTCGGCCGCAATTCGCGGAAGTCGCCTCTGCATGAGTGCACAGTAGCATCGAACAGCGTCCTGGGACTGCCATAGCCTATGCAAGCTCCTCGATAAAGTGCGAGATGTGACAGATTGAACTCCATGATATGTGCCAAAGGCAAATATGAGAGATAACGATCGCTGGTGCCCAGATGGCGACCCAGAACGTGCTCCCAGCCAGCAACTAGGGCGGTCTTGTAAGTTACATGGACAAGTGAGGAACGGAACGAGGACGCCTACCAGCTGCAACAATGTGTTTGTGTTTCAAAGGCACCCCTTTGGGATTGCCGGTAGAACTGTAGGACCGTTAGCAGACTCACTCTCGCCATGTTCGCGTTTTTGAACCTACCCTGAGGTGTAGAAGATAGCGCACAAGTCTTCTGCGTCCGGTCCGCCGCGCTCTGCAGGCAACTGATTCCCGGACAACTGCAGTTCATCAATGTGTAGAAAGCGGACGGTGGGAAATTTTGCTTTCAAGTCATCGCACCGCTCTCGCGAGGCGCCGGGGTCGCCACCGTAGATCACTATTCGGATTAACGGCGCTGCTGTCAACACGGCATCGAGACGTTCGAGTCCTTGTGCATCCACAAACATGCTGGAAGCCTCTGTCGAAGTCAGGGCATGCTGGATACCAGACAAACCCAGACTGCTGTACGCGGTCACGATTGGGATAGCCCGTGATGCTGCGCCGTGGAAGATTGCCAGCCAATCTGCACTGTGAGTAGGTCAGTTGAGTACACGGATCTATATCTTCATTGCCTTCACCTACCACGTCTGCGCCCAGATGCATAGTTTGTCTTCCCTTGCTTTCAAACCGACGTTGATCAACCCGCAGCCAAGGTCAATGGTAAGCTTCTCGTACTTGGTATAAGTTGTGAAGGTATAGCCCGTCAGCTCAACCAGCTCCACAGTCTTGCTCTTCCCATCGACGTCAGCGTCCTGTGTACGGGTATGAATCGCAACGGTGGTGCGTGATGCAACAGCATGGCAGAGGCCATACTTCGACGCCGATCGACGAACCAGATCCGTGATAGTCCTGATGCCAGACTCCGGGAATTGTCGGAGGCTATCGAGAGCTCGTACACTGCGGTATGGCGGAGTTTCGCCATTGACTTTTGTGTACTGAGGTTTCGGAAGGCAGATTGGACGGTCGGCCGTACCAGCGCCCCATGCACTGTCTTTGCGGGTAGCAGCGGGACGCTTGACGTCTTCGACCTGAATCCTACCGATCATCATGGAGCTTTCCAGTCGTGCGCAGTATGTGGTATAGGTGATTTGCGTCAAAGGCGGTGATAGAACCAAGTTTTCTTCGAGGAATGCCACGGATGCTTAAGCGCCAGAGTTCCGTGTGCTCTCAATCGGAGTCCGGATCATGGAGACTACATACACAGTGAGAAGTACAAAACGCAGGCTTGATGTGAAAGTTGGCTGATTGAAGCTGTGTCTAGCCTCATAATTTCGGTCTCCGAAATCAAGTTCGGGGTAGCGCGTGCCTGTGCGAAACTCTGCGTCAGCGTGTCTCATAGTTGATATAGACGAGTACATTATTGCTATTGCGCTGCGAGGTAAAGGATGTGACAATCACGGTCCAAACAATGCAGGCAATTAAGATCGTTGAAGGCCGAAAGGCCGAAGTGCAGAAGGTTCCCCTACCTCGATTGCGCGATGACTACGTCCTTGCGAAGGTCAAATGCGTCGCCTTGAATCCCACGGACTGGTAATCAACGATCAGTCTTCACTCTGTCTTGATGTGCTGACTTTTCATACGCAGGAAACATATAGACAGGTGTGTTGTGTTTTTATGCTGCACCTTGACCCAGCTGATTGTGACTGCACTTCGTTGCAGCGCGGGCGATGCTGGATCCACGGTGGGCTGCGACTTCAGTAGGCACCAACCGAATAACACCCTTCCTCAACAGACAAGTTGATCAATTCAAGGTGGAGTGATTGAAGAGGTTGGACCAGCCGTAAGCAAAAGCTGGAAGAAAGGCGACCGCATCGCCGCTTTCGTTCATGGCGGCAATCCAACAGAACATGAAGATGGTTGTTTCGCGGAATACTGCGTAGCAAAAGGAGACCTTGGTATAAAGGTGGCCATCTTATCTTTCCTCTTGTGAACCAGAGCACTGATAAATTGAAAGTTACCTGCCAGAATCACCGATGAGGAAGCGTGCACACTTGGTCTCGGCATGACAACGGTGGGTCAAAGCCTCTACCAGAGTCTTGAACTACCATTGCCCGGCTCTGGGGAATCCGACGACTTTTTGCTGGTATATGGCGGGAGTACAGCTACGGGCACTCTGGCGATCCAGTATGGAAAGCTGTGAGATAACTGCCAGACTCGCTCAAGTGAGCAGTGTGCTGATGCATACTCCGCAGCTCGGGATGTAGGGTCGTTACGACCTGCAGTACCCACAATTTCCACCTCGTGGAGGGCCTAGGAGTAGAAGCAACGTTCGATTACCACGACCCGGACTGTGCAAAGAAGGTGCGTACACCCTGCGCAGCCGTGCATGTCCAAAGCTGATCAACAATGCCATTGCAGATTCGAGAGTACACCGAAGACAGACTGGCTCACGTCTTAGACACCATCTCTGAGGACAACTCCACGAAGATTTGCGAGGAGTCTGTTTCCTCCAACGGTGGCATCATAAGTAGTCTGCTCCCAGTGAAGCACGCTCGGTCCGATGTTGTTACGAAACACACGCTGGGATATACGGTAATGGGAGAGGCGTTCTCCATGGACGGCGGTATGATGATTCCGGCCAAGCGGGAGGACTTTGAGTTTGGGAAAGTCTTTTGCCGATTGAGCACGAAGTTGCTCGCGAGGCAGAGTATCAAAGCACACCCGCACCAGCTTGGGGTTGGCCTGACAGGTGTGTTGGACGGCCTCGAGCAACTCCGGGAGGGGAAAGTCAGCGGTGCAAAATTGGTGTATCGTGTAGCTGAGTAGAACACAATTTCGAGTAGGAAACAGACCAGAAACGAGGCTCGCTAGGACGAGGAAGACAGGAGACGGGATGGATTGGAATTGGTCTAGCTTGATTCGGGTTCAGCCCGCAGTCGCCGGCTAAGCTACGTCCAGTCTCTCTTCATAATAACAACATCCATCTTGGCTCAACAGCACAACTTAGCTTACTGCCTCTCCCGAAGACGGACCATCAACGGAGATTTTTCCCAGATGACAAACGAGCGCTGTTCGTGCCAGGCCGCACACTCGGGCGCCAGGCTCAGCAGATCAAAGCGAAAGACGAGACGGGCCAACAGGTAGCGCATCTCGTTACGCGCAAAGGTCTGCCCGATACAATTACGAGCGCCGACGCTGAATGGCTGCACCAGCGCGCGGTTATCCCCGTGAAAAGGAGAGTTGACCTCACTGGCAGCAGGCAGCCAACGGTCGGGGATGTACTCCAAAGGACGGTGAAAGTGGCGCGATGATGTATATGCCGCCGAATGGTGTACGCCGAGCTTGGTCCTAGCCGGCACCACGATGCCATCCACTACGCGGGTCTCATTACTCGGCACGTACCGCTGGATACTGCCAGCTCCCGGAGGATAAATGCGTAGGCCTTCTTGGATGCACGCGAGCAGGTACGGTACTTTTTGCGCCGTCGAGGCCATGGTGATTTCATCGTCACGCTCGAACGCCTGGCGGACCTCTTGTGTGACTCGAGCCAGTGCACCCGGCGAGCGAAGCAACCTAGCATACGTTGTCAGCATTATCGCCAAAGCGGTCGGAGATCGACACGACATACCAATAGACGATCCCGGAAAGTGCCGTTGCCGACGTTTCGGAGCCAGCAATAATCAGGATGTTGGAGTTTGCCATTATTTCTCCTACGGACAACTCGTCTTCCGTACCCTGGGCACGCATCATTGTGTCCATGAAGTCACCGCTGTCCTTCAGAGACTCGTTTCTCATCCGGCGCCGAGCCTTGTCATGGCTCTGTGCAACATGGGCCTCCCGAGATTCGGCCACCGAGCGCGGCATGAGCGCTTTCATCAGCCTCATCAGCAGGGGATACTCGCTGACCGCAATAATGATGGGCAAGATCTTGAAGGTGTCGAAAATGTTCTTCACCCAAGGATGTATTCTGCCGTTGGCGAGCCCGTCAAAGTCCTCGCCAAATGCAAGTTTTCCGATGATGTCGAAGGTGGTCAGGTTCCAATGCATGGTCATATCCACATAACGATCTTCTTTTGCATATACGGCTAGCTTCGCGAACAGCTTATCCGCGTAATGCTTGACCGTCGGCTCGAGGCTGCGTGCACCTCGTTCGGAGAAGATGGGATTGAGAACTCGTCGCATGCGGCCATGCACAGCATTATCCTCGGCATTAAAGACGTTGCGAGCTTCTTCATCGTACACCATGACCTTGGGCAAGTTCGCGACGGGTCCATATATGTCTTTCCATGCCGCGGTCGTGGTGAAGGAAAGCTCGTTCGGGTGCGTTCGAACCACGTCGCCATATTTGACGTGGAATCGACGCGACTGCTCGTCCAGGGTGCCCGCAATCGCGGCGTAATGGCGAAGAAGCGGGAATATGACCCATGATCGCGGCCCAGGGACTGCCCTCAGAGGGTGAAAGTAGAGATTGTAAACTGCTGGAAGCGCCAAGGATAAGAGCAGAAGGATAGCAACGACTGCGGCATACACCCCAGCAGAAGACATCTCGTTGAACATGCTCGCCATTTCTGATTTTCAAATTCTTACTACAACAGACAGCTGTCATTGCGTGCGGCCTCGCTTTGCTGCTGCCCTTATACAGCTTCCGCCTACGATACAATCCGTGTCAAATCTTGCGAAACCCGATCACGTGGTATCTATACTCGGCGGTCCAACACATGTCCATGTTGGCTCCTCGCCATTCTGAATTGTGAGGCGCCCGAGAACAAGACCACGCCGCGCTCGGGTTTGCTGAGAGCCTCCATCCAGACCCGACCTCGCCGGAAGCGGGAACCGAGATGCTTGACGCAGCGTACATGTATCAACTTTGATACAGACACAGTCGTCTTTCGGTGGCCGCTCCCTACTTGTCTCTCTTTGGCTGGCATCCTACCGTCGTGTGATCTAGAGCTTCCGTCTGCCCGTCTGCGCAGGCCATTGTGCTGCCTTACGGCTTTGAACAACACGATGGCGCCCAATGCACGGCTCTTCGTGTTTGGAGACCAGACAGCGAGCTTTGTGCCAAAGTTGCGTGAGCTTCTGTCCGTTCAAGATCACCCAATCCTCACAGCCTTTCTGGAACAGTCCCATTATGTCATGCGGGCACAGATGATCCAAACGCTTCCGCCTTCCGAACACAAGACCCAGCGGACAGCAGACCTTGCTGGAATGCTGCAACGGTACACCGATGGTCACCTATCTCCTGCTTTCCAGACCGCACTGTCCTGCCTCTGCAATCTTGGGTTATTCATCAGGTAAGGCATGTACACCATAATGCCGATCTCATACTTATCTTTTGCAGAGAGTTCCAAGCATCTGGCAAAACGTATCCGAATGGTGAGGATAGCTATGTCTTGGGATTGTGCACTGGTTCCGTTGCAGCAGCTGCTGTAAGCGCAAGCAGTTCTCTCTCGGAGTTGCTACCGCTCGCAGTACAGGCGGTGCTTATATCTTTGCGTCTTGGTTTCTGCACCGTGGCCATGCGTGATCGAATTGAGACTTCGAATTCTACTCGATCGGGATCCTGGTCAGCGACTGTCGCTGGAATGGATGCTCTAGCCGCGCACGCAGCCATCGAGACCTTTTGCAAGGCAAACGTACTACCTGAGAGTCGAAGACCGTGGGTGGCCTCTGCTAGCTCGCAGTCTGTGACCTTATCTGCTCCACCACTGGTGCTGGAAGAGCTCCTGTCGATGCCTAACTTCGCCAACCTGAAGTTGCGACGGATACCTGTCAACGTTCCGGGTCACAACTCGAAGATCTTTACAAGGGACGATGTCAGCATGATCCTCGAAACGACGGCAGTGCCCACGTGGTCCGGCTACAGTGCCAAAATACCAATGATCTCGGGTGCAACTGGAACACTATCGTGGGCTGCTAACTTCTTCTCACAAACCGAGCATGCCCTCAGTCAGTGTCTCCTTGAACCGCTGGACTTCCGCGCCATGGAGAAGGAACTCCCAAGGGTGCTACAATCTCGCGGTGTGAGCAATATATCGATCCTGCCAATTGCTACATCCGCCGAACGCTCTTTAGCTGCAGCGTTGCACTTGACCATCGCAGATGTCAACATCGAGAAGCTTTCGAAGTTGGATGATAACCTTTCGCACCGACCAAGTGACGGGAAAAGCAAGATCGCGATCGTTTCCATGTCCGGTCGATTTCCCGAGGCTCAAAGCACAGAGGCGTTCTGGGAGCTATTATATTCAGGCCTCGACGTCGTCAAAGAAGTTCCCAAGCGTCGATGGAACGTGGAAACGCATGTGGATCCGACTGGCAGGGCACGTAATAAAGGCGCAACTAAATGGGGCTGTTGGCTCGACTTCGCAGGCGACTTCGACCCGCGCTTCTTCAGCATATCACCCAAGGAGGCTCCACAGATGGACCCGGCTCAGCGTATGGCGCTGATGTCCACCTACGAGGCGATGGAGCGTGGCGGTATCGTAGCGGATTGCACCCCGTCTACTCAGAGAAACAGGATCGGGGTATTCCATGGGGTGACGTCCAACGATTGGATGGAGACCAACACTGCCCAGAACATCGACACTTACTTCATCACCGGAGGCAATCGTGGTTTCATCCCAGGTCGTATCAATTTCTGCTTCGAGTTCAGTGGTCCAAGGTGAGAGCTCTTGTGGCGGCGGCTTCCATTTCATTGCCGAAGCTAATCAATGTGAAAGTTATACCAACGACACGGCATGTAGTAGCTCACTGGCCGCAATCCATCTTGCATGCAACGCTCTGTGGCGTGGCGACTGCGATACTGTAGTAGCTGGTGGTACGAATATGATTTTCACACCGGACGGCCATGCCGGACTGGACAAAGGCTTCTTCCTCTCCCGAACTGGGAACTGCAAACCTTTTGACGACAAAGCCGATGGGTACTGTCGAGCAGAAGGTGTCGGAACGATCTTCCTTAAACGTTTGGAAGACGCTTTAGCAGATGGTGATCCTATTCTCGGCACCATCTTGGGCGCTAAGACCAATCACTCTGCCATGTCCGACTCAATGACCCGTCCATACACACCTGCGCAAGTCGACAACATGTCAGCTGTGCTTAATATGGGCGGTGTCGAGCCGCAATCAGTCAGCTACATCGAGATGCACGGCACAGGTACACAGGTAGGTGATGCGGTGGAGATGGAATCAGTGCTCGCCACTTTTGCGCCGCGAGAAGGTAGCCGGCCCAACAATGCTCCTCTGCACGTTGGCTCCGCGAAAGCCAATATCGGCCACGGAGAGGGTGTTTCTGGTATCACGAGTTTGATCAAAGTCTTGCTGATGATGCAACACAATACCATTCCGCCGCACTGCGGCATCAAGCCGGGCAGCAAGATCAACCACAACTATCCGGACTTACCTGCGCGGAACGTTCACATTGCCTTGGAGCCAAAACCATGGCCGCGTGAGAACGGCGCGCCACGTCGTGTGCTCATAAACAACTTCAGTGCAGCAGGCGGCAATACTGCGTTACTGATTGAAGATGCTCCTGCACGACCAGCACATGGTGAGGCGGACCCAAGGTCCAGCCATGTTGTGACCGTATCTGGCCACGTTGGGAAATCCATCACGAAGAACTTGACCGCCCTCCTCGCGCACATTCAGCAGCACAAAAGTCTGCCTCTAGACCAGCTCTCATATACCACTACAGCTCGACGATGGCACCATCTTCACCGCGTGGCTCTGGTCGGCTCTACTCTCGACGAGATTGCGACGAAGCTGTCATCAGCGATCTCGAATGGCAGTGGCAGCACTCGACCGAAACAGAAACCAACGATTTTGTTTGCGTTTACTGGACAGGGCTCGCAATACCTTGGCATGGGCAAACAGCTCCTGGAGACTTATCCCAAATTTCGAGCAGACCTGCAAGGGCTGGCCCGAATGGCAGAGTCCTTAGGATTTCCAGACATCATGCCAATCTTCGCCACTGTTGATGGCGACATCGAAGCTCATCCTCCCGTGACGGTCCAGTTGGCAGTGACATGTCTACAAATAGCGCTCCTGGATCTGTTGAAGTCGTTCGGCATCGCAGCCAGCGCAGTCGTTGGACACAGCTTGGGCGAGTACGCCGCACTCTACGCCGCTGGAGTTCTGTCTGCTACCGATACCATATATCTGGTCGGCCAGAGGGCGAAGCTTCTCCAGCAGCGATGTCAACGTGGTACCCATGCCATGTTAGCGGTCAAAGCTTCCACTACGTCACTTGACTCTTTGGCAGTCAGAGACAAGGGAGTGGATTTCGCTTGCCTCAACGGACCGGAGGCAACAGTGCTTAGCGGTCCCCTCGAAGCTGTTTTGGACGTACAGAAACTTGTTGCAGCCGAGGGTTTCAAGACCACGATGCTAAAGCTGCCATTTGCCTTTCACTCTGCGCAGGTTGAACCGATTCTGGAAAGCTTCGAGCAAATTGCAGCTGGAGCAACATTCCAGAAGCCAAAGCTGGCGGTGCTGTCACCACTTCTCGGCACTGCCATCAACGATGTCGGAGTCCTTGGGCCTGCCTATCTGGCCAGGCATTGCCGTGAGACCGTCGAGCTGACATCAGTCCTCCAAAACGCTAGGTCGCAAGGCATCATTGATGCCGGCACAGTGTGCATCGAGCTCGGACCGAAGGCGCTACTTTGCGGAATGGTCAAGGACATTCTTGGTCCCCATATGCCAGCTCTACCCACTTTGGACCAGCGGGGCAACATCTGGCCAAACCTAGCAGCCATGTGTGCGACTTTGTACACAGGTGGCATCGACATTAACTGGACTGCATACCATGAACCCTTCTCATCAGCCAAAACAGTTCTGCAACTGCCGACTTATGGCTGGGACCTCAAAGAGTACTTCATCCCATACGAGGGTGACTGGGTCTTGCATCGTCACAAGATCCACTGTAACTGTGCCGACCCGCACTGCGATGCCCACACGACTTCGAACTACGTTCCCGGCAAACACAGCTTTGAAAGCAATGTCATCCTGGCTCCTGGGATCACACCACAGCCTGAGAAGAAGATGTCTAAGCTGGACAGCAGCAAAGAGGCTTTCCCGGGGATTTTGACGACCACGACGCTGCATAGGGTGATCGAAGAGAACACCGAGCCGCTGGGTGCTACGCTCGTCGTGGAGACTGATATCTCTCGCAAGGACGTCAACAGTATTGCCCAAGGTCACACGGTTGACGCAATTCCTCTCTGTACGCCTTCGTTCTACGCCGATATTGCTCTGCAGGTCGGCAAGTATGCTATGGATCGCATAAGGGCTGGTCACAAGGAGGCCATCGACGGGATGGTGGACGTGAGCGACTTGGTTGTGGACAAGGCGCTGATACCTCATGGGCAAGCTCCGCAGTTGCTACGAACGACGGTCACAATGACCTGGCCTCCGAAGGCGGCTGCAACAACGCGAAGTGCCAAGGTCAAGTTCGTCACGTATACGGCCGACGGGAAGCTCGACACGGAACATGCCTCTTGCACGGTACGGTTCACGACAGATGCGCAGCTGAAGTCACTGCAGAGAAAGGTACTGGAGTACAAGGAAGCCATCGCCAGACTGCAAGAACGAATGAATCAGGGCGAGTTGGTTCATTACAACACCAAAAGTGGCTACAAACTCATGAGCAGCATGGCCCAGTTCCACCCCGACTACAAACTTTTGAAATACATGATCCTTGACGAGGCTGTGAACGAAGCCATGGCAGTCATGGACTTCTCGACGTGCATCAACACTGGTACATATACGGCTCATCCTGCTTATATCGATGCCATCACTCAGGTGGCCGGGTTTGCCATGAACGCCAAAGATGACACAGACATCAACAAAGAAGTCTTCGTGAACCACGGCTGGGACTCATTCCAGGTGTATCGACCACTGGAGAAAGACAGGACCTACATCGTCTACACGAAGATGGTCAAGGATGCGTCCGGTGACCTGGTCCACGGCGACACTATCGTCCTGGACGGAGACAACGTCGTTGCGTTCTTCAGAGGTCTCTCACTACGATGCGTTCCTCGGAAAGCTCTGAGGGCTGTACTGCAGTCTGCGATGGATAAAGCCACTCGCCAGCGAGGTGGCAAAGTGGGCAGCACTAGCAAAGTTGCTGGTTCTTCGAGTGTCAACTCGAATATCGTCAGCACCAAGTCATCTGGACCTCCGGCTATGCTACCATCAGTAGCCCAAAAATCAGTTGCAGTAGTGGCACGAAGCGATCTACATCTTGAAGGATCTGAACCGGGTCTGGCCGAGCAAACAATCAACGATGCTCTGGACATCGTTTCTCAGGAGAGTGGCATCGCCAAAGAGGACCTTACTAATGACTCAAGCTTCATCGTAAGTCTTTGGACCGCAAGATAGCTAAGAAAGCACACTGACTGGTTGCAGGACATGGGAGTCGACAGCCTCAGCTCGATGGTCATCGGCAGCCGGCTTCGCGACGAGCTTGGCCTCGATCTCGATCCGGCATTTGCCCTGTTTGCCGACTGTCCCACCGTGGCCGCATTGAAAGCATTCCTTAGGAGCACTTCCACCTCTCATGAGATTCGACCGGTGCCTCAACTGCAGCACGACTCCGTTGCACCCGCTCTTGATGTTATTGTTGCTGCAGTTCAGCAAGCTCAGGACCTTGAATATGGCCCCAAGCATACCGCGATTGATAGCAATCCGACTGCCGCAGATCTGCTGCTGAAGCATGCTCTCCGCATCATCGCAGAGGAATCCGGGGTGGCGGAAGAAGACCTCACCCCAGACACGCACTTTGGAGACATTGGCATTGACAGCCTCTGTTCCATAGTCATAGGTTCGAGGTTCAGGGAAGAACTCGAACTGGACCTTGACAGCGGGTTCTCGCTATTCGCGGACCTGCCGACAGTAAATCAGCTTGCGGTGTTCCTCGGCGGCCATGGAGGGGGTTCCACATCCGACAACGACAGCGACTCGGATGCCATGCAAAGATACAACAACGACGATACCCCGACCAGCTCCAACGCTAGCACCAGTAGCACGGATGTCTCCGATGAGGACGAAGAGCAAAAACCCGGACAGAACGAACCGGCTCTGATGTTGGTGGACGAGTGCAAACCGACGACCTCGGTCATCATCCAAGGCCTGCCTAGGATTGCCAAGAAAATCCTGTTCATGCTTCCTGACGGTGGCGGTTCAGCATCTTCCTACGCCACTATTCCTCGCCTGAGATCCGACGTAGCAATCATTGGTCTTAACTGTCCTTACGCCCGGGACCCAGAGAACATGAACTGCACCCACACTGCCATGATTCGTTCGTTCGTGAACGAGATCAAACGGCGACAACCCGCGGGACCATACCATCTCGGCGGCTGGTCTTCCGGAGGAGCGTTCGCATATGTGACGGCGGAGATGCTCGTCAATATGGGAGACGAGGTGCATTCCATCATCATCATCGATGCCCCGGTACCACAGGTCATGGAGAAGCTACCCGTGGAGTTCTACCAGCACTGTAACGCACGCGGACTGTTCGAAAATCAGCCTGGAGGCGCGGCCGCAAGCGAACCACCGCCTTACCTGATTCCTCACTTCATGGCAGTTGTGGATGTCATGCTGGACTATAAAGTCGCGCCACTGCAAACTAGGACTATGCCGAAGGTGGGATTGGTCTGGGCTGCGGAGACGGTCATGCAAGAAAATGGAGCGCCTGACATGAAGGGCATGCACTTCATGATTCAGAAGAGGCAGGACTTCGGTCCTGACGGCTGGGAGACCGTATGTCCTGGTGCTGTGTTCGACATTGTGAAGGCCGATGGAGCAAATCACTTCACCTTGATGGTAAGTTGTCCAACTCCCTCCATCGGCATACATGCAATTGGCTTTGATGTTATGCTGACTTTT
>JAABUK010010037.1_pt1 | contig 12759 bp, 12 predicted proteins | sample 5559141 | NCBI WGS metagenome assembly JAABUK01 (sample SAMN10711869, study PRJNA513367) | rock metagenome | isolation source: Antarctica rocks | place: Antarctica: Victoria Land, Pudding Butte nord | collected 2016-01-03
GGAGTAGAAAAATGGTTTATCTACTACCCCGCCACCGGCAGCGTAAACGTGAAGCAGCTGCCCGCGCCCGGCTGGCTCTCCACCCACAGCTGCCCGCCCTGCGCCGTAATAAATTCCCGGGAAATACTCAGCCCCAGCCCCGAACTGCCGCGCTGCTGCCCGCCCGGCCCCACTACCCCCCCGAAGCGCTGGAAAATGTGCTGGTGAAACTCCTTCGCGATGCCCGGCCCCGCGTCCTCCACGCTCAGCTGCACCATTTCGCCCCAGGGCACCGCTTTGATGGTGAGCGCCGCCCCGTGCGGCGAGTAGCGGATGGCATTAGAAAGCAAATTGATTAATACCCAGGTCGTTTTCTCCACGTCGGCCTGGGCGGGGGGTAGGGGCTCGGCCAGGTGCACGGCCAGGCGCAAGTCCTTGTCGGTGAGCTGAGCGCGCACGATGTCGGTGGCGTAGCGCACCACCTCGGGCAGCGGCACCGGGGCCAGGTTGAGGCGAATATCCTTGCCCGCATCGAGCCGCGCCACCTCAATGAGCTGGCCCACCATGCCCAGCAGCCGCTGCGTTTCGGCCCGGATGCCGCCCGCGATTTCCAGCCGCCGCGCCGCGTCGAGGCGCTCGTCCTGCATCAGCATCAGGCTCAGGTTGATGCTGGCCAGCGGCGTCTTTAATTCGTGCGAAATCGTGGCCAGAAATTCCGACTTCACCTGGTCGAGGTTTTTGAAGGCCGACACGTCGCGCAGGCAAAAGACGTGGCCCGCCGGCACGGCCCGCTTCAGCTCCTCGTTCACCTCCGTCACCTCGCTCACCGTGAGCTGGTAGTGTAGGTTCTCGCCGTGCGGCCGCACCGTGAACACCGGCCCGGCGGGCCGGCCCGCGTCGGCCTCCGCCGGGGGGGTAGGGCCGGCGGCGGGCGTGTCGAGGGCGCGCAGCCACTCGCGCAGCATCTCGTTTTGTTGGGCCACGGCGGCGGCGGGCTGGTCCAGCAGCTCCTTGGCGGGCTGGCCCAGCAACAGGCAGGCCACGGGGTTAGCCAAAGCAATAATTCCCTGATGGTCAATGAGCAGCAAGCCCTCGTCGAGGCCGCGCACGAGGCTGTCGGTGCGGTTGCGCTGCGTAATTAATTCGGCCAGGGTAGCGCGGCGCTCGTCCTCGGCCTGGCGCAATACGCGGTTCACGGCCGCCGCCACCGAGCCCACCTCGTTGTTGCGCGTCACGGCCACGCGCGTCACGGGGCCGGGCGCGGCCACGCGCTCCACGTCGGCCGTGAGGCGGGTAAGCGGGCGCGTCACGAGCCGCGGCAGCCGCACCATCAAAATTATTCCCAGCAGGATGCTGATTACCAGGAATAAATACACCGCCCGCTGGGCTGCCAGCGCGTTGGTCTGCTGCACGCTGGGCGTCTCGGTTTCGAGCCGGTGAATGGCGAGAATCACGTAGCTGCCCAGCCCCAGCAGCAGCCCCAGCATAAGGAAAACGCCCAGGCGAATTTGAGTTTTGAGGGACATAGCGCAAAGCAAATACTGCCGAAAGCTGGCGCGAGTTTAACGCAGCGCAACTCGCCGCCGACCAGTGGCGGGGAGTTACGCTACGCTCACGCAGCGCGCCAGCTTTCGCCGGCTTTCAGTCCTCCAGCCCATATTCCTGCAATTTTCGGTATAAAGTCGTCAGCCCGATGCCCAGCTTTTTGGCTACCTCGGGCTTGCTACCCTGCAAGTCGGTCATCAGCCGCTTGATGTGCTTGGCTTCCAGCGCCCGCAGGCTGTCATCATCGCCCGCGAAAACCGGCCGCGCCCCGCTCTGAAATTCCTCGGGCAAATATTCGGGGGCCAATAATTCGCCGGCCGGAGCCAGAATAGCGGCGCGCTCCAGCACGTTTTTCAGCTCGCGCACATTGCCGGGCCAGGGGTAGGCTTGCAGCGCGGCCACGGTGTCGGGCGCCAGGCCGGGCAGGCGCTTAGCGAGGCGGGCGGCGAAGTGCCGCAAGAAAAAACCGGCCAGCAGCGGCACGTCGGAGGCACGCTCCCTGAGCGAGGGCACCAGGATGGTGAACACCGAAAGCCGGTAGTACAAATCGGGCCGGAAGCGGCCCTCGGCCGCCTCCTGCTTGAGGTTGCGGTTGGTGGCCGCCACCAGCCGCACGTTCACGCTCGTGGGCTTGGTGTCGCCGAGCTTGGTAAACTGCTGCATCTCCAGCACCCGCAGAAACTTGGCCTGTACGTTCAGCTCCAGTTCGCCGATTTCATCCAGAAACAAGGTGCCGCCGGTGGCTTCCTCCAGCAGGCCCTTCTTGTCGGTGAGCGCCCCGGTGAAGGCCCCTTTCTTGTAGCCAAATAGCTCCGACTCCAGCAAATCCTTGGGGAAGGCGCTGCAATTGACGGCCACGAAAGGCTTGCTTTGGCGGCTGCTGGCCTCGTGCAACGCCTGGGCAAACAGCTCCTTGCCCGCGCCGGTGGGGCCTTCGAGCAGCACGGTGCTGTCGGTGGGTGCTACCTGCCGGGCCAGGTGCTGGGCGCGGCGCAGGGCCGGCGCCTCGCCAATCATGCTCTCGAAGCTATGGCGCTGGCCCACGCGCTTTTCCAGCTCGGCCACCCGGCGCTGGAGGCGGGCCTTTTCGGTGGCGCGCTCCACCACCACCACCAGCTGCTGCTCAAAATCGCCCTTGGTGAGGTAGTCAAAGGCCCCGAGCTTCATGGCCTTCACCCCGTCGGGGATGGTGCCGAAGGCCGTGAGCAGCACCACCTCGGCCAGCGGCGCCAGCGCCCGGAAGCGCGGCAGCAGCTCCACGCCGTGGCCGTCGGGCAGCTTCACGTCGCTGAGCACCACCAGCACCTCGGCGGCGTGCGCGGCCAGCAGGGCCAGGCCCCGGTAGGCGTCGGGGGCTTGCAGCACGGTGTAGCCTTCCAGCTCCAGCACCTGGGCCAGCAGCTGGCGCAGGCGCGCTTCGTCGTCGATGAGGAGCAGGGTTCCGGTGGGCACTTCTTCAGAGTTGAGCGTTAAAAGTTGAAAGTTATGAGTTGACCCGGCTTGCCGTAGTTTTGGGATTATGCTAAAGCACCTCCATCTCCAGAATTTCACCGTTTTCGCCGATGCCGACTTTGAGTTTGGGCTGGGGCTGAATGTGCTTGTTGGCAACAATGGCACGGGTAAAAGCCATGTATTGAAGCTAGGGTATGTTGTGGAGGCAGTGCGTGCAGAAGTAAAAAATATTGATTTAACTTCTGAGCTTTCGCGTCTGCCTAGAAGGGAAAGCGAATGGACGGGTCGCCTGTTTTATGAATTGCCTGACGTATTTCGGGCAGAATTGAAAAGCCTTGTTTCATTCGATGCACATAACAGAACAACTAGTGTTGAAATAAGCTTTCAAACGGACTATTCTAAAGATGAAGATGTGCATTTTGAAATTAGTAGCGAGCTTGAAAGTCTAAGAATAGCAGGAGGAAGAGAAATTACTAGTGAAGAAGTGAAAGTTGTATCTCCTGTTTTTATTCCGGCTAAAGAAATCCTTACCTTAAGTTGGATGCTTCCCGGCTCAAAACAAATAATTGCGCCAATAGAAAAAAACTATTTAGACTTGCTTAATCAACTTCGTCTTTTACCACTTCGCAAGCCGGAAGAAGCCGAAGCTATTCAGGCATTAACTGAGGTAGTAGGCGGCGAAGTGCGAGAGGAGGGCGACAAATATTTCTTGGTTGATAAGACAGGGCGACGTATCGGAATAAGCATGGTAGCCGAAGGACTTCGCAAATTCGGGACGCTACAAAAATTATTAGCTAATGGTAGCCTCACAAAAAATAATACCCTCTATTGGGACGAGCCCGAAACCAATCTAAATCCCGCGCTCCTGCGGCAATTAGCCGCGATTCTAGCCGAGCTAGCCCGCCAAGGCTTCCAAATAATCCTGGCTACGCACAGTACGGATTTACTTAAGGAGTTTCATATCCTTTCGCGGCAAAAAGATGCCAAGCCGCTGCCGATAAAATATTTCGGCCTGAATGCTGAGCCGGGCCAAGCTACCCGAATTGTCACGACGGATAATTTTGAGCATTTGCCCGATGTCGTTGCGCTATCAGAGGAATTAAAGCAAGCGGACGAACTAGAGGAAATTTTCATCCGCGAAGACCGGGAGTATTATGCCAACAATCGAGGAGAAGAACCTGGCATTTGATTTCCCGTCCGATTGGCAGGCAGTGAAGTACGACCACGATGCGGAGCCATCGAATGACGACCCGGCTGGCTTCTACCGGCGTGTTATTTTGAGCGAGGGCGTGCAGCAGGTGCGCGGGATGGATATCGTGTGTCGGTTGCCGGACGAAGCTAAACGCTTGCAAATCATTGAAGTGAAGGATGAGCGCAAGCGTGACCCCAATACTGATGTTGCCCTGCGTCATGAAGAACTTCGGCAGACCATACTGCGCAAAACGCTGGGCACGCTGGCTAGCCTGGTGCTGGCCGAGCGCCTCAGCGATATGTCATTGCGGCCGATGGCTTGCCTGAGTCAGCAGCCGCTGATTGAAGTAGTGCTTTTTTTGGAAGAGCCACTTTTAGCGCCCCAGCGAAGCACGCCGCTTCGTAAAGCGACCGAGAAGGACCGAAAGAATATCCTGGACCAGAAGCTGACAGCAAAACTGTTCCAGTGGGGTATTCCGTTCTTTCTGTATGATTTGGCTAAGCGTAAGCCTGCGCTCTGGCAAGTGCGCGACCTCGCCTAACTCCCCCGAATCTCCGCTTTAATACCCTCCACGAACCGGGCAAATTCGGGTTCGGCCTCCACGTCGGGGTGCCAGGCCAGGCCGAGCTGGGCCAGGTTGTACTGGTGGCGGGGGCTGATAGTGGCACCGGGTAGCAGCTGGCCGGTAGCAGGGTCGCGCTCGGGGGCCAGCAGCCAGAGGCGGTCGGCGAGGGCGGTGGTGGTGGCAATGTCGTGGCTCACGATGAGCACGGTGTTCAGCTCGTCCATCGTCGTTACTTCCACGATGAGGCGCTTCACCTCGTCAATCATGGCCACGTCGAGGCCCGAAAACGGCTCATCGAGCAGGATGAGGTGGTCAGAGCACAGCAATTGCTGCGCGATGGCCGCCCGCTGGCGCTGCCCGCCCGAGAGGTGGGCCGGGTACTTGCGGGCGTGGGCCGTGAGGCCGAAGCGGGCGAGGTAATCGGTGGTGCGGGCCTGGGCCTCGGCGGGGGCGTGCTTGCGGTGGGCGGCCAGCAGCAGGTTGTCGCGCAGCGTCAGGTGGTGGAAGAGGGGGTAGCGCTGCTGCACGTAGCCCACGGCGCCGGGCCGCACGGGCTGCTGGGCTTCGCCTACCCGCACGGCGCCGGTAGTGGGGGCCGCCAGCCCCGCCAGCAGCCGGCACAGCACCGACTTGCCAATGCCCGAGCGCCCGTAGATGCCCACCACCTGCCCCTGGCTGATGCCGGGCCGGATAACGTCGAGCACCTGCACGTTGAGGTCGCGCAGAATGACCTCGCTGCCGAAGCTCATCGACACGTCTTGCAGCGTAAGCAGCGGGTCTTTGTAGGAGTGGGGTAGGGCGGTCATGGCGGGGGAACCTCACTCCCCGGCCCCCTCTCCAAAAAAGAGGGGGAGCCACGGCGGCGCGGTTTGATGGGTTGGATTTTTAGTTTGAAAAAGCAATAGTGAATCATCAGGCTCCCCCTCTTTTTTGGAGAGGGGGCCGGCCCCATAGAGGTCTCGTGAGGTTCCCCGTGGAGGGCGACTCATCAAGTCGCCGTCCCCAGCCCCGCGTAAGGAAAAAACACCTTCCTCAAGGCCTCAAAACCATAGTCCTGCGCCACGCCCACGGCCAGAATGACCAGCTGAATGGCCACCACGCCATCAAGGTGCAGGTAGCGGTTTTGCTTGTAGAGCAGCAGGCCGATGCCGCCTTCCGACTGGTACAGCGTTTCGACCAGCGTGATTAAGGTCCAGATAATGGCGAAATTCTGGCGCACTACTTCGAGCATGTCGGCGAGCTTGCCGCGCACCACCACCACCCAAAAGCTACCCCACTCGCCCAGGCCCAGGGTGCGGGCGTGGTCCAGCTCCTCCTGCGTGGTGCTGAGGATGACGCGCGTCATGCCCGTGACGAGGTACACCGTGGCCCCGAACACCAGTACCGAGAGCTTCACCTGGTGCCCCGAGCTGAGCAGCAGCGCCATAAAAAACGTGAGCCCGGTGAGCGTGAGGTAGCGCAACTTGGAGGCCGCGAAGGCCAGCGGCCGGAAGAAGGGTAGGGCCGTGAGATAAGAGATAAACAGCGCCAGCACCGTGGCAATGCCCAGCGCCTGGAACGCCGTGAGCAGGCTGGCCCACAGCTCGGGCAGCAGCCCCTGGGTAGTGATGAGGTCGCCGAGGGCGCGGAACACGTCGCCGAGGCTGGGGAAAAGCTGGAGGGGGTAGAAGAGCCACAGCGCCAGCAGGGCCAGCACCTGGCCGGCTACCAGCGCGGCCAGCATGGCGCGGCGCGGGTGGGCGTTGGGGGTGAAAAGAGGGCTCATTTTAACAGTGAATAATGAGTAGTGAACAATGAGCAATTGGCCCGTTTGTCATTGCGAGCGTAGCAAAGCGGAGCGCGGCAATCTTTCCTGCCCGTTAGCGCCGTCCGTCATTGCGAGCCTGCGAAGCAATCGCCCCATAACGAGTCGTGCGGGTGCCGTTCTGGGGCGATTGCCGCGCTCCGCTTTGCTACGCTCGCAATGACAGCCGATTATTGGGCCAGTGCCGGAGAGATGATTAATTGCCCAGCACCACCTCCACGCGCCGGTTCTGCGCCTTGCCGGCTTCCGTAGCGTTGGTGGCTACCGGCTCGGCGGCGCCGTGGGCGTACACCTGCACGCGGCCCCGCGGGAAAGCGCTGGCGCTCTTGGCTTCGAGCCAGTGGGCTACGGCCTCGGCGCGGGCCTCGCTAAGCTGCTGGTTGGCAGGGGGGTTGCCGGTGTTATCGGTGTAGCCGTGCACGGCCACTTTGAGGCGGCCGGCCACCACGAGGTCGTCGAATAGCTGGCTCAGTTCGCGCTGGGCGGCGGGGGTGAAGGTGCTTTGGCCGGTGTTGAACTCGATGTTCCAGGCGCGCTTGCTCACGCTGCGGCGGATTTCATCGTCGGCCGTAAAGTGCTGGGTTTCGGCCGGGGCCAGGTTCTTGCCCTTGTACTGGGCTTGCAGCTTGCGCAGCAGGCTCAGGTCGAGCATCTGGGTCAGGGGCACGTAGCTGGGCAATTCCTTGGGGTAGAGCTTGCTCTGCACGTCGCCGAAGGTCTTGTACACGGCGGCGTAGATGTTGGTGCCGCCGTTGTCGAGGCCAAACAAGCTCAGGTTGTCGCTGAAGTTGAAGGCTTTGCTACCCCCCAGTTCCACCACCTGGCCGGTGCGGTCGGCCTCGCTGGTGCCTTTGTAGTACTTCAGCCAGTAGGCACCGGGCTTGTCCTGGTCGCCATAGACCTGGGCCGAGATGTCGGCGGCGCGGGTCAGGGCTTCGGGGTGGCTTTTCACCTGGTCGCCGGCCACGGCGAAGGCCGTCATCAGGCTCAGCACGGCCGGCTGGTGGGCGTCGTACCAGCGCTTGGTCGTCACCATGATGTTGGGCATCTGGTTCGAATAATCTTTAGTCGAAACGATGTTTACCAGGCCGCCTTTCTGCTTGGCGATGTTCACGTCGCCGGGCGTCCAGGTGGCGACGGCGTCGGCTACCACGTCCACTTTCACGCCGGTGCTGTGGCCGCTCACCACTTTGGTGCGGCTTTCGGGTTTGCCCACGATGTACTTTTCGGCGGCCACCAGAAAGTCGCTGGCGGCCATGAAATTCACCGCTTCGGGGTCGTAGGTCGTTTCGTCGGGGTTCACTTTCAGGCCGTTGTCGGCGCACCATTTCAGGGCAATGTTGTGGTCGCCGTCGCGCAGGTAGCAGGCCACGGTTTTGCCCAGCGCGGCCTTGGGGTTGTCAAGCCATTCCTTGGGGCCCATCAGCTTGTCTTCGCCGAAGCTCTTACCCACCGAATAAGGGATAATCTGGAGTTGCGTACCAGCCTTTTGCAGCTGCGCTTGCACGGCCGAGAAGGCGGGCAGGCCGTCGCCCATGATGCTCACAATCAGGCCCGGCGTCTGCGGGTTGGCTTGCAGGTCGAGGGCGTTTTTCACCAGGTCGGCCTGCATTTTTGATACGTCATCCTGGCGGGTAATCTGCATGTCGATTTTATTGGCGGCCAGGGCCGAGCCCATCGTGGTGCGGGGGCCGCCGTTGGCGAGCATTCCGGCCATCTGCGAGTTCCAGGCCATCACTTCCCACACCACCGGCACGCCGTTTTCGGCCGGGGCGGTGCCGGGCAGCGGGGCCAGCGGCACCACCAGGGTAGCGCGGCTGCCCCTAGGCGCGGCCGGCAGCTCAATCGAGCTGAGCAGCACCGACTGCGTATCGGCTTTTTGAAAGATTTTATTGCTGGCAATCAGCTTATTGATGCCAAAGTACAGCAGGGCAAATACGATTGCGCCGAGTACGATTTTACCACGAGTTGTCATAAGTAGGGTGCGGGGCTTGTCCCCGCCCATTGTGAGGGTTAGTAATCAAAAAAGCGAGTAGCGCGGGCGACCGGGCGGGGGCAAGCCCCGCCCCTACAGCAGCACCGCCACGAGCAGCAGGGCCAGGCAGCCACTAATCAAGCAGGCTAGAATAGGCATCATCGGAGCGTTTCTTAGTGGCGGCTACGGAGGTAGCAACCGGGGTTTTGCCGGTGGTAAGCAGGGCGTTGAAGTCGCCTTTCTGGTAGCGGTCGAGCAGGCGCTGGCCCTTCTCGCTCATCACGCCGTTCTGGATGTCCATCTCCTTCACGAACTCCTGCGAGTAGCGCATGACCTGCTTAATCTGGCCCAGCTGCTGGGCCATGTCCTGGGCCACGCGGTCGGTAGCCAGGTCGAAGAAGTACTTCTTGTCGGGGTCGCCGCGCAGGATGTTCATCGCCGCCCGCATTCCCGAGCTGGTGCGTTTCACGAGCTCGTATTCGTCTTTCAGCAGGCCCACCCTGAACTTGCTGCCGTCAATCTGGCGCAGGGCGGCTTTCAGAATCTGGCGCATCACCACGCTCACGTTGGCCGTGGTGGTGGCCATTGGTTGCAGGCGCTGGTTGTAATCCAGGATTTGGGCGGCGCGGCTGGCGTAGGCTTCGGCGGCGTCCTTTTCGTTTTGACGGGTGGCTGAGTCGGCCAGGGCCAGGTACTCCTTCATTTGCTGGTCGTTGGCGGCCAGCTTGCGCTTCACCAGCTCGTGGGCACCCTCGATGTGGCCGATTTCGCCCTCCATCTGGCGGGCCTCCTTCTCGGTGTTCGAGATGTAGTCCTCCATGATGCCGATGGGGTCGGTGTTGACGAAAATGCCCGCGAGTGTTCGTAAGACGCGCTGCCCGGCGTACCAGAGGCCGGTCTGAAGGCGCTTGTTCGTCGCCAGCAGAAACAGCCCGAACAGCGCCCCCAGTCCAATGCCCAGCTTCACGCTATTGAACACGATGTCAACGAGGTAGGGCACGATTTTGCCCCAGTAGTACACGCCGGCGCCGGCACCGGCCGCCAGCACTACCCAGCCGGCTACCTTTTCGGGTTGCTGCCACTTGGGCAGGGTAGGGGCGAGGTCGGGAGAAAGCAAGGTTTTCATGTTATCAATGGGTGAATGAGGGAATGGCTGAATGAGGAGTGATAGGTGACTGAGCAGGCTAATTGGTTGGGTTGAAATCATTCACCCATTCAGCCATTCAGCCATTCAGCCACTCAGCCACTGCCTTCTGGTGGGCTTGCAGCTCGGCCACGGCCGCGGCGTGGGCCAGCTCGTAGGAGGCCAGCGCGGCCTGGGCCTTGGCGGCTTCCTGGTGCAGCTGCTGCTGGGTGTCAGTCAGTTGCTGGCTCTTCTCGGCGAGCTGCCGGGTGAGGGCCGCCACGTCGGCTTGCAGCTGGGCCTCCTGGTTGCGGAGCTGGGCCAGGGCGCCGGGCTTGCCTTGCAGCGGCACCGTTTCGCCCATTTTTTCGCGGTGGCGCTCCTGAATGCGGGCGCGGTCGTCGGCCAGCTTCCGGGCCAGCGCCTCGGCCGAGGTGAGCAGGGTAGGGAGGTCGGTGCCGGTCACGGCCGCGAAGGCGTTGAAGGCCGTCTGGTACAGCAGCGGGCCGCTGAGGCCACTGGCCGCCAGGCTTTTCACCATCTTGGTGAAAGCCCCGAAGTCCTTGCCATCGCCGGCCAGCAGCTGCGCGATGTGGTCGAGGTGGCGCTGCTCGGGCTGGGTGGCGCCGGGCGGCAGGCCAGCCAGCTGGGGGGTAGGGGTGGCCGGCGGCACGGCCACGCGCGGGGCGGCAGCGGCCGGAGCTTCGCCGTCGGACTCGACGAAAAAGCCTTTGGCGGCTTTTGCCAGGTTATCGAGAATGGCCATGTCGGTGGGGGCTGGTAGGTGAGGGATGCGTACCTACTGCCAAGACCAGTGCCGATTCAGGAAAAGAGAAAATTTATTTTGGTTAAATTCCAGTTAATCAGTATGATAAATAAAAAGTCCCGCCCGACGCGAGGCCGAACGGGAAGCTGTTTTTTTCAAAATGAAAAGCCGTTTTTACTAAAAGGGAAACGGTGGGCGCGGCTAGCGCAGCCCACCGAAGCGATAGCGCAGGCCCAGGGCCGTAGCATTACCAAAGCTTCCGAAGGTGTTGCCATTCGTTAGTCGCTGGTCGAATGTTATATCAAGTACAGCCTCCAGGTGCTGGCCAAAGCGATAGCGGGTGCTCACTCCAGCGGTTACCAGCAAGTCATGGTAGGCATCATTTGCCGCGCCGACCGTGGTGACTTTGATAGTTTGGGTGCTGTCGATATCAGTACGGGTTGACGCGCTGATGAAGCGGCGACGCAGGAGCGAGAGGCCGCCAAGCAAATCGACCTGAAAACGATGGGCCGCCTGCCGCGTGAGGATGTAGCGCGCCATCAAGTCTACCTGAGTACTGTGTTGAGTATCGGTGCCCGAAAATTCGTAATAAGCGTAAGGGCTAGCCGCGGCGGCTGACCCGGTATAGTACTTGTTGACACCAAAATAGGACCTTGCGTTACTGCTATAGGCCACACTCGCTTGCACCGCCAGCCGGGGCCGCAGCTGGTAGCCCACCGTAGCCTGCACAGGCAACTGCAAGCCGAGGTAGGAGGAGCGAAACGGCTGGTAATTGCTGGCATAGGCCGCTACCCCAACGTAATAGCGGGGGTAGGGGCTGGCAGTTTGGGACAAGCCGAGCAGCGGCGAAGTGGCTAATAAGCCACCGAGGGCTAACCGAAGCGAACGCATAGGTTTTCAGAGGAAAAGAAGCACAAGTGTAAGTGCCAATTGACTAGCCAGCCGTTGCAAGCCTGGCCCAAAAAATATCCCCTAAAAAACGCTGGCCTATCCCCACGCCCCCAGCAGCCTTCTTATCAGGATAAGCTCGCCCACGTGGTACGCCGCATGGTCCCCGATGAGCAGGGCTTCGCGGAAGATGTTCTGGCCGTCGCCGTGGGGTAGGGGCCGGAAAAAATCGGTGGCCGGGTCGTTCAGCAGGTCGATAAACCGCTGCTGGTCGTGGGCAATGGCGTGCAGCGCGGCCTGCCAGCCGGCCTCGTCCACGGCCCGCGTTTTGTCGGGCCAGTAGGCGGCAGGCCATTCGAGGGCCACGTATTCGGGGTTCAGGCAAAACTCCAGGATATCAGCCTGCGCGATGCGCAGGTGCTCGACCAGCTGCCAGATGGTGTAGGGCACCTGGGGCACGGCCTGGTTGCGCAGCGGCGCGGGCAGGTCGGCCACGGCCTGCTCAAAAGTGGCGTGGGCATTGCCGCCGGCCAGCAGGGCGGTAAGCTCGGCTACGAGGGCTTTTCGGGTTGGGGCGTCCATGAGGGGGGTAGGGGAAAGATGCTGGCGGAGTAACAGGCAGGGCGGTTATTCTTCCTGGCCCAGCAGCCCCAGCCGGGTAGCAAACCCGCGCCCGACGTGCAGCGCCTGCTGCTTGGCCAGCGCCGCCGTGGGGCCGGCAAAGTGCGCATCGACGGTGGCCGCGAACAGCGCCAGCCACCGCTCGAAGTGGGCCAGCCCGATGGGCAGCGGAAAGTGCTTGCGCATCGGGAAGCCCCGGTAGCGACTGGTGCCCAGCAGGATGCCGCTCCAATAATCGTAGAGCTGCGGCAGGTGGTGGCTGAAATCGACGTGCGCGAAGTCGATGAACACGGCGGCCAGCAGCGGGTCGGCTTGCACGCGGGCGTAGAAGCGGTCTACCAGCAGCTTGATATCGGCTTCGGTCGTAATGTCGGGCATGGGGTAGGGGTAGCAGGGCCAGTAGCGCGAACTTTGTAGCTCGCGTCCCCGCGCCGTCCGGGTCGTTCGGGGACGCGAACTACAAAGTTCGCGCTACGGCGCTACCCCTCGTTTATGAACGACCCCGAAATCCGCGCCCGGCTCTACCCCTTGTTGCTAGGCGGCGTGCATATCGACGAGCTACCCACCGGCACCACCCGCGCCGACGTGGTGCACGTTACCGAGCACTTCATGCACGGCTACGAGGTGAAGGGCGACGGCGATACCCTGCAACGGGTCGAAAACCAGCTGCGCTGCTACGCCGAAGTCTACGACTTCGTCACGTTCGTGGTCACCGAAAAGCACCTGGCCAAGCTGCTGCCGCGGCTGCCCGCGTGGGTCGGCGTGCTGGTGGCCGGGGCCGATAGCCCTACCCTGCGCGTGCACCGCGCAGCCGGCTACAACGCCACCGTGCAGCGCGCCCCGCTGGCC
>JAABUK010010038.1_pt1 | contig 12758 bp, 20 predicted proteins | sample 5559141 | NCBI WGS metagenome assembly JAABUK01 (sample SAMN10711869, study PRJNA513367) | rock metagenome | isolation source: Antarctica rocks | place: Antarctica: Victoria Land, Pudding Butte nord | collected 2016-01-03
GCGACATAGATGCTGCGAGAGGTGTGACCCTCCGGGTACTCCAGCTCCTGCACGCGACAGCCGCAGCCGGATGAAATTCGCAGTGGCAAGACTGGGCTTGTGGGCCATCTGATGATTGGGAGGCGTCATGATTTGTGCATCGATGGCTGCGACGCCGCTGCAACGCTACGTAGCACAGCGATGTGGTGCAGTGGCATGACTGAATCAGTACGCTGGGATGTCAAATGTGCAGCGGCCACATTGCGCCGCTGCGCTTGCAGGATGCTTCTGCAAGCAGCGTGGAGGCTCGGGGCCGATACGCTTCTGTGAGGAGTGGTGACTGACCGTGGCTGTCGAGGCGCATTCTGCCACAAGCCGGCGTCGACGAAGGATGTCAAGATCACTCGCGGCTTCCACCGGCGCGGTGCGGCTGGAGGGCAGCGAGTGAAACGGGCCTTCGCCCGGGGCAGGCGCCGTGCGCCGGGTCCACACTGCAATTCTCGGAGAGTCAGTTGTTCTACATTGCAGAGCCTCACCGCCTCGGCGAGCGCTGTGCGGCTGGAGGGCGACCAGTGGACGGGCTTGCGGCCGCGGTAGATGTGGCCGTTGAGGAACATGCGGCCAAAGACGCCCAGCTGCGCCGCCTCGTAGGCGGGGTTGAGCGTCAGGTAAGGCGCCTCCCAGTCGCCCCACACGCCAAACCTGCATCACAGATGTCGTGACTTGTGCTGCTGCAAAGTCGGGATACAAACCCAGCTGCGCCGCCTCGGAGGCGGGGTTGCGTGTCAGGTGCGGCGCCTCCCAGCCGCCCCATACGCCAGCCTGAGCGGCCGATTGGGACATGAGTGGCCTTGGAAAGTGTCCATTGGCCATGGACGCGGCCAAGCGTCAGTTGATGCGCCTCTTGGATCCCCCGGATGCACGCCAGGTATGGCGTATGAAAATTCGTGTGTCGGAACGCTGTAGGGTCTTATAATAATTATGTAACAGGACACGTATCTGCGCCGCATCATAGGAGAGGTTCAGCGTCAGGTAGGGCGCCTCCCAGTCGGCCCACATGCCATATCTGCACCACGACACTGTGTCAATTGAAACGCTGTAGGGTTCTGAGACAAGGCGCCTGCTCTCAGTCGCCTCACACGCCAGACCGGGCTCGAGAGAACGGTCGTCACAAAAAGCGGTGTGGCTGTGCGGACAGAGTTCTGTGTTACATGTGGCGCCTTTTCGTCGCCACGAAAGCTGCCGCTGGACTTGCGACAGCGTTGCCGTGGAGAGGCTCGCCTTCAGTTCACCTCCCGTTTTGAAATGTGACTAGAAATGTGAGAAGACGCATTCACCTCGTCAGCCCGGCCACAGCCAGACCGTTGTCACCCATTCTACCCTGCACTTTCATCTTGACTGACATGAGTTTACTGCTCCGCACATTGGCAGGGCAGAAGCACCGTGTGCTGCGGCGTGTTAAGGTACACACCGCTTGAACTGGTCCCGCTGCGAAGCGACGGTCTTCAGCGCGAAATCGCGTGCCTTGTACCGCAGCTTGAGCCCGGTGAGTCCTTCCCGCTGCTCCGCGCTCAGATTCTGCAGCACCTGCGGCGGTCGAGAAACGGAGCATCAGATCTAGGATTCGATGTGCCGCAGCTTCAGCCCCGACTGCCGTGTCCGCTGCTCCGCGCTCGTTGTCTGCAGCACCTGTGGGAGGGCTAACAAGAGGACTCGGTTGCATGGGGCCTCTGCCCTAGCGCATCCCTGTGCTCCCGGCAGTCCTCCCCAGCTCATACACGCCTCGGGAAGGGGCCAGCCTGGCGTGGAAGACAGCAGACGTCGACCCAGACGCGCACCACGTACAAGGGGGCGGCGCTTCGTTCATAGCCACACTCCTTGTTGAGATGTGCGCCCCGTTCCTTGACGCCATGCCTCAGCGGGGTAGGACCAACCTGGCCAGTTGCAGTGCGCGCTGCGCGATCACGGCTGGGTACAAAGCTCACCTTGAGCTCGATGGGCAGGCCGTGGCAGTCCCAGCCGGGCACGTACTTGGCCTTGCGCCCCGCCAGCAGCTGGTACTTGACGATGATGTCCTTCAGCACCTGCACAGGAGCGGTGGGGCAATGCGTTGTGACGTAGGCATGGGTTTAAACCCTAACAAACCCTCGAAGATCAGGAGGCTCGTGTCCAGCTGATGGCGCAGATAAGTGGAGAGCAAACCCTAAACCCTAAAACCTAGAGACGTATGCAGGCCCTGGAAGACTCGATGTCACACGGTTGCACGTTTTCCCATGGCGGCAACAAGGGTGGTGGTCTGAAGCAGGGTTTAGGGTTTAGGGTTTAGAGTCCTCCACACACCTTGTTGAGCGCATGCCCTATGTGCAGGTCACCGTTGGCGTAAGGCGGCCCGTCATGCAGCGTGAAGGGATCCTGCACAGTCGGCACAGTGATGCAGTCACAGTCTGTAGCAAAGCTGTGGCAGCATGTATGAAATTGCAGCCCTGTCCTGTCAGGATGCAGGCGCCATCCCTCACGGCAGCCCGTCATGCAGCGGGAAGGGATGCTGTGTGCTGGCAACGCGAAATTGCAGCTGCAGCAGCTGGTAAGATATCCGGCCTGCCTCGTCTGGATGCGCGCGCTATGCCTCACGGCGGCCTGCTGAGCAGCGTGACGGGCTCTTGGAATCGGATGTGTCAGGAGGAAGGGAGCGGCAGCTGCCGGACGACTTTGCCGGACGAGTTTGACAGCCAGCCACGAGCCCCGCCCTTCCCAGAGAGCGGGGTCTGCAGTGGGCTATGTAAATGTATGTGTCGGCAGCGACACAGGGTGCGATTATATAGCCCGGTGCTGGAGCAGCGGAATTGAGGGGCCACACATCAAGCACGCTGCCGACCCTAAGACATAACATGCTCGACTGTCAGCCATGTGACACAATACTGCTACCTGTCGGTGCCCTGTGCATCTGCCATGCTCAATGCGCCCAGGTGCACATGCCATGCCATTGTTCGTACAGCATGCTTCCCTGCCCTTGCCATTCCACATCGTTCATTTCGGGCTAGGCGTCGCGCCGCTGCTGGCAGGTGCGCTGCTCTGCCCACCGCAGGCTCAGCTCGAGAGGCAGCAGCGCTGTCGAATGACAGCTGAAAGCAAAGCAGAACGCTCACCCCAGGGTTGGCGTCGCGCAGCTGCTCGTAGGTTCGCTGCTCTGCCCACTGCCGCTGCAGCTCCGGCTCCCGCTGCACACTGTTGGCACGCATGTTGAACTTGGTGACTGGCAGGTTCACCGTATCCTTGTATGGGCCTGCAGATGGAGATTCGAGCTTTTTGTGTGCTGCTCTGGCACATGTTGGCGGAATCGGGCACCGGCAAGGTTGATCATGCTGTTGTGCGAGCCTGCGCAGTAGAGACTTCCTGGCGCAATGTTCCATGACGCATCATGTACAAGCTGCTACGGATACACTGCATGTGGTGCCCACTGGGCAATTTACAAGTCCTTGGGTGTCAGCATAAGGCCTGAATGCAGTGGCAGGCTTGCTTGTGCGGGGCAACGGCGTCAAGCTGAGCGCACGCCCGCTGGAAGCGGTTCTGGTAGAGCTTGAATCAGATCAGGCACTCACTGTCGTCCTGCTTTTTCTTCTGCTTGCCGCCCCTCGCGGCCGCCACGACGCCGTGCCACCGCCGCGCCTGCGGCTGCATGGCCCCCCGCTGCCTGCCGCCCCATGCCGCCAGCACCGAGGCGCCAGGCGACGCCGTCGTCGTGCCGCCCCGCAGGCTGGCCGCGCTGCTGAGTTCCCGGTAGGCCGGGCGCGCCGCCTGCTGAGCTGCGGCTGGCGGGATCGCGCCAGCCAGCCTGCTACGGAAAGGTGTGCGCAGCGCCGCCTGCACCGCACAGCTCACGAATCTCCTTTTTTGTTGCTTTCTGTCGTATACTTGTGCCCATCAGGCACTCTAGCTTGAAGGTGGCTGCCGCATGGTGGCGTCTCAGTGTCGATGGCAGCGCACCCTCCCTGCCTCGGCAACTTCGGGCTCGCAACCCGACCACTGAAGCTGATCGTGGATCCGCAACCATGTGTCCGTACTGCTATGAAGCGATCTGGACACGAAACATTCCACCCTGTGTGCACAAGCATTGAGCCACGAATGCCCACCCTCGGAAGGAGCAGCGCGGAGGTGCAGCCGCAGGGGCTGCGCAAGCCCGCCTGCATTGCGGCTGCGACCACTGCACCCAGAAAGCCTGCCGTGGCCACGGCTTTTGATCTACAGGGACCGGGTCATGCGCTGCACATCGGACTTGGTCTGGTGTCCCCGCGCTGTGCGACGTTGACAGGGTGTAGGACGGCCACAGCCGTTTGCGATCAGATGTCGAGGTACGACGTGAGCATGCAAATCGACGCAGAAGACTGTGATCTGTTGAGCTCGGCCAGCTCATACGCCTCGGGTTCGCAGCGTTATCGGCCCCAGGCATGCCGGATGCGTTATCGACCCGGGCATGCCAGGTGCAACAGGGCAGCCCCTTTCGTGCAGCCAGCTGCTAAGGTTGCTGGAACGATCAAGTCCAACGTTGGCATGAGCAGCTCACAGCGCATTCGCAGCCGCCGCCGCCGCCGCTGCCGTCGCCGCTGCAACCGCTACCGTTGCTTCTGGGTCGCTGCTGTATTCGGGTGCTGCATTATATGCGGCAGCCGTGTGCACAGACTCGCGTGGACGTCCTGGACGATTTCAAGCGTGCAGGCGATTGTAACCTAGAGTTCCGTCAGTCGATCAAGTGCAGGACAATACCGACGTGATACTTGAAGGTCTACCTGAAGGCCAGCATCAATTGCAGGTTCGAGTAGCACGCCAAGCCTCTGCCACTGCGTCAGCTGCATGCTTCTGCGCCATAATCTCGTCGGCTCCCCAGGCGCTTCGGCCCACGCCGTGCCGATCAGTTCCCTTTCACCACTGTCGCAGCGCAGCTGCTTGTGAACAGAGCGGTCAGCCCTCAACGGCGCCTTCGTCTGCAAACGCCATGTCCTGCTCCGACTTGGCGTGCGCCTGCAGATGTAAGTTTGTCAACTCTATATGACATGGACTTGATCGCAGTTCTTGGGTGAAACACCTCCGGAAATCATTTTCACAGCGGAACACTCCATATGTTCCTGTCAAACGTTTTCAGGTGCGCACAGTTGGGAACCGAACTGGAATCGGAAATCCACCTGTGCCTTGTGCTTAGGCGCGAACACAAAGTCTGACGGCGGTGGCCCCAGCAGCATCTCGGAGATGGCCACCCAGTCGCGCGGGTCGTCGCTGCCGAGTAGGCCCTCCAGGCGCGAGCGTCCGCGGAAGCCGGGGTTGCGCCAGTTGAGGTGCGCCGCCGTGCAGCCGGTCTCCAGCAGGCCGACGGGGATATAACGGTGCAGGAAGGACAGCCACTCCAGCAAAAAGCGCCTGCACACCCGTGCGGCAGAGTTGAGTTCAACCCTGTGTGCAGAAATGCAGATAGCCTGCTGGCCAACCAGTTGTCGTGTCATGCTGCTCCACTGGAATGGTCAGCAGGGGCTGGTGGGACAGCAGCTGTGCGCATCCATCACTGACGTGGTCTCAGCGCTTAGGGTTTAGGGTTTCGGGCCTGTCCTTTCAGTCGGACCCCATGTGCATGCATCAGCCCCAAAGGAGACAAGACACGCACTTTTGTTGTCCGATCAATTGCTGCATCGCTCACCGTGTCGTCTCGACGCCCTTGGAGTCGGAGCCCCAGTGCGTGAGGCCATAGGCGCAGAAGTCCTTGAGCAGATCCAGGCGCTCGCCAGCGGAGATGTCCCAGTGCCGGCGCTCCTGGTGAAAATAAAACCTGGAGTTCGTCAAAGTGACTGCAAAAACTGGCCAAACAAGGCCTTGAGCAGGCCCCGGAGCTCGCCCCTGGGGATGCGCCAGTGCCGCCGTCCCTGGTGGTGGGAAGGAAATCCAGCTTGAAGTGCTGCCTTCAGTCAAACCCTAAACCCTGAACCCAACCAACGCAAACAGCTTGAGCAGGTTTTTGTCGCTCGCCTGCGGAGATGCCCCGGCGCCACCTTGACTGGATCGCTACCAATCATCTATTTAAGGTTTAGGGTTTAGGGTTTCGGGTTTAGGGTTTTAGGCTGGTACGCTTCCGAGAAACGCAAAGTCTGCCATGTTGGGATGTCGTCTTTCACACCTGAGTCTCGGTGAACAGCCAGGGCTTGATGAGTGCGGCGCAGCCCGCCATGAGCGACGCCACTTTGCTTCTGAATGCCGACAATGCCACGGAAGAACGTCCTCGTCGCACCTTGATCTCGGCGAACAGCCAGGGCTTGATAACGCGGCGCGGCCGACCATGGGCGTGGACGCACTTGACTTTTGAGCATCGCAATGCTGAGGATCTGTGTGCAAGACGATCTGCTGCACCTTGATCGCGGTGAACAGCCAGGGCTTAATCCAGCCTTCCCTGCCAAGCGACAGTTTCCAACGAGTTCAGTCTTACATTTTTGAAACGCACCTTGATCTCGGTGAACAGCCAAGGCTTGATGAGCGCAGCACGCCCCACCATGAGCGATGCCAGCCGCGAGCCCGAGCCCAGCAACTCGCCCCACTGCTCGTGATTGTACACGTCGCCGTTGCCGAGCATCTGGAAGCCCTGCAGTGTCATGGGGACGACTTTCAAATGGCAGTTCAACTGAGAACTCCTATAGATATCGCTGCGCCTCGTATGCTTGTGGTTGCACGTGTCGCCGTTGCCCAGCATCTGAATGTACTGCAGCGCAGATGCATCTCCTTCGACGGATGTGTCGTTCATTGCAGTGCTCCATCTAGACCAGCACCCATTGAAGCATGAGACTGTCAACAGCAATACGAGGGTGCCGCGCACCTCGGGGACACTAGAGGCGCAGCGCTGCACGTAGTCCCAGTCTGCCAGCTTTGAGTACCTGCAACAGTGCAGCAGACACACGGGGAGGTGGGTAAAGCGCAAATCGATGTGTGTAGGGACGACACATTCTACGTCCAACCGTTGCCGCATTACGTTGTGTTGGTGTGTGGACAGCGCATTATCGACCCTGGGCTGCGCCATGACAGCACATGTTTTCTGCAGTGCACGTGGGTTGTGTGTCACGCAGGAGCCTCCAGTCATGCCAAGCCCGCAGCGCGCTGCCTGCCGTTCGCCGCAGAGTGGGAATCGCACCGCTGCTGGCGGGTGCGGCCGTGCAGCGTGACGGCGGCGGCGCCCCAACCAGCCGCCTGCGGGATGAGGTTGTGCGCCACGTCCTTGTTGTCGTAGTACCCCTGCGCACCATCTCGAGATCAGCTTGCAGCATTCAAGCTCATCAGCTTGACCTCAAGTCGACGGCAGGTGACGCGGGAGGCTGGCGAGCCGCCTGCTGATGCGCCCGCTTTGTTAAATTAGCGAAGGGTTTGGAACGAAATGAAAAAAAAATTGAGGTTTTAGCGGCAGTAAGTTTGAAACGTGCTCCTGGAGGACGGTGGGGTGGTGTGCAGCTCTGTCAGCAACATGCTCAGGAGTGGTCATGACAGCACGCGCGCCGCCGCCTTCACCTTCATCCTCCGAGTCGAGTTATTCCCTGCTCAGATGTGGTGGTGCAATGCTCCTACCTTGCGCAGCTTGAAGGTGAGGGGGCAGGACAGCACGCGCGCCGCCGACTTGACCACCTCCCCCATCTTCTGCGGCTTCAGCAGCATCGCCGAGCCGGCGCCCCTGCGCGTGCCAAAAGTTGTTGTTTCTATATGCTGAGCTACCGCTTCGGTGAATGCCCATATCACGTGAGCTTACCAGTGCCGCAGGTGGTATGCTATGCGCACTGCAACGACAGAGCAACAGCTTGGGCGGGTGACCCAACACGGATCATGCAGCGCAAAGGTAGTGTCCATTCTGGAACCCTAAACCCTAAACCTTTGCTCACCTGTTGCACACCAGATCAATGGGACACCCCATGTTGATGTCCTGCAGGTAGAACCGTCGGTGGGATTTTGAGCGGAGATTCTGATGACACGAGCGCATCGTTGCAAGACTGCGATGCGCTTTCGCATGGTGTCGGCACCATGCGAAAGCTGGATGCGCTGGCAAGCCACGTGAAACGGCGCATCCGCAGCATCGAGTTATCATTCGGGAACCCAGGCATGTGCGTCAGGCTGCCAATAATGACTTGTATTAGCTTTGTAGTGTCACAGGAACGCACCACGAAATCGACGCTGACGTGCTCGTCCAGCAGCTGGCAGCAGCGCGCCACAGCATCCGGGAAGCCTCCGCAGATCTGGCCAGTAAGAACCAGGCCAGTGCGTCAGTGCGCCACCACTCAAGATCTCCACACCCCCTGCAGCTGTCTGGCAGCACACAGCTGAATGACGGCCGGAAACACGGCATCGTCCGCACCCTGAGTATGTCCAGGAGCCGAAACCCGTCTCTTCTCCTTACTAAGGAAAATTTTCCTTACTAAGGAAAAGATGTAACTTAGTAAGTTGCATGATTGTCGTGGAAGTGGGACTGACAGGATTGTACACATCTGAGCACCTGCACGCCGAAGAGGTCCTCGCAGGGGTGGCGCCGAAGCAGCGCCCACTCCGAGGCCTGCCCCTGGATGATGTTGGTCGCCATCGCCATCTCGCCGCATGTGATGTCCACACCCAGGTCCTTGCACACGCGCCTGCGATGGAGGCACACCAAAGGATTCCCCTGTTATGTGTCGATACACTCAGCTGCGGGTTTTCGGGTTTAGGGTTTAGGGTTTAGGGTTTAGGGTTAGGGTTAGGGAAGGGGGGTGGAGGTGTTTGACCTCGCTGCAGCTGATGTCCACCCCCAAGCCTTGCAAATGCGCCTGCGGGCGCAGGCGTGACTTTCGTCTGACTCAGCTGCGAGTCTTGCTCAGCTGCAAAATCGGCGCAGAGCACTTGCCGTGCTCGGATTCTCAGCCTGCAGCGTCCATCACATGATGGATTTCGCATCTCGACAACGTTCCAGCACATCAACAGCCGGTTGCTAACAGCTGGCAGAGTCTTCACTTGACCTCGCCGGTTATTCATCCTGATCAAATGAAACATACGACCCCAGAAGCGCACCTGAAGGGCAGGTTGCCGACCGTTGTAAGCGGCGCCAGATACGTCTTGCCGGCAAAGTCGATGCGCTTCTTCTCCGCCGGTCGCAGCCACGACTCTGGCGCGTCAGCGCCCGCCGCTGCCTGGTCCCGAATGTCGAACAGCCGCTTCTGCTGCGCGTCGGGTTCTGCCTCGGCAGCGGCAGCGCCAGCGGCGCCGGACGCTGCAGCGCCAGCGGCTGGACTATTGCCTGCGGCTGCGGCAGCGGCAGCTGGGGCTGGAGCCTCAGCAACAGGCGCCGAAACGCCGACCGCGGGCGCTGCTGCTTCTGCTGCACCGTCGTCGTGCTCTGTTGGCGCCACTCCATCAGCTGACGGCGCCGCTGCCGCACCACTTGCGTCAGGCGCATCCGCGGCCGTCGCAGCTGCCGGTGCTTCCTCTTCAGTTCCCAGCCGCTGCCGCTTGGCAGCAGGCTCCCCTGCGCCACACGCGGCTGCTTCCTCGCCGCCACCGGCTGCTGCTTCTTCTGCGCCGCCAGCGGCTGCTGTCTGCTGCCGCTGCTCCTGCTGCTGCTGCTGCCGCTTCTGCTGCTGCTTGGCGTTGGCCGCCTTGGTCTTGCGGCCGGCCTTCAGGCCCAGCTCCCTCAGGACGCCGTCCGCGCGGCTGAAGTCCACCGTGTTGTGCCTGCGCAGCATCGAAAGAGTCCGGCTAAAATGCGCATAAGCAAGGTCGTTTGCCTGTACTGGCGCCCTAAACCCTAAACCATAAACCCTAAGCACGCCGACGAGTACATAACTCTGCACAGTTCTGTCTGTGTCCGCTGGACTCTGTGCTTGGCGACGGACTGCGGGTCTTCCCAGCATTCGAAATGCTCACTCGACACGCCCAATGGCAGCCAGCCTGGCGGCCTGCCCCCCGAGAGTGGATGCTGGCGGGTGACCGAGGCACTTCGGAGTGCGGAGGGTTTAGGGTTTAGGGTTTTCTCGTGCACGCACCTGAGGTCGCCCTGCAGCTGCTTGCTCAGGAAATTGAAACTCGCCGGCAGCGACGCCTGCACCGGCAGCTCGACTATGCGCGGCACACCGCCGTACCCCTGCCACATGGCTTCACCCGCCGATGCCGCCGCCGCCGCGGCACCGTTTTGCGAGTCTGCGCCCCGCCCTCCGCCGGCCTGGCCGTCCAGCCACCGCGCGTCCGACGCAGCCGCCGCGTCCGCTGCGGCACGACTGGGACTGGCCTTCGGGCCGGCAGCGGCCAGTGTGGCCGGCTGCTCGGCCGTCGCCTGTGCAGCCCCGGCCCTCTTTGTCACATGTGCCTGCTCCACCGCAGTCTCCGAGGAGCGCTGCACATCGGCGGCGCCGCCCGCCGCCCAGGCCGCGTCCTCTGGCTGCTGAACTTCCTTTCCTGGCGGCGCAGCCGCCACAGCAATGGCCTTGGGGAGGGCGCATCCACCCGCTGCGTCGGCCTGCGCCGCATTGCTGGGCGGTGCGGCCGTGTTAGCTGTGCTGCTCACTGCGGTGCCGCTACCATTGGCAGAATCGGCTGCTGCTGCTGCGGGCAGCGAGTCGGCCGCTGTGCCATTTGGTGCGGCCGCCGCTGCAGCGGCCGCGCGCTTTGGCCCGATGACATACTGGAGGGTCAACATGTCTGGCTGCGCATGCGTCGACGCCCACCGGCAGGTAATGCCTGAAGATACGCAAAGTTAGGCATTGTCAATCACAGCTCATATCTTCAGCACACATTTACTACATGAGCCTCACCCGAACGACCAAGGCACCACCCGAATGGCTTCACAGGCGCTTACTAAAGCTCCCTGCTGGCCGCGGATGTCGTCTCGAGTGCAGCTGTGCACAACGCTCAACAGAAAACATGCAGATTGCCCTGGAAAAGGACGGACAATGCAGATTGGGCCACCCACCATAGGGGCAGGCGTCCGCAGCGGTAAACGGGCAACGGCCCGGCAGCTCGGCCGCCTTGGTCGCCAGATAGGCAGGCACATCGTGCGAGAAGCGGCAGCCGTCGCCAAAGCGGCAGCGCCCCAGCACGAAGGGCGTGCAGACGTCCGGCGCCGACTTCCGCTGCTCCTTCCGATCCTGCGAACAATATAACGAACTCATGGGCATGCGGCACTGGCCTATGTTTTGCGGCGCCTGCACCTTAGCAGCGGCAGCATGTGCACGAATATGCAGGTGTCAGGAAGATGTCAGAGTCCATCTGCAAAGGTTGCGCATGCCACAGACAGCATGAGCAGGTGTGGCGCCGTTTAAGCGCCGCCACCCATACATACTGCACACCTTCTGCATCTGTTTGCGGCTCTTCTTCTTCGTGTGCTGCGGCTGCTGTTCCAGCTTGCGGGCCTTTGAAGCGACTGCAGCTTGCGGCGGTGCGGCCGCCGCCCCGCCAGCGCCAGCCTCCACTGGCGCGGCAGCCGCGCTGCCCGTCACGGCCTCCACCACGATCCGCGCGCGCGCCTTGCAGCGGAACTCCTGCTTTATAGGTGCGACGCCAGACGCCATGTTGCTGAGCTGCACGGTGCCAGTTTCGGAGACGGCCCTAGGTGACGCCTGGGTGAAACGTCACCGGCCTTACCGAGGGTAACCGTCAGAATCCGCTGTCAGTACCACATGAGGGATCACAATTCACGTGTGCGCAATGCGAACTTGAGGTCAACTTGAGGTCAACTTGAGGTCAACTGCGCTGATCAGACAGCCCATGCGCCTTGCTTTCGCAACGGGGGCAGTTCTGCTTCCCTGCTGCGTCCTGCTGTGTCGGGCACTCCTATGGGACGCACGTGAACATGCACGCAAAATGTGGATGAGCAGAGAGACAAATTGTCTCGCGCGTGCAATCGTAGCCTGAAACTCTGAAGCTCGAATCGGACTCTCTCCAGCAAAGCCCGCCTGCAGAACTGCAATTTGAACCCGTGTGAACGCTTCTGTTACTTGTCAGCATTCTAATGTCAGGGCCAGGGCCAGCAATAGCAGCTGCCGCACGCCGAGGCTGCGGCCGCTGCGGCAGCGCTGGCGGCTGGTATCAGGCGTGACGTTCGCAACGGATGCGGCAAGCCGCTGAGGGACTGCAACGAGGCTGAAGCTGAGCACTGGGCACTCGAACCGAGGACGGAGTTGAGGGCCGAGCTAGATGCCGTTTCGGCAATCTACGAGGCGCATCAGGGGTAATTCTCTAGGCTTCTTTCTTGGCCACGTTTCGTCTTCCTTGCTGTCAACAGTCCCTGATGAATGACCCATATGCGCACTTGCGCAACACGTCGGGTGAGATCAATCGCGCTCAAGCTCTTCCTACCTGCACCAGGTCTAACAACATCCTTACTGTCGACTTCCCCAACAAGGAGACGCGTGACGCCGCGCTAGCCGCCGCTGAAGAGGGCATGGCTGAATTGACAGCGGTACAGGCTGGAGCAGGTGCGCCATCAAACCCCCTTTGCATGGAGGTGTTGCGGCCCGCCTACACGCAGACTGCCACCTGCATCTCCTGTGACGGACGCAGCCCAGTCGTTGTCAACGGCCTCACCTGGATGCTCCTTAAACTGGGACTCCACGTTGACGTTAGCATTGCACCAGCAAAGCCCGCCCTTCATTGTATCTTGCCGCATGGCCTGTACATGGCAGACTGAGCAGGCTGCAACTGGTGCGGAATCAACGGGGAATGCAGAGGCGATGGGAGCGCCAGTGGCGGCAGAGGCACCGGAGGCAGCGGCAACACGGGAGGAGCTGACGCATGCTCTGATGTGCGAC
>JAABUK010010040.1_pt1 | contig 12757 bp, 8 predicted proteins | sample 5559141 | NCBI WGS metagenome assembly JAABUK01 (sample SAMN10711869, study PRJNA513367) | rock metagenome | isolation source: Antarctica rocks | place: Antarctica: Victoria Land, Pudding Butte nord | collected 2016-01-03
GCAACAACCGGACCGCCTCGGCCCGGAACTCCAACGAATACGGCGGTCTCTTCGACACGGCGGGACATCCTCCACGCTGCGCCAGTCGGCACAGCCATCAGGTGTCCACGAAAACGGGGGAAGTCCAAACCCCCGCATCATCCAGACTGGCTACGCCGACACTGCGCCCAGCGCCCCGACCCGTCCACCCACCCCCACAACCGGCCGCCCAAGCGACCGCGAATCCCCACGGCCACTTGATGACACCCCGAGCGCCATATCAGGAGCTAGAGGGCTCGTCCGGCACGTCGAGCTCCGCCAGCTCCTCGGCAAAGCCCGTCGCGCCCCCACGTCCCCCGCGCGCCGATGCGCTCGAGGTCGGACAGGTCACCCTCCAACGAGGACCCGAAGCCCATCCCCTCGCCGTCGGTCAACCCGAGCTCCGCCGCCAGGTTGTCCCCGTCGAGCAGGTCGGAGTCCATCCCCCGCGGCAGCGGCTCGTTGGACTCGATCTCGATCCGCCGGCAGCGCTTCAGGCCCGTGGCCGCCGGGATCAGCGCACCCACCTGCTCGTTACGCGCCAGGAACACGTTGCGATCGATGAACGCACCCGGCAGGTACTGCGTGTCGCCCTTCGGGTCGACCCGGATCTTCTTCATCAACTGACGCCAGCGCGATCAGGCGGCGGTGCCGATGAGATCAGAGTGACTACAATGTCGCACATGACCGGCACGATCGGAGTTCGTGAGCTGCGGCGCGACCTCAGCGCCTACCTTCGCCGCGTGGAGCAGGGCGAGAGCTTCGCCGTCACCTCGCGGGGGCGACCCGTCGCGGTGCTCAGCAGGTCGCCCGACCAGAATGACCCGGTGTCCCGGCTGATCCTCGAGCGTCGTGCCATTCCGGCGCGCATCGACCTCCTTGACGTCGAGCCCCTGGCTGATCCGCGCGGCGCGCCGCTCAGCGAGCTGCTCGACGAGGTACGCGCCGAACGGCTGTAGTGGCGAGGCTCGTCTACCTGGACGCTTCGGCCATCGTCAAGCTCGTTCAGGAGGAGCGCGAAAGCCCGGTTCTCCGCGACGCGCTCCGGGGACGACCGCATCGCGTCTCCAGCGCCCTCGCGCTCGTAGAAGTCGAGCTCGCCTCGAGCCGTCGATCCCCCGCCCCACCCGCCGGACGCGTGCGCACGATCCTCGCCGGCATCGTGCTCATACCCGTCGACCACCCGGTACTCGAACGTGCGGCCGAGCTCAGCGGGCACGGCCTTCGCACGCTCGATGCCATCCACCTCGCAACCGCCCAATCGCTCGGCGAGGACCTGGAGAGCTTCATCGCCTACGACCAGCGACTGCTGACGGCCGCCCGCGCGACGGGCATAACCGTCGAAGAACCACAATGAGTCCCTGACCCGCCGACGCCGACTCCGCGCGCCGCCCACCCGTCGAAAAGGCCCCGAGGGTTCGATCTCGCTTGACGCTCGAGAACGCGAGCGGCGAGGAAGGAGCCGAACCCCTCGGACGACGATCTTCGCAATGAGCAGCGGCCTCGATCACCCTCTCCGGAGACGCCGATCGAAAGCCGGGCCGGGCGGGTCTTGACCCGGGAGACTCAGACCAAGACGCAACCAAACCGAAGCTCAGCGCGAGTCCGCTTAGGTCTCCCGGGCAAGACCCGGCCGGGCCGGCTCCCGCCAGCCCGGTCGATGCCTAGCCGTTCAGGACTTGGGAGGCTCGTCCGGCACGTCGAGCTCCGCCAGCTCCTCGGCGAACCCGGTCGCGCCCCCACCGTCCCCCGCGCCGATGCGCTCGAGGTCCGACAGGTCACCCTCCAGCGAGGACCCGAACCCCATCCCCTCACCGTCGGTCAACCCCAGCTCCGCGGCCAGGTCGTCCCCGTCGAGCAGATCGCCGTCGATCCCCCGCGGCAGCGGCTCGTTGGACTCGATCTCGATCCGCCGGTAGCGCTTCAGGCCCGTGGCCGCCGGGATCAGCTTCCCGATGATCACGTTCTCCTTCAGCCCGTGCAACGAGTCCTTCTTGCCCTCCAGCGCGGCGTCGGTCAGCACCTTCGTCGTCTCCTGGAACGAGGCCGCCGACAGGAACGAGTCCGTGTTCAAAGACGCCTTCGTGATTCCGAGGATGATCTCCTCGAACTGGGCCTGCTCGCCGCCCTCGGCGCCGACCTGCTCGTTGCGCGCGAGGAAGACGTTGCGGTCGATGAACGCACCCGGCAGGTACTCCGTGTCGCCCTTCTGGTCGACCCGGACCTTCTTCATCATCTGGCGGACGATGAGCTCGATGTGCTTGTCGTCGATGTCCACGCCCTGGGACTTGTAGACCTCCTGCACCTCCTTGACGAGGTACAGCTCGGTCTCCGTCCGGCCGCGGATCGCCAGCAGCTCGTGCGGGTACAGCGACCCCTCGTTGAGCTGCGTACCGGGCTCGACCTGCTCGCCCTCGGCGACGAACAGCCGGGTGCGACGCGGGAACGAGTTGCGGTGCTCGTCGCCCCCCTCGTCGGTGACCACGACCGTCAGCGCCTTGTCCGTCTCCTCGATCGAGACCACTCCCCCGACCTCGGCGATCTTGGCCAGGCCCTTGGGCTTGCGGGCCTCGAAGAGCTCCACCACACGCGGCAGGCCGTGCGTGATGTCCGCTCCGGCGACACCGCCGGTGTGGAACGTCCGCATCGTGAGCTGCGTCCCGGGCTCGCCGATGGACTGCGCCGCGATGATCCCCACCGCGTCGCCGATCTGGGCGATGTTGCCCGTCGCCATCGCCCGGCCGTAGCACGCCTGGCACACGCCGGTCTCGGCGACGCACTTCAGGGTGGAGCGGACCGGCACCCGCACGGGGCCGGAGCCGTTGGCCTCCCGGGCCTTGGCCGCGAGCGCCGCGAGCTCCCCGCGGTCGATCTCGATGCCCGCCTCCATGCCGTCGAAGTCCCGGGCGAGGATCCGCCCGACGAGGTTCGCGTTGGGCTCGCCCGTGCGCTCGTCGAGCACGAACAGCTCCACGTACTCCTCGGTGCCGCAGTCCTCCTGGCGGATGATCACGTCCTGGGAGACGTCGACGAGGCGACGCGTCAGGTAGCCCGAGTCCGCGGTACGGAGCGCCGTGTCGGCGAGCCCCTTCCGCGCCCCGTGGGTCGAGATGAAGTACTCGAGCACCGACAAGCCCTCGATGAAGTTGGACTTGATCGGGCGCTCGATGATCTCGCCCTTCGGGTTGGCCATGAGGCCGCGCATCCCCGCGAGCTGGCGGATCTGCTTGAACGATCCGCGGGCCCCCGAGTTGGCCATCATGTAGATCGGGTTGAGGTGGTCGAGGTGGTTCTCCATCGCCGTCGCCACCTCGTCGGTCGCGCGCGTCCAGATGTCCACGATCGCCTCGTGGCGCTCCTCCTCGGTGATGAGCCCGTCGCCGTACTGGTCCTCGATCCCGGCGACCTCGCCCTCGAAGACGGCGAGGATCTCCTGCTTGTTCGGCGGGACGACGACGTCGTTCTTGGAGATCGTCACCCCCGCCTGCGTGGCGAAACGGAAGCCGAGGTCCTTGAACGCGTCGAGCACCTGCGAGATCGCCGAGGCGCCGTACTCCTGCACGAGCGCGTCGATCACCTTCGTGAGGTCGCGCTTCTTGAGCGACCGGTTCGTGTACTCGTAGCCCGAGCGATCGAAGTCCTCGCCGAGGGCCTCCTCCAGCGCACGCTCGATCCGGTCGTTGTAGATCACCCGGCCCACCGTGGTCGCGATGTGCCCACCCGTGTGCCACTCGGGGCGGTAGTGCACGACCTCGTGGAGCTTGAGCTTCCCGGTCTCGTAGGCGTACTCGGCCTCCGTCGCCGTGCGGAACACGTACTTGGACTCCGCGTCCGCAAGCTCCTCGCCCTCGGGCCCGTAGGTCAGGTAGTACGCGCCGAGGACCATGTCCTGGGTCGGCGTGGCCAGCGGCGCCCCGTGCGCCGGCGAGAGGATGTTGTTCGAGGAGAGCATGAGGATGCGCGCCTCGGCCTGGGCCTCTGCCGACAGGGGCAGGTGGACCGCCATCTGGTCGCCGTCGAAGTCCGCGTTGAACGCGTGGCAGACCAGCGGGTGGACCTGGATCGCCTTGCCCTCGACGAGCACCGGCTCGAACGCCTGGATGCCCAGGCGGTGCAGCGTCGGCGCGCGGTTGAGCAGGACGGGGTGCTCGTGGATGACCTCGTCGAGGACGTCCCACACCCCGGGGATCATCGAGTCGACCATCTTCTTGGCCGCCTTGATGTTCTGCGCCTCCTTGCGCTCGACGAGCCGCGCCATGATGAACGGCTTGAAGAGCTCGAGGGCCATGAGCTTGGGCAACCCGCACTGGTGGAGCTTGAGCGACGGCCCGGAGACGATCACCGAGCGGCCGGAGTAGTCCACGCGCTTGCCGAGCAGGTTCTGGCGGAACCGGCCCTGCTTGCCCTTGAGCATGTCCGAGAGCGACTTCAGGGGGCGGTTGCCCGGGCCCGTGACGGGCCGGCCGCGGCGGCCGTTGTCGAACAGCGCGTCGACCGCCTCCTGGAGCATGCGCTTCTCGTTGTTGACGATGATCTCGGGCGCGCCGAGGTCGAGCAGCCGCTTGAGGCGGTTGTTGCGGTTGATGACGCGGCGGTAGAGGTCGTTCAGGTCCGACGTGGCGAAGCGGCCACCGTCGAGCTGCACCATCGGGCGCAGCTCGGGCGGGATGACCGGCACGGCCTCGAGGACCATCATGTCCGGCTTGTTGGCGGAGTTGATGAACGCCGAGGCGACCTTGAGCCGCTTGACCGCGCGGGCCTGCTTCTGGCCCTTGCCGTTCTTGACGATGTCCTCGAGCTCGACGCGCTCGGCCTCGAGGTCGATCTGCTCGAGCAGGTCGCGGATCGACTCGGCGCCCATGCCGCCCCGGAAGTACTCCCCGAAGCCGTAGGGCGAGCCGAAGCGGTCCTTGAGCTCACGGAAGAGCGTCTCGTCGTTGACGACGTCCTTGGGGCCCATTCCCTGGAAGACCTCCCACACCTGGCGCATGCGCTCGGCGGCGTCCTCGATGTAGGCCTCGGTGTCGTCCATGTCGGCTCCGAAGGTCTTGCGGAGATCCTTGAGGAGCTTCGCCTTCTCGTCGCCGTCGAGCTTCGTCACGTCGACGTCGAGCCCCTCGGACCACATGTCGTCCTCGGTGTCGAAGCCCCGCGTGGCCCCCGTCTCGAGGTGCGTCTCGCGGCGCCCGAGCTGCTCGCGGAGCTCGAGCAGGCGCTCCTCCTTCTCGGCGGCGTAGGCGTCGAGCACCTCGTCGACCTGGCCGCGCAGGGAGTCGAGGTCGCGCTCGCGCGCCTCCTCGTCGACCCACGTCACGATGGACGCGGCGAAGTACAGGACCTTCTCGAGCTCCTTGGGCGCCATGTCGAGCAGGTAGCCGATGCGCGACGGGACGCCCTTGAAGAACCAGATGTGCGAGACGGGCGCGGCGAGGTCGATGTGCCCCATGCGCTCGCGGCGCACCTTGGAGCGGGTGACCTCGACGCCGCAGCGCTCGCAGACGATCCCCTTGTAGCGGACGCGCTTGTACTTGCCGCAGTAGCACTCCCAGTCCTTGGTGGGACCGAAGATGCGCTCGCAGAAGAGCCCGTCCTTCTCGGGCTTGAGCGTCCGGTAGTTGATCGTCTCGGGCTTGACGACCTCACCGGAGGACCAGGACCGGATCTGCTTCGAGGACGCGAGCCCGATCTCGATGGCGTCGAAGTTGTTGATATCGATCATGCCGGCTCCTCCGTCTCCGGCACGACGGCCGGTACGTCCTCTTCGATGTAGGGGTCCGCGTCCGTGGCGAGATCCTCGGTGGCGATCGCCTCGCTCGTCGTGAGCGCGGGGTCGATCACGGCCTCCTCGACCTCGGGCGCCACGCCCACCGCGTCCGCCGAGTCCTCGCGCTCGGTGGCCTCGTCGGCCGCCTCGGGCTGGTCGGTGTCCTCGGCCTCGTCGTCGGTGCCGCCGGCGCGGACCCCGGAGAGGTCGATGCCGAGCTCCTCCGCGGCACGGAGCAGGTCGTCGTCCTCGTCGCCCATCTCCGCGGAGTCGCCCTCCTCGGAGACCACGTTGACGTCGAGCGCCAGCGACTGCATCTCCTTGAGCAGGACCTTGAACGACTCGGGGATGGACGGCTCGGCGATGTTCTCGCCCTTGACGATGGCCTCGTAGGCCTTCACCCGCCCGACCGTGTCGTCGGACTTGATCGTGAGCATCTCCTGCAGCGTGTACGCCGCGCCGTAGGCCTCGAGCGCCCACACCTCCATCTCGCCGAAGCGCTGGCCGCCGAACTGCGCCTTGCCGCCCAGCGGCTGCTGGGTGACGAGGGAGTAGGGGCCCGTGCTCCGGGCGTGGATCTTGTCGTCCACGAGGTGGAGGAGCTTCAGGATGTACATGTAGCCGACGGTGACCTTCTCCTCGAAGGGCTCGCCCGTCCGGCCGTTGTAGAGCTGGACCTTGCCCGAGGCACGCTCGCCCGGCCGGGCCGACTTGTCGACCTCCATCCGGATCGCGCCCCGGTGCTCGTCCTGCCAGTTGACCAGGGCGTCGTCGACGTCCTGGAGCGAGGCGCCGTTGAACACCGGGGTGGCGACGTAGGTCTTCGTGTGGCCGTTGCCGTCCGCCGGGTTGAGCTTGTCGGAGTACCAGCCCTTGGCCGCGACCCACCCGAGGTGGGTCTCGAGGATCTGGCCGATGTTCATGCGGCTCGGCACGCCGAGCGGGTTGAGGATCACGTCGACGGGCGTGCCGTCCTCGAGGAACGGCATGTCCTCCTCGTCGACGATCTTCGAGATCACGCCCTTGTTGCCGTGACGCCCCGCGAGCTTGTCACCCTCGGAGATCTTGCGCTTCTTGGCCACGAACACGCGTACGAGCTCGTTGACCCCCGGCGGCAGGTCGTCGCCGTTGTCGCGCGAGAACGTGAGGACGTCGATGACCACGCCCTCCTCGCCGTGGGGCACCTTCAGGGAGGTGTCGCGCACCTCGCGCGCCTTCTCCTTGAAGATCGCGCGGATGAGCTTCTCCTCGGCGGTGAGCTCGGTCTCGCCCTTGGGCGTGACCTTGCCCACGAGCAGGTCGCCAGAGCCGACCTCGGCGCCGACCCGGACGATGCCGCGGTCGTCGAGGTTGCGCAGCGACTCCTCGGAGCGATTCGGGATGTCGCGGGTGATCTCCTCGTCGCCGAGCTTCGTCGTGCGGGCGTCGATCTCGTACTCCTCGATGTGGATCGAGGTGAGCTCGTCGTCCTTGACCAGGCGGCGCGAGAGGATGATCGCGTCCTCGAAGTTGTAGCCCTCCCAGGACATGAAGGCGACGCACAGGTTCTTGCCCAGCGCCATCTCGCCCGAGTCGGTCGCCGACCCGTCGGCCAGGACGTGCCCCTCGGTCACCTCCTCGCCCGTGGAGACGAGCGGCTTGTTGTGGATGATCGTCCCCTGATTGGAGCGCATGAACTTCTGGAGCTCGTAGGTGTCGGACCCGTCCTTCGTCTCGACCACGATCTTCGCGGAGTCGAGGTAGGCGACGCGGCCCGCGCGGCGGGCGAGGACGACGTCGCCCGTGTCGATGGCGGCCCGGCGCTCCATCCCCGTGCCCACGAGGGGCGCGTCGGTCTTCAGGAGCGGCACGGCCTGGCGCTGCATGTTCGAGCCCATGAGCGCGCGGTTGGCGTCGTCGTGCTCGAGGAACGGGATCATCGCCGTGGCCACGGACCAGATCTGCTCCGTGGAGACGTCCATGAGGTCCACCTCCGCGGGGGGCACGGTCACGTACTGGCCGGCCTGGGTGCGGCAGATGATCTCCTCGCCGAGGAGCTTCCCGTCCTTGTCCACCTCCGCGTTGGCCTGCGCGATCCGCTGCTCCTTCTCCTTGGTGGCGTCGAGGTGGAGGACCTCGTCGGTCACCTTCCCGTTCCTGACCACGCGGTACGGGGTGGTCACGAAGCCGAACTCCGAGACCTCCGCGTAGGAGGACAGCGAGCCGATGAGGCCGATGTTCGGCCCCTCCGGGGTCTCGATGGGGCACATGCGCCCGTAGTGGGTCGGGTGCACGTCGCGCACCTCGATCGGGGCGCGCTCGCGGGTGAGGCCGCCCGCACCCAGCGCGCTCAGCCGGCGGCGGTGCGTGAGACCGGCGAGCGAGTTCGTCTGGTCCATGAACTGCGAGAGCTGCGAGGACCCGAAGAACTCCTTGATGGCCGCCACCACGGGGCGGATGTTCACGATGGTCTGCGGCGTGATCGTGTCGGCGTCCTCGGTGGTGAGGCGCTCGCGCACGACGCGCTCCATCCGGTAGAGGCCGATGCGGAAGGCCTCCTGGATGAGCTCGCCGACGGTCCGCAGGCGGCGGTTGCCGAAGTCCTCGTACTCGTCGAGGTCGTCGACGATCGGCTCGCGCGGCATCATCACCGCCTCGGCGGCGAAGTCCTTGATGTCCTCGGAGTCCTCCGGGATCCCGAGCTTCTTCGGGATCTCCACGAGCTTGCGGACGAGCTCGATGATGTCGTCGTGCTGGAGGGTGCGGACGTCGAGGCCGGCGTCGCGGCCCAGGCGCTCGTTGAGCTTGTAGCGGCCGACCCGTGTGAGGTCGTAGCGCTTGGTGTCGAAGAAGAGCTGGTTGAGCAGGTTGCGCGCGGCGTCGACCGACGGCGGCTCGCCCGGGCGCTGCTTCTTGAACAGCTCGATGAGTGCACCCTCCTCGGTCCGGGTGACCTCGGTGTCGGTGTCGATCGTGTTGCGGATGTAGAGGGAGTCCGAGAAGAGCTTGAGGATCTCCTCGTCGGACTCGTAGCCCATCGCGCGCAGCAGGACGGTGACCGGCAGCTTGCGCTTGCGGTCGATCCGGACGAAGACCTTGCCCTTCTTGTCGATCTCGAGCTCGAGCCACGAGCCGCGGGCGGGCATGAGGTTCGCGATGAAGACCTGCTTCTCACGATCCTTGGGCTCCATGAGGTAGGCGCCGGGCGAACGGACGAGCTGCGTGACCACGACGCGCTCCGTGCCGTTGATCACGAACGTGCCGCGCTCGGTCATCCACGGGAAGTCGCCCATGAACACCGACTGCTCACGGATCTCGCCCGTCTCGCGGTTGACGAACTGCACGGAGACCGTCAGCGGTCGCGAGTAAGTGAGGTCCTTCTCGCGGCACTCGGCCAGCGAGGCGGACGGCTCGTCGAAGTGGAACTCCTGGAAGCCCACGGCGAGGTTGCCCGTGTAGTCCTCGATCGGCGAGATGTCGTTGATCGTCTCGCGCAGGCCGCCCTTCTCGGTGTCGGTGAGCCAGGCGAAGGACTTCTTCTGGATGTCGATGAGGTTCGGAACCTCCAGCACCTGGGGCAGGCGCGCGAAGGAGCGACGGGTACGCGGGGTGGTCGAAGGTGCCAAGGGGGGCGGCTCCTCGGGAGGGGTCGGCTGGAAAAGGACGCTTCAGGAACTGAAGCGCAACATGACAATGTAGCAGGGGCTGGCAAAACCCCGCTGAGGGCGTGTCAGCGCTCACGGACCCCGCTCGATGACCCGCGTATGTGGCGCGGACTCACCCTGGACGAGCGGCTACGGCTATCGGCTGACTCACGTCAGTCTAGCCCGGAGGTCAACCCCCCGCCACGTCGCGCCGGCGGAAGACGAGCCAGGCGACGGTGAGGGCGATCGCTCCGTGCAGTCCGCAGACCCACGCGGCGCGCACGATCGGCGCCGGATCGATGGGCTCGCGGAGCAGGCCCTGCCAGGCGTTGAACTGGTCGGGCAGCAGGTAGGGCTGGATCGACTTCAGCCCGGGGACGATCTGCGTGAGCTGGAGCAGCAAGGAGAACATCAGGGTCCCGACCACGGCCGCCGCGGAGTTCCGGGTGACCGTGGAGAGCAGGATCCCGATGGCCGCCACGGCGAGCACGGGCATGAGGTAGACGGCAAAGCCCGTGGCCTCGAGGCGGAACGCCTGGCCGGTGGAGATCACCGTCCCCGAGAGCGAGGTGAGGGGGTGGAAGCCGACCTCGATCGCGCCGCCGATGAGCCCGGTGAGCCCGAAGATCAGGACCGCGACGACCGTGTAGGTGGCGGCGGCGAGCACCTTGCCGGCGAAGATCGGCCCGCGCCCGACCGAGCGGGTGAGGATGGTCTTCAGCGTGCCGTTGTTGTCCTCGGTGGCGACGATGTCGCCGGCCACGAGCGCGGTGACCAGCGGCATGAACCAGATCGAGCCGAACAGGAGCAGCACGAGCGGGATCGCGAAGGCGGACTGACGCACGGCGCGGCCGAAGAGCACGTCGTCGGGCGCGCCGGTCTGGACGGCGAGGGCGATGACGAAGATGAGCGGGAAGACGACCGCGGCGCCGAGCCCGAGGTAGGTGCGCTTGAGCGAGACGAGCTTGCGCAGCTCCCAGCGCCAGACGGTCCCCACTCCCGGCCGCCGAGAGTCGAGTCTGTCGGCCTGAGGCCGACGGAGCCGACGCTCGGCGATCGCGCTCATGCGGGGACCGCCTCGGGAGCGGGCTCGGGCTCCGGGGCCCCCTCCGTCAACCGGAAGAAGAGCTCCTCGAGCGACGCCTCCCGCGGGATGAGCGCGCGGACCCCGAGGCCGGCCTCGACGAGCGCGACCGAGAGCTCGGGCGCGGCGTCGTCACCCTCGGTGCGCAGGGCGATCCCCTCGGCGGTGTGCTCCACGTCGTGGACGCGGGGCTGTGCGCGCAGGACCGCCAGCGCCCGGTCGTCGTCCGTGGTGCGCAGCAGATGGCGACCGCCCGCGGTCGCGCGCAGGTCGGCGAGCGCCCCCTCGTAGATGACGCGGCCCTTGCCCACGATCGCCACGCGATTGCAGAGCTCCTCCACCTCGTTGAGCAGGTGCGAGGAGAGCAGGACGGTCATTCCCTCCCCCGCCAGGCGGCGGATGAGCGCACGCATGTCGCGCATGCCCGCGGGATCGAGGCCCGTGGCGGGCTCGTCGAGCAGGAGCAGGCGGGGGTCGCGCAGCAGCGCGCCCGCGATTCCCAGGCGCTGGCGCATCCCGTGTGAATAGCCGCCCACCTTGTGCTTCGCGCGGTCGGCGAGGTCGACGAGCTCGAGGGCGCCTCCGATCCGCTCAGCGGCGTCGCCGCCGTCGAGCGCGGCCACGAGCTCGAGGTTCTTGCGGCCGGTGAGGTAGGGGTAGAAACGCGGCGCCTCGACGAAGCCGGCGACCCCGTCGAGGGCCTGCGCCCCGTCGGCCTGGGGGTCGCGCCCGAACACGCGGATCGTGCCCTCGTCGGCGCGGATGAGCCCGAGGAGCATCCGCAGCGACGTCGTCTTCCCCGCCCCGTTCGGGCCGAGGTAGCCGTACACGTCCCCCGCGGCCACGGTGAGGTCGACATGGTCGACGGCGAGAACCTCCCCGTAGCGCTTGACCAGCCCGCGGGCCTCGACGGGCGCGTCGCTCACCGCAGGTCCCGCGCCGCCGTCTCGGCCGCCGCGGCGGGCAGCGAGCCGACGAGCGTGTAGCGCGCGCCGCCCTCCGACCACGTGAGCACCGTGCCGAGCGCGGTGGGCAGCTCGTGGCCCGTGGCCCCGTCGACCGAGACCTTCGGAAGCTGGTCGAGCTGCTCCGACGCCTTGCCGCTGTCGCGCTCCTCGAGCACGGCGATCCCGCCGAGCCCGTGCCCGTAGAGGACGAGCGCCCTGGGCGCCTTGCCGTCCTCGGACACGAGGCGGACCTCCTGGCGCGGCAGGCCGACGAGGGTCTTCGGCGCGCGCAGGACGTCGCCGAGCCGGGCGCGGACCGCTTGGGCGCCGCGCACGGAGTGCCCGCGCTCCCGGCGACCCGCGTGCCGGCCCATGGCCGACGAACCGAGCCGCACGCGCTGGTGCTTGGCACCCGGGGGCGAGGGCGGGGTCAGGGCCGATCCCGGCACGGTCCCGTAGGAGATGTCGGTGGCCTCGAGCTCGAGGACGGGCTCCTCGGAGCCCTGGGCGGTGAGCGCGACGCGGAGCGGCGTGCCGTGCGCGGCGTCCCACGCGAGCGAGAGGGCGCCGAGCAGGCCGCCGTCGTGCTTCGGCGAGACCGAGACCGAGTAGGCCGGCTGCCCCGCGACGTTGGTCGGCCGGGCGCCGGAGAGGTTCGCGTCGCGGGCGAGCTTGGCCAGCCCGCGGCGGATCGCGGCGAGGCTCGGCGGCCCGTGGTGCTTCTCGGCCTTGTGGCGCTCCTTGCCCTGCGGGAGCGTCGCCGTGTAGACGGTGTTCGACTTCGCGTCGAAGACGGTCACGGCCTTCCCGTCGGACACGATCTGGGCGTCGCCCCGGTCGGACTGGAGCTCGAGCCGGAAGCGCCCGTCGTCGGTCACCCACGCGCGACCGGTCGCTCCCGAGATGAGCGGCGAGGAGGCGCCGTTCGGCAGCGCGCTCGAGGAGACGAGGCGGTTCGTGAAGCGGATGCGCGCGGTGACGCCGGGCACCGCGGGCGCGGTGAGCGCGCGGTGGACGGCGACGGCGAGGGATGCGGGGCGCGGCGTGGGGCCGCCGCCGGAGATCGCCGCGGACGCGATCGCCGTGACGGCGAGCAGCCCAGCGAGGGCGGCGAGGGCGGCCACGCGGTGGCGGCGGAGCGAGGTCATGGAGACGTTGTACCGCCGGTCTCTGAAGGTTCTGTGAGACCGCCCAGAGCCAACGGCAGCTCGAGCCAGACCCGCGCGCCCGTCGCTCCGGTGCGGCCGGCGTGGCGCTCGGCGGTGGTGCGGACGATGGCCAGGCCGAGCCCGGTACCCGGCGTCCCACCCCGGTCCGCCCC
>JAABUK010010041.1_pt1 | contig 12754 bp, 7 predicted proteins | sample 5559141 | NCBI WGS metagenome assembly JAABUK01 (sample SAMN10711869, study PRJNA513367) | rock metagenome | isolation source: Antarctica rocks | place: Antarctica: Victoria Land, Pudding Butte nord | collected 2016-01-03
TGAGTTGAAAGAATTTGAGGAGGAAACCAAGCGCATGTAGCACACAGCCATAACTCGATATCAGGAGTGACCAGAAATACAGGCCGCGATGTCGTTTGAAGGTTAGGAAGACCTGGATATTGAGCTCTGCCACATTATACCATGCGACAGCAGTAAAGGCTGCTATCGCCATAAAAGTTCCTTGGTCGTAGGGAATTTCTGCTCCCGTTGTGCCATTCGGTGACCCCATGGTGGCGACTGCAGACGTGTCGTATGGAGGAGAGCGGGAAGATGAACGGTGGTGGTGAAGCCAATGTCAGCAGCGACAATGCATGAGTGTCGAGGGAACATGCGATCGAAGCGGAATTTGCACTTCGCCTGCGAACGCTGCTCAACTGGAGGTGTAGAAGCTGTAAGGTGTAGAATGGTGTAATATAAGATCTGCTCTAGATGATTCGAATGAAGGAATCAGGATAGAATGAAATGGAATAAGAGGGTGGGTAAGTACAGCTGCGGAGAATATATCGAGTCCACGAGGGTCTCGTGCGGCTGTAATTGGCGGTTCTGACGGCTTTCGCATCGAATGACAAGGTAGGATGAATGAGTGATGAAGCATGACGGGGAGAGGCAGAGAAATGAGGAAGAGGAGATGTGGGTGACGGGCTGTAAGCGGTCGAGTCAATAGATTACATACGTTGTTGGATTTAGAATACGGCGGAGGCGGGACAATGTTTTAGCTTAATGCAAGTCACTGGCTCCTGGGGGATGAGATCAGCCACACATTTGTCAAGGATTGCGGGGCAGTGGGGTAGCAAGGGCCAATCTTGATCCCATCCTTCTTCAAATCCTTCCACCACTCCTTCTAGCCTCGCCCTAGCTGGTGCCTCGTGGAAGGGTTGTAAGGATGCAGTGAAAAGTATTGGACGAGCACCAGGGGGCAGTCTCTCGGTTCTGCGCCCAGTGTGCTGTTGGTCAGCCCTGCATGCGTACAATACTTTACCACACTTAGTTCCATACTGATACAACGGAGGATGTCACACTTGAGGCACGCGCACATGCTGATCGGACTTCTCGAAATGTAGACGCATCAATCTCAAGCGACTGTCAGACTTCCATCTCAAATGGCCGAGTCCAGTCGTATATTTTTGCTGAAACACAGCGCATGGCGTCAAGATCTAATTCTTGAATGCGCGCGCATCGCAACATTTCCTCGAGGAGCTGCAGATGCAATATCCCGTCCTTTGGCAAAATATCTGATCGGAGATCTTGGCCGTAGCTTACCATCAGCATGGCAAAGTCGAAGACCTAAGCAAAGTAGGAATCAGCACCTCGGACATGACCTCGCTTTCTGCGCAAGGCTCCCCACGCTACGCTCAATGTAATCCACTCGTTCTGCTCAGCTGCGATTTCGAAGGCGCTGGAGAATCTCCCTCTAGTGTCACTCATTGGGTCGCGAATGGAGATGAAGTTGATCTTTTCCTTTTGCACTCTAGCGTGCTGTGCGTTTAGGCGCCTATCTTTGATGGGTCCACGGGTACTTTACTCCATTGCGTCGACTGCTTCGAGTTGCCTCAACGCCCCTTCGCTCAACGACCATTCGCTGGCTATGAGTCGCTACGCCCTCTTATGCACGCCATCCCGCAATTCTCCCCTTGCAGATGAAGGTGATAGCCTTCCAGACGAGGGTAACAATAGTCGATATGCTTTGCAGCAGTCACGGAAGGTACAAGCACACGGAATGATGATCCACGTGATGTTTGTCGGGCTGTCACACCCACTCACTTCAGACCAGTCATAACGAGTTGGACGGAACCGTGTCTCAGACCAATCCTGGATTTTGGCTCTATTTTATTGTTCACTCCGACGCAATCGCATAGGCATCTTGCAATAGCTAACACCTGCACACTTTCTCTCGGTCGCTCAATTCATTGGGTGAATGACTCAACGGTATACAGCTATATCGCTGACATAAGTTAAAGTTTCGACTGTGATTCAAAGCTTGCTGCTTCAGATCCAGGTCTTTTTCTTCCCACATCAAGCGTCCCCAGGTGCTCAAAGCTTGTAGAGGGCCCCAGAATACTGGTAGACTTGGCTGGATCGTGATCGCCAATTTTTTCTGTTCTCCCTGTCCAATCGAGATATATGAGGACCATAGTCCAGTAAAAGTTCATCGCCATATCTGCCGAGGCGACCTACCCCGGATTTCACACGGAGAATAAAGCAGTCAATTCTGAGGCATGAAAACCCGAGCTGGCTGTCTGCAGTGATGACCCTGGCCAAGTCACGCTTCCAGGAGCTTTCTCTGTGGCAAGAACTCATTATCTGACATGGCTCCCACGACAGAGCCGCACAAATTTATTGCAGCGCGAATACAATGCTGTTGTGATACGATTAGTTAATAAACGATCTTCGATCTAGCGACGACAAGCCCAATTGCCATCCAACCTGAAACTCAATCATTGGCAATTGCAAGTATCCGTAGACCTGTACCCGGAAATTCTGTCCGTTTCGCTTGCGAGTACTCCAACGAATGATCCAATTGAGAAGGATTATTGTATGCGCGCTAGAAGCGCTTGCTCGTCGTAGGTACGATTACGGCGTGACTGCGTCTCCATCGAACCCCATAGCATGAGATCAGTATCCAGGTACATACTTAAGCACTGCCTCTGGTCCGTGCAGCATTACCCACGACCGGAAGTGGAACGTCTCTGACTTGGAAGTCGGAATTTTGATCCGCACAGCGGTAAGAAGCTGCGCATGCTATAATGACTGTCGGTGAGTCCTTTGGTAGACTCAACAGTGTCTAAACAAAAAGGGCCATCAAGGAGATAGATCTCAACCACAGGCACGATGCCCTAGCATGACTTTCGATTGCTAGCCTCGGTCAGGAAGATAACAAAGAAAGCCTTCGACCAGCCAGAGACCGGCTAACAGCAGACTTTCGCCTTCCGACCGTCGCCATCCAAAGCCTACGCAGTTATCGCGTGGAGAAGATCGTGAGATGGTACGCATATGAACTTACGCTTCATCTCATATCTGCGCTCTCCGAACATGGTCCCCGCGGGTTCGAGATCGAATAAGAGCAGGATTTGGCTTCTGATCGGATACACCTTGCCACCTCATGCTAAAAGTTATTGATACTGTGTTTCCACCCCAAATCCTATCCCACGTTCGGCTGGGGCCTAGCCGAGAGGAGTGCCGAAATCGCCAGGACTTGGGGACACTGGCAATTGTTCAAACGGCCTCCGGTTTTCCCACATGCCTCGGTAGTACAGCTTGCATCACTACAATGCACAGACCTGCTACCTTTACATATTCCCGTTTGCCCCAACTCCCACATACTTTCTCGAAACAAAATGAATCGCATGAGTGACAGCTCATACCACCAATATTCCTGCCCAATCGACGCCATGATCGACGCTTGCAAAATAGTCACGCTATATCTTATACACAATGCCGTCACTTTCAGAATACCTAGGATATCCAAATTAGCATATGCTTAAATCGCCCGGGGAAATTGTCCAAGGCTCACATGATCTCATTTCTCTCCTGCATTCCCTCCAGCGCTTTCCCAGCCTCTACTAACCCAAACTCACCGTCCCCTGTCCTGCCCAACCTCGCGTTGACGGCTTTTACTAATGGCTCGACATCGGCACTGTCATTCTGGAACACGTTCGTATTGACAAGCTGTCCCAAAGCAGTTCTGAACACTCGTAATCTGTTCGCACTGATAGGTTGATCCGACTCGCCAATGGTAGCCTGGCTGCCACCATCCTGCGACATGAGCAACTGAGAAGCTGGCATAGAGGATGCAACAGACATCTGTGACTGTGTCGTCCGGCCATCAGCACGCGGGCTGACAGTGTAGATGTCCTCGTCTTCGTCACTCTCGTTCTCCACATCAGCTCCTGTATCGCCATTGGTTGTAGCACGTGTGCTATGGGCGGTGCCTTTTCCACGAGTTGTCCTCCGTGGCGTCGTTCCATTACCTCGAGGCGCTTCTTCTTGACCCCCTTCGTCGCCATCTTCATCGGACGAATCGTCATCAGATGACAGCGCTTCAGCACGGCTTGTCTTTCTCCGCTTGCGCCGCTCGTCCTCGATGACTTCTTTGAATAGAGCGAAGCGCAGAATCGATTCGGCAGCCTCGGCATCACGCTCCTCGACTTTGTGGGAAAGGCGGGCTTTGGCATGTGCTGTGGCAAGCCGGATAAGTGTCTCGAGAGTACGTGCTGTCATGGGAGATGTTTTGCGCTGATTGCCTTCGAGCTCGTCGTTACGCAGAGCAGAATAGGTGGCTACGATATGCTCTGCCGCGCCCTTTGTGAGGACTGGTTTGCGCTGCAATTTGGCATACTGGATGTATTTCTTGATGAAGGGGATGCTGAGGACCTCGACTTTTCGGGCGGAGCCTCGGCCTGAGGTCACGGTCACGCCGGCATGGAGCATAATGTTGAATTTTTCATAAGGTTGTGTGGGTTGGCTGGCGTCTTGTTCTTCGTCGAGGCCTACACCAAGGGTCTGGTGCTGTTGCTCACGAACTGGTGCGCCCTCTTCTGTACCAGGTTGGCGGTAGCGGTGCATACGGAGTACATGCTCTGAGATTTGCCGATCGCGGCCATCGTCAATGTCGTCTGTGACTACAAATAGAAGATCGAAACGGGAGAGGAGAGAATCTGGGAGGGCGATGTTTTTGTGCGGATCTTTATGCGTGTCGTACTGGCCGTAGATGGGGTTGGCGGCTGCGATAACACTGCAGCGGGCGTTAAGAGAGGTGTGAATGCCGGCTTTGGCGATAGTGACGGTTTGCTGTTCCATCACTTCATGGATAGCTACACGATCAATATCGCTCATTTTGTCGAATTCATCGATACAGACAACACCACGGTCTCCTAGAACCATTGCACCTGCTTCGAGTCGTCGCTCGCCGGTCTCCTTGTCCGACGTTACCGCCGCTGTAAGACCAACCCCAGAGGATCCTCGTCCTGTGGTTGCAATGGCTAACGGTGCAGTGTTGAGAACGAAACGTAGGAGTTGTGATTTTGCGGTAGACGGATCTCCTACCATCAGGATGTTGATATCTCCTCTCAGATGGGTACCATTGTCCAAATTCTTCTCCATACCTCCCAGTAGCATGAGAAGGATAGCTTTCTTGATGTGGTCATGGCCGTATATACTCGGGGCGAGTGACTGTGACAACAGCTCAAATACATTCTTCTTCTTCGCTATCTTGTTGATGTTATGGATGTCCGTATAGGTAATCGCAGCTTGAGCGATACCACCACCTGACTTTGAGGAGAGCAGAATCACATTGTTTGCTAGGATTAGGGTCCTAAATGTTGCACTACCTTGGCCAGCGTTACGATTTCCTAGCGAGCGGTAGATTCCAACCAGCTGTATTCGGTCTCCTGGTTTGACTTGGTCGACCAAATCATCATCCAAAATTACGTCTACGCCGCGAGGAAGCTGGCCTGCGGGCGCTCTCTCTGGCATTTCTTGAATAGATATCGTCTGATGGTCTCGATATGTGCAGTATCCGTACTCTGTGATGAGCTAAATTCTGTCAGAGCGCTTGTGGACAGGTATCTTAAGGAGAGCGCAAACCGGGTTGCCATCATCATCTTCTTGGGGGTATACGCTCGTGCTTGCAGCGCCGTTTGCAGTCATCGTCTGGTCTCTATACTCCCTGAAGTGAAAAATATTCTTCTTCTCGTTGTAGTGCACACTCTTGACCACCTTTGGCCGGACCAAGGAGCATTTTGTAACGATTCCTTCGAGTGATACCATATGGTTGAGATGAGTGGAGCTGAGGGTTCGAGGATTGCATGAGAATTCACCGAAGCTTCCAATATAGGCGCAGTAGTACATCTAGCACTAAGATCAGATGACGTCCAACGTCTTAGATCATGATCACTCACAACATCATCAGAGGATTCTCTCGCCGGTCGATTGGGTATTGAGACAATAATGTTCTTGAGCGCCTGATCGAAGGCTTGAGAGTAGTCAAAGGGTGCTTGTAGGAGTCTGTTCACTCATTATCAGCAACTGAGGACCAGAACTTCCAACAAGGGCTTACCCATCGGCGAGTTGCCGATTGTGATTCCTGACCTCGTCGACGCTGACCTTGAAGCCTATCAGCACGGCGCATAGCAGATTTCATTGTCCAGACTCACCGTGAGTCTCCGAAAACCTCGGTTCAGCATGAGTATGATATCTTTGCGATAGCTGCATCTTGGTCAGACCATGGAAATGGGGATGCTAGCTAGGGCGCATGCCTTTGATCTCGTTGATCGTCTAGGAGGATCAGCTACTTTGTATGAAAGGGAGTGGGAGCACTTACGGAGGTCAAAGAATTCTTCGGCTGAGCGTATGCGATCTCTGACCGCTTCATCGCGAAGGTTTATACCGTCCATACTGAGTCTGAACCTTTACGAAATCTAGGGTTTGGAGCAGGGGAGTTCAGGTAGTTGAAGGATCGCAAGAAGGCATTCGCAAGAACGCGTCTAGGGACGCGCTGAGAGAACGCGCCAAGGCACCACACTAACAGCCTTGGCCTGAGTGCTTGCATTAGTGGAATCCCTATGAACACACGGACCAGTCACGCCAGTATACCGGTGGTTTTTGACGAAGTCACTGAATATAATGATGCGGGCGTCTTCACAGTTGGCAATTCCTCTGTGGCTATGATACTTGATCTCATTTGCTCCGTTGTGTCTGAGCGCTATGCCATCTCACCTTCGCGAGCAACGAGCGCATCGACACGGCTATCTTCATCTTCGGTTTTTCCACTCCCAATAATCCAGAGAGAAAGTGAGAAGATACGGTACCCGGTGCCTGATCGTCGCCTTCTCGTCTTCGTTATCGTGAACCCTGCCTATCCAGCTCATCATTCCAAAGTCTATTCCATTCCTCGCAGCAGAGGAATCGCGACATCAATCCTATGAATAGCTGTGAGTGGGGCTACAAGAACAACCGGCTTTGAGATGTCTATACCTGGAAAATCTTGACCAGAAGCAGCGATGCAGAGGAGTTTTCCTGTTCACTAAGTAACAAGCAGAACTCTGATCGACTTAGCCTTGATCTCTCTTCGCAGAACCTCGGACTTCATGCGGCCGCAGACTATCCCGAATCCGTCTTTGGGCTTTAGAACAGGCCAATTCTGGCTGCAGCTCTTGCCTTACTGTGTACACCCGCCTCCCCGCCCCCCCCTCATGCACATAGAGTTTCCATTTGGAGCTATCTAATTGACTCGCCTGCACTGTGCATGTATTCGATATCCAGGTCCCTTGCTATGTCATCACTAACCTATTTCCTTTTACGGCCACTCCATAGAGCCACAACATCAATACCAGAAGAACTCCGACGATCATCAGCAGAACCTGCGCGACTCTGCACTGGTAGCCTCTCTTTAGATATGGGGTCGCAAGATCTCCCATCAAAGGCTCGATCGTGGTTCCTTGTCATGAAATGATGCCCTCGAGTAAATCAACCGTTTTGTTAAGCTTTCGGTGCCTACAAATACTTGCAGCACGGTGTTCGAATTCAGTAACAGCGCATACCACCGCTGGCCGTGTTCGTAAAGCTTCGGTGAAGAACATGAGCAAAATTCGCTCCCTCATTCGGTGATCCATTAGACTACTGAATACTGCTTGTAGCACTGCCTAACTCTGCTTCACCTGGCTCACGCCTTCGTGCATGCTCCCTTCCAGATTCTCGCATGCACAGTAAGGTATGTCATGTCCTGGGCGCGGCCCATAGATGCATCGTAGATCCCGGACTCTCGATTCGGTTTTTCCAATTCGACGTGGGTCATTCTTGCCTCCTCTCCCGGCATCTTATAATTCGTCGAGTTTTGTCAAGTATCATCAGATAATTGCTGTCACTTTGTAGCCCGCTCAGCTTGAGATTGCTCACATGCACCATCTCAACGCGTGTATTTGTCCATATCATGGCGGCTCCAACACCCAGCGAGGTTCAATACCAGCTTGAACATATCCACCAAGACCGATCCCGAGACATTGTTGTGTCACATGTTATTTGTATCACTCTAGCCACAGTGGCACTTGTTCTGCGGTTCGCATCTCGACGTCTCTGCAAAGCCGCCATCCTTGCGGATGATTACATGATAATCATTGCGCTGGTCCTTGTTACGGGAGAGGTCACGGGCGGTCTGCTATGTATGTACCTTCTGAGGATCAGGCGGCCAATCCGCTGACAACGTGATTTGCGCTCAGGCGTTCAAAATGGGGGCGGGAAGCATGCAATTCTTCTCAAAAATCCCACAAAATTTGCGAAGGTACGGATTTGTGAAGTAGATTTCACGAACACTCACTAATCGATGTTGCGTCTTGTAGCTGGTGCTTGCAACCGAGATGTTCATGCCCTCCGCGATCGCCGCAGTCAAGATCTCTATCCTGCTTCTGTACCTTCGCATATTTCCAAGCCAGCGGCTTCGAGTCATTGCCTGGACTGTGGGTTGCTTTGTTGCGTGTTGCGCTGTAACGCAGAGCTTGCTTGTCATGTTCCAATGTCGACCAGTTCGAGTAGCCTGGGACGTAGAAACCAAGGGCAACTGTGTTAGGCTGAACCTGAGTTATGTGATCTTTGGCTCATTCAACGCCCTCACAGACATCATTGCACTCTGCATGCCGATGCCATACTTGTGGCAGCTTCATGCTGATAAGACTCGCAAGATCCAACTGATGGGCACATTTGGGCTCGGGGTCCTGTAAGTTGATGACGACCTCCTGTGACAAGCACGCTTGCTAAAGGATCATGCGAAGTATATGTGTCGTCTCGTTATATCGGATTCCCAAGATGTGGGATATTTCTCTGTCGGATGCACCATGTGAGATTCCATCGTGTTTCAAATCAAAGTTGAATGCCACGACTTATGATGATCTAGATTCAGACGTGGAACCCTGTGTGTGGGCTATTGTGGAGTCCTGTGTCGCAATCTTCTGTGCATGTTTGCCAACATTTCCCGCCCTAATAAAGAGCATCCGTGACAGCAGAAGGCGGGATGGTGACCCCAAGAGCTTATCATCCTTGACTTCGGATTCTGGTCGATCGGGGTACGGGAGCAGCGCAGAAAACTCTTGCAAAGAGGTTTCAAGATGGGTGATTGGATGGAGACACTACCCATCGAGAAAGGCGGCGCTGCCGTGCCTATGACCGAAGATGGCGCATCTGTCTGATGGGAGAAGGGCTTTTGAGATCTTGAGGCGATACATTCTGCGCGAAAAGTGCACGATCAATAATAGCAAGCCGCAAGAGAACATACCTCCCTGGCTTGGTAAAAACGGTCCAACGTCAACTACCTACGTCTCCGTGCATTTCTCAGGTTATTGGTTCACTGAATGACCAGAGAAATTGATAGGATTTCACTGGAGAGAATTAGGATGTTGTAGAATCTAGAGTATAGCTTCTCAGTCCACCGTAAGCAGAATTAGAGAAAAGTCATGGTACAGAGTAACAAGAGGGTCGGTGCGAGATTAGTCAGCCTTGTAAAGATCTATAAATATCAATATAAACTAATATAAACCGTACAGCCCCTATATAAAGAATCCTAATTAGGCTTAGTATAATACGCTCAGCCTATAATCTTTCCATTACTAAAATAATTTTAATAAATTATATATATCTAAGGTATATATATATAAGTCCTATATAGGTAATTTATATAAACTTATATAAATTATTTATATAGATTTAAATACCCCCTTTTCTATCCTTATATACTCCTACTTTCCTAAGTACTTATATATAATAGAGTTACTTATAAGTATATTCTTATATAATATATATACTAACCTATATCTTCCTTATATAATTATTTTTAAATTATTATAAAAAAATTATAATAATTATATATACTTATATAAGTAATAGTATCTAATTTAGAAGGTAAAGGATCTAATTAGGTATTAGATTATAGTATATATACGCCTTATATACTACTATATAACCTATTTAGTAGACCTTCCTTATAAATATAAGGTAATATTAATATAATATTAAGCTATATCTTAGTAGATATATATTATTTAGGTACTTCCCTATATTTTCTTAAGTTCTTTAGAAATTAATTTTAATATATATATTACTTAAGATATTAATATATTATACCTTAAGCTATAACTACGGCTAGAGGAAACAGGATGTTAAGTATATAGTTATAGGATATCTAAGGTTCTAGGAGAGCCGGCGAACCCTAGTCGCCGTAGCAGGGATAAATAGCCTATATAAGATACTAATAAAGGAAGGGAAGGGCGTAAAGGTAATATTAAGGTAGATAATATAAATAGGATTACTAAGCTAGTTTTCGCTAGTAAATAAGTAGCTTTATACTTATACCGCCTAATACTATCTTACTAGCCTGATTAGTCCTAGCCCTACTAGCCCTTATAGGATTTAATAGACGTAATTTAGGATTTAATAAACCTACCTTTTATATAGACTATTATATAGAATATCCCTCCTACCTTTCTTATCTTATATATTACCTTATAATATACTATTAATACTCTAGTATTATAGTACTTACTTAGTATTATATATATATATAATCTATATTAGCGGAATAAATATAATATAAGAGGAGAATAGAGTATTAACTTTATATAAAGGGGAAATTATAGGGTTTTTTATCTAGTACTACGCTAGGCGTATATATACAGTTTCCCTTTATATAGAATTATTTAAAGGCCCCCGTAATTAGCTTTTATAGATTAGCTAGATATAAGTATAATATTAAAAAAATAAACTATTATATCTTATATTAAATTATATTACTTAATTTTATATTTTTGAATTATTAGCTTAAAGTTAATAATATTTAATCTTATAATTTTAATCTCTTTATCTTTCTTAAGGAAAAGGCTTAAAATTATTATAATATTAACTTCTCTTTATAATTTATATATTAACCTTAATAATAATATAAAAGAAGTCCTTTAAGATAATATCCCTAATAAATATTATTAAAGTAATATATTATAATTTAATATAACTACCTTAAATAGTAATATAAAATATTAAAGGCTCCTTATTAATATTAAAAGAGAAAGTTATTATTTAAAAAAAGAGGATAAGTTAATTACTTTAATAATTCATATTAATTAACTTTAAAATATTTAAGCTATTAAAGTCTTAATAATAAGTATAATTACTATCTTATTAATATTATTATATATATTCTTTACTTAGAAAAGATATATACTTATAAGGATACCTTTAAGGGGGAGTATATTTATTAATTTTATAAAGTTAATATTAAATTTATTATATCTATTAAGTACTTTATTATATTAAAGTTTTATATAATTTATTATATAAACTCTTTAAAGGATAATTTTAAGATTTAATAATATTCTTATTTATTACGATTATAGGTTTTACCGAGTAGAGGCTTGGCACGGCTTAGTAATACAGGTCGACGGGTTGATATTAGCTAAGAAATGTCGACCCGGTAAGTAGATCGCTAGAACGATAGGAACGCACGAAGGGCGATCTAGTTAATCCGGTAAGAGGTTACTAGAATGATAGGAGCGTACGACGAGCGATCTAGGTAACCTAATAAGTATACGGATCTCCTATATCTATATAGATGGCGATGTTTTCTAGTAGATAAGAGCTCCGTACTTAACTTATATTATAATTCTAGTAATCTCCTAAGTACTAAATATAATACCTTATATTAGACCTATTTAATATAAGCCTATTTATCCTACTTCCTTAACACTCCTCTTTATAAGAACTAATCATAGGTCTACCTTATCTACGGATAAAGTAAACCGTAATATTTTAAGTACCCTTAGAATAAGTACCTTAAAAAGTAGAGACCCCCCCTTAAGCGTCTAGAGTTCCTAACGCCTAATCATAGATAATAAGGATAGACCTAAGGTTACTAGACCTAACTTATTTTATAATAAAAGAGAAAAGCTTAAAGACTAGCTTATATAGCTTCAGCTTTACTTTACCTTTAATAGATAGGCCTTATTAATAGTATAGTAGCTAGCCTTCGCTATTATATATATAAGAGGATAAGCTTAGAAGTAGGTTTATCCTTCACTTAAGAAGTACCTTAAGGATAAAGATAATCTAGATAATTAATATATCTAGAACTAGATAGAAAGCTTTATATAATTTTATATTAAGATATAATAAGTCTTTAGTCCTTTAAATAAAAATAAAGTAATTATATAAGTTATTTAATACTTATCTTAAAAGAAGTCTACTATTAAGTATTCTACTTAGTTCTAGTAATATATAATAAAGATAGACTAGGATGATAATATATTAATAATAATATACCGCCGCGGATTAAAGTTCAATATTAAAGAGGAATTTATATAAATTAGAATATAGATTAATAATCTTAATATATTAATAGCTAAAGCTATTAAAGTTGATAACAAGCTTTATAAGTTAGTAATAGAGAAGCGATATAATAGTAGGACTTCTAGAATAGGATAATCAAGAATCTTCGCTAGTAATAGACTAGGAAGGTAATAGTATTAATAACGCGACCTATATAGATATATATTAATGGAACTAGACTTCACTTAGAAATAAGATAAGGGAAAATTCAGGGGTAAGAAGTAGCTTAAAAGGGGTAAGAAAGTAATAACCTATTATAATTATAATAAACCGGGCCACTTCGCTAGAGACTACTAGTTAAAGAATATAGTACCGCGACCGTAGTTAAATATACTAAGAAGAGTTCTATATAATAAACCTTCTAAGGATCTAGAGAACTATAACTTAACCCACG
>JAABUK010010045.1_pt1 | contig 12752 bp, 18 predicted proteins | sample 5559141 | NCBI WGS metagenome assembly JAABUK01 (sample SAMN10711869, study PRJNA513367) | rock metagenome | isolation source: Antarctica rocks | place: Antarctica: Victoria Land, Pudding Butte nord | collected 2016-01-03
CTGGAGGTCACTGACATTTAGTTTGACACAAATGAATGACGTTTGGCAGGGTTGCTGAGGCTCTGCCACGAGCGATCAGACTTGTTGGCTGGCCAAAGCTTGTAATCTTCTTCTTCTTCTTCTTCTTTCATGTACATGGCATAGCATGGCAACACAGTGTGACTGGTTTGCACAACACATGCACCTGCAGTGTTAGCAAAGGCTATCATCAAGACCTGCTCAGCTGTCAGAAGCTTGACTCAACAAAGGGAGTGCTGAACGCATGCGCAAGCACTCATGCATATGCATGCAAGCCTGTCATCTTGAACACGCTATGTCTCTGGTGACCATCAAAGCAGGGCACATGCAAACAGAGCAGCCATAGCACAGGCTGTGCTGCTGGAGACAGTGATGCATATGACACTCTGTACAGCCAACGCAAGTGTAGTGCAGCAACATCCATTGCAGACTCGGCCCTTGCTCTATCAGGGTGTCAAAAGGCCCAAATGCCTGCCGTTGTCAAGTCTGTGGGTCTTGTGTGTCACCAAGGCATACAACTGACTCAATTGTGTCAAATGTATGCCCTCCTACTACAGGACCCACAGCACTTTCAGACAGGCTCGGGACCCTACTAGGCTAGTTAGTCAGTAGAAGGCTCAGTACCTCAGTCAGCAGAAGGCTCAAAACCCTGAGTCAGCAGCTTCCTTACCAGTTTTGGCTCTTTCATCATGATGTAGCTCAGCTACATGTACAAGCCTTCTTGTGTACCTTGAGGCTGACATTGACAGCTTGTGCTCAGCAGGCCATGCAATGGACAGACATCCTTGTATGGCTAGGGCCCATACACCTTGGGTATCACATTTCCAATTGCATCCTCATAGCGGCGCTTGTTGCTCAGCTGAGCTGACAATGACGCTTGCGCTGAGCAACAAGCATCCAGTATCAGGCTTCAGGGTTCTGTACTAGTCTAGGGGGGTCCATGCCAATTGCAATGCCAAGTCCATGCCAATTGCAATGCTGCCCCGTTACAAGTTTTGAGATAATCTCAAGCTTGCACTGGGGCAGCATAGGCATGGACCCCCCCAAGACTAGTACAATCATGATCATTGCTAGGAGTAGCGTGGCCATAAGATGCTGTGCCAATACAACGTTGCAACATACAGCCATGGCCCCACAGCCATGGACTTAATTAATACTGCATAAGCAAGTGCTTGAATGAGCACAAAGTGAATCCATCCATTCAGAAATTCATGAATGACATGAATGCAGAGTCATGATCATGATGAGTTCAATCAAGACAGTGTATTTCCATATTATGCATAAACCTTTAGGGGAAACTGTGTTCTTGCTAGCAGTATGGTGACACCAGGCGTTCACCGGGTCACGAGTAATATGTGGGTACCGCTTCTGGGACTGTGGAAGATTGACCTCCCTGTGAAGCAACAAAACAAATCGAGCATGTGCACATGTGCTTGATTGTAGAGCCAGAAAGCAAAGACCAACTGGATCGCTCTGCACTGGAAGAGTCTGAGAGATGCAGTGCCATTGCTTTCTGGCCTACAAGTCATCAGGGCTCAAATGAAGTCAGCACTCAGATCTGTTATACATGTGGCTTGACCTGGTTGAGTACTGACTCAAGCCTCACTACACACTAAACAGCATCCAGCTTCACTGCGAGATATGTCCTGCCATGTTACAACTCCATGTGGGACCATGTTGCAAAGGCCAGGTGATGGGTGCAAGTCCTGCATCAGTCTATGCCTTATTCAAGCTGCAAAATTGACATTTGCTTTTGATGGTTCAGCATGAAGACACCAGAGCAACCCCTGGTGCCAAATCACACTGTGCCTGCTTACCATGATCATAGGAACAGCCATCCAAGCTTTGCATGTTGCTGAATTACAGTGTGCAAGTCCTGCTGAGCCCAGGTCTCTCACAAAAGTAACACAGGTTTCTTTTCTGTCCTGAGTTTGTCTCGTCTTTGCTGTAGACCAACTCTGAATAGGCAAGGCCTTGCGTTGGACCTGTGCCTCAAAGCTTGGGCAAGCACAGCAGCAGAGCCCCAGTCAGGCTAAGGTCATGCAACACTTTGCAAATGCAGGCGGGCTGGCAGTGTGCACGTCAAGCCTCACAGCAACAGATCTTACAGAAGAGAGCGAGAAACAACATCACACCTGCCTTGTTGGCTGCTTGTTGCATACGCTCTCTGCTAACGGTTTAAACGAAATTTCGGCATGTACGAAGTCACAGTATGGCGCAAATGGTCTCTGACACTGTCAATGAAAGTGGTGGATCCACAGCGGCAGACTCAGATCGTGGGAAGATCCTGAGAATTCACGTTTTGACTGAAGCCATGGAAGTTTACAGATCTTCAGACAATTAGAATCCGCATTGTGAAGCTCATAACTTCCACAGACAGTTGTGATGACATGTGATGCCAAACTGCAAGAGAACTTCTGACAAAAGATGAAGCCAAGTTGATTTGACCAATGTGTTTCAGAACAGCTGGTGACAAGACACGTTTTCAGACCCATCAGAAGCCTGACTTCAAGACTAGAGCAAGAAAAGCACCACGCTAGTGTTTTGTGAGGGTGTATTGGGGTACTGTCTCTTGTCAAAATTTAGTGTTCTTTGCAGTGTCGTGGAAACTGCACAGACAACAGGATCTGCAATGCATCTGCCACAGCTTTGAGGCTGCTGTGGAGAGACAAGACTTGCCCTGCACATACCTAGCTCATCATGAGCTGGAATGCATCAAAATGTCATCATTATCACTATTGTCACTGTTGACATTATTAATGTTCTTAACATTTTCATTTCTGTTATTGTTATTGGTATTATTACTATTATTGTTATTATTGTTATTGGATTTGACTCGTGCGCTATGAATGGGCCGGGCCAAGCAGATTGGTGTTGACCTGATAGTCAGACTGACCAGTGCAAGTAATGCATCCGTCTTCTCATCGTGAGCAAAAGCAACAGCTGCCACCATTCATCAAGTCCACTCTTTTTCAGGTTGGCAGACAGGGGACAGGGATGAGCAGGGGTCACCCGTGTGCACACGTGTGAGTGTGTGAGTGTGTGTGCCTTCATCTTCTCAGTCCACCTGTGCAGCACAAGGACTATATTCAGGGTTTAGGCTTCATTACATCTGTTCTAGCTGAGACCAGGAGGGCCAGCTTACAAGTTGCCTTCACAGTAATCACTGTGTTCATGTGTGGTTCACCCTGGTTCCTGACACTGTGCTGAGGCATGGCAGTACAGTACAAATTCCCAGGCGTACCACACGTGTACACAGTAACTGAGACCGAGCAACAAAGCAGGCCAACAGCGCATACATTGGTGGTGAAAGTAATGTAATGACCAAAGCTCACGCTGTCCAGCATGCTTTGCACAAAGCAGAGCATCACCCCAGAATGACATGTCAGTTGTGCCACATCATTCTGGTTTGATGCATTGCTGTGTGCAATGCAAGCTGCACAGCAACTTGCCAGGCTGGCTGGTCATGCAAGCTTAAGCTGATGCTGTGCGGCATGCTTTGCAGACAGCATTGCATACATGCATCACACAAGAATGTCACAACACAAATCGGCAAGCTGGATGGTGATGGAAGCTAACCTGAGAAGAGTGAGCCATCGCATTTGCCCAGAACCAAAGCCATGTAGCGCTGATCCTCGCCTGTCTTGTGTTTCATATTGTACTCAAACAGGTTGTGTTACTACGGTTGCCTCGCCAGCATCAATGGCCAATGAGCTTGTTGAGGGGCAGGGGCAGGGGCAGGGGCAGGGGCAGGGGCAGGGGCAGGGGCAGGGGCAGGGGCAGGGGCAGGGGCAGGGGCAGGGGCAAGGGGCAGGGGGCAGGGGCAAGGGGCAGGGGGCAGGGGGCAGGGGGCATGGGGCAGGGGCAAGGGGCAAGGGGCAGGGGCAAGGGGCAAGGGCAGGCATCAATGGTCAGCAACAAGATGCAGTCTGAAAGGCAGTGTCGCCATGCATGAGTCATCCTTACACAATAGGCAGACAAACCATTCGTCAAGAACACGAGTCAGGATTCATTTCATACCATCAACGCGATTCCCACAGCAGTACTCTCCATCAGTGATATCATCAGGATTCATTCAGTCCATAAGTTTTGGCTCAAATCAACAAGTTGTGCGTACTAACACCGACAAAACAATGTTGACAGGAAGTAAACCCAAATGAAAGCAGAAATGCTGGCTGTCCTAGTAACATGTACAGGTGCAAGATTGAGCCAACTAGAGCCAATTGGTGATGCTGCATTTTGGATCAGTCTCGCTTCTGGCGCTTCTCAGCCAGGGCTTCTGCCTTGCCCTGATCTCTGTACCTCTTCTTCCTCTCCTCCTTGTTGTACTGCATCTTCCAGGCCTCCTCCACCGCCAACTTCTTCTTCCGCTCCTGCATGCCAAAAAGGTTTAAGTCCTTATTCTGGTTGACTGGCTGTCTGATGTTTGACTAGTATATACATATGTCGATAAATGTGTACCGTACTAGCTCAAATTAGTCGCGCATAATTATATTATAAGCCCCCGTAGGTTTTTAATTCAAATCACCTCCCGTTACCCGTAAGTACGGCGTAAGTCAAGCTCATACACAGTGCGATACACCTTACCAATCCGTAATTACGGCGTATGCGCGAGCAACGGAAATAATTGTCCTCGACGGGGTGCGCGACTAATTTGAGCTAGTACGGTATGTGCGCACGTGTGACATATGTGTATGTCTGTAAGCTACAGTCCAACTCAGCACACAACATACGTTTGACACATATATGTTCCATGTTTAGTTGGAATGTGGCTCGCAATGTGCATAGGCAAAACAAGCTTGGGTTGCCAGATACGTGACAGTGGCAAATGCAAACCTGTCTGTGGTGCAGTGTGTACCGGCGCAACCAGTTACCAGCAGTTACTGTAACAGCTTGCCATACTGTTATTGTATTGCGGTATCCACTGATGCATTATGCGTACGTAGCATTTTTCTCTCAATGTGTTCGGCTCAACCGGCAGGTTAGCCTTGCATTGAGACTGTCAACGGATCCGGCTGCGTTTGTCCTTTGATGTATTGAACCTGACTTCCAAATACTGTCAAAACCTGCTACTAGTAGTGAATGCCAGGCAGTGCCGCAGTATACACAGGTTGCTTGCTTTCAGTCCAAGTGTAAAAACAAGGCTGCTAAGTCAGGCATAGAGAAGATAGCATAACACGATCATCCTTTTGTATTGACAGGAGACCCTGCTTGAGGGTTTGATGTGAGCATGGTGAAAGACATCCTGTTTGTAAGGTTTGTAAGGTTTGTAAGGTTTGTAAGGTTTGTAAGGTTTGCAAGCTAAGGCATGTTGTCATCATCATGACAGATGAAAGAGCATTACCTCTCTGCGCCGAGTCTGCTGTTCCCGCCGTTTCTGAGTCTTGGCATTTCGAATGGCACTCAAAGCATGCACCAAAGCGTCAGCCCGCTTCTCGCCAGGCTCCCGTACTTTGATCGCCCGTTTCTGCTCTAGAGTTTCTTGCTTCCTTGAGGGGAAATTCATGACCTTGCTCTTGAAGGGCAACTGGGCCTGTAGGGTTTTGGGGATCTTGAGAGGGTTGAACTTCCTGGGCGCTCTCTCTATGGGTTTGTAGAGGGAATCTGAATCCCTGGGGGGTCCCACCCCCAGCTCCCGTCTGAGCTGAGCCACTGTGCGCATGCCGGCCCAGCCCTCCCTAGCTTGTCCAGCTTTTATTGCCCCTGCAAAGGCAGACATACATGCCTTTTCAGCTTACATACAAGTAACATAACACACATAACCACACATTAGACACAACAGTGACATAACATGCATCTGGCGGTTGTAAAAATTATTTGGCCTCTGTGCCTGGTCTACCAATGAAATCATCATCACAGCTGCAATTCTGCAGATCCGGACAATGAGACCATCTGACTTGATGGCACTCATCCCATACCTGTTGAAGCACTAACAACAGGAGTCTGAGCAGCAGAGCTTGGCAATCCAATGTCAGGGTAGTAGCCAATGCCTTGCAGCCCAGTCTTGAACACCATGCCAGGTTTGACACCGCTGAAGGCTGCTGCAGGGGTGAAACCGACCCTAGGGGGTGGTGCTGAGACTGAGGGGGGCCCGGGTAGGGGTATGGCATTGGCGTCTGTTGCACCCAAGGCAACAGCACTGGGATCCTGCAAAGGAAGCCAGCCCTTTTCAGTGAAGCAAGTATTTAGGCAGTTCAGATGTAAGAGCAAACTTGTGGGTTGCATGAACCTAATCAGGAGTGATCCTTGACACAACGCATCTTCATTCAGCTAGCTGAGAAAAGATCTCCATTTCACAGGGCTTTGATCTGCAGCGCTGCAGTGCGCCTCTTGTGAATGTACAGTATATACGAGATATATATGAGATGTCGCCCTCAAGGCAGCTTTACTTCAAAACCAAGGCTACTTGGATGCAGCTCACGCAACATTGCATGAATGTACCTCTACAGTGCTGACTCAAAACTCACCTCAGAAGCCATGTGACCAGGCTTGAGCTCCCTGGCCAAGGGCTTGACAGGTGGCACCAGCAGGTTAGTCACGGGGTTGTAGAACTTGGGCAGGTCCACCCCAATCCATGCCCTGAGGAAGATGATGTCGCTCATCAGGGGCTTATCCTCAAAGGTGGCTCTGAAGGAGCCGTCCTGACTCTTTAGGACTCCTGGCCTCAGCGCCTGGACAGCAGCAACCATGTCAAGCACAAGCTGAACAGCAGAAGGAGTAACAAGAATGTCGGATTTGCTGCCCAATGAGCCGAAAAGGACTTGAAGGTTCCTAGAACCAAGCAGATACACTGCAGGGCTAAGAGGAAATGAAGAAAGGGGGCAGGATGGGCCAAAAAGGGGGGGGGGGGCGGAGGGGGCCAGGGGCAAACAATGACACCTGTGCAAGCAAACCATGTTGATGGTGTCAGATCGAGAAGCTGAAGGTAGGAGCTGGAGCACCAGACCTAAGATGAAACCTCAGTGCAGAAGAAGAAGAAGCATAGGGCCGGTACTAATGAAATTTAGGAAGAGAGTAACAATCAGGACTGAAAGAAGAAGAAGAAAAGCCTACAGAAGTGTGCAGATTGTATTGTTAGGTGTGCAGTGTGTATTGTATAGTCAAATGGGCTAGCTGGCCTCGGCGACTATAAAATGTTTGATGATTGATGGATTCATTGCGCAGATTATTGGAAAGGGCAGGCATTGCTCCTGCTGAAGGCACATTTCTAAGAAGAGGTGACACAAAGAGAAGACAGGGGGGCTGTTGAAATCTTCAGTTGTAAAGGGACCTGACCTTTTTGACGATGCCACGGATGCCAGAGACAGTGCGTATGCTTGCGCCCTCAAACTTGGACACTTCCAGCTGGCTGTTGAACATGCCGCCGATGAAGGCTGTGTGCTTGTGCACCTTGAAAGGCGTCCCCTTCAGCTTCAGCTTCTTCATGATGCGCACGGACGCATCCAGATTCAAGACCACGCCAGTGGCACTGATACGCCATGACTGCATCAGTTCAGAATTCCTCGATGTCAGGATATATGCATGAAGGCTTTGGCCGATGCAACAGGTCCATTTGTGACTACTGTGGCTGACTTGTGGATTGGTGTGTTGTCACCTCAGCAAGCAAATCTCAGGACATGCATAACCAAACCCCATCAGGGGTATTGGTAGATCTTATAGAGATGCACAAGACAGGCTGCTGTGGAAAGACAAGACTTAGCTCATCATGAGCTGGAAACCGTTGGTATTATTGTTATTATTATTATCAGGGATACTCAAAATTCCCTGAGGTCAAAAGCTTCCTGTACAGCTGCAAGAACACCAAGCTAGTAGGACACGGTTTGATGCTTTGCTAACAGCATCGCAACTCCAGCTGGCAGTCTGCCACAAGTCACAACGGCGTTCATAGCTGTTGTGAAGCTGGCAGACTACCGGCTGGATTTGACAAGCTGCTCAATCAATGCTGATCAATTAATGCTGCCCTTGCTTGGGACTCTCCTAAAAGGTCGAGATGTTCACAAATTCTTGCTTTGACCCTCAGATTGCGCACTGACACAACCAAACGTATAATCTAGGTAGAGCTGATGCACCACAATTACAGCAATACCTGCTTCACGCCGTCTGGCTACAGACTGCATATGGAGCAACTGTCATTACCTAAAACAGCTGGATGCCAGCCTCGGGCGTCACAGCTCGAGCTGTGAGCTCAGACCACAGGATTGATGCGCTGCATGACGTGCACTATGCATCAGGCTGTAAATCAGTCCGACTTCCTTGTTCGTTCACTCACTCACTCGCTTGCTCGCTCGCTCACTCACTCACTCACTCACCCTCTCATTCACCCACCAAAATTTCACCCACCAATTCACTTAGTCACTTAAACACATTCACTCACACACCCAGACAGACAGTACAATTTTGTCTAGGTACTGACCTGCTGGTTGGCGGTGCTGGTCTGGATGGCCAGGACCCCTGTGTTGGGGGGTGCCAGGGCCCCGTACATGGTGGCCAGGCAGTGCATGTGCTCTGGAGTGTACTTCAGCATGCGGTGCCGCCCGTTGCTGTCCTCGGTCGCGTACACAGGCACGGACTGAAACCGCCTCCAGCCTGAGTTTCATTCATTCACTCAATCAATTGTTCCGTGTCACTTGACAACACGAACATGTCAAAGGCTCCCAGTAGTCAGTTGTTGGTGTGCATGTAGTGCACGCTGATTTCTCAGTCACTAGTTGTTGACTTCCTGTTGAGAGTACGTACAGCAACACTCGACAGAAAGCCTACAAAATAATGACCGAACCTTCGACACCTCAATGCCAGCTGTATATGTAGAGTGACACTCGGCATATATAGGCAACAATGAGATGTCAAAGGTACTTCGACAACAGCGCACTGTAGTAGGAAATGCATTTCAGACAGTGTATTTTGACTTTTCAACCAGCCACACTGTGTTGCTGAATGCAGCAAGGGCAGGCAATCAATGCACTCGCCTATGGAGAAGACAAGTGGATCCCTCGTTTTCAGAATCTTGGGGAACCATCTGTGCCTCTTGAAGCGCAGCTGCATGAAGCCCACCCCCTCTTCTGAGGCGGACACCCCCCCCACCAGCAGGGGCTGGGCGGGGTCAAAGTGGTGCATGAGCTCACATGGGACCTCTGTGAACCTGAGCCTGAGGTAAGAACCAGGTCTGTGCCCCTCCATCATCACCCGTTGCTCTTCATCAAGCTCGTCCATGGCAGCCTGCACAAGCCCAGGAGGCCGTCAGGACCTGTCAGGAATGCAAATCAGCCTAAACCCTAGAGTAACTGTCTGTCAGCGTGCCTGCACCCTTGCCAAATTTCCCCTAGACCTTAAACCCTAGAACGGTTGTCTGTCAGTGTGCCTGCTCCCTTTCCTCAAGTTGTTTGAATCTCAACTTGTGCTCAGCTCATGTAGTTGACTCAGGTCGGACCATTTTTCTTGATGTCAGCACCTTACTTCCCTCTGGCTGCGCATGTTGTGATACCTTCAAAAGGTTTGGATGCTGACAGTGAAGGGGCACACGTTGGGACAGGAGTCCTGAGAGATTGGGTGCTCAACATGCACTGCTGGCAATGATATCAGGTCACATGCATGTGCACTTGCTGCAATAGTTCATACATGTCAGTGCACTTATTCTGATGCACATGTGACACACATTGCAGCCTGCAAGCATGCACACATTGTCCAGCACCTTGCCCTGGATTCAGGGCCACCTGCATAGCTTTTGCAAAAACTTGCGCTTGACACAGTACTAGTGGCAAATTTGCCCTTAGAAATGCTCTGAATGACTCAAAGCAGGCCCAGATTTGCTTTATCTGGCCTGCCAAATTTTGATATTGCTGGTCAACACATGCATGATAACGCATGCGTGATGCAAAGGAGATTGGGTGTGGGGGTAGAGTACAAGGTGTTGTCCAGCTGGTGTACCTTGGTGCGTGCCGCCCTGTCCCCCATCTCCTTCTTCATGGCATCATAGTACGTCTCTTCTTCTGCTTCCTCCTCATCACCTGCCTTCTTCTTGCTCTTCTTGTCCTTGCCATCTTTCACACCCTTGCCGCCACCTACACGGAGCAACGTAAGCATGACCAAAAGACACTGTAAGGACTGTGAACAGACATTATCGTATGGACAGGCTTGTGCAATCAGAGCAAGACACACAACACTCACATAGCCAATGCCTGACGCTGCGCTTTTTAGTGCTGATACGCACGCAAACAGGTCAATATCAGCTCTTTGTGAGCAAATCAGCACTCAAAAGCGCAAATTTTGGGTTCAAAGAAACAATATGTTTGGCATTGACAATGCAGGTTGCTCTGCGTGTACCTGATCAGAGAGCAACAAGCACCGTCTCTTTGTGCGCATGCAGTTGTATGGTCACGTGACAGTCAGGTTTGAGGCTGCCACGACTATCCTTGATGTACAGTTATACAGAGTTTAGACATGACCCTCTCTGACAACGCAGTCAGGCTGCAGAAAGGCGCACCAACATCATGATCAACAATGCAGTCAAGCGACAGAAAGGCTCACCAACATCATACTCTGCATTAAAGGCAGCTTTCTTGGCAGCCTTGTCAGCCAGGCGCTGCTTGGCCTCATCTGCTGCTGCATCCTGGATGGCCTTCAGGGCTGTTGCTGTCGCTTGGTCCCCATCTGCCCCAAATTTCTCCCCTGCAAGGCACATCAGGGATAAGCTTGCCTTTCAGCCTTGAGGGAAGATCAATCCCGTTACTGTTTGATCTGTTCCTGCTGCGACATTGCTGATATCTGGTATATCCACGTTTACACTGTTATGCTGTTGTTGCAATCTACAGTCACAACATAGCAGCGGGGTCTGAGTTGCACAGTCGATTGACCCCATGCAAAACACAAAATGGATATGCCAATCACTGCTTCCAGCTGTGTGCAACAGTTGTCCAGTTGTACACAAATGGAAGCAGTGAGTGGCATATCCATTTTGTGTTTGGCCAAGAGGTCAATCGACTCTGACATGCAGAATGCAACGCAGGTTTTATAGGCACAGGCACAGGCACAGGCACAGGCACAGGCACAGGCACAGGCACAGGCACAGGCACAGGCACAGGCACAGGCACAGGCACAGGCACAGGCACAGGCACAGGCACAGGCACAGGCACAGGCACAAACACATGCACAGACACAGCAGCACAACAATGTACACACCTGTCTCCAGGTCTTCAAACTCTCCAAAAGCGTCCTCATCCTCTTCATCATCAGTAGCTGGCTTTGCAGCATCCCTCTTTCCTGCTGCGTCCCAGTCACCTGCATGCAAGCTGTATGTGTCACCACAAAAGTGAAATCTCTTGCCAATCAACAGTCCCAAAGCAGTGTTTCTGTACAGGGCAAAAGCTCAAATAGTGACCGTGGTAATGGTTGATTTACGCTTTGATCCCTGAGCAATCCCAGATGTTCCAGTGCTGTGCACTGCCAATGTGCTGTTGCTCTCAGACCATACACAAACACAGATGCCCACATTTCTCGGTGGCAGCTACAACACCGAAGGTTTGTCTGTGAGGTAGAAAAGCTTGATGTTGTTGACTGGCTGTTTCTGCAATGGGAAACAGACAGCCAGCAACACCGAGCTTTTCTATCTCACAGAGAAGCTTGATGTCAAGGGAATTTCTTTAAAAGCGGTGGTGGTTCAAGAGTGCCTGAGGCTCATCAATGTTTCAAGAATCTTACAGAGCTGGGAATAGGAACTCACCGGTGACAAAGCGATTTCTGAGCTGCTCAGGTCTGCCAGCCTCACTCCACTTAGTCAGCAGTGAGTCATCTATGGCGACCCTGGAGCTGTCAGGAGCGTCCAGGGCATTGGGGCTGTTGGCATCTGCCCCCCCTCCAGAATCCCTCCTCCTTGGCTCAAACAGGTCAACATCATCGTCCGCATCTTCTTCATCAGATGCATCCAGATTGCGAGGAGGCTGCAAATCAACATAAAGTTGAGGATACACTTTCCTTGCAGCAGTATGATGGAATGGTAGCACCTAGCTTTGCATTTACTACTGCAGTCTCAGCTGCAACTGCAATACTGAGACTAGCTGGCACATCACATCAAGCGTTCTAATGCATCTGTGGCAGGCTGCATCAACAAAGAAAGGATACTGCAAGCGTACATCTCTGCCTTGGCAGCTCTCAGCAGCAGAGGCATGCCATATCAGCTTCAGGCTGAGTTGAGGATTGATTGCATTGTGTTGCAGCCAAATGAGCGATGCAAGATATTGTGTCAACAATGGCTGCTTTGCCCATGTGACTGCAGCTCTGTGCAAGGCGCAACTCAACTTGAAATTGATCAGCCATGATGTGGCTGCTGCGCTCAGTAGCAGCCACAGCATGGCTCATCACTTTCATGTTGAGTCGCAAACCAAGTTTCAGCTGCAGAGCAGATTGCGCCTTGGAATCAGGGGTGAATCGATAGCTGACCTGTTGTACATGTTTGCCACGCGTGGTGTCGACTGCAGAAGTTCCGTACACCAGGCTCTGCATGTCAGCGCTGCGTCGGCTGAAGAGCGCTGCTGCGTTCTGCTGAATCTTACTCTTCCAGAGGGCTGCTTTGCCAAGACCTGCAAATACATGAAAGGTCAGTGTTGTTGGCATGTAAGGGTCATCCTCTTGCATTGTCTGTCTGTCTGTCTGTCTGTCTGTCTGTCTGTCTGTCTGTCTGTCTGTCTGTCTGTCTGTCTGTCTGTCTGTCTGTCTGTCTGTCTGTCTGTCTGTCTGTCTGT
>JAABUK010010048.1_pt1 | contig 12750 bp, 20 predicted proteins | sample 5559141 | NCBI WGS metagenome assembly JAABUK01 (sample SAMN10711869, study PRJNA513367) | rock metagenome | isolation source: Antarctica rocks | place: Antarctica: Victoria Land, Pudding Butte nord | collected 2016-01-03
TGCTCCTCAGCAGGCTGATGGAAGTCACAACTTCAGCTCTCGCTATGCTGTGCACCCCTGTCCTGCGTCCATGGAGGAAGTGGTGTGGGCCTTTGGCAGCATGTCAGCTGCACAGGAGAAGGACTACGTCACTGCAAAGCTGCAGCAGGTGGCGATAGAGAGGACTGGGCTTGTGGACTTCTCAGAAGATGCCTGCAGGCTGCTCATGCGCTACATCACCACCGCTCAGGTACATCTTTTGAATCATCAGAGATGTGTAAAACATGTCTTTGACGCATGCACTCTTTCTAGCGATTGCAGTGAGTAGCACTGAGTTTCTTGTTGCCAATTGAGATTGTTCAAAAGACCGCATAGATGGTGTCACACCCCGCCCGCCACCGACACCCTTGGGTATTTGATGTGCATGAGGCACATCTTCGATTGACCAGACCAGCCCAATCTACCTTTGGAGGGTTTTAACAAAATCACTGATGTCTTCCTGTAGGGCTTTGTGAAGCAGCACTTAGAGGAGGCAGCTGTCAGTCAGCGAGATCTACAGCGTGTCTTCAACCTACTGGCTTTTTTCCATCCAGCATCATATTCAACGCCGTCAGGACCTACCCCAGACAGTCCCACAGTCCACTGAGGGAGTAGTGCACAGATCCTTGCTGCTCAGTCTAGCAGTTGCTTACTACTTCCGCTTGAACAGGCATCTGCGTCATGAATTCCTGGTCACGATGGCTGAGCTAGATGCTACAGCAATGGAGGATGATGATGAACAGTTACCTTGCTATGACATGGCAGCAGTGATTGAGTTTGAGCTTGACCTTTACATTCAAGCTGCTGAGCTGCCTCAAGGCATTGCACCCAATCAGGCCCTCAGGGAGAACTTCTTCTGCATTGCTGTCTGTGTGGAGACCAAGACTCCCCTGGTCATCATTGGCACACCAGGTAAGTTGCTTTCAGGAGCAGCTTGTTGCATCAAGTGTGAACTCTGCCGTCTCAAGTGACAAGTCCATCACATGCCAGTTGTTCTGCAGTAGAAGCTGTTGTTCACAAGCATCTGTAGTCCTTCCTTTTGCGGCAACAACCCCTTTCTTCTGCAGTTGTTGCTTGAGACTGACATTGTGCAATGATCGCTGTATGTAGGCAACAGCAAGACCCTGAGTTTCAAGCTGGCAGCAGACAGACTGAGGGGAAGCTCGTCCTCCAGCAAGCTCTTCAGGCTTTTCCATGCTGTAGACCTGTTCCATTACCAATGCTCTGAGCAGTCAACATCACAGGTATCTGTCACTCACACATGCAAGCACTTTGGGGACCAGCAGTCCATCACAATTGGCCTGTACCTCTGCCTTCAGACAAGCACTTGCATGTCGCAGCAAGCTTGCAGCTGCAATGCAACACACACAGACTAGAGTTTCCTTTACCAAGGCCTACGGTGCGGTATTGCAGGAGATTGGCACTGTGTGTGCACGTGCACTGGAGCGGCAAACAAGACACGCTCAGTTACAGCAGCGCAGCATCGCAACTGTGCTTCTGGATGAAGGTGGCTTGCCAGGGGTAAGCCCTGGTATTGCATCTACTCATCTACTGTAGCTAGATATAATCACTACCAAGCAATTCAAGATGAAGGTGCAGTACCCCTGATACTCAGTTGTAGCCTGTCACCATGTCATGAAAGGTGTCAAGAATGGCCAGATATGACCACCTGGCTTCCCTGCACAGCGTATCAACTTGGAACATACCTTTCTAATTGCAGGATGAGAAGGAGGCACTCAAGATTGTGCACTACCTGTGGGATGATGCTGAGCTGGCATACGTGACCATCAGCAACAGACCCCTGGATGCTGCCAAGTCCAACCGGGCTGTCAATGTCTATCGCTCTGAGCCTTCTCAACAAGACTTGGAGACCCTGGCCAGCAGTTTCTTGAGCGTCAACCTGGCTGCAAGCACAAACCCTCAGCAGGCTCAATGCATCAAGGCTTGCTGCATGGCATATGCTGAGCTGACCAACAACCCTAGTCTCAACTTCGGCAGGCGCAGTGGGTCTTCCAGAGACTTGCATCACTTCTTCAAGTATCTTGCAAGGCATCATAGGTGACACACTACTGCTGCGTGAGCCTGTATGTAGAGACCTGTGCTGTTCAAACATAAATTGGGCATCAAAAGCACTTGAGTGCTTAATCTGTCCAATAGAATTATACCGCCAAGAATGTGCAGTGCCACTTTGATGCAGTGATGTTGGTGTTGCTCCCACAAGTCTCATGACCGTGCATTCCTGTGAAGACCCACAATGAAGTTGCAGCACAATCCAGCCAGGGCAAGCTATGCATTGCTTGTCCAGCAACAATAATAACGCACATATTGGTGGCTTGCAAGGCGTGGAGACCGAGTGGAGATGAGCACTGCTACTGTGCTGGAGGCATTGCAGCGCAACTTTGGAGGACTGCCATCTTCAGACTTCTGCCAAGTGGTGGAGGCTTTCCTGGAGCACTTGCGCAGGGCCTGTGGGCCACACAGGTTCCCTGAGCCCCGGTCAGAAGACTTCAGACCCACGCTTGAAGTGCTGGCAGCTAGCCTGAGTGAGACTGGGCACAGCTACATTGAACAGCATGCTACTCTGAGTGACAAGTCTGCTCGGCCCAAGCTGGTCATTGACTACACAGGTGCGATCATTGTTATGGTAGCAACTGCCGTCGATGCAGCAAGGCACTCATGTCACTGACCTCTAAGCTTTTGTGAACTCAGTAGAATGCCAGGGATGCACTCTCGGGTAATAGGGTTAACATTGCTGTAACACGATTCAAACGTGTAGACCAGTGTGAAATTGCGTATTGTTGCTGTGCAGGAGATGACTCAGCCTACCGTCTCTTGTTCAGCTCATACCATGCTGGCAGCCCTATCCTTGACAAAGATCGCACAAAGGTTTTCCAGATGAGTGCTTTCAAGGACGATCAGTCATCAGAGGCTCAGAAGCAGATGATTGGGGAGATACGCAAAGCCATTGAGTGTGGAGACACATGCTTCCTGATGTACACAGAAGCAATCCATGGCAGCTTGTATGACCTCTTCAACCAGTTTTTCACTGTCCAGAGAGACAAAGATCAGAATGCCAAGCTGTATGTTCAGATTGGCATTGGCTCGTACAGCAAGGTGAGGAGACATATTGCGTGTATGTTTCTTCATGAAGGACACCAGAAAGCAGTGCCTGGTGTCTATGTCATCGTGCAGCCATCAAGTGCCACATTGTGCATGAGCAAATAATGCATGTGTTGCAGGCAGCCATGCTGCCTTTGGTAGCATCACATGCAGCTGTGTTTGTGTCCATGGCTTGACCTCTTTAAGACTGCTAACAAGTGTGATGTTCGTTGCAGCCATGCATTGTGCACCCTGAGGCACGCATTGTGGTGCACACTCCTGCCAGGCTGCTACATACCCTTCAAGCACCCTTCCTTGACAGGTCAGGCTTTTCTGTCAAGACATGTTTTGCCAGGCGCTCACGTTTCAAAGCCACACAACAGCATCTTTGTCACCAAAGCCCATTGCAGCTTTCCAGGTTCTTGCACTCTGCACCACTCAAAGCACTGCAGAGTTTGTACATTGCACGCACACGTTGAGGCGTACAGCAAGGCTTGTAATCTGTTGGTGACCTGCAGGTTTGAGAAGTATGCAGTGTCTGTGGACAGCTTCTGGGAGCTACTGAGGGCTCAAAAGGATGCAGCCAGCCAACACGTCTTGGATGAGGTGTTGGCCAAAGGCCAGGAACTGATCACAATGCTAGGTCCAGGCACATTCTATGGTGCAGTGCCAGACAGCACAGTCACGACAGTGCTGCTCAGCGTACTTCAGAACTGCTTGCCTGATGACAATCAGCTAACTGCTACAGCTGCTGTGGACGCTCAGTCCCTTGTGCGTGTGCTTGTGCGTGCTGTGGCGTCACATCTACTGCAGATCATGAAGCCCCACAGCTTCCTTCAGCAAGCTCATACTGGCGTCCGCCTCCCTGCTGCATATGAACATTTCTTCAACAACAGACAGGAGCATTACAACCTCAAGCAGCTGTTCTGCAGTATCCTGAGTACCAAGCCTCTGCCCAGTCTTGCCTTTGAGGGCATCGACTCAGCTGATGAGCTGACACAGGCATACGCAGAGGCAGCAGCAGATGAGCCAGAAACATCTGCTGCTGGTGAAGCCAGAGCAGCAGCTGCAGCATCGCCACATCTGCTGCAGAACTCGCCACAGCTGCTGCAGAGCTCACCGCCAGAAAGCAAGTGGGTCATCTTCACCAGTACAACCCCAGATCTGGACATGGGCTATGTGCTCCCAGCAGGTAACTGCTCTCATGCCTTTGCAAAGCCATGTTAGGCCAGCAGATCTGCACATCTGATGGCTGTCACGTTTGTTCTCATCCTGATAACTGCTTGAGTGCAGCTGCATCAAGATAGCAACATATGTGCAGACTTGCAGTTGATGCTGATCACAAGTCTCTGTTCATATGCCCATCATGAGCTGCTCCTGCATATGACAGCTTTGCACTGTAGGCAAATCAGTATGCCAACATGCTATCTACATGGTAATAAGGAGTGGTCTGTATGTAGGGCGGGAGACAGGGGAGCAGGAAACGCAGCGTAGACATGCAATGCTGCGCAGCTATGTGATGGATCAGCCTGAGGTAACCCAAGCCTGTCACCATTTAGTGTGCCATCTGCTGATGGAGTTCATCGTTGAGCTGGCTTTTTGCTGAATGTGTGTTGAGAAGCAGTCGCTCTCATCAGATGCTTGCAAAAGCACCAAGTCTGTATGCTATGCAGGTGCTGGTGGTGCACAGGCTTGAGCACCTCACTTTTAAAGCAGCGTGCCTAGCAGCTGTGCAAAATAGTCAGCATGATGTCAGTGTTGAGGTGGTGGTCTTCACTGCAAACATGCGCCACGTCAGCCAGCGCCAAGTCAGCATGCTGCGTCAAATGATTGATGATGTGGGCAGTGTTGAGCCAGATGTCAGCAAGAAGTGGATCCTGCTGTTGCATTTCATGCCTGGTGCAGCTCTGGCTGACAGCTACCCAGCTCTGTTCCTGTATGGCTGGAACTTCTGGTATCTTGACAGCTGCACAGGGGGAGTGTCGCAACATGAGATGTTGCCAGTGCCATTGTGGACCAGCACAGCTGCAGCTGTCCTGCACGGCCATGTTGTTTCCACAGAGCAGCTGTCAGGTAAAAGGGCTGAGCTGACATATGCTTGTCTTGCTGATGCTGTTGCAGTGGCACTGTTCTCCGACATGTTGAGTAGTGCTGTTATCCAGCAGCATGTCTCGCCATTGGCCACCTCACCATACCAAAATTAGCCTGATGGTCTTGGCGCAAACTGAGTCTGGTTGTCTGTGTTGCAGGGGAAGCTGAGATGCAGTACGGGGGTCACACAAAACCATATCTGCTGTCACACCTGCGGTCAACAGCTGCTGCTCAGCAAGCAGCTGCACAGGCACAAGCCAACCTGCCTGCTAAGCTGCGGCCCTTTGCAGACTTCTACATGTCTCATGACTCTGCAAGGCGGCAGGCAGCTCTGGACAGTGTGTTGTTGCAGTTGCAAGGTCCTCTGCGGCAGCAGTACAGTGCAATGTGGACATCAGAAGCTGTTTCAATGCTTGTCCTCAAGGCAGGCGCTTTTCTGGTCATGACTCCTGGGGCTTACAGCTGTTTCATTGTGCAGAGGTGTCTTGCAGCATCGATCTGCATTTAGCAAATTGCTCTCAGCACAAGGCAGAAAACAACCTGACACCATGTCCAGCTGATTCATTGTGCAGAGGTATCTTGCAGCATTGAATTGCATCTCACAACATGCTCCCACCACAAGGCAGAAGTCAATCTGACACCATGTCCTGCCGCTTCATATACATCCATTTTGCGTGCTTGCAGGCGGCAAGAAGCGTCAGTGATGGCTACCACCGAAACCTCAGCACAGCTTTGGCAGACCTGTATCAGACACACATTGGCTCTTTCCTTGCTGGCATCATCCACAGGCTGTGTGGCAACAACCTGGACCTCATCACTCTCATGCATGCCCATCAAGAGTGGACAGCTAGTCGCCCATTTGACCACACCTTGCTGCAAAGCATGGTCAAACTCTGCGAAACCAGAAGTGTTGCAGAGCTGCCAGCGCTGAGGAACCAAGTCAATGTCATCGGCATCCTTGGTGATGCAGACTATGCAAGCTTCCGGCCGGCACATGAGTTTCCGCTGTTTGCTGACGTCCATACTTGTATGGAAAACATCAAGGTGGGCATTCCAGCCCTGATGTTGTGCATTGGCAAAGCTCATGATGAATTGCTTGCACTGGTATGCTAAGGCACACACAGCATATTTTACAATGTGCAACCAACCCACATGCATGTCAACAATATATATTTCTTGAACATCCTCTGTCATGTGTTGAACATACTGTTGCATATTGTTGATCCAGTGTTGCTTTGTCTTGAACATCTACTCCCCCTGCTTGCAGGATGATGCTTTGCTGAGTCTGGAGTCATCTGAGCGCTCAGGGTGTGAACTTGTTGCGGCAGCCATGCAAGAGCGCATAGCTTCAGACACTGGCACAGCTGCCTTGCAAGCCTGCTTGTCACTGGATGCCAACCTGCGGCTTCGCTATGCAAAGGTGTGATGCAGCACCCTCAAATAGCAATCTGACCTTGGACTGCAGCTGAGTGTAGCTGCGCACAAAATGCTCGCCATACACAGCTGTGGTTGCACTGATTTATGTTGCAAAGCTGCTCTTTAACATCTTGTCTGTGCGTGCAGAGTGTGGCTTGCAGCAGGCTTGATGTGCCTGGTGTCTGGTTCAGTCAACAGCTGCCTTATGGCAGCATGGTGGAGAACTGGCTGATGCAACTATGGCCAGACGGCAATCTGTCCACCCTCCATGTCCAACTCCATCTGCACGAGACACAACTAGCAGCTGGTGTCATGCTGTTGAAGCAGATGACTGGATCAGACCAGCAGCAGGCTGGTCAGCTGCCAGTCACGCTTGCTGAGCGCGAGCTCTCAGCTTTCATCGTGACTGCTCTGTGGAAAGGCTTGCAAGAAGCAGCTCAGCAAGAAGAGCTGCACACTGACACTCTGAAGGGTTTGCAGGAAGCAGCACACCACATCAGCTCATGCAGTCTCACAGCTTCCACCAAGCGTTATATCCTACTTGCTGCACACAAGCTGCTGGATGGGGCGCAGGCTGACAATGTCACATGCTTGTACAGAGCACTTCAGGCTCTGCTGCAGTTGGGTACTGTGCCAGCAAACACAGCGTACGTTGAGCTATTGCAGCTGCTGCCAACTCTCAACATGCCACAAGCTGCAGCACAGGCTGTGGAGTGCTTGCTACTGGACCTAGTCAAGCGCATAGGCAAAGCCCAAGACGCTCCACAAGGCCTCCAGGATGAGCTTTCAGCTGGCTTGCATGCACTGTTCAACAGTGGGCTGCCTGTTGGCAAGCACATGCAAGAGTATATTCTGATTGAGCTGCTCTCTCCTCGCACTCTCCAGCCTGCCAATAGGGCCAAGAGAACTGGCGTACGGTCAGTTCTTCAGCAGTTCCCTGGAGAGCAAGCAGAAGGGCTCAGTGTTGTGTTGAGAGTGGAACAGGCTGAGCTGGTGTATGTTCCCAAAGTATACGACAACCACAGGTAATGCTTGCAAGAGACAAGAAGCTTCTCCATGTTGTCCCCCTTGCAGCGTATGCTACCGAAATCGTTAATTTGCTGTTGTCAGAACGGTTGCGTCCCAGTGCTCAGTTGTATTCATGCTGCGGTGACCATCTCAGCCTGACACACATTTTGGGTAATCTGTAGGTAACTTGCATGTCATGTATTGCATGTCACGCGCTGCATGTCACAAACAATCTGTTACTTCAAGCATCTTCCCATGCACCTGACAGTCTCTGATTCTGATGTGCAGGGTTCCAGAGTTTGGTGCAATCAGTTCGTTTGCCGACGCTTTGTACACTGCTCAGCTGCGCCTGCTTTTGGCAGCCAAGATGCCCATTGCTGGTGCTGCTCAAGATCTGCCCTCCATGCTGGCAGACCTTCGCCAGCATCAGCCCTCAACCACAGCCCCTGCTAGCAAGCAGCTCATGGACAGCATCACCTACTGCGCCCATCTGCACTCCACCATCTCCTGGCTAGCATCAGAGCTGAGCTCAGCTGAAGCACAAAAGCAGCTGCAACACGCCCTGCTGCACTCTGATGCTGCATTCCGCCTGCAGCAGCAGTTGCACAGTATCTTTGCTGAGCTCACTCATCAGCGACTCTTTGTGTCATACCTTCTGCAGTACTGTGATGGTAATGTGTCTGAAGTGCTGGATGGGGCCGCATGTAGAGTGGGGTTAGGTGACTGGACAGAGCCTTGGGCCAATGCAATGAGGTACATGGCTTGCTCAGTCTTTGCCTTTTCCTGTGATGTGCTGTGCAAATTTTGGCTTGATGCACCATCAAGCCATGCCAGCAGTTTGAGTTATGCTAACAGTTGCAGCTGTCAGGTTGTGACATCAAAGTCGCTCTCAATTGCAAATGCTACGATGACAAACAATGCTTGATAAAGTAATCATCTATGTTAGCCAGCAGGCTCAAGAAGCAAATCCTGTGCATCGTCATGGGACAAGTCAGCATATTCCTCAGCATGACCCCTGCTTGTCCTGACATTCTAGCCCTTGACTGCCTGCTTATCTTTCAAAGCTCATAGTTCTCCTCTGTGTTTTACAGGCCAAGTCAGGATCAGCATGCTGCTCATCAACCAGCTGTCTGTAGCACAGAAGCCTATGTGGGCTCACAGCGACAATTCCAAGCCTTAATCTCAGCGCATGCTTCTGACGACCCTCAGAACCCTAGTGATGCAGCTGTTGTTGGTGCCCAGCGGTGGCTAGACATTGTTGACCAGACTGCAAGCGCTGCTGATGCCTCTGGCAAGAGGACACTCAAGTCAAGCCTCATACTGCTGGCCTACTACCACCTCTTTGACATGCACAGATACAGTCCAGCTTTGGCGGAAATCTGCCCCAGGTGAAAAGCTACATTCTAGTAGCTGCAACTGCTGCAATCATCAACAATTGTATGATGGTGACTTTGGCTGTGGCAATGACGCAGCCGTTGCCAATTGTGTTCTAAGAGGCCCAGCTCTAACGTCTAACAGGCCCAGCTGGCAGAACCCTAGCGTCTGGCAGACCCAGCTTGCAGACCCCTAACAAGGTCTTGTGTTCTGCAGGCTTGCAGCCGCCCTAGACATGACACCAAAGGAGAGCTTCGTCCTCAAGTTTCTGGCACATCTGTCCAGCCAGGACCTGAACCATGTGCACGGTGACACAGACATGGCACGCATGTTTGACCGTGATGCACAGAGTCTCACAGCTGACAGCAGAACCCAGCGACACTTTCTGGTCAACCTGGTGGCTACAATCACGCAACAGCCACCTGACAGCAGCATACTTTCCACCCACCTGTTCAATCCAGGCAGAGTCCGTAGAACCTTCCCGCTGGGCAGCGTCCGCGCTGATGTAGTTGGAGGTGCTCACTTTGACTGTGGCGTGCAATTCACTGAAGACCATGACATGGTTGGAGCGCAGCCTCCCTTGCAAGACCCTGCCTCAGCGCATTTCGTGACCCTCCTGAGTTGGGGAGGCTTCTGCCTGGGGCACATGTTCTTCGATGATGTCCATGCAACCATCTATGGGCCTGTCATGAGCCACAGAGGAATTGACTCCCGAATTAGAGCGGCCTCAGATCATGCATGGCTTTCAACCTTCATGCTGATGCGTGTGGAAAGCTGCTGGCGGGGCCTGCAGCTAAAGGCTGGCCTGTCTACACATTTGCGCATGCTGGTTCTCAACCAAGGCTTGCACAACTTGCTAAACACAGAAGCGGCCAAGCAAGCTGACCGCCAGACCTTTGGCAGCAAACAGGAATGCGTAGCTTTGGAGTCTGCATTGCGGGATGTCTTCTACGCAGCATACAACAGGAGGTAAGCTGTACCTTGTACTTGCTCTGACTGAGACAAGACACTGTGACTTGACAGACACTTCCTTCACCAACAAGCAATCTGCATGTTGTGTGGAACTAGGCTGAGCTGTGCAGCTGATTTGTCTTCAGTCAATGAAGCTTCTCAGACTTGCATGCTGCACTGGTCTAGGGATGTTGTCAGACTAGTGCAAATGTCAAGTGACAGCTGTTTGGTGCAGGCAAGAGATGCAGGCAGAGGTGGAGGCCCTGCAGACAGCAAGCCAGCTGCGGCAGCAGTTCCAACAGTGGAACAAAGAGGTGCCTTGGACCATGCATGTGCCTGGCCCTGACATGGCTCATGTACAGCAGCCATCCTTTCTGGACATGCTGCCTATGTACATAGCATCAGACAATGATCGCTGTCAGGCATGTGGACTGCTTTCTGCATTCTTGGCCCGGCGTTCAGAATGGGAGGCGCTCAAGTGCATCAGGTGACATACATATTTCAAAGCTGTTTGCAACACCCATGTTGCATATCTCAGGGCTGTTTGCAATACCCATGTTGCATATCTCAAGGTTGTTTTGCAATATCCGTGGTGCAATACTCCCCGCTTCTGCCATGCCTGCTGTCCGCTACCACATCAATGCAAGGAACTGCCTGCCTTTCAGGCTGCCAAGCTGCTGCTATGCTAGGGCTGACATACATCTTGTCAAACATACGCTGTCCATACACCTGCCTTTTGCACCTGTTGGTCTGCATTCTGCTGTTCCTCTGCTGGATTCAGTGGCACATATGCTTTTGTGCAGGCCGGCTCTGCACATATACAACTGGGCGCATACAGCTTTGCGCGGGCTGGTCACCGTGGAGCAAACCCTCAACACCTCCCTGCACGAATACATAGCTGCCTTCAGGCAGAAGGATGCAGCTGCGGTGAGCAACCGTTCCTGCTCTGACGTTTGCATCCCAAGCTCTGCTTCTGCATGTGTAGCATGTAGACACTCAAGTCCTGTAAGCATGTACAGCCATTAGCACATCCTCACAAACGTCAGTACTATCCAACTGGGCGCTCATACGCCTCAAGTTATATTCATAAGACTCAGACACTCGCATGTTCACATGCTCCACGTTTTGCAGGGCATGCGGCTTGAAAGAATGTGGGCTGACCTGAAGCTGTACTGGAACAAGTTTCATGCCTCCAAGAATGGCTTTGTGGCCAATGACTGTCAGCCGAACAGTGCCTTCAGTGCGCTGTCAGACCAGACATGCTTGGCGACATTCCTAGGTGTCAGGAGTGAGGACAATGAGCTGGTCAAGGTCTTGAAAGCCCTCATGATGCTGCAGGTAATTGCTTTGTTACATACATTGTCACTGTATGTGTCATTTCACTTACCGTGGGCTTCTTGACTAGGTGATAATTGCAATGTTCTGCTACTGATGTCATGCTGATCTTGTTGTGGCATTTCCAGCAGTCCAAACAACATGTCATACATTCTGTCCAAAATGCATGTAGTGCACATGACAGCATTTGGCAATGTGAATGTACACTGAGCTTGACATAGCTTTGTCAGCATTTGCTGCAGTGTACTCAAGATCTGCTCATTTGGTCGTGCAGAACAACTTCTTGGAGAACGCCCAGGAGCATGGACTACCCCAGACCCTAGCCAGCATGCCTGTGCACCTGCTCACGCACTCCAGCATGGACCAGTACTTGCTCCAGAGCCACCCGTTCCACTTTGACTCCTACGTCTACTCACAAGTGGGCTCAGACACAACACCTTTGGAGTTCAACCTGGAGCGCTTGACTCACCTGGTAGCTCAAAACCTAGCCAGCAAGCGCTTCATCACCAACACCATCCTTGGCTTGCACAAGAACTTCTGCTATAAGCAGCCTGAAGTTGAGGACATGGCGGCAGGACAAGCTCAGCAGCGCCATGATGCGCTGCCAGCACCTTTTGCTGCTCCTCTCAGCCCAGACCAGCTGAATGCTCTCAGGACACATTGCTCACATGTACAGCTAGAAGAGCTGCAACAGCTGACCAGCGTATTAGATGCTCTGAGCCAGCTTGCTGCACAGCTGCACGATTCTCAGGTCCTACAGGAGCTGGACCCTGCTGGGTACATCAAGAATGCTGCTGCTTCGCTAGCTGGTAGTGAAGCACTGCAGGCCTCAACTGCCCAGCACCAGACAGCAAGCCTTTTCCAAAAGCATGGAGTGCAAGAGCTGCAGCTTGCTCACCTGCAGCCCATCAGGGACTTCTTCCTAGAGCAGTACCATCAGCAAGGCTACCAATTTGCTGATGTGTCTCCTTTGCTCAAGGCACCCCTGGGTGTTGAGCAGACAGCAGCTCTGAAGGCTGACTTGGCTCACGGAGTTGCTCAAGATGTGAGCAACAAGCGGGCCCTCACAGAGCTTGTGGCTGCATTGCGTGAGGCAGAGTTGGACATTCTGCCCAGCCAGGCCAATCAAGGCGCCAGCCTGCGCTCCGTGTGTGAGGCATGGGCTTATGAAGCTGATGAGTTTCCTGTGTCAGTCATCAACAGCAAGCTGATGTGCAGTCAGTATGTGGCAGTCATGAGGGTGATGCTACAGGTAAACTTTCCCACTGCATTGCCACATTTAGCAGACTTGGCAATCAATGGTGCTGTGGCAGCTGCTTGTACACTTGTGGATGCATGCACATGTGAATTTGCGCATTTTACAGCACGACCTTCCATTGCACAGATGCAGCTACCCAGAACGGCACCTCCAGCACTTGCATTGGTACCAGGTCTAGCAGAACAAGTGTTCCAACAATG
>JAABUK010010049.1_pt1 | contig 12748 bp, 19 predicted proteins | sample 5559141 | NCBI WGS metagenome assembly JAABUK01 (sample SAMN10711869, study PRJNA513367) | rock metagenome | isolation source: Antarctica rocks | place: Antarctica: Victoria Land, Pudding Butte nord | collected 2016-01-03
ATCACGAGCAGACATGAGAGTCCCTAGGGAAACAGTGCGGCTCTTTGACACACGCAACTCTTCAAGAAAAGCAGTCAGCTTATCAAGATTGACGCGCCCCTTCACTTCCACCTGCAACAAACACACTCATTTCATTGATTGATTGCTTTCCACCTGTGCCAGCCTTTGCTCTCGCATCAGCTAGGTGGGTATCAAATATGCTGATTTCATGTCCAGCTTTATCCAAATGTTTGTCAACAGTCTGTTGAGAATGTACCAAACTGGGTCAGATGGTACGACCCGCCTCATGCAATGCTGCTGTAATACTGAAACAGTATGTAAAACCAGTGTAAATTTGACATGCTACCACGCAGGACATGGGTGGTCAACTTACCTCGCTGCCAGTCAACATTCTACCAATGTCGCCGCTGCCAGCTAGCATGTCTGCCATGACGTGGGCTCTGAACATGCCTGGAACATGCAGCTTGCCCTGCCACACCTGCAGAAGCCTCACCACCTTCTCACATGACATCAGTCACCACTCACCACGTCATCTCAGTCAGTCAGGAAAATTGCAGATCACATAGAATCAGACGACACCATTAAACCCATTGTGTCACAGAAGCAGACAACTTGAGACCAAAAAATGTCATCTTACACAAATCTGGCACTCATGACAGCGTCAACACGCTCCATGCAGTGCAAGTATTGTTGTTTAAGCAGTTGCAAGCTTGCAGCAGCAAATGCTGACTGAGCACGCAAACCGATGTCTGGCTTTGTCAAAACTGCTTCTATCAGCTTGGGTTGTATCAGATCTGCTCGTTTCAGACTGAACTAATGTGCTTGTGTCATATGTGACTGTGTCAGAACAAGGGCAGTCTGACTGCTTTTCATGAGGCCTACCTCCCTCCTTGGCAGGCTGTCTGAGGATGCAATCAGGTTGATCAGATCAGGCTGATCAGGATCAGCACCAGACCCCACCCCTTGGCTCGGCGAGTATGGCTGGTCCTCTTCTTCTGCCTGTGGTGTGACCTGTGTCTCGGGTGCTGGCTCTGTCTTGGTGGCAGCCTGTGCTTTGGCGGAGGCCATGAACTCGTCAAAGCCTTTGAAGCGATTATCCGGTGCTTCTGGGTCTTTTGCCAGCTTGCTGGCATGCGCCTGTGTGAATGGTCTCATCAACAAATGTTTTCTGAGAAGACATCAATGAGTGGTTTCAGAAATGATGTGTGAATGGTCACATTGATGAGTGGTTTCAGAAATGATGTGTGAATGGTCACATCAATGAGTGGTTTCTGAGATGAATGGTCACATTGATGAGTGGTTTCTGATATGATATGTGAATACATTCCTGTTGCTGCTTGTACAGAGTCACCCCATCGACTGCTTGTACAGAGTCACCCCATCAACTGCTTGCGGCGCATGGGGTACAAAGCATACTGCCTAACAACGTGTTGCAGTTCAGACAACTTGTGAGTCGAACTCATGAATACGTGAAGGCAGGAAAGAAGGAAGAAATGAATGAACAGCTGGCATAGATGACGCAGCCTCTGCATGCTTAGACTTAGTGGCTCAAGGAATCTCGGCAGAAATATAATCTGTCTCCCAGAAAGGGAGCGTTTAACAATACAAATAAATGTGCACGATTGGCATCAGCACACAGAGACAGCAGCAGTGCACCGACCTTGATGCTAGCCCAGTTGAAACTAGCACTGCCACCACTTCCACCGCTGCCACGCGCGCTTGAGCTATCCTCCAGCGGCTTTACTTCTTCTCCTTCTTTCTTGGGATGTGCAAACTCACCTGAAGGCCCCGTATGGGGAGGGGAGTGGGGCCGGTGGGGGGAGGAGACCTCAGGTGGTTTCAGAGCCGCACTGTCAATGCTGTTCAGGTGTCTGAGAGAGGGCTTAGTATCGTGATGGACTGTCTCTTTGATTGGTTCTGTGGGCTGCACAGCATTGCCGAGTGTCAGATGCATGGACAGCTGGCAGAAGAGGCACCATCATGGAAAAATGGCTCTTTCAGGCAGTCAGAGGGGAAGGGGGGTAAAAAGGGGCTGCTAGGGACAGGGCCCAGGAACAAGTTGGGGTTTCACCAGACTACCCTGTCGGTTGATCTAGTCTACCAGTCCGGATACCCAAAATATCTTGCGTTGGTAAAACAGAAGACCATGACATGGGTACAAGAGGAATGCAATGCAGGCCAAACCTAGCAGGTTTCTGGCGAATAATGCTTGAAGCCCCATGTGACAAAAGAAAGAAAGCAATAAAGAATCGACGAATGAGCACAAACGAACAGGCAAACATTGCATGAGATTATTGCATCAAAGCAAAAAATAGACTCGACAGAAAACCCTCAGCCCAGAAACTTTCAACTTGATCTGCCTACAGAGCATAGTAGTAGCCAAAAACAGCTGATTCTGCCCAAATAGTGGACAGAGTCCTGACTTCTAATGCTGATCATGACACAGACAGTAGAGCACAGGGCAGCCACCTGTAGGACAGCCGACCATGCACCAAACCATGGACTGCGGTGCCATGTCTATTCGCAGAGTTGATTGAAATGACGCAGAAAAGTCTTGCATGTGTCACATTCTGTGCCCCTGCATGTACCCTAGCCCTCCCCATTCAGGGCATTCAAGCGCCCATCAAGCTCGCCATCAAAGCGTCAACATGTGCGCCCCCAAAGGACGAACATGTTCACTTTGTGAGGGCGAGCTTGATGGGCGCTTGAATGCGCTGAATAGGGAGGGCTAAAGTACATGCAGGGAGATGTGAAGGGGGAGATGTGAAGGGGGGCCTGTGAAGGGTCGCACGTCAAGGGGGGCATGTGAAAGGGGGGCATGCAAAGGGGGCAATGTGAAGGGGGCAATGTGAAGGGGGCAACGTGAAGGGGGCATGTGAAAGGGGGGCATGCAAAGACGGCAATGTGAAGGGGGCGATGCCAAGGGGGCCATGCAAAAGGGGCCATGTGAGTGGGGACATGTCACAGGGGATCACAGGGCCTGATCTGCATGCAGCCACCTGTGCAAAGGCGTCAACAGTGTCCACAGCTGTGAGGAGGCCCTTGTCATAGTTGGCCTTGGCCATCTGGTTGCGCTTCTCCTTGGCAGCCAGTGCAGCCGCTGTGCTGAACTTGGCTGCTGCCTCCTCGTCCAGCACAGAGTTGCGCAGGGACTCCTGCAGCTGCTGCTGCCGCCACTGGCTCAGCTCCTGTGCAACCAACAGGAGCCTTTCAAGCCCAAGGTTCAACAGAAGTTAGTGTTATTGACCTGACTGGTGGAAGTTGTGAGCACTCACCTTGGAGGCCATCTCAGCGGGGGTCATCTGAACCAGGCGGTCGGGGGGGACCTCCCCCTGCAGGACCCGAGCCCTCAGCTCTGGGTTGGTGGCATCGCGCAGGTTATACGACAGGCTGCGCACCTTCTGCCTGTACTCCTTATCTGTGCCTGCAGAGTCACCAGCCCTTTGGTGACTGCTCACATGCCATGCTCATTGAGAACCAGTATGTCTGCTGTGACAACAATGCTGTCATTGACAATGAGCCCTGGCAGGGGACACTGCAGAGGAGGGTGGCCCTGTAGATCTCGGGGACACAGAAACACCGCTTACTCCTGTTGCATGATGGCAATGTAAGCCAGAAACACTAAGGAGTAGTGTGAGACAAATCTGCTGAAGTGGGCTGCCTTCTTTTGCTCACACTTTTTTATTTACAGAATGGGGTGAGAGAGGCAATCGTTTGCAGCTCAACATTGCTCAAGCTGATGCAAGGTGTGGCACGCTATGGAACATATATCAAGGTGTAGCATCGTGATTCATTGCAACCAACAATATATGCGTGATACATCACAGGTAGCAACAAGGCTGGGAGGAACACCATGAGCTTTGACACAAGAGTGGGATGGGACATACTGAAGGCTGTCTGCAGGGCTTGTTCAACTGCCCTGGCCACAGCTGTGGCATCAGGCAGCCCTTCGGCATGGCCCTCCTTCTTGAGCTCAGCAGCTGCCTTCTCTAAAGAGGTGGCCAGGTTGCTGACAACCTTGTCGCGCACAACCTGCATGCACAGAAACCCAAGCTTGAGCTTTTGCTTTCTATGCAGCATTTTGCTTTCTGTGCAGCGTTTTGCTTCCTGTGCAGCATTTTGCTTCCTGTGCAACATTTTGCTTTCTGGGCAGCATTTTGCTTGGCCTCTGCCACTACATGAGTACAGTTCCATGACTGCCATTGATGAAGGGCTAGCCAAGCTGCTCACAATACTCTGTCATGCACATGCAACACAAAGCAAGCTAGCAGTGGACATCAAACGTAAAGGCATGCACATGACGAGCGTGCGGCAAGACGCGAATGTTGGATGTGCAATAGTGTGGCAACATGATATGGGTCTTTGTGAGTTTGATGTTGAAGCGACTTGGGTAATGATGCCCCGCCAGGATTTGTGCAGTGCTAAAACTTTGCAATGCGGCCTAGACTGCACCTGTGCTTTCAAGACAGGATGTCTGATGAGCCACAACTGGCTCCACACCCCAGACTGCAAGGTATGAAATGAATGAAATGAAATGACTGACCTGTGGATCTGGCTTGGGTTGAGTCATCCTGGCTTTCTGGCCCATGGACGTTCGACCAAGGCTTGAGGATGACTGATGGGCACCTGCAAAGCATTGATTAGCAGTTTCTGCAATTCCACTAGATTGGCATTAACATTTCCTGTTAAGACACCACAGCTTAGAGTTGCGCCTGGGCTGCTCACAGAGTCAACTGCAAAGCAGTGAATAGCTCAACCAGATAAAAGCATTACATTTCCTGTTAACGCACCGCAACTTAGAAATCCAGCAACAAGATGTGCCTGGGCTGCTCATAGAGTCAACTGCAAAGCAGTGAACAGCAGGTGCACTTCAACTAGATCACAATCACATTTCCTGTTGAAGCACCACAGCTTAGAAATCCGACAACAAGCTGTGCCTGGGCTGCTCACAGAGTCTGTGCTCAAGGTATGAGGTATATATGGAAGGGTCTTGCAGTCTGGTAGATGGTGTTGCAGGGCAGCTAGCTGGCGTCAGAGAGAGAGATCACAGTTCTTTAGCCAGCCAGCAAGTCTGATCACATATAAAATGATGTGACATGCGCTCACCATAGAAGCGCTTGCCAGCAGCTGCTGAGCCTTTGGGCTTTCCCAGGGACCCAAGCAGCTCCTGTGCATATTTAGAAGCCGTCTCATAATCCTCTGCATCAGCAGCAACTTCTTCAGCAGCTGCTCCTGCTGTCATTGCCGCCTCAGCAATCTGACTCGCCCTCGCAGCAGCGGCCTCGGCTGAGTGCAAAGCGTCTGCACCATGCGACTGACCCACAGCTGTGGCTGCCGCACCACCGGCAGTGGGGCTAGCTGGCTGGTCGGAGCCCAGCGGTGGCAAGTATTGAGCCACATGCAGTGGCTGGCTGCCTTTGTCTGGCGATGCTGCTGGGTGTTGAGCAGGGGGGCCTTGGGGCTGACTTGGGGCTGTTGTTTGGGGCCTCCAGCCTTGCTTGCGTGCCACCTGTAAGTCACATGTGCAACCGCGTGGTACATCTATCTGGTCACAGCTGCGATTAGTCTGCAAATTTTATCAAAACCATATGCAGGGCGCAACAGGTCCACAGCATGTGCTTTGCAGCAGTATGTCTGCATTTGTCCCAAGAGGTTTGGGCCAATTGCCTGAGGCTGTACAGCAAAAGATTGCTCTGATGAGTTAGGTTTTGGATGTACCTCTGTCATGAGGTGTTGACAGCACTTGCAGACAGCAATGGTAGAACTGAACTGGATGTGCCGCTGTCAACGAGGTGCTGACAGCAGTGGCAGGCAGCAGTGCTGGCACCAAAATGGGAAAGGAACAATGGTCATAAATGAATGGCTGCAGCTTGGGTGCTTCAAACAAATTCAATCAGTGGCAGCATTGACATCAGCAACCCCAACAGTCAGCAGTCTCACCTCACAAAGAGAGCTGCTCAGGACTGATTTATGCTGGACCACAGGGCATGACACGCGTTGCATGACCGAACGAACAATGGATGCATGGATACAGGGGTGGATGCGCAGATGGTTGAGAGAAGGAAGGCCCACCTCTGCAAGGGATCCTGGGCGTGAGCGCTTGGCTGATGTCTGTCCAGACAAGGCTGTGTCTGTTAGGCGCCGCTTGCCAAGGCTGGGCAGGCTGCCTTCAGCTTCATCCATAGACTCATTCTCTTCTTCCTCTTCTTCTTCTGGGCCTGCTTCCAGATTCTCTGCTTCTTCCTCTGCCACCTGTGGGGGCAGCAAGCGTCTCCTTCTGACCAGTCTGATTGATAAGTGGCTGTCTGGGGGAACCAAGCTGATCATGCTGCCAATCATGCTATGTCGAAGAGCTTCCCAAAATGTCTATTTCAACTCAGAAACATCATTTCTACACTGATATTCTAAATAAAGGACCATCTGGGGACAGTCAAAGCGCGTTTCTACATTGTATAGATGTTTTAGTTGCATTCAGCACAGCAGACTCTGGTGGCAGCATGAAAGTGTACCAACACATAAATGAGCTAGCTGACTTGAGCGATGACCATTGATAGGCACCACATTCACCAACGGATTGCAGCTTCAGAACAGCCCAAAACGCTATACAGCATGCACTGTGCTCTTGCATTTCTCCAAGCTTGAGTGTGTGTGGCAGGAAACATGTCTAATAAAACAATATCAGGTCTGATGCAAAGTCAGGAATGTATGGCAGGCATCTGACTTACCATAGGATCCTCGCCACTGCTGCTAGAGGAGCCCGGATTGGACAGAGCTGCTTGGCTGACGTCAGAGCCTTCGCTTGGCTCTTCTTCGATTGCTCCAGCATCTGGTATGTCGTCGTCATCTTCTTCTTCCTCCTCCTCAACCTGCTCATCCTCTTCTTCCTTGTCAGGTGAGGCGTGGTCATCTTCACTGAGCTCTAGGACGGGCTGTGAAACATCTGGGGTTTCTGTATCCTCTGGGACAGGAAACTCATCCCTGCGCAGCCTGTGACTCGGGACTCTGGGCTCCACTGCAGCAAAACATGTGAGGTGAGACAGATCCTGGGGACAGCAATGTCCCATGGCATGGCATATCAGCAGCTGTTTTCTAATCCCGAGACGTCAAATTTAATTCAGAAATGTCCTCCCTGCACTGGAAATCTAAATAGAGAAACGTCTGGGGACAGTAGACACGCGATTCTACATTGTGGAGATGTTATAGGCTGAGTAGAAACATCACGTCAAGACAGTGTGAGCGCAATGTACATCTGCTCATGAGTCCAGCCATAATTTGAATTTGAGAACGACAGAGGACCAAACTGGATTGCAAACACTGTGAGCTGTGACAGCACCCTTGATGTGTAGAATGGTTCAGTAAGAGGTGAAACCTTGGGTAAGCTGTTACTAAGCATTAAGATTGGGCCCATGAGGTGTGTTTGTGGCTATAGATGTCCTAGCAGTAGCGCAGGTTCATATACACCGAAAACATATGTGAATCTCTTCATGACGTGCATAAACTTACTGAGTGCAATGTGCCCATCATTCATAAGATCAGTCAGGTCGACTTCTTCAGATTCCTCCTCCTTGGGATACTCAAGGACTGCTTTCATGTCCTTTACGCGCAACTGCAGGATGCAGGAACATGTGAGCCTTGATCTCTCACAAACCTAAAGCTGATGCCAAGCAGGTGCAACGGATAACAGGGCTGTAGCTGCTGAGCACAAGCAAACGCACCTTGACAACCTCTGCCTTGTACCAGATTCCATTGTCTGGCCATAGCACATAGACCTGCGAAGCCAAGAATGCAGCTGACATGTCTTGATGTGATGCTTGTGGCATGCTAACTGCAGCTCAATCCATACCTCCTGGTGGACCAGATCTTTGTTGACCTCTTTCTTTCTCAGTAGTCGATATACAAAGATGGGCTGCTCTGCTTCAGGAGTGCTTCTTGATGGTTGTTCATCTACACAACAACAACCCACATCAGCGTTTGTGAGCATGGTGAACAGCATCGGACATTGCGCAACCGAGCAAAGACAGTTGTAACGACAAGCTTCAAAGTCTGCCACCTTCGTCTTCCATGTACTTCTTTGGGGGCTTAATGGCTCTCTTTGTTCTTTGAGAGTCCATCTCTGCTGAAGATCTGTCTTAAGTGCTAGCAAACGGGCGTGACCACATTAGCCATTTTCACCTAACGCTGTCAGCAAAGATCACACCTAGCCTGCCACAAGGCAGGTATTTGGAAGGCTCGCAGAGGACTACTTATTGCAGATTTTGAAAAGCTCAGGAGAAAAGTGCAGGGACAGCCTATCAACAAGACACAGTTGGTCACAGCGGCGTTGAATCGAGGTCAAGTTCACAACCACGACAGACGTAAGCTGATACGGTCTCCGACATTGCAATCGTCCCTAAGAATAGGGTTTCCAAACAACAGACGAACCCTACTTTCCAGCTGTATCAGGATTTTGAGTCAGCGCTGACTCTCGGAGCAAACTGCAGTGAAACTTGGTCAAAAGTGTCACACCAACTGCGAGAAAGAAGCATCAATTCTCTGTGTCTGAGCCTTATCAGCATTAGGTGGCAGCTCAGCGTCGTGACAGAGGTCACCTCGTCCGCAGGGCTGCGTTGACATGGCCCTGACTGGGCTGTCGCCCCGTCAGGGAGTCTCGCTTCATTCCAAATGCGCGCAACAGACATTTGTACCTAGTGCCAGACTTGCCATCGGCCGCCGGTACCAAGCACGACAACAAACGAAGTCGGTCAGAGACAGATGTAATCCTTGCTGCGATGCCCGACCCGGTGCCTCAGAGCCGGGCAGAGATCCTTCTCTGCCTTCTGATGTCCCTCGAGCTAAGCCTGCACCAACTTGGAACCCCTTTAAGAACACCAAGAAGGAGGTAAGCACCTGTCACAGCAGCCTTTGCCTCTGAAATCAATAATTTTTTTCCTAACACGACTGTAGCATCACGTGCTTACATTTTGCGTAGGACGCAGCAAGAGCAGCATTGCAGGACATGTTCAAAGACAAGGGAGATCTCTTAGCCGTCTATGATGACGCTCCTGGAGGTGGCTCTGGCGGGAAAGGGAAGGGAAAAGGAGGGGGAGGGGGAGGAGGCAGTGGTGGTGGGGGAGGATTCAGATTTGACCCCTCTGACTACTGGCGCCGATTCCTGCGATTGTCCAAGGGCCTTTTCTCCACACTAGGGGCTGTCCTGTTGTTTGGCATTGCTATTAGCGCTGTTTCATTGTGGAAACCACTTTTAGGAGGTATCGCAGCGTTTTTCAGGTATGTGTTACGACTAGATGGTCCTGGTGTGCGGCGGGGTCAACAAAGTCCACAACCCCAGCTAGTAGATAATGCATCTGATCTTGGTGCAGCAGAGCAAAGTGTTATAGGCAAATATGGAGGCGATGACTATTTTGCTCCAGACAGTGATGAGGATGAAACACTATAAGATTGGGTAGCCGGTCAACTTGCAATGTCGACACTGCATGCTGGTGCTGGACGAGTCAGCAGTTGAGCCGGTGGGAGTCAACTTATGCAGTGTGCTGGGTTTGACTGTCAGTTGGTGCCTCAGCAGCAGAACGCAACTTATAAACATGTTTAGCCTTGACTTTGAGTGTCACTGCACATGTAGCGTATTAAGCATTTTTGAGCTGTTGATACCTGCGTTATGTTTGGTCGCATGTACATGAGCATCTCGTGCCACTTTTGAACCAGGAACATTGCTTCTGTGCAGCTGTGGCTGATGAAACGCGTATCAGACAAGGCAGGCGAGCTCGCTGTTCTTATGTAAAATTGCCCCAGAGTACTCTGACAGCAGCACGGGAACATGGACTAGTCTGCACATCGGTCCCATGATAGCCTGATTCAAGAACACGATCTCAAAGATACACTTGACGCAATTATTGATGCATTGCATAGGCCAGTATTTCAGTCGAGATCGTCCTCCTCTGGAGTTGTCATGTCATGCTCTGCACCCTCTGCCTCCTGATCATGCTCAGCTTCTTCTTCCTCCTGTTGGTTGGTATAGTCAGGCACCTGACCAGCATTAACCCAAGGCAAGAAAGTCCTGAGCAGCATGCCCCAGGGGTTGGCTGCTTCTATCTCCTCATTGCCAACATGTGGGGGTGCAAGACCACCTGCATGCCAGTAGTACATTTCCTGAGTGATGAGTGATTGCCAGGTCGTCCATTTCATGTGCAATGTGCCTATGTAGCATCTAAGGACAGCAGTGTTGACAATAGTGGTGCTTGCTCAGCAGCTTCCATGACTTTAACAGATAGAGAACATTCTCCTACTTCCCCGCTGAACTGTATGATGTTAACAGCAGCCTGCCTGTGAGATCAGCATGTCAGGGACAACAGCATACAACAGCTGCTGTTATCTATGCTGGTAACCAGTACGCCTGACACGATATAGTATCACTATCCACCTGCACTCCTGGTGTCATGTGACAAAAAGCTGCTGGTTGACGCGACACATTGTGGCCATAGAGAATGTGCATGTGCAATGTTTGAGGCTGGCAGTACCACCTTGTACAAAGATCATGTATTGCATTCATTACGTACATGGCTTCCTGTAGGGTTTGAGTAGCATTCCAGCAATTCCATGCATGAGGCCCTAATTAGGCAGTCAGCGAAAGAACAATATCATGTTTCGATGTGTTCCAAGTCAGATCAACACATATCATAACTGGTATACTTGTATTGGGTGCTGACACTCTGTAGCATGCGCAATAAGCATATGAGCAGTAAGCATATGGCTGAAAAAGAGTAACATGCTGCATAGCAGAGGAGCAGCAACATGCGCAAGCACATTCTGTCATGGCTTGTGAATATTGCTGCTCATCTGCTGCTGTGTAGCATGTTACTCTTCTTCAGCCATATGCTTATTGCTCATGCTGCAGAGGGTCAGCAGGGTGTGGATATTGCTGCTCAGCTGTACGGTATTTGCAGGTCACCTTCTTGCACAAGGCGCTGAAGCTCTGCAGCTGAAGAAGAGTAGCGTGCGATAGCAACTGAGCAGCAAAAGTTGCGAGCATGACAGCATCTGCAGGTCACCTTCTTGCACAAGGCGCTGAAGCTCTGCAGCTTCATCAGCTGGAATGTTGCCCAGCATGTCGGCCAGCAGCATCTCCTCATCCATACCACGCTGCATGGCCTGCAGCAGTTCTGGTGGCAGCTGACCCTCATCACCCCCCATAGCCCCTGGGCCAAGCCCTGCCATAGCCCCTGGGCCAGGCCCTGCCATACCCCCGCCCCCCATGGCAGCCTGCCAGACGTAAACCAGCAAAGGTTATGATGTCTTTCGAATGCATGCTGCTGCATAGAGGAAACAGAACACACCGGTGATGAGGAAACGGAAGATACTGGTGACAAGAGCTGATGCCTCCTCATGGGGTAGGGCCTTAGTCTCAGCAGGACTTGTGACTCGATGCTGGCAACCAATGGGTTATGCCTTGTACAATAGGCCTATCACGACCAAATACGAAATGATAAAAAATCAATGGTAATGAGGAAACACTCCCTTCTATTGCTCTGTACAAGCATAGGCAGGCCGCAGATCATAATGTAGCTTCATTCATAAACAGTAATTCAAGTTAGATTCAGAATTCTGTTGCTCTTGAGGACACTGTACAGAGACAATACTGCTTACAGAGAAGTTGTACGACTTGCAGACAAACGCTCAAGGTGCGCAAATACGAAGACAAACATGGCAGCAAGAAGTGCTCATGTTTGGCAGCAGTCAGGAGTGCTGACCTGTAGCTCTTCAGGCGGAAGAGCCGAGACAGTATCAGAGAAGTCTGCAATTCGCAAGTGGCGGTAGGTGTTCACATCTGCTGGCGTATCTGCATACATGTCTTCTCTCATGCATGCCCAGTTGCTCTGGTCCTCTGGAGAGGCTTGCACGGCCAGGGAGGAGGCATCTTTCAGCAGCCTTTGTGCATCATGTGCCTGCATGCAAACTGAGCATTGCATTCACAAAGATTTCGTCTTAGGCTGAGGTGGCTTGAAAGGCATCATGATGCTGTTCTACTTGCTATGCCCTCTGGGGGATTGGTTGCAATGCCTCTCTGTGTAGCCTTTGTGCATCATGCGCCTGCATGCAGAATCATCATTGTATTCACAGGCAGCCTGTTGTTTGGTCTTTCAGCAGCCTTTGTGCATCATATGCCTGCATGCAACATGAGCGTTTCATTGATAAGCAACCTGATGTCGTGTCTTTCAGCAGCCTCTGAGTACCATGTGCCTGCATGCAGAACCAGTCATAGGCAGCCTGTTGTTTGGTCTTTCAGCAGTCTTTGTGCATCATGTGCCTGCATGCAGAAGCAGCATTGTATTCATAAGCCACTGTTGTTTGGTCTTTCAGCAGCCTTTGGGCATCCTGTCCCGCATGCAGAACCAGCATTGTGTTCATAGGCAGCCTGCTGTTTGGTCTAGTGGCAAATGTGACAAGGCGATCCCTAGGCAACCTGGTATCACACTTGGCTACTCATTAAATTGACGCCAAAAGGCGTAGTCTTTTCTTTTCTTTTGTTCTTTGACAAGGCGATTCAAAAGGTGCAACAACGCATGCAATTTGCTTTGCTTCTTGGGAAGTGCCTGCAATGTCGTCCTGTATGGGCTCTGACCATCATGCACATGCATACAGGAAACTCACTGTCATGCAGAAAACCCCCCTGGCACCCCGCTGTTTGCTGGTCAGCGATGGGGTTGGGGTGTTGGGGCTGGGGTTGGGGGAAAGGGAGAAGGGGAGAGGAGGA
>JAABUK010010050.1_pt1 | contig 12746 bp, 7 predicted proteins | sample 5559141 | NCBI WGS metagenome assembly JAABUK01 (sample SAMN10711869, study PRJNA513367) | rock metagenome | isolation source: Antarctica rocks | place: Antarctica: Victoria Land, Pudding Butte nord | collected 2016-01-03
CGGCTTCGTCTTCGACCAGGAGATCTTCGCGCAGATCGTGGACCGCGACGCGCGCGTGGTCGAGCTCGCGATCCCGACGCGGTACTTCCTCGAGGCCTCCTCGGTCTCCTTCTGGCGCTCGGTGGACTACGGCCTGCGCACGCTCGTCGTGCTCGCGCGCTTCCGGCTCGACGAGCGGCGGGGGAGCTGGGCGCTGCTGCGGCGCCCAGCCGCGCCGCTGCGCGGCCGCGCGCGCGCGCGGGCGTAGAGCGCGTAGCCGTAGGGGTAGATGCCGGCGTAGCGCGCGCCGTCAACCCGGCGCCAGCCCGGCGGGGCCGGCGGCAGCACGACGTCTCCCGGCCGCTCGGGGCCGACGACCCAGACGCGCGACGCCGGGCGCCATGTCCGGGGGTCGACCTGCGGCACCCGGACGCCGTTCTTGCGCCGCCGGTAGCCCGTGATCGCGAGCAGGCGGTGCGGCCGGCGCAGGTTGAGCGCGAACGTGGGGCGCAGCGGTCCCTCGCGGCGGCCGAAGAGGGGCGACTCGACCACCGGCTCGTCCGGGCGGCCCCGCGCGTCGATCACCGCGGCGACGGCCGCGGTCTCCGGGCGCCGCGCGTCGGGCTCCTGGAGGCGGACCGCCCCGATCGCCAGGGCGGCGAGCGCGAGCCCCGCGGTGAGGGGCGCCAGCGAGCGGCGGGCGGTGAGTACGAGCGCCACGCCGAGGAAGAGCGCGGGTGCCGAGACGCTGAGGTTGCGCGGGTTGACGAGATCGGTTCCCGTGACCCCGTAGTACAGGAGCAGTCCGAGCGGGGCGGCGAGCGCGAGCCCGGCGATGAGCGCGCGCGCCGAGGGCGCGGTCGCCGGGCGCGCGCGCGCCCCGGCGGCCAGCCCGAGGGCGAGCGCCGCCCCACCGAGGATGAGCGCCACCGTTCCCGGCAGCGTCCCGAGGGCGAGGAAGGGCGAGCCCGCGAAGAGCCGGACGAGGGCCTCAAGGAAGGAGGAGGGAGTGAGCGGATAGGTCAGCGCGATGAGGTTGAGCTCGTTGCCCTCGAGGAACGGCAGCCAGGGCAGGTAGAGCACGACCACCGCCGCGTGGGCGAGCAGGAGCGCCCGCCGGCGCTCGGGCCGCGCGAACCACGCCCACAGTGCCGTCACCCCGAGCACGAGCACCGCGGTGTAGTGGGAGTAGAGGGCGACGGTCGCCGCCGCGACGAACGCGGCCCAGCGCCCGGTGCTGGAGCGCTCGAGCGCCCGGAGGAGGAGGAGGAGGGCGGCGGTGGTCGTGCCCGTGACCAGCGCGTAGGCGCGCGTCTCGGTGGCGTAGAGCGTCGCGAAGGGCGAGAGGGCGAAGGCCGCGGCGGCGAGCCACACCGCGCGCGCGGGCACGAGGCGCCGCCCCACCGCGAGCAGGAGCGGAACCGTTGCGGTGCCGGCCACGAGGGAGGGCAGCCGGATGTCGGTGAGCGCCCCCGAGAGCCGGCCCGAGGCCCAGGCCAGCGCGTAGTGCAGCGGCGGCGTGCTCTCCGGCGCCGCGCGCAGGGCACGCAGGACGTCCACGAGCGAGGCGTGGTCGATGATCTGGTAGGTCAGGACCTCGTCGCCGAACAGGCTCTGGCCCATGCCCCGCACGCGCAGCACGAAGGCGAGCGCCGTGAGCCCGGCGGCGGCGGCGAGCGCGCGACGCGACACGCGCCGAGGCTAGGCGCGGGCGCGGGAGACATCGCGGGCCATCTCACCATCGCCGACGGCTCAGCGGGTCGGCCCCCCACGCGCTGGCGGACGGGGCCTCCCGATCGCCAACGGGCGGCCCATCACCTCGAGACGCTTTGGCTCTCACGCCTGATACCGCCTCCGCGTCCACCCTTGTACCTACCAGCTAGCAGCCATCACCGGGACTCTCCAATGCCAGCACCGCGGGTCCCTGCGCATCCGCCCTGGGCACCGCGTGCTCGCCGGCTACTGGAGAAGCGCCGGCATTTCGTAGTTCCGTCATGAGGTTGAAGCCCAGTCGCATCAGCGTCTCCGGCGCTTGCCTAGCCAACCGCACTCGGGTGTCGGGGCGCGCGCGCCGTGGCGTCCTCAAGCGCTTCAGTCGTTGCGCGCGCAGCAGCGTAGCGATCAGCCCTGCTGTCAGGATCCCACCCCTCCCGCAAGGAAGTACCGCGGGGAACCGGATTTCCCGGGGGTGCGCTGGGCCGCCAGGCACCGCCGAGGCCCCCGATAGCGTCCGTCCGGAACCGACGGGCGATCCGATCGAGGAGGAGTGTTGGCAGTTCGTCTTGAGTGGGAGGGCAAGCCCCAGCAGATCGAGCGTCTGACGCTGCCCTTCCAGACGGTCGAGACCATCAACGAGTCACGCGCCACGCGCGAGCGTGAGGCCGGCTCGCTTCTGCAGAGCAATGCGCGTGTCGAGACAGATCGCAACCAGCTCATCTGGGGCGACAACAGATTGGTCATGAGCAGCCTGCTCGAGGACTTCGCCGGCCGAGTGCGGCTTGTCTACATCGACCCACCCTTCGACACCGGCACGGACTTCTCGTTCAGCGTGAAGATCGGGAGCGTCGACCTCACGAAGGCTCCATCGGTCCTGGAAGAAACGGCCTATCGCGACACCTGGGGCCGTGGGCGGTCGTCCTACCTGAGCATGATGTACGAGCGGCTCGTGCTGATCCACGAGCTGCTGAGCGACGACGGCACGCTGTTCCTACATCTCGGCCGCAACGTGTCTCACTACCTGAAGCTGGTCTGCGACGAGATCTTTGGAGCAGAGCACTTCATCAACGAGATCACCTGGAAGCGCTCCCATGCCCACGGAGATACGGGCCAAGGAGCCAGGCACTTTGGGCGTGTTACCGAAGCCATCCTCATCTATCGCAAGTCTGAGGAGGGTCTCTGGAATGCCCAGTACGCGCCGTATAGCGCCGAAATCGTCGAGCGCGATTACAAGTACGTCGACGCGGACACCGGGCGACGCTATCGGTTGATGCCGGTGGACGGACCTGGGGGCGCGGCGAAGGGGAATCCGCATTACGAGTTCTTAGGAGTGGCCGGCTACTGGCGCTATTCGAAGCAGCGCATGCAAGAGCTATACGAGGCTGGTGAGGTTGTCCTCTCGCGCACCGGCAAGTCCTTGAGTCGCAAACGACTCTTGGACGAGGCAAAGGGGACGCCGATAACCGATCTCTGGGATGACGTGAATCGCATAAGTCCCACCTCGGGAGAGCGACTCCCCTACGCAACTCAGAAGCCGGAGGCCCTCGTCGAGCGCATCGTCGAGACCGCGACCAAGCCCGGTGACCTCGTCGCCGATTTCTTCGTCGGATCCGGAACGACGGCGGCTGTCGCGGAGAAGCTAGGGCGGCGCTGGATCGCTTGCGATCTCGGTCGCTTTGCGATCCATACGACGCGCAAGCGCCTCCTAAACATCCAAGGCTGCGGGCCGTTCGACATCAAGAACCTCGGTGCCTATGAGCGCCAGCGCTGGCAGATTGACACTGGCAACGGAGCCCTGCGCGCCTACCTCGACACGATCCTCGCCTTTTACCGGGCCGAGCCCGTGGAGGGCTTCGCCCACCTCCATGGCCGCAAGGGCAGCCGCGTGGTCCACGTCGGCGCCACCGACGCGCCCGTGACGATCGATGAGACCGAGGACGTCATGGACGAGATGGCCGACAATGGCATCGAGGCCTGCGATCTGCTCGGGTGGGAGTGGGAAATGGGGTTGCACGACACGATCACGGAGCGCGCGCGCCGGCGCGGGCTCGACGTCCGCCCCCGCCAGATCCCCCGCGAGGTCATGGAGCGCCAGGTCACCGACGCCGACGCGGTGCGGTTCTTCGAGCTCGCCCACGTCGACCTCGACGTGCGCCGCCAGCGCGAGGAGGCGTGTGTGGTGCTCAAGGACTTTGCGATCCCCAGCGAGAGCCTGATACCGCCCAAGGTCCGCGAGAGCATCCAGACGTGGGCGGACCTCATCGACTACTGGTCGGTCGATTTCGACTTCAGCGACGACGTTTTTCATAACCAGTGGCAGGCCTATCGCACCCGTGAGGACCCGTTGCTGGCCACGCAGAGCGATTGGCACGCCTACGCGGAGCCCGGGCGCTACGCGATCGTCGTGAAGATCATCGACATCTTCGGTAACGACACCACGAAGCTCGCCGAGGTCCGAATCAAGTGACCGCCGCGGCAGCGACGGTCGGCGATCCCTACGCGGTCCCGGACCGGCGCAAGCCCAGCGAGAGCACGTACGCGGTCAATGGAGTGCGCGCGCGCGTCGACGCGTGGCGCGCACAGGGCTACCCCGGCGCGTCGGCGACCTCGCGGCGCCTGCTGGCGTTCTGGTTCGCCGACGAGCACCGCTTCGACGACGGTCGGCCGTTTCGCTTCTACTTCTGTCAGCGCGAGGCCGTCGAGACCTTCATCTACCTGACCGAGATCGAGCCGGTGCGCGGCCTGAAGGATCTACTCGAGTTCGCCGAGCACGGGATGACGATCCAACCCGGCGAACCCAAGCGGCAGCGGCTGGCCATGAAGATGGCGACGGGCTCCGGCAAGACGATGGCGATGAGCCTGTGCATCGTGTGGTCCTACTTCCACGCGCTCTACGAGGCCGACTCGCCGATGACGACCTCGTTTCTCGTCATCGCGCCGAACCTGATCGTCTTCGAGCGCCTGAAGGCCGACTTCGGCGACGGCGTCACGTTCCGGCGCGATCCGCTGATCCCGGTGGAGTGGTCACACGACCTCGATCTCACCGTGCTCCTGCAGGACGACGCGGCTCCGGTGACGGCTCGCGGCGTGCTCTATCTCACGAACGTCCAGCGCCTCTACGAGCCGCCGGCCGGCCGCGGCGAGAACAAGACCGCGCCCAACCCCGTCGAGGCGATGCTCGGGCCACGGGTGAACCGCGACGTCGACGCGTCCGCCGCCGAGCAGCTCTTCGACCGGATCGCCGAGCGGCGGCGGATGATGGTCGTCAACGACGAGGCCCACCATGTCCACGACGAGAAGCTCAAGTGGAACCAGACGATCGAGCGGCTCCACGACGAGCTGCGCCACCGCTCTCCCGACGATGACGGCGCGGGCGTCGTCTCGCAGCTGGACTACTCGGCGACGCCGAAGTACGAGAAGGGCGGCGTCTTCCGCCACGTCGTGGTCGACTATCCGCTCGCCCAGGCCGTCGCTGATGGGATCGTCAAGACGCCGGTCATCGGCGAGGTGTCCGGCGCGAAGGTCGAGCTGGGCGACACCGCCTTCCAACGCAACCGCCAATGGCTCGACGTCGCCGTCGGGCGCTGGCGCGTGTTTCACGAGACGCTCTCGCCGGCGGGCAAGCGTCCGGTGCTGTTCGTGATGTGCGAGAACACGCTCGCCGCCGACGACGCCGGCGACTACCTGCGCCAGCTGCCCGACTTCGCCGGCGACCAGCTGCTGGTCATCCACACCAACAGATCCGGTGAGATCACCAAGGACGACCTCCACCTCGCCCGGCGCGCCGCGCGGGAAGTCGACGAGCCCGACAGCCGCATCCGCTGCATCGTCAGCGTCCTCATGCTCCGCGAGGGCTGGGACGTACGCAACGTCTGCGTGATCGTCACCCTGCGCCCGCTCAGCGCGGCCAACCGCATCCTCCCCGAGCAGGCGCTCGGCCGCGGCCTGCGCCGGATGACGCCACCCGGCTCGGGCTTCGACGAGCGCGTGGTCGTAATCGAGCACGAGGCCTTCCGCAACCTCTGGAGCACCGAACTCGACGGTGGACTGATCGTCGAAAAGGAGGACGTCGACAAGATCGAGCCCGGCGCGGTAACGATCTTCCCCGACGAGACCAGACGCCGCTTCGACATCGTCATCCCCCAGCTCACCCGCGCGCTCGCGCGCTCCGACAGCGCGCTGAACCAGCTCCATCCCAGCGACGTGCCGGACCCCAAGTCCCAGCTCGCGGTGCCCGAGGTCCAGCCCGACGAGTACGTCCAGTACCGCGGCGTGCACCTGATCGACAAGGGCGTCATCGAGGAATACGACTTCTACGTCCCCTACGCCGAGGACCCCGCCGGCGTGATCACCTACTACACGCACAACGTTGCGAAGGCCGGCGGCGTCGATCGCCTCTCCGGCGCCTTCGCGACGCTCGCTCCCATGGTGCGCGGCTACCTCGAGCAGCGCGTGTTCGACCGTCCGGTGGAGCTCGACGACAAGGTCATCCTGCGCCGTCTGGCCGAGAACGACGCCCAAGCGCTCGTCGTCGGCGCCTTCCGCGAGGCGATTCGGGCACTCTCCATCACCGAGCGTGAGCCGACGATCGAGGAGAATGCGCTGCGCGTCTCGGACACGCCACCGTTTCCCTGGTCGCGTCAGACGGTCGAAGGCGAGCGGACGATCTTCAACCTCACGCCCGTCGACAGCACGCTGGAGGCCAGGTTCGCGCAGTTTCTCGATCGCGCGACCGACGTCACCGCGTGGGCCAAGCTCACGATGAACACCCGCTTCGCGCTGGAATACATCTCCAAGGCCGGCGCGCTGCGCCACTACTACCCCGACTTCGTCCTCCGCCTCGACGACGACACCTGCCTCATCGTCGAGACCAAGGGCCAGGAGGACCTCGACGTCGCCCTCAAGGACCGCCGAGCCCGCCGCTGGTGCCAGGACGCCACCAGGCTCGCGGGACGCGAGTGGGCCTACGAAAAGGTGCCCCAGAAGCTCTTCGACAGCTTCAACGGCGACAGCATGGACGGCCTGCGGCGATTCCTGGATGTGAGCGGCGCGGGTAGCGAGTAGACGAAGCCGGGGCGAGATCTCGGCCGTCTGGCCCTACCGTCAACATGGACCCCGTGGCACGCTCGATGACTTCAGACCAAGGCACCCAGATCGACCTCACCGCCTGGGCCCACGAGCTCGAGGACGAACGAACGCGCCTCGACCAGGCGAACGAGCGTCGGGCCGCCCGCCGCGGCTACCTCGTCTTTGCCACCGACCCCGAGCGCACCCCCGACGAGCCCGGCTACCGCGAGGTCTTCGCGACCGAGGCCAAGACGCCCGGCCAGGCAACCGCGAAGATCCGCCCCCTCGCCGAGGGCCGCCGGCTACGGACCTACCTCGCGACCGGCACCTACCGCGACGAGCTCGCCGAAGCCCGCTGGGTCGCGTAGGCCGCCGGTCACCCGACATGCGGGGACCGGATCGTTGACGAGCACTCGCCACTGTGAGCCCGCACACCTACGAGGCGTGCCCGGGGGTGCTCACGGTCCGTGGGAGCGGATGTCGCCAGATCCGGAAAGCAGGTAGCCCTCCGCGGCAATCTGCTCCTGACCGAATGGCATGGAGAAGGTCAGGCCGCCAAGTAGCACGACCCCGTCGAGCGCGGCGACGGACGAAGGCGCTCGCACCAGCTCGCGCGGGATGTGGAAGTTGTCGACGTCCGCCGTCATGCGCAGGGGTCGCAGCTCGCTGGCGGGTCCCCATTCGGCGGTGGTGACCCGCACTTCATGGATGTCGCCGCGGGCGATGCGATGGGTGATGAATGCGGCGACGGCGTCCAGCAGGGCGTCGACGCCCTCGAACGCGTCAAAGTACTCGCGCACGGCTCCGTCGGCCGTGGCTTTGACGGCCGCCATCTCCGCGCTTCGCATCGTCCGACTTCGCATACCGGTCGGGCCGCCAATCTCGTCTACGCGCTCATCCTTGACGGCGTTCCGATAGTCCCTGCGCAGTCGCTTGGCAGCGTCGCGTCCAGTCAAGCCGAGCTCTGCGTCAGCGGTCTCGAATCGCTGCCAGGGGTCCGATGTGCGGAGCTTGTCGAGGAGGTTGCTGAGAGCGCCGTTCAGCCGCTTCCCACCGTCGGAAAGGTCCAAGGCGCGAGGTGGCATGACCGGGTGACTCTGAAGCTGCAGTCCTGCTCGACGGACCTCGGTAATCCACGGGGAGCGCCCAGCCCAGATGCCGTCTTGCCATACGAGTGGGGCACCAGGGACAAGCTCTGGCACCAGCAGCCCGGGGTAACCGGGAAGCCTGGACCGCAGAAACTCGATGATGTCCACGAACGCGGATGCGAACCGCTTGGCGACCTCGTACCAGCGCTGGACGTCCTCTGAGCCGTGGTACAGCGGGTCGAAGTCCGGGATGCGGCCTAACCGCATGCCCAAGAGCAATGGCTGGCTCTGCAACATCGAGTAGGACGAGACCAGAAAGTCGTGCACAGACCCAACAACAAAGGGCTGCCTCATGTCCGCCGGCTTCGGGGCCAGTCCATCGCGAAACGTCTCCATATGAGGGGTGCTCGCCATCTCCGAGGCGAGCGCATCAGTGGCAGTCCAGATACTTGTCATCGGGAGAACCCCGGCAGCAGGTCGGCCAGGACCGAACGCACATCGTCGAGAGCGGCCTGAAGCGGGGCGTCTCGCAGCCAGTCTTCGGCTGGCTCCTGGCGGCTCGGCTGTTCGATGAAATCCTCGTCGATGTCGTCGGCGATGCGAACCGCCACGTCGTCGGCGTTGAACGAGAACGCGAGCGGGTGCTCGGTGAAGCTCTGCCCGCCGTAGAACGGCATGGTGTGGGTCACGGCCGGCAGCACGATGGCGTGAAAGCCGTGAAAGTTCAGTTCGCGCAGAATTCTCGCTCGAAGGCTCGGGCAGGCGTCGGCGCAGACCGCTTCGAGGCTGTCCCGTCGCTCCTCAAACGCGCGTGTCAGCGTCTCGGGGAGGTCTTCGCGAACCTCCGGGATGGCCAACATCTCGCCCAGATCGGTCTCCGCAAGAGCCAATCGAAGTTCGGCTAACCACAGCGTGACCGCAGCCACGAGGCTCGTCGTGCCCTCGGCGACTCGCGCCACTCGGAGAGCCTGTTCGGGCGCGGACTGCAGGTCAATGGGCATCCCGGTGGGCCACGCGCCACTGGGCAGAACGAGCAGGTAGATGCCGTTGTCAAGGTCCGCTACGCGAACGTGGACACCAGCGAGCGGCGCCTGTGAACTATCACCGAGGTGCACGCGGAGCCGCGCGTAGAGGTCGGTGACATCCTCGTCGACAGGCGGTCCGTTGGACGGCATCGCGTCTGCGCAGCGCGCAGCCGCGACCGGGTTGGTCACGACCCGACGTGCCCGGTGCAGCGGCATCTCCCCTCGTTCGGCAAGAAACACGGACGTCTCTTCCAAGGGCTCTCCGAGGACATCTGGCAGCTCGCGTTGTCCGCAGCGAACAGCTTCGGCGGCGAAGAAGTCGCAGAAGAGGTCATGGGTCAGCGCGACTGCGCCGGAGCCGGGCAGCACCCGCAGCAATCCAGCAGTGAGCGCGCTTTCAAGCGCCTGGTCCGCGGCGATGCTGCCCGGTGAAGTCAGGCCGTCGGAAACGAGGCGCGCCATCGCCGCGGCCAAGAGCCGCTGCCACGTCCAGCGGTCGGACCCGTAGCTGTCGTCTTCGCGCAAGGCAAAGCACGCGTCGCGCAGAAGCGCGACCACGATGCTGCTCAGCGCAGAGCCTCCCGGCCGCCCGCCTAGCCCGTCGACAAACCCGTCGAACAACTCCACACGGCTGCGCGCTTCGACACCTTGCTGCGCCAAGCCGAGCGCCATCACGAACAACAGCGGGTTATCGACTAGGTCACCGAGGTGCTTTTCGACCTGGGGCACGAGCTCCTGGTCAGTCGGCAAAAGCAGCTCCGCAGCAATCGTGCGCCGTAGCTCGTAATTCAGACCCTGCAGGACGTAACCAGGCAGGTTGAGCAGTCGCAGGCGCGTGGCGTCCCGGCTCGCGGCGAGCACGCGGAGCTGGGCGTGCGACCGCTGCAAGGCCTGCACGTCGAACGTGAACGACTCGCGCGCTTGAGTGTCGAGCTCACCGGCCCCGTCAAGTAGCAGCGTCGCGCCGTCGCGCTGAAGAAAGGCGGCGGTGGCGCCGGGCGCCAGGCGGCACCCGAGGTAGCGCTCCAGTGCCTCGCGTACCAGCCGCGTGAGACTGCCTGCCTCGTAGCCCTCGACGGAGACAAGTGCCGGGAGGAGGCCGCGGCCGAGCGCGGCCGGTACGAGGAGTCGGAGCGTCGTGGTCTTGCCCGCGCCGGCAGGCCCGCTGATGATGGCGCCCGCTGCCTCATCGAGAAGTCCGGCTGCGGACACTCTCACGAGCGGTTCGCTGGACCGCGGCGCTTCTCTGACCACGTATGCGAGCGCGTCTGGCTGAAGCGAAACGGACTTCGCCTCCAGCGTCACGAACGACGGCGGCACCGGCTCGTCGCCCAGCGCTTGCTGGTAGACATTTTCGGTCGCCGCGGTCCACAGCTGCGCGTGGTCGATGACCTCCAACGCCACCCCTACCAGGTCTGACAGTTCCTGGCGCGTAAAGGTCCTGTCGGCGATGTCATCGCGGCCTGAACGTGTGGACACCGTCCGGAACAGCGTGTTCACGAGTGCTTCCGCCCGCGGGACGTCAGCGGGCTGCGCTCCCATGTCCAGCAGGCGCAGCAGGCGCAAGGTCACGTTGTCCAGCGTGACGTCGGCGTCCGGCTGCCGGCTTTGGATAGCCACGCGAGCCAGCAGCTCGTCGTCTGGGTCAAGACCTTTGGAGGAGAGGTATTTCCGATCGGTGGCTGTCAGCTCCCCCCTGCGCGACCGCCGGAGTGCTGGCTGGAGCTTGTCAGCTATCTCGGGCCCGATGCTGCCGTCCGTAAGGAATGCGAACCGCGCATCGTCGGCATCGTTGAGCGCCTGCCAGCGCTTGATGATGTCGACCAACGGGGCGGGACCCCAGCTGTGCGGCTCCTTGCGGGTCTTGGCCTGGCAGACGCGAAGGCGCGCGCCGCTGCTAGCGCAAACCTCGAAGTCGATGACGTCGTCCGCGCCTTCGACGCGCAGCAGCTCCGCGTCCTTGGACTCCAGGACCTCAAGACACGCGGCCACCGCTTGCGCGTGCTGAAAGGAGATGCCTCGCGCGGTGTCGGTACCGCCTACGCCCATGTCGATGCCTCTCCGGTGGCGTAGGAGGCAGCGAGGGTGAATGGGATGGCAGCAGACATCATCAACGTGGCGAGTATGGAGGACTGCCAGATGCCAGCGTGGACCTTCTGCGCGGGATATGGCCCGGCTACGACGTCAGCGGCGGCGCCGATCAGGTCGAGCTCCTCCCGACGATCCCCGGCCCCGCGGGTCGGTACCCCGGGGAACGGCCTTTCCCCTCGGTACGAAATGCGCTCGTAGCGACATTCCGGCCGGAGGGTCGTTTCCCGCTGAACGCGCCGGCGGCGAGCTCGCGGGGCGCCGATCTCGCTTAGCGTCGAAAACGCGTCCCGAGAATCCGCCCGCTCGCGAGACGCAGGTTCAGCGGCCCTGCGGCTTCAGCGCGGCGGGTCATGTCCGGGAAAGGGCATTCTAGGACATGTCCCGTATGTCGCCCCGTCACCGAGACACATCACCGGGCGGGTCTTGCGGGACACCTACGCGGTAGCGACGTCCGAAAGCGGCCGATTAGCAGGCGGAGCGCCCGCAAGGCGTTCCGCTTACGGAACCCCGGTTTCAGCCCGGGCGCCCGTCAACGGACGCGCTCGCGCAGGACCGTTCTCGTTGGCTTGGGTAGAGATGGATGACCGCAGCTACGGCCCAGAGGCAAACCATCCGTCGCGCTTTGCTATCCGCCCGACAAGCGGGGCCTTGCGAGCGGCAATTGGCGCTAGGCGACTCTCAGCGGCACCAATGATGCTAAGTGGGTACCGCTCAGCCGAGCGGATGATTTCCCGGGCAACGTCTGGTGGCATCCGCGGGTGACGCGCGAAACTGAATTCTCCTAGGTCTGCCACCTCGATCTGAACAGCGCGCCGAAACATGGCAAGTGCGCGATCCCAGCCACCGGCTTCCTTCCCGGGTCCAATGGCCTCGATCTCGCGGCTTAGGAGCAACGCCAGCACGGACGTGTCGCGCTGATTGACATGGAAGTCGCAGCGAAGGTAGAGATCTCGGCTGTCGCGCTCCGACAGACGGGGCTCGACCAAGCCGAACATACGGGCAGACGCAGACTGAATCCTGAGCTTTGGCCAGCGTGTCCTGAAGCGTGACACGTGCGCAAGGTCGACGGATAGTCGCGCGTAGTGTTCAGGCGAAAGCTGTTCGACATGCTTCGTGATCTCCGACTCGAATTCCGCGATCGTCTCGCTCGACGCCCACGCGAGGATCAACGACATCGCCAAATGCTTGGAGCGTGGGTCGGGCGCTCCGTCTAGCTGCTTGCGCCACCAGGTCATATCGGAATGGCGGTATCGGGCGAAGCGTGCGCGAACGACCAGCGATGTGGCCTGATCGTTTAGATCGGTGTGACCACCACCGCGCTGGTTGGCATCTCGAACCGCGGACGAGATCAGCGCAAGACGATCAAAGGCGTCCCGCTCCCCGAACAACGATCGGCCTGCGTCGACGACGTCCGCCCATGGAGAGATCTGCTCAGTCCACAGGCTGCCGTCCCAACTGCGACAGCGTTCAGCCAGCGATCGGATGGCCTCGTAATGTTCTGGCCATGGTCCGGTGGGGTACGTCCACCATTCGTCTGCTGGACGATAGTGGTACATCTCGCGAAACACGACATGTCGATCAAGAATCGTGATCGCTCCGAGGCTCACCAGGGGGTGCATGGGAGCAGCGTCCCTGACGATGTAGCTAGGCGTAAGGGCTCACGACTTAGTCACTGAGGGAGTAACGAGGTAGTTCCACTCGCCATGAAACGAGTCGCGTGTGATGTCGACTTCGTCAAGCTGCTGGTCGGTGACTTCGACGCCCTTCTCATACTCGGTCT
>JAABUK010010051.1_pt1 | contig 12744 bp, 15 predicted proteins | sample 5559141 | NCBI WGS metagenome assembly JAABUK01 (sample SAMN10711869, study PRJNA513367) | rock metagenome | isolation source: Antarctica rocks | place: Antarctica: Victoria Land, Pudding Butte nord | collected 2016-01-03
CTACAGGGTCGCAGCAAACTGCTTGGGAGAGACAAGACTTGTCCTGCATGTACCTAGCTCATCATGAGCTGGAAAGCGTACCCGCTACTGTTGGTGATCATTGCAGCAGATGTGAGTATACCTGCAGTAGCGCTTTTGCCATTGACACTGCTTGAGCCCGGATATGATGTTTGGCTGCTGCTAGTGCTTGCTTGGGCATGGCTGCCTAGCCGCTCTGCTGCTGCTGGGTCTGAATCCATAGATGCAGGGCTGTCTGAGGGCAGTTTGGCGTCCAGCCCTGCGTCAAGGGGATCTTGAGGAGGGGTGCTGGTGGACGGGTCAGAGCCTAGGCTTGAGTCCAAAGAGGCGGGATCTAAATGCGCGCTGGCATGTGGTGAAGGTTCACTAGGGGTAGCTGACTGCTGCTGCTTTACTTCTTCAGCTGATGATGAAGCCACAGCCTGATTCTGGCTCTCTGCAGTTCTGCTTTGCGTTTGAGCAACACCTGAACTGCCTTCTTGAGGGTGTGAGGTTGACAGATCATTGGCAAGATGATCAGACGCCTGCACAGGTGCTGCTGCACCTGGCCGCTGCCTGTTTGATTGATGTGTATCACTCTTGGACTGAGAGGGAGCTTCTAGCTGAGAAGCTGTCGTGTTGACGTCCTTGTCTTGAGGCCTGAGGAAGGCACTCTGTTGCACGCTGTTGCCCCCTCCTTGTTGTATGGCATGCGACATGCCAGCAGAAGCATCAGGAGATGCGTCAGCTTGTGGATGCTGCTGCTGTTGCTGCAGCTGCTGCTGAGCAGGTAGGCTGGATGGAGCTTGTTGCTGTGCCTGCAGTGTCTCTGACTGAGGCGTCGCTTGTTGCTGCTGCTGCTTCTGCTGAGCTGACTGTTTTGCTGCCAGGGCAATTCTGTTCATCAGGGCTCTGCGCACTACCTGGGCAGCAGTTGCACCTGGCAGAGTTTGTGGCCCTGATGAGGTAGCAGGACTGCTGCCAGCAGCGGCCCTCTTTGACTTTGAATCACGCTGTGCACGCTCTGCTGGTGTGGCTGTACTACGCAACTGCAGCTTTGCTCCCATTGCAGCACGGGTCCTGGGGGGGCGGGGCTCTGGCTTGGGAGGGGGCTCAGGTTCTGCAGCTGCTGCCTTCTGAGAGACTTTCAGCTGGTCTGCTTCCTGTTGGATAATAGTGTACAGCCTTTCAACCAGAATCTTCTTTGTGCCTCTGTCATCAACGTTGCGTCTTTGCAGCTCTTCTCTAACCTCACCAACCTGAGGTGCAAATGCACAACAAGAATAGCAACAGCAACAAGAGCCAGAAGTATCAGTGCACATGATGGGTTTCTGTGGAGCAAGATGCGAAAAACTCACTGTCTTGGCCATGATGGTCGTCTTGTACACTCTGCCTGTCGGCGACTCGGTATACGTGTGCTTGGCCATTAACGATGCAGAGGTAGTCAGCCGGTCAGTACGCCTAGTGGTGGTATGCCGGCGCAGCAGGCTGGCACATCTCACTGCGGCTTGTGGAGCCAAGCGATGACACGGCCATCTTGCAGCGTGCTGTCTGAAAGGAGAAAGCATTGACGACTTGGTCATGCCTGGAGCCCACAACCCACGACCAATTGCAGACATGTTGGGTATCCACTGCAGTGGATGACGTGAAACTTGCAGACTTCAGCTGGATTTGCACCAGAAACCTAACCGCCGCGGCAGTAGGTTGCGCACAGATGTCAGCCCAGATCCGGCAACCCAGAAAATGCGCTGTCTCGATGCAGCGCGTGGACTGCAGGGCTGCCAAAAATGCCTGAGCAAGCCGCTATCTGGTTTTTGAGCCTGGTTGTTTGTCTCTACGACACCGTTGACCAGCTGCATACACAAATCGAAGGCTTCAGAAGCACTCGTGACAGGAAGAACAATAGTACTCAATACTCAAAGAATGAGGCTAGATACTCATGAATGAATGAGCAACATGACAGTTGCCAAGAAACTGTGCACACCTGCGAGAACAGGTTTGCACCGCTGGGACACTTCAGCTGATGTCGACAACATGAAGAAGTCGCATCGCGTTTCTGTATGCACTGGTCTTGTGTATCTTTCAAATATTGCTAAGGCATTCTCTAGCTTGCATTGTCTAGATCTAGCTTGAGCATGACCAAGCTTGCATATATGGATCAACAGCATGCATGCGAATTTGATGCAATGACTCTTACATGCTGTGGCATCAAGGACTCAGAAACAGGTCAAAACTGGGACGTAACGCTTCGCATTAACGCTTAGCGTTACAGATTAGAAACTCGGCCTGTCCAAGGAAGATCGCTGACGCAATCTGTCGGCTGAAGCTGCCATAAGGGTCACTTTCATATTAGTTTAGACCTTGAGGAGCGCAGCACAGAAAAGAAGGTGAGTCCATTCTGTCTAAAAAACAGCTGCTTCAGAATCTGCTACCCTTGAGCTATATGCACGGACGCATTTCTGAAGTGCACACTACTACTAGTTGCGAAATGTTTTTTGACTTGCCATCTAAGGCGGCTTTGAGTTGTCGCGATCGTCTCCTGCAGGAACCAAAATCTTTTGAGCCCGACAAGGCTGATCACTCACTGAGAACACAGGCGCAATGAAGACCTTCGCGATTTTCGTTTTTGGACTCTACTGTCTGCTTATGGCTTGCACTCCATCGGAGGTGCAAGCCACACGCCAGCTCCTCACACCAGGCACCTGCAGTAAGTGCTCTTTATTATGGCACATGAGTGTGTCATAGCAGATTTGCCTAACAGGCCCACTAAAAATGTCTGTCACTGACTGGCTTGTCTTTACCTGATGACCACATGTACTACACCCTGAACCAATTGTTAATTATTTCTTCTGAGTCTCTATGCCTTGCCTGCAGGCTGCACTACAATTCTGCCTCCTGGCCCTATGTGTGATGTGTTCTGTGGCAAGGCCTTTCCTCAGCCTGTGCCAGGGCACTCTGGTGGTGGCTGTTCATGCAAGGCAACTTGCAATTCTGAGTTGTACGAATGCATCAAGCATGGGCCAAATTCTGGCTGCTCATGCTTCTGTAATGGCGGCAGTCCCCAGATCATGGGAGGGGGTGAGTGCCACCGCCTGTTTTGAGGGCGGTATGGTATTATGAGATTTGCTCATGAAGCCCGGTCTTGCAGATGCATCACCCTTGTCCAGTCAGCTTTCATGCCAGATTAGCAAAAAAGGATGATTTGTGCATGCTGAGAATACTGCTGAATACTGTTAGATGCTGATTTGTACAGCTGCTGCCGATGTACCAGTAGTCGATCTCTGTGTTCTTGCTGTGTAGTGCTTGAGTCGCTACGCAGCAGCGTGCCTGCTTTGGTTTCCATCTGTTTTAGTACATGAACCACACAAGATGATTCAAGTGTGTACTGCTGCTGGTACACTTGTAAGGTAGAAGCGATATTTTGTTACCACGTCATTTATGCATGACACCCTGCAGTTGTTGGACAAGGCAATTGCAATTGCTGCATGCACCATACGGGTCAAGATTAATGTCAATGTGCTCCGAGTGATGACATATGATTTAGGCTACAAATTTCTTCAGCTGCTCAATAGCCCAATCAGCACTAGTCGCAAGAAGACTTGGTACTTAGTACCAAAATACATGTATAAAAGCGCAGTGCTGCATGCATGTGTCACTCTATCAACAGCACAAGCTGCTACAGCAACACGTGCACGTGATGTACAGGTGTTTGAATAGAAAGATACCATCTCCCATCAGCTATTTGGACCATTCTACTGTCCATCCACAGCAACTGATGTGCCTGCTGAAAGGCTTTTACCATGCTGTCATTGCTGGATGAAAAGAACACTGGCAACAGCTTCAAGGCTTGCACTTTGTTTGCACGGCTGCAGCTCAACAAAACTTCCACACATTGCATAATCACCAGGCGCTGCTGACACGGTCTGTTACTGAGTCTGTGCTGATGGTGTTGGTTGTCACACGGCGCAAATATCACTGTACAGGGTGGAGGGTCAACATTGCGCAAAACTGCAGACCAGCTTCACCTGGTCGTTGCAGTATGACCTGCTTGCTGCACCTGCATACAGAGGCCAATGTGTTGACTGGCATTTGAACCCCCCGACCGGGGAACCAGCAGAACTTAGACAAGGTATCACAGTGAAGTCCATTATGCAAGCAATGGCATGTCAGGCACCTTTTTCCATGGTGGCATAGTCAGTGCAGAATAGATGCTTTACATTTGGTTTGAGACAGCCTATGAAACATGTGACCCTGACAAGCATCACAGCAAACAAGTCAACAGAACGCACATGAAATTGGCTTGGGTCTGCATGAACTGCCTTGTTGTTGGTTTTCTTGATTCTGTCACCAGGAGAAGGACCCTGAGAGATGCCCCAGCCTGTCAGCCAGCCAGCATTCACCAGTTGCTTTCCCTTACAGTGGGCAGGCTTGTACAATATCATCAAGCAGCATGCTGGGTGTGAGCTCAAAGAACTGTAGCAAGGTACAGCATTACAATCATGTAGAGCTTTAAAGCTATGAACTGCCAAATGCTATAGCAAGTTGTCACAGCATTCAAACAGCTCAAGCAACATGTGCTGCTATATTTTCCGTACCTGGCGCACATGACAGTAGGAATACTATCTGCGCAATTCCTCTGCCAGTGCTATCTTGCAAGTGAACAGCAATGGGTAAGCCTGCCTCATCTCCCTGCACATCATACTCCCCAGAAGCTATGGGCTGACCCCCTCTTTCTCGCAATCCTACTGTTATGCGGACACCAGTTGGCTCTTGTTCATAAAATGTGAATTCTTGATGTTCCAGCAGTGTCATCGGGCCCTTGTATGTCTGAAGTTTCGTGGCATCTCAAGCAGAGTTGACTTGGTAATACACAGAGAGCTTGGGGTCTCCGGGAACATCAACGCTGAGGATCCGGGTGCTGGCAATATCAAAGAAGCCTGCAGACAGTGCAGATTTACAGCATGCAATCCGCATATGCAGATTGGCAAGCACTGCAAGGGCGGAGTGTACGATCTGAGATCAGTACCGAAGTCTCGTAAAAGTCGTGCTCTCCCACCAAACAAAGCGGCCATCCTGTCTGGCGTACAGACCAGGCAGTGCCCAGCTTTTGCAGCATACTTGGCTCACACACTGTGATTACGTTTATCGAAGGAATCTTCGTAGGCATGTATGGCTTCGTGAGCGGAGCCACGCACAAAGGCACGTTCGGATGCCGACACACACTCACAGATCTGCCACGTGCTGCCTTCTCAAAAATCTTGAGATGACCCTGGAGCAGCTCGCGACCCACTGATCTCTGGAACTGATGGAACTTGATCTTTGCCATGATGCACCGAATGGCTCAACGGTTCAACAGCACCTCTGGCACACACCTTTGTTCAGGTACTGCCAATCTGCAAAGCAAACAGCACAAGTCTTACGCTTACAGTACCTGTGGTCCTGTCACACACCCCCCAAATCCAGATCTCGACCTCACCCCTCATCTGCGGCGGAGATGACGTGGGCCGCTGCAGTCGCTGGCCAGACAGCACGTTCACGCAAGGCTGCTGCGACAACAAAACCACTTGGCCGTCAAGGTAGATTAGACCTGTCCTGCTCTTGCTTACCGCCGTGTGTTCGATATGTCAGCCAAGTTTTGGCAATGTGAGTGAGGGCTTGATATCCACTGTCTTGGTACCACTTGACCGTCCGTTCCATATCCTAAGCTGCTCAGGCATGCTTTGCAGGCTGCTGGGGTGGAAAGAAGCCATCGGACGCGACTGCAGCACCTCTTCATATTTTGGAAACTCCAGATGCCATTTCTTTTGTCAATACAGCGAGCTTAAACGCAGCCACTGCAGTTCGTCCCTCCCACTTGTCAGGTGCGGCATACATCAGTGAAATCCTGTGTCTTGTTGTGCAAGCACAATCTTTTATCAGCAGACACGCTGTTTCAGCAGACACTGTGACAGGAGCGCATGGCAACGACATGCATACAGCTCTCGTGCCTATGAGCGGCAGACTGACAGCTCTATTGCTGCACAGGTCATTTTCACGAGCTAGAGTACCCCAGTCTAGGGTCCTGCAGCAACAGCAGCAGCAGCAGCAGCAGCAGCAACATCAGTAGCAACAGCAGCAGCAGATCTGCTTCCAGTAGTACATCAACTGACAGTCCTGCATCTCTTGCTACAATCTGTAGTGCAGCATCAAGCACAGCTCCACAGACCAGAAGATCTGGCAGGCATACACGCTTCTGTGCAGCAAAACACAATCCTCAGGCTGCAGCAATACAGAGAGCACTGGCAGAGGGGGCGCACAAGCATCATGAGTCTCCACAGCAAGTTGCAGCAAAACGTTGGCAGGCACTCCAGCTGCAGCGAGGTATTGTGCAGACTCGCATTGTCATTGGTGCAAGCCAACTCGGCAACTGTGCTGGCTTGTCTTCACACCGCTACGCACAGACAGAAGCATTGGAGTCACTGCTGAAAGAACACAATCCAGCCAGATACACTGCAGCCTTCAACAAGCACAGCTGCATTACTGATGAAGAGCGTGCGCAGCTGATCATTCAGAAAGCACCCCAGCTCCAAGTCCCATTTGCTGCAGTCCAGCAGCTGGGAGGCTTTGAAGACTTGGTGGATTCCTGCCACATCCGCCATCTGGTCCATGCTCAAATGGCAGCAGCACTGGCAGAAACTGCGGAGCAAGCAGCAGCCAACAATTGTGGCCACTCTTTTCTTTGCGTCTAGCTGTAGTGTCGGCTGGGAATAAAGATGCTTGCTGTTTGCAACATGGGCCAGCATAATTTTTCTTGTGTAAATTGGAATAAGGTGTAAATCTGTATTGAAAGGTGCATATTACACCAGGGTCGACCTTCTTGTCTCGCTGTGAAACACTGCCTATAAGCACAAGATGCCTAAGCGCAAAACCTAATTGAAGTGTGAAGATGCGTGTATTGCATTGAATAACAATGGTGCTGCAAGCTACTCTCAAGGCTGCATCAGTCTTTAGCTTGCATGACACATGGAAATGCAAGTACTTTGTCCCTTTCATCTTCATGCAGACACCTACAGGCCAGAATAGCCTATTTGCCTCAGGAATACATACGCGCCACTGACTACTGCGGAAGCCATTTTCCCTGATAGTTATTATCTCTGCCATTGCCCGCTCCGGTCAGGCAAACGCTGGAGCTTCGAGCACTTGTTATGAAGATCATACCGTTGTGATCATACTATCGCTGAGGCATGTGCAACAGGAGCGTTAAGCCTCTGTACAATATGGTTCCTTTAAGTAAGGATGAGGTTGACAGGATCTTGGACAACAACCTGGTGGACGAGTTTGACAGGCTGGCCGGAACTCCAGGATATGTGCTAGTCCCGATGCCTTTTCAAAAGGTGTACATACTGTGTTACACCGCCTGCAAGACGCCAGCAACACTTTTCGCTGCAAATCTGCCAAAATCACAATCATCATGACAGGTGCAAGAGCTTGCAAGGGTGGCAACTTTGGAGTCCCTTGGTCAGCTTGGTCGGCACCCTGGACACATCAGAACTTACAGAATTTTCAGAAGCGAGGTATGACATTTATCTGCTACCAATGGGGATGTGTGCAGGCTGCTGCTGCTTCGTCAACGAGGCTGCTGCTGGATGTTGCTGTTTCATGTGCCCTTGTGTATTGTGAGGGCCACACCCTGAGCAGTCAGAGCTCTGCAGGTCCTGCAAGAGTGGACAAGCATACAAGACTACATTCAGTGGAAGGTATTTGAGTGGCCCATTTCCATTGCACAGGGTATCTGCTATTCAAACATTTTTCTTGCATTTTGCTATCATCACGAAACATGAATTTTAGCATTTTAGCAATTTTGGCACATGTCACTTATGTGATGCTTCTGCTGTCATACAGACGGACGGAAAAGCATCACCATTCCTCACAAACTCCCCGATCCTCCTCAGGTTGTGTGGAGGCCAAATGTAAGTACTGCTGCCCTTGCTTTTGCATTTTGCTACAGGACATGTCCATTCATCTAGTTTCACAGAATGAGCGTTGTACAGATTCATCAAAGCACACTTGCATGCTGCCATATGCGTTGACATGTTCAAACATCTAAACACACTTTTGAGTCTGTCAGGAATGAACATGTCCCGGCAGTGGCCACCGGCGCAAACACCGGCAGCTTTTTGATGATCTTGAGCGAGTTTTGTGGAGCGTCCCAGAGTGGAAGCGCAATCACATTGTTGTGCATGCACGCTGTGGTCACGCTTGCATTCTGGGATGCTCCACAGGACCCGCTCAAGGTCATCAAACAGCTGCCGGTGTTCGTGCCTGGACATGTTTCATGTTCAGCTCCATTGTCAAGAAATACTTGCTTGGGGTGCTTCTGCAGGACTTCCCCTACTATGTGCAAGATGGCATTTCACATGACAACATTTGGAGCACCACACCCTTGACCACAAAACAGCTCATTCAGGTACTCTGCTACCTCTGTCGTCAGCTTAGATAGATGCAGTGCTGAATGGCACCTACAGGATACACCCAAAGTTTGGTCTGGATCAGGATAAGTGATGTCAAATGACACCACACATATGCAACTGTTGTGTGACCACGTTTTAGGTCATGGACGACAAGCTGGGACCTCAGCGCAAATATGCCTACTTTGTCAACCCTGGCCCCCTGGCTTCCATCCCTGGGGTATGATGCTGCTGTCATGAGTCATGCTCCTAAGCTGCATGCCAGTGGTTCCATCTGTGTTGTGCATTCACTGTGATGCATTTTTGAGCCAAATGGAGTTTCCATCATGGCTGCATCCATTCATGCTGAAGCCGTTGGTGCATGAAGCAGCATAGCATCATAAGATGTTATCTGTAGGTGCTCTATGCACACAAACATTGAGCGGAATGCACTGAGGGTCTGATGGTTCTTCTGTACATGCAGGTCTGGCATGCACATTGCATGCATACAGCTGTACAAGATTGAGATCTCTAGAACTTTTGATTATCATAAGCTCTTTTAGGTCGTATCATGACATGATCCAGCAGCAGGAACCAAAAAGCCATGATCACTGCTTCATTATTGGGACATCGTGGATGCAAAGCTCTGCCATAATTTGATCCATGTAGGGACTGCCAAGCTTACTGTAACGGTGTCACCTGAACTTACACTTTGCAAGTAGTAAATGAGCTGCATTGTACACAATTTGTGTGGGACTGCAAGATGCCAATTAGATTAGTGATGGCAGCAAACAGCCCGTCAGATGCACTGTTGGTGCTCTTGCAAGTTAGCGAAGCCAGGTGGGGGCTCAAGGTGGAGTGTCAAGTTGCTATGCCCATTGGTCAGTACATGACAATGCCGCATGATGTCAGCAAACATGTTCAGCAGTCAACAGGTCAGGCACTTTTCTGCAGACCGTGGAGAATCATTAAACGCTTTCAGATTTCAAAAAAAATCTAAGTTTGATTCAACAACTCCTGCTTAACTGCAAAAAATGCGCAGAGCCTCAACAAAATCAAAATTGCACCCAGTTTACACAGCAAATGTCAAAAACAAGATGCCAAAGTATTCATTTAGCAATCAACCTTGCTCTAATTCTATGCAGCGACCTTGTGATCTGCCACAATCTTCTCCTGGATCTGGTTTGGCACATTGTCATATTTCTCAAATGTCATGGTGTACTGTGCACGACCCTTGGTCATGCCTCGTAGGGTGGAAACATATGAGAACATTTCTGACAATGGCACTTCAGCCCTGATGACCTTCAGGCCTCCAGGCTTGTCCAGGAACTCGCTCACCATTCCTCTTCTGCTGTTAAGGTCACCAATGACATCACCCATGTGATCTTCTGGTGTGACAACCTCAACCTGCAAATTGCAACCCCATAGGATGTCATGTGCGCACCATAGCGAGCTTACGATGTCAGGAACTCCATAGCTGCAGCAGTTGATGCAACAAATAACACAAGTCAAACAGGACTCCATGATGCAGCTGACAAGCAGCCAACATCACAGGCAGACTATGCTCAGGAAGAGCGTCAGTGTGTGCTGCTGATGACAAATCACACTTAACAAGTTCTGATTGAGTACAACTAGCAGCAAGTAGAAAGTCCAGCCAGTCGGCTTACCTTCATGATAGGCTCCAGCAACCTGACAGCACCCTTGCGCATGCCTTCTCGGAAGGCCATCCTTGCCGCAATCTGGAAGGCCAGCACACTGGAGTCCACGTCGTGGAAAGAGCCATCGTGCAGGGTGGCCGTCACATCCACCACTGGGAAACCAGCCAAAGTTCCACTGGACATCATCTCTTCCACACCCTGCAGATCAGACAAAGGCTAGTAATGCAGTGTTGATGGCAGGTGTATGCAAAGTTCGCATCGCCTCTCAGGTGTCTCGATGCAGTCTCTACATACAGCAAACAGAACACTGTGACAGCGAAACACACTGTGGATTATGCCTGACTCTACATGACACGCAGTGCAGCAACCATTCAAGCTGCATTGCTTGGCAACCAGGCAAGCCATCTTAGCCCCACCAATGACATTGACATGCCAACACTGTCTGTACCAGTTGTCTGTGAGATGACGTTGCTTGAATCCAACAAGAAGGGCTGACCTTGACAACACCAGGAATGTACTCCTTGGGGACAGTGCCTCCCTTAATGTCCGACTTGAACACAAATCCAGCGCCGGGCTCACTGGGCTCGAACCTGATGGCCACATCAGCAAACTGGCCGGAGCCACCAGACTGCTTCTTGTGTACATACCGCACATCTGCCACTTTGGAAATGGACTCCCTGTAGTTCACCTGCATTTTAAAAAACAAAATTCTGTTAGGATACAGTCCTATCATCAGTGGGAATTGATGCAAATTAACAGAATATAAACCAGAACCGCCAGGCCTCAGCCAAAGCCAGCATGTAATGTAGAAAGACAACACACCACAATGACTGCACTGCATGGTCGTGAGTTGGGACAACGCTTGGATTGCAGCCTTGCATATGTGCCACAAGCACCCATTTTGAGATGCTTGTAGACAACACAGCTCAGCCAGAGACACTGCCAGAAGGATGATCAGCATCCTCCATAGTGAGCACCAGATACAGATACAGATGCAGATGCAGATACAAATGCAGATACAGATTTCCTGTTGAAATTTGCCGCTAAACACAGTGGAATAGTTGCTAAAATCGCACATAGATTCCTTGACAACATTGCCTATATCCTGCCCCAAGCAGTGGCTGACCTGAGGTGCTCCAATATCAGCAGCTACATTGAACTCCCTCTTCATGCGGTCCACAATGATGTCCAAGTGCAGCTCGCCCATGCCCTCAATGACAGTCTGGTTGGTTTCATCATCCCGGGAGAAGTGGAAGGAGGGGTCCTCCTGGGCCAGCTTGTACAGAGCAGCTCCCATCTTGTCATTGTCTGCTTTGCTCTTGGGCTCAATGGCAATCTGCAAGTGCAAAGCTCGACTCAAACATCAGGCCACGTACACAAGACAGGGAACAGTCTTGGGCTCAATGGCAATCTGTACAGGCAAAGTTTTGACTCACGCTTCGTGCTGAGCACACAAGCACAAGCAGGTAAGGTAGAGCCTTTTGCTGTGATGCACTCTGCAAAGGCAAAGCTTCAGCCAAACATCAGGCCAAGCACACAAGACAGGAAACAATCCCAGGGTGCCACAACAGGTTGAAGAGAAACGACCTGTTGCTGTGATGGAATACATGTCATGCGTGTTCCCAAAACGAGTTCACCAAATGTGTTCACCATCTATTTACAAAAGAAACTGATGTGATGTGCATTGCAAAAGTTGTGCGTTCTGCCGTGCATTTGCAGAGATGCGTCGTGGGGTTGATGTAGTAGCGTACCTTGATGACAGGATCTGGGAACTCCATCCGCTCCAGCATGATTGGTGCCTTCTCATCACACAGCGTCTCTCCAGTAATGACGTCCTTCAGACCTCCTAGAGCAACGATGTCACCAGTGCGGGCGATCTGCAAATGGAATGGATGACAGTGAGTGATTTCTGTCATCCTAACAACACAACGCATGAACTGTTACTCCGCCATATTTGTGTCATCCATCAGCCAGGAACACAAACATCTGCAGCTAGAAGATTGCTGAAGTGTCAGACAAACTGCCTGACTGGTCATTTTCCTGGCTTGCAGAGACGGTTACAACTGGCCAAAATAGACGGTGAGGGGTGCATGTTGTTAGTCTTGGTGCAAAGAAATGGCTGTGCTTGCAGTATTTGTGTGGCACAGGTGTGCAGGGCCAAGCAGCAATAAGATGCAGAATAGTCAGTAGCAGCTGACCTTGATGTCCTCTCTGTTGTTGGCATGCATGAGCTGGATGCGACCAATTCTCTCCTTCTTCCCCTTGTTAGGGTTGGAGACAAAGGTGCCAGTCTCCAATGTACCACTGTAGATCCTCACAAAAGTGAGTGTACCCTACATGCACAGTACACCTTTAGTCTACAGGAAGTATTAGCGCTGGCATGCTGCTGAAAGTAACATCCAAAATGGCAACAAAAAAATGCACCATACACACCTAGTTATGATATTGTGCTGCTGAATAACAACAACACAACAAATGGGTGGATTGACAGTGACGCAATTTGCATGGCAATTCGTGCTATAGTGAGGCCACAACAGCGTCAGTCCTTGCGCCACACAACCTGCAACTTCAACACAGCTTGTTGCTTCACATGTTCTAACACAAGGGATGAACCAGGCTCAACAGGAATGATGAAGGCAAAAGAAGGGGGGGGGGGGGGGGGC
>JAABUK010010052.1_pt1 | contig 12743 bp, 21 predicted proteins | sample 5559141 | NCBI WGS metagenome assembly JAABUK01 (sample SAMN10711869, study PRJNA513367) | rock metagenome | isolation source: Antarctica rocks | place: Antarctica: Victoria Land, Pudding Butte nord | collected 2016-01-03
CTAAATCAGTGCGTATGTACAACAGGCATCCAGCATAGAAGATATTCCTGGGCAGCCCCAGAGCCTGCAGGGCAAGGTGCTAGAAGCAGCCGAGGGCGCCATCCAGCAGTTCAGCCCTTTCTCCAGGATACACCAGCATGTCTGCGGCTTCCACTTCTATGCTCATGACATCACACGCCAGGTCATCCCCTCATTCCCATGTGCTGTCTTTGCTCAACCCTCTCTTAGCACTGCTGATACCTTTGTGCCCGCCACTAGATGGCAGCCTTGAGGTCTCCAGCTCAGCCGGTAGTGATTCCCCAGCCTTTGGCATTGTCTTCTTCAAGATTGGGTTTTGGGGTGCCACGCTCAGCATGCATGAGTCTACAAATGACAAGCCCAAGAATCATTTGATCACTGCAAGCGCTTGCTGGTCCATGCTCCAGCAGCTGTTTGCACATGCAGCCAAAGGGCATCAGACACTGTAGTGTACACGATGCATGGGCCAATCAGTCTCATTTTACGGAAGCTGCTCATGTACAGGTGGAGGCTCATCATTTCTGCGCCTGCCCCAATGAGGATGTGCGTCAGTGTGTCATCTATGACTCAGACAAGCCCAATGCACGCTTGATAGGACTGGAGTACATCATTTCCAGCAAGCTCTTTGAGGGCCTGCCTGAGGAGGAGAAGGTCTACTGGCACAGCCACAAATTTGAGGTCTCCTCTGGCACTCTGCAGGTATGTCATCATCCGCTCCAAGTCAGGCTTGCTGTCAGGGCTGCCATGCTAGTCTGAAGGTCTGATATGTGACAAAAGAAAAATTGTTGATGGTGCAGCATGGTTGATGGACCAACAGAAATTGTTGCTCCATTATGTCATCAGCTCACTAAAACACATTGCATGTCTATGCCTCTAAGCAGTCTTGTACTGATAGGCTTTATGGCCCTGTTGCAGGCCCCTAGGGTGCCAGTCTTGGCTGAGGATCTGGAAATGAAGAAGCTGATCAACACATACGGCAAGACCTTCCACACCTGGCAGGTGGACCGGGGTGACACACTGCCCCTTGGTAACCCTCCAGATTGCCTGCTGCCCTTTGTCTTTGTACACAAGTTGACCTGGTGCCTTGACATTGCAAACTTGACTTCCTCACAGGCTGCTGTGCTTGTTGTGATGTATGTAGTCAGCGCTGAGCTCGAGGAGCTCCTGTTGTGTCTTGACAGTGTATGTGCATCCTTTGCCACACTTGCAGAGCTTGCATGGCAGCGTCACGCAGTGTCAGGAACATGTCCACTGTCATGCAGACGTCATGCAGACTATGCAGTCATACATCCTGTGCACAGACCAATGCCACTGCAGATGCCATGTATCCTCAAGCATGACACACACCTCGCATTGTCATCCCTGTTATCTTGCCCGCAGGTCAAGCTACAACCATGCAGTGTCCACAGTGTTGCCAGCAAAGGGTTTGACAGGGGCAGGTCAATTTTCTGACACAGGTTCTGCAAATGCTGGCTCAGGTCCCCCACAGCTGATGATGGCATTCACTGAGGAGGGCCAAGCAGACCCCCTCATGGTGGCCAAGCGAGACAAGCTATATGGCACCAACAGCAAAGAAAGAAAGGAGCACAGGAGGAAGACCCTGGACTTCAGCCACCAGCCCAGCCCAGCTGCTGATCACTGGATGCAAGGCAAGGGAGCCCACCAGCTGCAGACTGTCAAGATGGACTTCAAGAGCGGTGAGCTGTCAGTATCTATACCAGTGCTCATGAGCAAGATGTTTTCATGCACATCAATTCATTACATCAGCCACCCTCACTGATACTTTGTGTGGCATTTTCTGTAGTTCATAGCTTGCTGCTGCTGTGCTTGCGTGCTGCATGCTTTGTCTGAGAGTCCCAATTGCTCTTCACTGCTGCAGGTTCAGACAATGAGGCTTCCATGGACCAGACAAAGTAGCCTTGAGCCACAGCAGTAACACTCAACAGAGCAAGAAGTTACACCCTTGCCACAGCTCATACAGCTTCAGATTCTGCCTTTAGCATCACGTGTTGTTTGGCCTCATTCTGTGCTCACATTGGAACCGTGTGACTTAATGGCATTCGACACAATCAAATTGCACTTATGTAGCCCTGCTGTAAGACTGACGAATATGTCGACACCATGCTGGGAGGCCATAGTGATCTTGAAGACAGGTGCCAATTCAGTAATCAGTTACGCAAATATATATATCTGTGTTCAGGCAGGTAGCATGCAGACCTGAACATGAAGACATGCCGCAGCATGCCTGAAAATTGTGCAAGCTACTCTGCTGGACATACTTCACCATGTCAGCACCAATGACTGCAGTTGTACCAAAGACACAGATTGTGGTAGATTCAACCCAGCCATTGCAGGCGATATTTGCAAATATGCCCCACAGGTGCTGCACCTTGGACTTTCAGGTCCAACACCATTCTCCCAAACTGGTGCAGCGTGGAGGAGATTACAGACTTGCACATGATTGCATTGCAACGCCAACTGCACTCAATTTGTGCTGCGTGCACATAAAGACAAAGGGTAGTGCAGTGTAACATAAAATGTGCTGTCTCAACCTGCTGTCTACTGCACTAGGTACATACATTCAAGCATTGGCAGAACACTTTAAGAACCCAGCCTATAGCTTGTTGAAGGAGACGACATCGATGGACTGAATGTACTCAGATTCTCCATCACGCACAATCTCCTCCTCAATGATGGAGTCCATGCTCTCTACCTTGGCGTCCTCAATGACAGCAGTGATTTGCATCTTCCTGATTCCAAATCCTACTGGCACCAACTTGGCTGCAGCACACCGATGCACAGGAGTCAAAGACAGCAGCTCCCTGACAGGAGTGTGGATTGCTGCACAGGCGAGCCAAGGTCATCCCTGTGCCAGACATGACATGCCACACGCAGCAGAAACATGAACATGAAACACCCATTGGGTCAGGTGGCACTCGGCTGAAGACCAGCAATGTGCATGATTCACTGCTACATGTACGGGGTGAAGCTGTTGCTTGACATGCATGCAGGTGTTGGAAAGCTCACATGAACCCCACAGCAGACCATCCTTGACAATGGAGCGCACTTCCTTCTCCAGCTCTGCCATGTCTGTGGTGTCATCCCAAGGCTTCACATCTAGCACGATCATGGACTTGGTGAGCTTGGCCTTCTCAGCTCCACGTTTCTTGGCAGCCTCAATGATCTGCACAGCAACCAGCAGTATCAGACACAGAATGTCATGTGCTGCATGAAACAAAACTGATTTTGATTCATGAAGACAAAGTAAATGTAGACTGGAAAAGTGCACAACATCGTACAATATGGGGTAAGCTCTGTAGAAAAGCATGGCTGTGACATGACGTCAGCAATGCACGCTGCGTGTATACACAGCAAGCGCGCAACGTCAACCAGATAAAGATAGCATGTGGCACATTCATGCAGCACAGTCAAAGGGAGCTTACAGCATCCTTCTTGGCTTTGGCCTCCTTCTCCTCGTCAGTCATCTCACCGAACAGGTCAAGGTCCTCATCATCATCACTGTCTGACATGTCGTCATCATCAGCAGCTGCAACACATAATGATAAAGTAGGAGGAAGGAGTCAGCTATGTAGCAGGATGCAGCTGTAGCGTGCCAGTATATTCATATGTGCATGGCGTAATTGGTTGTATTGTGCTGGAACAATGCAGATAGAAACAAGAGGAGTCTCACACTTGCATGTGCAGGCATGTGCCTGAACAAGCGACAACCATCAACTTAGGCTTGCATGTGCGAGCTGTACCTGCAGCTGGTGCCTTGGCAGCTGCTGCAGGAGCTGCTGGTGTTTGTGACGAGGGTGTTGATGGAGCAGCCGAGCTGGCAGATGCTGATCCTCCACTGACCTTGACACCCTTGCCGTTGCTGAAGCCCTCAAAGCTGCAGGAACAAAAATCCTGAAATTAGGTGAGTTGCACAATTTGACAGCGTGAAACCTGTTGCGCATTTATGACGAAGAGCATCGCACCTGTCTTGCAATCTTTTGGTGATGTGGTTGTACCATCTGCTGGCGTGGGGGTATTGGGAGGACTCTGGTGCCTTCTGAATTTGGGTGTAGACGATCAGATCGTCTTTGGATGCGTTGTATCTGCGCAAGCACGTTGCGAGTAACGCAAAGACATTGAGCGATGTATTCGGCACAATGGAGCGTAAGTTGCAAACCTACCCATCAATGTAGCTATACGGGGCCAGGTGATCGTTCAGGGCCTTGAGTCCCTCGGCCTTGCTCAGATCTGGGAAGGACACAGCCATTTTGAGAGCGTTGGATGTAGTTTCGAAACTTGTTCAGAGTAAATGATCTGGATTGGCGGCGTCGGAGGAGTTAAACGAGCATCTATACCATGGCTCGGACATCTAACACTGAGCGAAGAAGGTGCATGGGTTTTTGCGCAAGCAAACGCAAGTAGACCTGCACATTGCGTTGACCGTGCCGTGCGCAGCAGAGCAGCATGGACCCGCTTTCTGCCCTGCGCGAGTTTGTTGTGGCTGGAAGACTGCAAGAGGTCGTGGCAAATGATGATCGAATACAGTAAGTCTGGCCTGATCACAACTTCTTGTTACATGTCCGCAGAGAGTTCCTCGCTGAGTGATGCACCGGTACCTCAGCTCACAGGCATTACCTATTTATTGACTTTACTGCAAGGTTTGGGGACAAATACAGCTTCGCTAAACGCGCACCGACAAGCTATCAGTCCGGAAAAGGCACTGGTGAGTTTTACCCGTTGGAGACGCTTGCGTTCTGGGTGCAATGGGAGCAGCAGCACCCAGAACAGCAGGGGTTCTCAGCATACTTCCAAGCGGCCAGAAAGCAGCAGGCCGGCAACATCACTGTTGCAGACAGACAGGTATGCCTGACCGAGTGACAGTGCTATTGCTGCACCTGCAGCAGACTTCTGTGCCCCTGAATGTAGTGCCGACGCAGGATCTGAAAGACTTTCTGACTGGTGTCGTGCAAAGCAGCCAGTACATCAGGCAACCTGAGATCAACCTAACAGGGTTGCCCTTGCAACAAGAGGTGAGATCCCCTTTGATGACAGACACTGCTCACATAAGCCCTCATTCCTGGTGTTCTTGCTCAATCATGTGTTGCACTACTGCTACATGCAGGCAGATGAGGCTCTGCAAGAGCCATCTTCCAAAAGACAGAGAGTAGAGGAAGGCTCGCCAGGTTCGTGATCCTTCCTGCTTTCACCCCTTGCAGTAAACTGATTGTGGTAAAATGCAACAAGTCGGTGATGCAAACTGGCATGCATATGCGTGCAAAGCGTACTTCCTCAAGCCCATGCATTTGCACAATGTGGCATACGCCTGATGTTTCTATGTTCGCACGGAACTGCAGTCCATGTAATCCCCCACAGCTAAGAGACTGCATGGCAACAGGTGTCATCCCTTTGCCTCTGTGGTCTGTAAATGATGCTGATTCATGTGCCCAACAGTTTGCATGCATACACTGAAGAGACAGACTTATAAGTTCCAATTTTGCAGAGGGGGAGGCAGCAGTCTTGCATCATGCACTAACCACAGAGCGCAAGCTCAGGGATCGCAACAGCCAGCTGGTGGTCCCCAACAAAAGCTTTGCACGTGTGCGCACAATCTGTGAGCAGCAGCTGCACCTGATGAGGCAGCCGCAACAGAAGCAGCATCGCCAACCCTCCTCAGCCACACCATCTGCTCGGGTAACACAATACACAGTCTGCTTCCTGCTGAGTCATGGCACTCAATTGCCTGCCTAGTAAGGCGCTGCATGACACATCACCTGCTGAGCTGGACTGCAGCCTGTTACCCTGTCACAAGAATGTACACAACATGTACTTCATACTCATCATGTCACTCCATGCGTACATTAGACATGACAAGTTACAGTAGCATGTGGGTGTTCCTTGCATTGTCTGCTTGCACATGCACTATTGATGATTTCAAGCGTCTCATCAACACAGGCCAGCACATCTCAGAGTCTTGTGAAGCCTAGTGGGCGTCTGGAGAGGGAGGTGGCTCCAGACCTGGGTCTGGGGGGTGCGGCCCAGCTGGGCATCAAGCTGGGAAGCCAGGCCAAGCCAGCTGCAGCACACACCCCTTCTCAGCCCTTTTCCTCATCAAGACCGCCGTCCTCTTCTCATAGACCCCATTCACAGCCCAGCACCAGTGGCAGGTCAGCCGCCTGCTGCTGCTGCTGGTGTCATGTTTGCTTTTGTGCTGGGTGGTGTGATCGTTCTGAAATGAAAAAGTCCTTTCTTTCTCCACTTTTGTTTGCTTCTTTCCATGTGCTACTTCGCAATCTACAGTGTGGAGCCAGGCGTGACCTATCAGACACCCTGGCCCAGAAGCTCAACTGAATGTGCTGTGCAACACAAGCATTGAATGCTAGCCATGCAATGTAGACTCAGCATATGCAAACAGCACTAGAACTGACAGCTGCCAGCACTCACAGGCTCTTTTGTGTAATCTGCTTGCTGAATCATCGTGATCCGCCATTTGCCTTCCTTACAGCAGGGCATGGCAGTGACTTGGGGTCACACTTGCTGTACTGCCTGTAGGTCTGACCAGCAGAATGCTGCTCCGCAACACAGGAGCAAGATGGTGAAGGGGACGCCCATCATCCTGGTGCCACCTGGAGAGACTGCTACCATCACCATGTGGAATGCCAAGGTCAGCTTCTGCTTGTTACCATCACCACGCACCCTGCAACCTGCGTAGTACCATTTGAAGGACATGTGCATCATGTGTGATGTTTTGTAGCAGGATCCTGGCATTGCAGTTTTGTGGAGCATGATGTGTCCTGAGGGCAGAGGCTGTCACTCAGAAGCCCACTTTTTGTGAATCATTGCTGGTTTTATTTACAAGCAGCATTTACTGCCTTCTGCCCAGCCTTCTTCACTTCAGACGTAGCTCTTGGCATATGTGCTCATCAAATGACCAACAGAGGGATGTAGCATCTGGAGACGTGGCAAAGATGATGCGCCGGTCTCTAGCTTTCTGATCAGGAGTACAATCACGTGCTTGCTTGCTTGCAGGCCTTTTTGGAACAGGGACAGTATGAGTCGATGGAGACCAGCAGGCAAGGTGCTGCAGCTGCAGGCAGAGGGAAGCTGCCCAAAGACAGAATACATCGTTCTGTCGGCCGTGCTCGCCCGATTCGATATGAGATCACAGACAGAGCCCCTTCAGATAAAGCTACCTGGGACCGGGTGGTGGCGCTCTTCTGTCTGGGCAAGGCCTGGCAGTTCAAGGCCTACCCAAAAGCTCTCTTCCCGGTGAGCATTGCTGAGATCAGCTGACCTGCATATGCACAGGGATGGACCTTCTCTGCAGCATCAGAGAAAGGTCATGCTCTGACTGTTCAAGCCTCACAGCGCAGGTTGTCTACGTCTATCAGTTCTCCTGCATGTGCCAACCAAGCAAGCCAATCTTCTAGTGGATCAAGTCTTTTGCAGCCTTTGCAGCCTTATGGCCCTCACTCTGGCAATGACTTGGTTTGTGTACACTTCGCAGACAAGCTCTGCCCTGCCATTGTGAGCAGCACACAGTAAATGCAAATGCCTGCGTCCCAAAAGGCTTGTTCTGGTAAGATCTTGGTGTCTCTATGCAGGGCTGTGATGTAGGGGATACAGTTGCACTGTTCACACGGATCCTGGGAGTGTACCTGCACATGACAGATGAAGAGGTGCCAGCAGATGTGAAGAAGTGGAATGTGAAGATTCTTAGGCTGAATCGGCAAAATAGGCACACAGACATGGCGGAAGCCGGTCATTTCTACTCTGAATTAGATAAACATCTAAACGCTAACCCAGCCAAGGCTGCTACTCTGGCCTTTTAGATCACATGGAGTCAGAATTACGCAGGGAACAACAGCGACAGTATTGCCATTCCATGCATCACCCAGCCCAGCATAACCTCGCATGACTGCGTACAGTGCCACGATACCTCTATGATCCAGGCTTTGCCGCTGTGCATCCTCAAAATGGTGTACATGGGATCTAATCAAGGGAACATGGCCATTGTTTGGTTGGGGAATAGAGCCTGAAATAACACTTTCCGTGATGACAGAACCTATCAGGCGAGTGTGCATGAACAGCATCAGCCGAAACACATACACGGGTAACGGTCATGCACAAATGAGGCAGACAAGCCACATCATGATATTTTGAAATATGTCGGATTTCTAGACTAACCAGCTAATTCAAACATACTCAGCATTAATTAGCATTATGATGCTGTCAGTGCTAATGAAATGTGTCTCTGGGCAAGCTGAAATTGCTGAGACATGTGTGTACGACTGTCAAACATCTGTAGCATCTTGCATATTTCAATCAGTAATGCTGGTCAGTTGCAAACTACAACTCTTTCCGCTTCTGTCTATGTGGGGGCAATGTAAGGGCCACTCAGACGTGTCTATACCAAACACTCAAACACTGTACACATCAGAAGGGCTTGCAGCCATCCATACAAGGCAAAATCAGCGTCTCGAGGGCTCGTAGGCAGGTTCATTTCTTCACTTGCTCTCAGCAGCAATCAGCGCCCACAGAATCCAAGGCAGATCACTTGAACTCCAGCATCATGTTGTTCTCAGGATACAAGCCAACGCATGCCCTGAAGGTGTTCTCCAGCATCGCCCTCTGCTTGGAAAGGGCGTTGACCACGGGGGTGCCATCAGGCACCAGGGGAGCCTTGGCCAAGTAGGACAGCAGCACTGCCACTGGGTGGAAGCCATGCAGCTCCTTGCCCTCCTCCTTGAACTGCACCACCACACCAGCAATTTAGCATTGTGCTGCCAGACAATGCAGCAAGAGTTTGCATGCAGACAGTATGCAGCATATGTAGATGCAGAGTATGTAGTGGCCACACGCAGAGAAAGACATCCTATTTGAACAAAGGGTGAAGACACACGCAGGTTTGCCGACAATAGCATTGAGCTGCAAAGGTCACCTGAATGCGGCTTGTCAGCTCAGCCAACAGGACCAGGTCCAAGATGATGGGAGCGGCCAGCAGACTGTCCTCACACACATTGTGCATGGAGATGGTGTTGTGCCCGCCCATGAAGATCTCGCTCATGTACTCATCCATGGCACGCTTGCTGTCACCCACATTGGGCACATACTTGATGACAACCACGTGGTCAGGGTGCTCCCCAGGCTTGTACAGGATGCTGTTGCTGGCCACCATGTCATCTACCACATTGCTCTTGCTGATCTCCTTGGACCGGAAGGTCTGAGGAGCTGACAGGTTCATGCCATCGTTGTTCCCCAAGTGGTTGTAGCTGACAATGGACGTGGGCTTGATCCCAGCGCCCACCAGGAAGTCAACCAGCACGCTCTTCATCTTGGTCTGTCCAGACTTGAAGTCATCACCAGCAATGAGCACGTTCTTCTGGACTGCGTAGTCAACCAGCCCAGGAACAAAGGTGTTCTGAGGGGCTCCGTTGATGAAGGGGACGCCCTCCTTGATGCAAGCCACAGCATACAAGCTGGAGGGAGCAACTTCGGTCTCATCACGCTCAATGGACGCCAGCAGGTTCTCAGCAGTGTCGTTCAGGCCGTTCATGACATTGCTGTAACGCTCTGTGTTGGCAGTCCACAGGACAATGACCTGCATTCAGTAGCACAACCATGAAAACACTCCCAGCGACAGCGAGCAAGGGTGCATGCAAAGAGCGCAGAATGCTACAAGAGTCCAGCGTGCAATTGTCTTAGAGGTCTTGGACATGATGTCCAAGCTCTGCATACTACCCAGATGCCACCAATTACCTTTTCTGCTTTGTGCACGGCTCAGCCTGACAGCTACTTGTACCACATGGCTAACAAGAATTGTTGATTTGCTCACCTTGTCGACCTTCTGCTCCTCCTTGAAGGTGCGAATCTGCTGCCTGACCTGCTCAACCTGCTCTGACCTGGTACCCTTAATAATATTGTCAGCACGGGTATCCTGGTTGGCAGCAATGAAGTCTGGGTCATAGATACCGGGCAGTGGCACCTGCTCCTTCATGTGAGGCACCAGCTGCCTCTGAAGCTCCCAATCAAGCACCTGCAGTGGACATCACTGCTTCTTTAGCATTGTGCTCCACACAGATTGAGCGCAATATGGGCAAATAGCATGTGATCTTGCAGCAGATAAGAGCATGCGCTAGAATTAATCTGGAGACTTAATCTGCTAGGCTGTAGGGCCTAGCAGATCCAGGTTTGCAGACTGGCCATGAATCTGACATGCTTCACGAACAGTGTTCATACCTGAGCGCGCTCCATGGCATCAGCCAGGTTGTGTGATGAAATGTCCCATCCACCAAAGACAATCTCCTCGGGCTTGACCATGGGCAACAGGGACTTGAATGGGGTGAAGACCTCCTCTCCCTTGTAGTTACCTAGCCTGAGGGTTGCAGCTTGAGTGAGACTACCAAAGTAGTTTGGCTGCTTGAGGCCATCCTTGGTCATCCAGGTGATGCCACTGCAGCACACAAGGTGTTGAGTACAAAAAGTTGGACAGGTTGTTGCCCAAAAGCTTTACGCACAGGATTGTATGCTAAAATTGTCTATCACTTACTGCTTATTGGCAAGCACTCCAGCTGTCAGTGTTGAACCATTATTGCCTCCCCACCCGACGAGCATCACTCTGCAAAGCAACATATTGTATTTTGAAATACTTTGCTAGGTAGTCGCAAGCCTGAGCACCAGTGATATATAGTGCTGGATTGCCCGTCCGGTTGTGCAGGCAGAGACACTCACCCCAGCTTGGGCAGCTTTGTGCTTGTTCGGAACTCATACTTGGACTGGATGGGCTTCACAATCCATTTGCCATTAGCGTCTCTGTCTACTTTGGTGTTTGCATAGTTGTACTGCGAAGTGATGTGATCAGCACCATACTCAACGTCGGGAGAGTCCACCTGAAACTTGTCAACCAACATTGTAACCTAGCCTAGGGGTTGACGGTCTGTATCGCAAACTGAAATGGTGTTGCGGCGAGTGTGCGGTACTCTGCCTGAAATGACAACTTGCGAACAACTCCATTTGTCATCGACTCCATTACTCACGGCTGCCGCCATCTCTGCTGGCCGATCAACGTTGTTGGTTAGAAGCTTCCACCGGGATTTTGCTCCAAAACTAAGGTCGCGCGCCATTATTCGGTTGATACTAGCCCGAGAGACGTTGATGTCCCTGTGAGGCAAGGTCAACGACTTCTGCCAATTTGCTGGGGCCGATCGTGTCGTAGAGCTTGCTGAGACTCAGCTTGTCTAAGGTCGGCCACTGCGCGCGGTTAAACTGACAGGTGTTGCTCTGGGCAACTTTGCTTTGGATGTGGGCATTGCAACAACAGACAGGCTCGTGCATATGTTCCTTCACCAAGGGTTTTGTTACTATGTTCCGGTGCAGCTCATAGCAGGCTTGTTTGCATACTAGCACAGCAGCAGTGTAGTCCAAAGTATAACGTCAACAGGACGCCATCCTGCTGGCACACCAACTGCTTCCGATGCTTGTTGTCTGCGGCCTCACTGGTACCATCATCAATGCTTGTTGCTGTCCTGATGCGATTCTGCATCAGCTCTGCATCAAGCTGGCCTGTCATAGCCAGCTGGACACAAAGAAAGCATGACAGCTATTCGGGCATTGAGCAGGTTTCTGTCACTCTCATATGACTTTGAAATGGCTCAAGCAGCACGCTCTGCTAAGGCAGATACATACAAACGTAATCTTGTGCACAAGTCAGCTGCAGGCTCACAGTTTGCAAATGTATGTGGAACGCTAAGGCTTGCCCATGGCAGCCAATGCACCTGACAGATCATGTGCCTCACACTGTCTGGTGGAACCTTTTGATAGATTGCACTTCCTCCCTTTGCAGCAGGTGCAATCAGCCAAGCATGGTGTACATGGTCTGCGCTTTTTCCCTTTGCAGCTCTGCTCATGGCTTAGCAGGTGCAGCCAGCCAAGCACTGCATACATAGGTTGCGAGAAACCCCTGAGCTATTGCAGCTGTGGCAAAGAAGTGTTGGCTCAGCCCATACTGCTGGCAGTTGTGCTTGATAAGTCAAGCTGGCAATATTTCAGAGCTGTCTTGAGATTCCTGACCTTGACTGTAAACATGATGCCTTTCCAAAGACTTCCTATCTCATGGAAAACAGCCGTCCATTCAACAAATCGGTGAGGCAGTGGTTTGAAACATACATGTGCAGCAGTCAGCTTGTTGCTCAGTTGCTCAGGAGCGGATAGCTGTCACAAACACATTGACCCGCATTGCAGCTTTGAATTTCACATCAAGCACGATCATGGCCCTGCTCAATCATGTTCTACAACTCCTGGAAGCAGCAGAGCTTCCGTTTTCCTGGTATGGAAAGGGCCTGACATACCCAAACAGCAGTTGACCATGTGTGCGGTGCCAGTATCATAGAGAGCTGAAGGTGGCCGTTCGAATGCAATATTCGTGATGGATCCTACATGATGGATGGCTTGAGCATTCAACTCTTCGTGGTCTCACACTGGGTTCTGCAGCTCCCTTCGAAATTGGAGGCAACAATTGATCAAGCGTTCTCGAAGCACGTGCAGTCGTGTTCCTTATCCCAGTCACGAGGTAAATCGAAATGTCAGATTTTGCACCTCTTTTGCAGTGTTTCCAGCTGCCAATTGCAATAAATGTGGCCTGAGTCTGCAGGGCCGTGTCAGCTCGTCCTTCCTCATCATCAAGCCGGCTTCAGTCAGTACAAGCGTTGTCGGTTTTTGTCAAAAGAGTA
>JAABUK010010053.1_pt1 | contig 12743 bp, 22 predicted proteins | sample 5559141 | NCBI WGS metagenome assembly JAABUK01 (sample SAMN10711869, study PRJNA513367) | rock metagenome | isolation source: Antarctica rocks | place: Antarctica: Victoria Land, Pudding Butte nord | collected 2016-01-03
AGGTTGATCTGAATGCCTAGACGTGCACAGTCAGTGCCCATCATCACCACATCCTTCATGCTTACTGTCAATTGGCAGCAGTCACTGGGACACTCACAAGCTTAAGCCTGCTTCCATGTTGGATGGTCAAAACGTCGTCAAGCAGATGCATGGCACTGATCATGAATACTACCTCACACAAATGACAATAGTGAATCCTGTATACAAATGTCATCTAGGAAGTCTGTCTCCTTTTGTTCATTGATCGTTGAAGTTCCAGCATGGTTGTGTCCTGAGGGAATTTGGCACTAGTCTCCATATTTGCTTTCTGAGGTATGCATGTATGTTCACTGTCATTCTACCATACCCTTGTCATTCTACCATACCCTTGTCATTCTACCATACCCTTGTCATTCTACCATACCCTTGTCAACTGCAGCCTGAAGTGGCTCACGTGGGCCTGTACCAAGATGATCTCACAGCCAAGGGGATCAAGTTTGACACATACACTCGCCACCTGAAGGATGTGGATAGGGCCATGCTTGATGGGGAGACAGAGGGTGCGCAATCATGAAGTGTTTTGTGCAGTACTGCACGCATGCAGGGTCTTCCCCATGCCAAGACCGGGCATGACTAACTGTGTCATGTCATACTGGGCCTCTGCGCATGTCTCTGACACATAAGCAGACAAAGACAGGTATTGGCTTTGGATATGCATTTGATAACATCCAAGCTCAGTGTCAACATAGCCGCCACAATGTGTAGCATTAGCTAGCAGACACTTCAGGTGCTGCTCCTGCAGTGTATAGCTGTGTTTAGTGCAAAGGCATCTCTGATTGGCAGTGCAGGGGCAACTGTGTCCCGCCGGCAAATGACAGTGCCAATGAGAACAGCATTGCACTTTAGGCTGCTTGTGACAATCTTTGGAGAATCAGGCAATACATCACCAAGTTGTTCTTGCATGTGATCAGCTGCCAATTGGCCAACATGTCCGCAGGTGAACACACGTGTCACAGACAGTGGGCAGACATACAGGCTTGGTTTTAAGTCAAGCGACGCCGTAACAATACCTGTGGTGCATGCACGTGTAGGTCGATGAACCCCGGGCACAGTAGCTCCCCTACCTGTGAGGATTCCGTGCAAAAGTCTTCTGTCAGCGCAGGCTTTACTTAGAACATATATGAGCTGTCGCATATATTGCTGAACGGGTGAAGTTTTGCTCACTCGCCTCCAAGCGCACGATGCTCTGAGTATCGATGCCAAGTCTCGAGCAGACTTCCGGCTCCTCGTTGCCCGAGCAAATCGCCTGTATTGTCCCACCGTCCTGTGAGCACAGTAGCACATGGGTCATGACAGCTGACAAGTGCATTTTGCACTTCACAGCAACACTAAGTCAAAACTTGAGACTAGACTGTTAGAGTCACTGTGACACAGTGCACAGTTAAGCACTCGAGCACTGGGTTTTGAAAACAGATCCTGTGGCAGGCTCCTTGTGATCATTTGCGGCTATCCTGGGTTTTTACACAAATGCTGGTGTTATGCATGTACGTACATATATACATGGGTGCAATGAGGAAGTGTGCTCCATGTTGAGTAGCGTGTAAATCACACAGATCAAGCTGTTGTTCACAACTGCTTGAGGCCCAAGTACACTCCCTCAGCAGCATGTCTTTCCTCTGCATACGTATGCCCTAGATGATTTATGCACTGCAGCGCTCATGTTTGGCCTAGTGGCTGTCCAGCTTCATGTATCCGCTCATCTACAAGGGTGCAACTTTGCTGATGCACACTCTCTCTGGTCACTCAAGGTATAAGTCGGCCGTTTTGAGCTGTGGTAGCAATGGACCTTGTGCGCGTTGTTTGACTGTTAGCCAGAGGGCAAGGGTGCTGCTCCAGTGGGTGGGTAAGCCATGGTACTTAGGGGTGCTGGTGCGGGCGCAATCCCAGGTCCGCTACCATATGACGTCGTGTTGGCCACTCCTGGAGAAGCTCCTGTTGTGCTCCTGTTTGTCAGTGGTCTATGTCATTCTGTTGCAAAAGACATACACTTGCCTAAGACATACACTTGCAAAAAGACACAGGAGTGAGCAGTTCATGCAGCAGCATACATGATGCAATGTGATGCAATGCAATGCTGCAATGTTGACAGCCAAATTACAGTTCTCAAGAGTTCTGTTGCACCTGAAAGAACCATCGCAAAAGCATGTGTGACTTGGATCATGCAGAGACAGGCAGTAGCAACAGTATGCAAAGATTTCCAAGGGCTGCGCTGGCATCTGCTTCAGCCTTCTTGGCATCACTTGACACCTGGTGTTGCATCTTCAACTGCTGGCGCAGGTCCTCTACTTCTTTCCTGGTGAGCTGACCGGTGGCAAAGTCCAGCATGCTCTGCTTGCCCTGTGCGTCAGGCAGATTTGCCGCTGCTGAAAAGGAAAAAGGTCTCTGTGTGAGGTGTTAGATCCGCAGACGCAGCTTGCGAGGTAGCGGGCAATCGAAAGAAGGTAGCTGAGGCACGACGACTTTGCTTGAATCGCTTCCTGCGTTCTCGGACTTCTGTATGTCTCGTTGACCAGCCTATTCCACTTCGAATTTTGCCCCTATTTTAATATGGAAACGGCAATGAGTCAGCACACGTGCATGGCCTGACAGAATTCAGTCGATTATCTCAGTCAAGGGCCAGTTTACAGCTAGTCAGACCTGTGTCAAGGTTACTTGCTGATTTTAGCCTTGACGCTGCGAGCTAGCACTTAACATGAATTGACAGAGCCCATGCGCTTTGACTACAGCACCGCACTGCCGTCCACATATGTGCTGACTCATGATCATTTTTCGCTTAAAATAATCATGTACATGCCCTAGTGTGATCAGATTCACCCTGTTGTAGGTGGAGCAAAGCCTCCAAGAATCAACTGCCCACTCCAATGACTTCCATAGGCGCAGACCATTTCTGGTGTCGTTGATGTCTTCGAAACCCATTAAGTGCACACATCCATGAATGGCTGATCAGCCCACTCCCTTTTGAACAAATAGGAGGCAATCACTGTGGATGACAGTAACCTGTCATCAATCAACAAGCACCAGCACTGACCATGATCCATTCAGCCATATGCACTGTTGACCCTCCTGCTGAAGTGTTTCGCTTATGAGTATTTTATGCGTGTGACCTTGCCTTTTGTATACATGAACCGGTCCTTTTATAGGTCATTGTTCAGTTGCAGCAAGCACATGATGTCATCCAACTTCTCCACAACGACGCTGTCTTTGGTTGTGCCTGCATGCACTAAGCATACATTAGATTCAGGGCACCGCTACTGACGTTGCATTCACAACAGACACAGTCATGTCTGCCAGGTCGCAAGCCTGCAGGTGGTGAGATATTACAAGGCATTTCAACCGCAGAAATTAAGAGTACATGTTGTTATGGTGATTACTCAGCAGATGTTTGACAAGACCTGTGTTTTAAGCTGCTGAACTTGGTGCACCTGAGTGCTGCACTGGGCTACACAGGTTGTAGTGTACCTGGTATGGCAGCAACTTCAGCTGGAGTGCCACTGATGTTGAGGGTGTCCCCAGAATTGGGAATTGGGAATTTTGCATGAGTGAAGCCCTGACTGTCTGATGGTTCTAGGACGCCATTGATCTTTGCCACACGTAGCGCAAACGCTTCTTTGACAGTGGGGATGTGGACCCTGCCTTCAAAAAGGTGCATCTTTTCAGTGAGATCCCCAAATTGCAATGTCACAATGGATGCCATCTAACAACCTGCAAAGGCGCTGCATGTTTGGACATTTAGTGCTATGCTCGTGTCAGCGACATTGCAGAACATTTGCTGACGCCGCTGTGCTTGTCTTCTGCAACTGTACTCAGGAGTTGAAAACCCGTGACTTTGTCATGTACTCAACTTTCCAAGATGATAGTCCCGGCTCTACACTGAAAGGTGCCACGGCTGTACAGAGGGCACTGTCAGGTGTCACACAGCTTGTGTAAGATATGATTGTATCAGTCCACTGTGATAGCTACTGCTGTGGTAGCTACAACCTGGTTGGACAGAGTGCAGTGAGGTGTAGTCTGTAGATACTTCACAGTTCTGGTTGTGCACACGTGACTTGACGACCTGGATTAATATGGTCATGTTTGCAGACAAGGCAATCAGAACACATTGCACACTAAGCACTAACTGCTTCCCAAACGTACCGTTGACTGCTGCCACCTTACAGCCCCAAATAGATCGATACAAGGCAGCAGAAGCTTGACTGCCGACAGCAAAATTGTGGGACTACATGCCCCACGCAGGCACTGCGATGGCGACTTCTCGTGCACCTGGTCACACAGTGCTACAGCGTGTTACCATTGACGGCAGGCAACTTGCAAATAATGTCAGACCACAACACCTGTTGAAGATCACTTGCCGAAGATCACTTGTCGAGCTATGCACCCTTTGAGAGAGATGACTACACGTGCTGACTCAAGGTCATTTTCCGTTCGAAATGGCATAAGCTGGTCAACGCTTTGTGCAGAAGACCGAGAAAGCAGTAAGGCGCCTCGACGCGACCCAACGTTGCCGTGCGTGAGCTACCTTCTCTCGTCGGCGTGCGCTCTTCGGATTGGTTTTCTGGTGCAGTCTGGTCGCACCTTGCGCACAGAACCTTCAGCAGTTACCTTAGCGATAGAAGACAGCTTCAGCGTTTCCTGGAACGGAAATGCATCCGCAGGGATAGCTGACAAGATCACCATGGACTGAGCTGCTGTACCACGCAATGGTTCTATGCAAAATTTTCGATTTGCGCAACAGTATGGACGCAGTGAACACCACAGTTGGCTTGATCCAGGACCTCCTAAGGACAGGTCGTCGGTTCTTTGCCAGATCCAGTCCGATGCAGTCCCATGCAGACTCTGGTGCACGTCACTTAAGTACGACCTGCAGTTCTAGCAACTTGTGGAGTGGCTATGCTGAGCCTTTGTTTCACCTCACTCAGAATGTGGCGTACTTTGCAAAGCAAGTTCCAGTTTACTATGAGGTAAGCCGGCCTTCCTTGCTGATGCGCATGCACAGATTGGTTGAAGATACAAACTCGCCTGTTCAGTACAGAATAATATGTTCAAGCTGTCATCTTGTCTGAACTGCTCATGCGTGGTGCATAGAAACTCCTTTGCAATGAAGCTTGGGGTTATCATTTCGGAGGCGCATCACTCCAGGCACAGCCTTGCGACAACTGACAGTGCTTTGCCATCACACCATGATGCTGATAAGCCTATGCTCTGGCGTGACAGTGAACCAACCAAGTGCAACAAGCTTGAGCGTGCACTAGAGCAGGCATCTGTTGAGTACGGCCATGTCATGGATCGATTGAGCCAGGTGAGTCCATGATCTGTCATACTGGCCGACACCACTGGCCACAGCAAAGGCTCTGCTTGAAATGGAACCGCCATTTGCTCCTGATATACTTGAGGCAAATGACTTGCTGCTAGCTGGTGACCTCCAGCGTGCTCCAATAGTCTCTTCAATCTTCACAGTGGACAGTAAGCTTTATGCTCCCCGTCGTGCAGGAGCAAGCCAAGGCTCACTCCGCTGAGGCTGACACATGCCAATTCACTGCATATATGATTGCCAACGATGCCATCAACCAGGCTGTTCTGCGCAATCAGATAGCAATTTCTCAAGCAGCTGAGGCAGATGCATGTCAGCTTGCTGCCAGGATGATGGTCAGGGGTGCTTTCACCAAGGCTGTCTTGGAAGATCAGGTTGCCACTCTTAGCCAGGTGAGGAAGACATTCTGATGCTAACTGTATGCTGCAGCTTGTGCCACAATCTGATTTCCCCCCCTCCAGGCATGCAGGATTGTCGCAGCAAACAGCTGTGCCTTGAACAAACAATACGTGTCTGCACTACAACTTCACATCTAATGCAGGCAAGTGTACAGCACCTTTGCAGCAGCTTTTTAAAAAAAATCCAACTGACCTTGCTTGGCATCCCAAACATTCTGCTGGAGCCAAAACGCTTGGTGCTATTTTGAGTGCATTTCACTTGCCGCTGTGATGCATGGCAATGCGATGGTTTTGAAAATTCACTTGCACTGCTTGTTTCTCCAGCTTTTCTAAGGGCTGTGAAAGCAACATGTCACTTGCCTCCATCTGCACTGTCTTCTTCACCATGACCAAACTGCCATGCTTTTGGGAGCAGCATGCGATATACAGCATCTTGTGCTTTCTCTCTGAGCTGTGCACATCTTGTCACCCTGATGACGGGTTCTTCCAAAGGCTTCATGGAAGCAGAGGTGTGCTGATGGTGGCTGCAGAGGTACCAGCAGGACGCACAGGGCAAGCAGAGCATGTTGGACTGTGCCACGGGTCAGCTCACCAATGTCATCAAAGAAGCAGAGGATCTACGCCAGCAGTTGAAGGTGCAACAGCGGGAGTCCAGTGATGCCAAGAAGGCTGAAGCAGATGCCAACGCAGCCCTGGCAGAGGCTGTCAAGGTATGCTAGGCTCCTTTCCTAGCCTTTGCTGTTCTGAGATGCTTTGTTGCTGCTGCTCATACTGTAACTTTTGGCAATGCTTGTACCTTGGTCTGCAGCACGCGCAACAACCTAAATGTTGCAAGAAGCATGTGTGGCATGACAGCAACCAGGCCTTGCTAGATGCCACAACGGGACTGTCTTGGAGGCAGTGAACTCTGTAGCTCTGATGCCTGACAGGTCTGCTGATGTCTTGTGTTGTGTCTGTGCAGAAGCACAAGCAGGAAGTAGTGGCAGAGCAGGCTGCGGCGGCTGCCTTGCGGCAACAGCTGGAGGATTCACAGCAGGCCAGGACGGATGCTGCCAAGGTGAATATGTCATGCCCAAATGCAAGTAAGGCATGGGGGGTGCCAGGCGGTGGGCTGCTGGGCTCCCTTTGTGCAAATGAACTTGGCCATCTGCTGTGCAAGCTGGCATTTATGCAAGCCATCATGTAGACAGCTGCTGAGCCATGTGCCTTTTGTGTTGCTTGCAATGTGCCTGTACGCCGCAGAGGCATGAGGTAAGCTTGTCAGCAGAGCATGATCAGATGGTGACCCTGAAGCAGCAGCGGCTAGAGCTGACCTGAGGCCTTGTTGTGACCTGGCATGGCTAAATAGTTCTGACATCACACCTGTCTTGCAGACCAGCACCTTCTGTCAGGAGCATCTGTTGTGTATCACACCGCTCATGCAAGATTCAGTGCATGTATGTTGTGCATGAGCAGGAGGCCCACAGCATGCACCAGCAGCTCAGGGAGCAGGCTGAGGCAGTGCGTGCCCTGAAGTGCCAGCTTGCAACATCCCGGCAAGAGCAGCAGCAATCAGCTGAGGTCAGATATACCATCAAACAAACCTTTGGCAACATGCCACATTACCCTTCTGCTGTCCAGTCAGCTTTGTGTTTGAATTTTGTGAGTACTGTCTTTCTATTCTTCTGTCCACAAAGAGCATCATATATACAGCCATGTGCTTTGTAATGACAGCTTGCACACTGTCAGCACGTACCACACTGACAATGTCTTTCTGCAGGCCCAAGACCGTGAGATTGAGGCTGTGCGCACCCAGCTGGCTGCTGCCCGCTTCTGCTCACCTTCCTCTTGCAGACCATCCAATGCAGAACTCACCTCGTTGAAAGCACCTGAACATAGCTCTGAAGGCGTTTCAAATGATGTAAAAGTCAGGCCACCCCTCACTGTGAATGACTTAGCCATTGCCTGAGATAGAGCCGACAGATGGTTGATGCAGGCAGTGTTGCAAGCCTGACACAGTGCATTTGGTTCAGGAGTTCCAGAAGGAGTGTGCAAAGCTGAGGTTGCAAATCCTGCAGCATGAAAGTCATACAGGCACAATGCAGCAAGCTCTTGCAGACTTAGGGGAGGCACAGCGTCAAGCTGACCATGTAAGGCAATGTCCCAGCATTGTACACCAACGAATTCCTGCAATTCTCCAGTGCAGACAGCACATGCCGACGCCACTGATGGTGCAGCGCAACAAATGCCAACCAATCACATGACTCATGATGGCGTACACATGATTCATCACACTGTCTGCATGGGTGTTGCATCATACGGCAGCTTCTCATCACTTTCATGCCTGATCGAGGACATGTCATGCAGACTTTCAAGACACAGTCTAGTCTGTTGCATCAGCGCCTAGCTGCAGAGCAAAAGGAGGTGGACAGCCTCAAGCAGAGCCTGGCATATAGCGACCTGGCCAAGCGTCAGGCTGCTCAGGTCAGCTGTCTGGGCCTTTGTATCTTCCTGCGTCACTTGCTGATGTGCTGACATACCTGGAACAGATGCGGGTGTTTGCAAGCTGTTGAGTCTGGCGCTCTGAGTGGCTGCTTCTCGTCAAAGATTGGCAGTGATAGACAATAAGCCAGGCAGCCTTCCAGCAACATGTCTGACACTGGGATGTACTGCATGCATGAATCTTAGTTGCTTCATTGATCTGCATGGTCAGTCCTGCCTCAGGGAGGTCTCATGCCCAATGCCATCTACAACCCACATGGCAATGTTGGGGCAGGCTGCTGCAACGTAAAATCTGCCAATCTAGCTAGCTGCAGGATCAATAGAAAAGAAAGGAGAAGAAAAGAAAAGACTTTGCCTTTCGGCATCAACTTAATGACAAGCCAAGTATTACACCGGGCTGCACAGTGCAGGATCAGTAGCTCTTTTGTTGCTGCAGAGCGCTGAGAGACTGCAGAAGCGAGTGGTCAATCTGGAGCGCAACCTGACAGTCATCGAAGAAGCCAAGACCGAAGCTGTCGATGTAAGTTTCTACAAATTTATGTTGCGACAGCGATTGCTCAGACTTCTCTGGGGTGGCAACATGTTTGCTTTAGCTTTGTTGATTCAAAGCTTGGTCCAGTCAACTTGAAGCCAAGTGTTCAATCCCACGCAGCCAGGCTGAAACATGCTTTGATCCGACTTCAGCGTGTGCTCTGGCAAAATAAAGATGTTTTGGACTACTATGTTGTTTATGCAGGCGCTGCAGGTTTCCCAGCAGCGAACACTTGCACTTGAAGAGGAGTTGGCTGCCGCCCACAAGGCCAACAATGCGCTCGTCAAGAGGCAGCAGGCCTATCCACGCCCTCCTCCCTCCCAGGTATCCTGCAGTTTCTCTTCTGGATCTTTGCATGGAGGCCAAGCTGCAATGATAGTGTGTCAAATGTTTTGTTGCATGGCTGCAGCTCATGGTCTCGCGGCATCAGCTTGCAATGTGAAACAGTGCACCTTTTCAGCATGTATACAGCCGCATCTGTTCAATGTATGTCACACATCAGCAATGGCAGAATAGCTTCTTGGTGTGACAGGAACAGCACCTTCCTGCAAAGCAGTCTTCCCACAGCCGGTCAAACAGCAGTGGGGTCCTGACGTGTGTGAGGTCCTCACACACGGGATGGAGCCCTCACATGCCTGCACCTAACCCCAAGGTATGCTTGGCATTGAGTTGTGCTAGCAAACACCTGTGCATTGGGGTTCATGGCTGCAATGCCATGCTGCATTGTTGTCCACGAGACGTACGCTTGACCAAGCTGACTTGATCTTGGCTGAGCCTGTGATGCTTGGGCATACAGTTGGCATGCTGTTGGGTACCTGCACACACCATACATGCTTCCATTGGTGCTTATCACCATGGTGTGGCCTTGCAAATGGCTTCATACTGCTGCAGGACGAGAGTGTGAGCAGGGGGAACAAGGATGGGTCTACAGGTGTTTCAGATGGCCCACCTCCTCTGCACCCAAGACCCGGCAGCAGCAGCGGCTGGTCAATGGGTAGCGCATCCAGCAGCCCGCAGTCTGCACCTGGATCTTCTCAGGAGGCACACCCAGCCAATCAGGTGTGCACGTGATGCTTCCACTTGTCACTTGGCAGGCTGCGCACCAGATGCACTCACACAGTGATGCACTGCTTGCGTGCTCATGCTGCGTCTTCACTCTTACAGCACGTCACCCTTAGGGCAATGCGCGCAGCATTGCATGTTTCAAGTTGTGTCCATGCAACAGCATACAGTGTACACTGATCCAGCTTTGAAGCTTCTGCAATACAGGGACTGTAGTGCTGGTATAGCAGCTGTTATTGGATTTTGATCAGATGCAGGTGCAAGACGAGATGCAGGAGGCGGGCCAGCAGCCTGACTTCAGACAGTCCAGGCACTACAGGAGCAGCAAGCAGAGGAGGCGCAACCAGCCCCACCACTTGGCTGCACCTCCCCAGGTCTCCTCCCCTCATTTCTGACTGTTCCTCTCTCTTGTATCAGCCTACTGGGATGTGTTTGTGCCTGAAAGCGTGAGTGATGATGCAAATTGCCTGTGTGACTGATGCCTTTCCCCAGGAGATTGCATTGCCAAGGACAACAGTCAGCACCTGCTTTGGACGCAAGCAGGTGTCCACCTGTTGTCTTGGTCGACTCATTGGGCAAAACCTGTACATGTACATTGTGAAAGGTACCAAGTTGAGTGTTGACATGCATGTCATGCTGCCCTACAGGGTAGAGGCTCTTACCACAACTGGTCTTCTGCTTCCAGCTACAACCCCTCTGCTGCTCCTGCTGTTGACACACGCGTTGACTCACAGGCTGGCCCCAGCACCACGGCCTCTCACGCCGCCCAGGTCAGAGCCTGCCTTACTTGCTTGACATGCACCATGGCATCTGTTTGCTTGCTGCCAGCCTGTCAAATGAGTAACACGCATTGCACAAGCATTGCAGCACATGCAGCAGTTTCCTGACGGCAGCATAGCAATCATGGTTGAGCTGCTCTACCCCACCAGGTCATGCACTGCTTCATGTTATGACACTCAGCCTGGCATAATACAACTTTGCGATGCTGTGCAGCCAACAGATGAGTGGGCCTTCTTCTCGCGTATTGGCTTCAAGGGGCCAGTCACCAAAGCAGAGCTGTGCCGGTGCTTCCAAACAGGCGAGCTGCAAAGCGATGTGTTTATCCATCATTGCTCAGAGGACTCCACAAGTGGCAAGGAGCTGAAAGATCGGTATGAGCAGTGGGGACCTCACATGCCAGGTGTGCGACCTACAGGCTGCATGTGGGCATGCATGCATCAATCGCAGTTGACCATGCTCTGTCTCAGATATTGTCAAGTTGGCTTTGTTTCTTTTTCTCTTTTTTTGCCCTCAACACTGACAGTGTTTCCAGCTTGGCAGTTGTATGCGGAGCTGTGCATGCGTGAACACATTGCCTTGTGCCCAGCGCAGTTCTTGCCTCTGTGCCATATCTATGGCTGATATGCTGCCTTGTGACTAAGTTGCCAGCTGAATGCAGCTGCAAGGAGGCCGTGGCGGGAAGGGGGCCCAACATTATCCATACACCAAAGGTACAGGTTGCTGCCTATCATCATTACCAAGCAGCAGCTGGAGATGTACGGTTGGAAGATGCGGCCCTACCAGACACGATCAATAGCTGATGGAGGTTATGATGACCTCCGTGTGACAGTCATCTGATCTGTGCCCATGCTCATCAAATTGTCACGAAGACAAAACTGGCAGGCACATCAGAGGACAGATGTCCTTGCATCAGTAAACACTCAGGCCACTCTGCTGATATAGGTATAATGAACTTCGGCCCTCCTTTGGATTCTGTTGCCTGCTGCTTGATGCTCGTGGCCAGCAGACCTATCAGCCAGCGAATTTTTCCAGCTTTCAGCTACAGCTCAGCCAGATGCGACCTGTAAAATGTATATTGCACTGACACTGACTCACAATGCATTGCACACTCAGGCGTGGTCCCCGAGCCCCTGCTCACACACCATCCCTCGCGATCGCGCTTCAGAGTTTATTTTAAACACTCAGGCCATACTCGTGTTTCGTACAACAAAATCTCAGATACTTCTGTAGAAACACATGGGACTGCTTGGCTTCCAATTATAATCTAATTTACAGGCGTTCCAGCTAATCGTTCTTGCCAGGCACCTACTAGGTGTGCCTAAACCCCAGTCCTGTGAGCCAACATGCACTAACATTTTGGCCTCAAAGAACGCGAACTTTCCAGATTCAACCCAAGGTCGAGTACAACAATAATTCATGTCAGTGTTAATGAAATGGTGATCCTGTCGTATTTGCTCAATTTTTGAAACTTTCGTCACTGTTACAAGTCGTAATCAGACAATCATGCAGTCACAAGTCTATGGAGCATTATCAATACACACAGCTTGTTTTCATGATCTGACGAGTTCCAGAATCCGTTGTATGAGTGGGTGCTTCAAGCCAGATGGAATGCAAGCTGCATTGACTGGGTGCTTACTATTAGAGATCATGCACTGCATGTGCAGGTGTGAAGGCAAGCCAGCATTGAAGATTGCAGTTTGCTGTACACACACTGTGTACTCAGAGACATTGTATTATTCAACGCCCCCAAGTATGTATCAGAATGCTGATTGATACATTCCCCAAAGCCAAACGAGTCATTGCCAGCAGCGTTTCCATGACTTGTAAAATCTTCAAGTAACCAGCTTGGCGTACCCCGCCAGGCTTCTGAGCGAGTGCAAAAGGCTTGGGTCATGAGCTTCCGTGTTTAGGGCCATATTACCAACGCCCTGCACATGGTGTAGGCTACACCAGTCATTCACACAGCGTAGTGATGAAGCTCCTGTCATAGGTTTAACTGCGTAAGGTCAAGACAGAAGCGCTACACAGTGTAGGCTACACCAGTCTTTCACACAGCGTAGTGATGAAGCTCCTCTCATAGGTTCAACGGCATAAGGTCAGGACAGAAGCACATGGTGTAGCGCTTCTGTCTTGACCTTATGCC
>JAABUK010010054.1_pt1 | contig 12742 bp, 10 predicted proteins | sample 5559141 | NCBI WGS metagenome assembly JAABUK01 (sample SAMN10711869, study PRJNA513367) | rock metagenome | isolation source: Antarctica rocks | place: Antarctica: Victoria Land, Pudding Butte nord | collected 2016-01-03
AATCTCGCCCGCGTCGTTGACCGACACCCGAGTGGCGCGGGCGAGATTCCTCGGCAAGCTCGGAATGACGTTCTGACGGCTTTTTGTCACTTCCTAAACACCTTCTCTGCCAGTGGCCGGCTATTCGCTGGTGCCCGACGTATTTTTTTCGGGCGGCGGCCTATTTTCGCTTTTATGAAACGCAGCTTTTGGTATGGTTTCGGGGCGCTGCTGCTGGCGGGCCCAGGGCAGGCCCAATCCCTGACCGGCGCCTGGCAGGGGGTAGAAGACCCCGGCACGGCGCGCTACTACCCCTCGGTGCTGCGGGTGCAGCGCGGGGCGGGCGAGGAGCTCTTCGGCATTCTCTACGAGCAGGTGGGCGACGCGCCTACCATCACGGTCACGTTTCAGATGGCAGGCCCGCGCACGGCCGGCGGCTTGCGGCTGCGCCACGTGCGCAAGCTGGACGAAACCGGCCGCACGCCCTTCAGCTACTGGTGCGGCGATGGCGAAATCGCCTTCACCTACGATGCCAGGGAGGAAAAGCTGACCGGCCACGCCACCTACGCGCCGGAGGGCGACTGCGACACGGGCGAGTTCACGTTTTACCGCGTTAAGCTGAAGTCGGCCGCCACAGTGCGGGCGGGAGCGCTGAGCACGCTGCGCGTATCGGGCCGCGACGTGCGCTGGTTTGCCGACGCCGCGCTGAAGCAGCCCGTAGCTACCGGCAACACCTACCCCACCCGGCTGCGCAAGACCACCACGTTTTATCTCACCCAAGGCTACTACCCCACCCCGGAGAGCCCGGTGGTGCCCATTACCATTCAGGTGAAAGGTACTCAGCCGGAGCCCCGCCCCGCGCCCGTAGCGGCGACCCCGCCGCCCACGCCGCGCCCGGCCCCAGCCGACTCGCCCACTCGCCCGGCCCCGCCCGTGGCCAGCGCCCCCACCCCGGCCCCTACCCCCGCGCCCGCGCCGGTCGTGCTGCCCACGGTGCTGTTCAGGAAGGGCGAGCCCGAATTGCTGCCCGAAGCCAGCCCGGCCCTCGATGAGCTGGCGGCTACCCTGCGGGCCCGGCCGGGCCTGCGCCTGCGCGTGGCCGGCCACACCGACCGCATCGGCGAGCCCGGCAAGAACCAGGTGCTCTCGGAGCAGCGCGCCACCGCCGTGAAGGACTACCTGGTGAAAGCCGGCATCGGCCCCGCGCGCCTCGAAACCGTGGGCTACGGCGATACGCGCCCGCTCTACCCCTCGCCCGACGTGCGCAACCGGCGCGTGGAAGTGAGCGAAATTCCGTAGGCCCGTGCCCGGCAGCCCGGCTTTATCTTTGCCGGCCACCTTCGCCGCATGACGCTTCCCCACATTTTTACGCTTCCTACCCACGGCGCGGCCACCGAGGGCTGGCTCACGGTGGCCGAAGCGGCTGGCCTGCCCTTCGCCGTGAAACGCGCCTACTGGATAACGGCGGTGCCCGCCGGGCAGGCGCGCGGCCGGCACACCCACCGCACGCTGGAGCAGCTTTTCGTGGCCCTCAACGGCACGCTGCGCATCACGGTAGAGGCACCCGGCTTTGCCCGCCACACCTTCGAACTGACCCACCCCGGCCAGGCGCTATACGTGCCGCCCGGCTCGTGGCGCGAGGTGCGGTTTGGGCCGGGCGCGGTGCTGCTGTGCCTGGCCTCGCAGGAGTACGACGAGGCCGATTACGTGCGGGAATGAGCTTTGTAAAGTACTCATGCCTCAATAAACAGGTATCAAAAGAACGTCATTCCGAGCTTGCCGAGGAATCTCGCTCGCGTCGTGGAACGAGGCCCGAACGACTACGAGCGAGATTCCTCGGCAAGCTCGGAATGACGTTCCCTTTACTCCGTTATTTTTGACGAACTGCTTTGGCGCCGGCCTGTGGGCCAGTGGCGCAGCAGCGCCAGCAGGCGGTCGGGCAGGCCGGGCGGGCGGGTTTGGGCCAGCAGGTGGGCCAGCGCGCGGGCCTCGGGCAGCTGGCGGCGGCGCAGGGCGTGGCGCAGCTCGTAGCGCAGGCGCACGCGCAGGGCGGCCAGCTCGGGCTCATCGCGGCACAGGGCCAGGGCTTTGTGGCAAATGCGGATGGTAGAGGCCAGGTACGGGTCGCGGCGGTTCGTTACCTGGGCGCTTTTGCTGCGCGGATGCTTGTGCTTGCGGGTCGTCACGGCATCCTGGTAATGAAACTGCCAGTCGCGGCTGGCCCGCACCCAGAAGTCAAAGTCCTCGTAGCTCAGCGTTTCATCGTAGCCACTGAGGGCCAGCAGGGTAGCGCGGCGCACCAGCACGGTAGGCGCACTGATAAAGTAGCGGGCCAGCACGTCGGCAAAGACCCAGCCCGAGGCCGGGCGCGGGCGCAGCTGGCCGGGGTAGCGCGGGTCGGGGCGCTGGTGCGGGCCCAGCGGCTGGCCCGCCTCGCTCAGCAGCTCGCAGTTGGAGTACACCACGCCGTAGCTGGGGGGTAGGGCCTGAAACAGCGCCACCTGCTGGCTGATACGCCGGGGCAGCAGTTCGTCGTCGGTCGCAAAATCGATGATAAACTCACCCCGGCTTTGAAAAAAGGCCCGGTTGAAGGCCCGGCAGTTGCCCACGTTCTCGGGCAGCAGCAGCAGGTGCCAGCCGGGGTGCGCCTGGGCATACTCGCGCAGGATGGCCGGGCTGCCGTCGTGGCTGGCATCATCCACGAGCCACACTTCCAGGTGGGGGTAGTCCTGCGCCAGAATAGAATCCAGGGCCGCGCGCACAAACCGGGCGTGGTTGTAGCAGAGAGCGATGATGGTGACGAGAGGCGGCATTCTGCTAGCTTTTAAGTAGGGCTAGTTAGCGGCTGAGGGCGGGGGTTGAGCGAAAGCTTTTACCGTAAAACCACACGGCGCAGCCCACCAGCATCAGACAGCACTGGATGGCATACGCGTCTACTACCCCTGGCAAACCCAGCCTTGGCACCAGCGCGGCCAGCAGGCTGGCGTAGAGCACCGATGCCCCCGCCTGCAAAGCCAGGTAAGGTCCTGGCCGCCCCCGCACCAGCAGGGTATATTGAAATAGCCAGCTCAGAAACTTGGCCCAGTCGCCGAGCAGCTGCGGGGCCAGCAGCGGGGCCGCCGCCGTCAGGCGCGGAGCAAAAAGCAGGGTTAGCAGCGGCATTCTAAATACAAATAACAGCCCTAGCCCCAGCGCCAGCCCGGCTGCCAGTAGCCCGGCCACCAGGCTCACGTAGCGGCGCTGCTCGGCGGGCCGGGGCGCGAGCGCGGCCAGGCGCGGGTGAAAAACCGTACTCAACACCACCGAAATGGCCATGCTATAATTGCCCGAAAGCTTATCTACCGCCTGCCACAAGTCGGTGGCGGCGGGGGTAAAGTGCTTGATAAGGTAGGCCCGAAGCGCGTAGCCCACCGCCTGGCCAAATAGCTGGGTGCCAACGGCCATCAGCACGAACCGTAGTAGGGCGCGCACCGCCACGCGGCTCGGCCAGCGCGCCGGCCACCACCCGCGCAGCAGCCCGGCCCGGCCCGCCAGCCCCACAGCCAGCCCAAACGTGAGCCCCTGCCCCACCACGTAGCCCAGCAGCACCCGGCCCAGCGGCTGGCCCAACGCCAGCAACCCAGCCACTGCCGCTAGCCCGGCTATACTGATAGCCAACGCCAACACCACGTAGGCCCCGCGCCGGCCGGCTACCAGCAACACGGCGCTCAGAATAGCCTGCCCGGCCACCAGCAGCATGGCCAGGGTAAAGACCGCCGTGCGCGCCAGCGGCCACTCCGCGCCGCCAAATAACCCCAGCGCCAGCCCCGCTACCCCTATTAACAGGGCCGTGAGCCAGGCCGCCGCCCCCAGCCAGAGGCGGTAGCGGGGCCGCCCGGCCTGCAGCGGCGCCAGGGCGGTCGTAATGCCGACCTGCACCCCGTTGGCCGGCAGCGCCCCAAACAGACCCATCAGGTTTTGAAACCGGCCCAGCTGCGCCAGGCCGCCTGGGCCACCATATAGCACGATTACTTTATTGAGCAGCAGCGAGCCCACGGCGCGCGCCAGCAGGGCCGCGCCCGTGCCCACCGAGCCGCGCACGAAGGTGCGCAGGTGCGTGGTATCGTTTGGCACAAAGGGCAGGCGGCGCTTGAACAGAAAAAAGGCGGCGTGAAGTGAGAAAAAGCGGCGGTGCTTAAAGCGTTTTATGCCAGGTTAGTTTCAGGCTGGCCACGCCGCCGAGGTGGCGCTTGAAGCGCAGCAGCGACTCGTGGGGCTCGCGGCCCGCCAGCGTGGAGCGGCCCAGGTCCAGCACGTGCAGGCCCAGGTCGCGGCCCAATTGGTACAAGCCGCCCGTGAGCAGCACGGCCGGGCTCAGGTGATTGAATGCCAGCGGGCTGGCCGGGTAAAAGTTGTGCAGCACCCGCGCGCTGGCCTGAATAGCCACCGTGAGCGCCGCCCACTGCCCGCTGCCCGGCTCGCGCACCGACAGCAAAAAATGCTGGCGCGGAAACTTTCGAAATAGCTCCTGCAGGCGCGCCAGCGACAACGACAGCGGGGGCTGCCCGCGCTCGGCCCGGCAGGCGGCCAGGAAATCGTAGGCCAGCGGCAGCAGCAGCGGGGGCTCCTGCTCCAGCACCAGGCCGGCGCGCTGGGCCGCGCGTAGCCGCCGCCGCGCCGAGGGGTGCAGGTGCGCCTCATAGTCGCGGGCCAGGTCGAGGTAATAGTTCTGCTCGGCCAGGGCTACTTCGTAGCCGCGCTGGCGCAGGCTTTCGGCCAGCAGCGCCGCGCCAGCTGGGTCGTAGCAGAAGGGGTAGCCCCGGATTTCGAAGGTCTGCTGGCCGTGGGCGCGCAGGGTAGTTTCGGCCTGGTCGAGCAGGGCATGCAGCTGGGCGGCCGTGACCCCGGCGGCCAGCTGCGCCCCGCCAAACGTGGCCTGCGCGGGCGAGCGCGCCGCGGCCGGGCCGGCCGCATCGGGCACTACGTAGAGCTGGGCCGTGGTGAGCTGCCGCGCTTCATCTTCTAAGAAAAAGGCGAGTACCGGGTGCCCATGCTGCTGCAATGCCTGGTGCGCGGGCTGAAAATACAGAAAGGGGTCGAACGCCGGGGGCAGCTCCGGTGCGGCCGGCAACTCGCCACCGGCCGTTTCGCGTACGAGGACCCGACCGCGGGCTGCCTCACTGGGGTAAACTTGTGTCACGTAATAGAAAAAGCCGCGCCTGGCTGGCCTCTCCGGCAAAGTACGGCATAGCCAGCCATAGCCAGCCGCCGCCGCTCCTGGTTGCACCTTGCACCCGCTTTCTTCGCCTTTCCCCATACTCTGCTCATGAGTAGCCCCCGCCCGGCTTCTGCCCCCACTGCTTCCCTACCCCCCCGGCCAACCTCTGCGGCAGACAGGCGGGAGAACGAAGCACCTGCCCGCTCCGCCCTACCCCCCGACCCCGACCGCGAGGCGCGCCGCCAGGCGCTGTACGAGCACGTGGGCCAGCGCCCCGGCACGCTGCACGTGCAGCCCGATGCCCTCAAGCCCCGGCTCTTCCTGATGTCGTACGACGAGCAAACCCACGAGGAAGCCGAGTATACCGACCGCTACGATGAGCTGCTGGCCTACCTGCGCGCCCACCCCGAGCTGAAGCACTGGATTGACGTGCGCGGCTACGGCGACCTCGACCTGATGGAGCGCATCATGCAGGAATTTGGCCTGCACCCGCTGCAAATGGAGGACGTGCTCGGCGACTACCAGCGGGCCAAGGTGGAGGTGTTTGACGACAACCGGCTGTTTCTGGTGTCGCGCATGACTGAGTTCACGGCCCAGCTCACGGTGCACGACGACCAGCTGTCCATCTTCACGGGGCCCAATTACGTGCTCTCGTTTCAGGACGACTACGACGACTGCCTGGAGGTGCTGCGCAACCGCATCCGGGCCAATTTCAGCCAGCTGCGGCGCAAGCCCGTGGGCTACCTGGCCTACGCCCTCACCGACGTGGTGCTCGACCACTACTACCCTACTATGGCCGCCATTGGCGACTACATTGAGGAGCTGGAGATGAGTATTTTCAACGAGCAGCGCGAGCGGCGGCTCCTCAACCGCATCCTGCGCATCAAGAAGGACGTGGTGCGCTTCCGGCGGCTGGTGTACCCCGAGCGCGACAAGATGTCGGAGATTCTGCGCCTGCCCGAAGAAGTGGTGCCCGAGGAGCTGAAGGTCTTTTACCGCGATGCCTACGACCACGCCATTCAGGCCCTGGACCTGGCCGAAAGTTACCGCGACAATATCTCCTCGCTGGCCGACCTCTTCCTCTCGGACCAGAGCAACCGCATGAACGAGGTGATGAAGGTGCTCACCATTATCAGCTCCATCTTCATTCCGCTGAGCTTCGTGGTGGGCCTCTACGGCATGAATTTTCAGCACGAGGACACCCACGGCCACGTGCTGCCCCTGAACATGCCCGAGCTGTATTCGCCACTGGGCTACCCCATCCTGCTAGCGGTGCTCACGCTCATCGTGCTGGGGCAGCTGTATTATTTCTGGCGCAAGGGCTGGCTCAGCCGCGACTGAGCAACCGGGCCGGGCCACCTTTGGCAGGGGCACCGGCTGGCATTCACGGAGGCTTCACAGGTAGCGTACAAACTTGAACAGCAATCTGTACGCCCTATGAAAACGCTGGTGCTAATAGCGAGCCTGTCGCTATTGATAATGCTGCAACCCCCAGCCGGGCACAGCGCGCATCATCGACACCACTATCCGGTGACTAGCCGCCTAGTACGCGGCAATCGGCTGCGGCTCCTACCCCTGCGCGTGCTGCGCACGCCGGCCGTGGCTGAGCAGTACCGACTGGTACGCAAAGTAATCAGTGGACCACTGCCTGTTTCCCCAAATGAGCAATGAACTAAAGTTATTTACTCATTTGGGGAATACTTTTTTTAATTTTTTTAACTTACTGATTCGCAAGCCCGTAGTCCTGGCTAGCAACGGGCTGCGGGGGGGTAGGAGCCGCTACGCCGCTGGGCAGGGCCAGCTGCCAGGCTTGGGCCAACTCACCGAGGGCGTTGTAGTTGGTGAGGTCAAACTGGCAGGGCACCACCGATACGTAGCTGTCGGCCAGGGCGGCCTCGTCGGTATCGCGGCCGGGGTCCTGGTTTAAGAATTCTCCCAGTAGCCAGTAGTAGGGGCGCTTATAAGGGTCGTGGCGCTGCTCGAAGCTTTCCTGCCACTTGGCGCGGGCCTGGCGGGCCAGCCGGATGCCCTGAATGGGGCCGGCTGCGTTCTTCGGGATGTTCACGTTCAGGGCCGTACCGGCCGGAATGCCGTGGGCCAGCGCCTGGCGGCACACCTCCAGCACCCAGGGGCCCACGTGCGAGAAGTCGGCATCGTCGCCGTATTCGCAGAGCGAAAAGCCGATGGCCGGCAGCCCCTCAATGGCCGCCTCGATGGCCGCCGACATGGTGCCCGAGTACAGCACGTTCACCGACGAGTTGGAACCGTGGTTGATGCCCGACACCACGAGGGCGGGGCGGCGGTCTTTCAGGATATAGTGCTTAGCGATTTTGACGCAGTCGGCCGGGGTGCCGGAGCAGGCGTAGGCCTCCACGTCGGGGCCGAAGCGGTCCGACTTATCAAGCCGCAGCGGGTGGCCGATGGTGATGGCGTGGCCCATGCCCGACTGCGGACTGGCGGGCGCCACCACTACTACTTCGGCGCTCAGCTCCCGCATGAGTTGCACCAAATGGGCAATGCCGGGGGCAATAAGACTATCGTCGTTGGAAATGAGAATGAGGGGACGAGTTGGCATAATTCGAATGAATTAAAACAGAACGTCATGCTCATCTGGCGTCCGCTTGTCGAAGCATTTCTACCGCGCCGCGTGGATTAGTAACACTGGTGGCACGGTAGAGATGCTTCGGCAAGCGGACGCCAGATGAGCATGGCGTTCGAGTGGATTTGTTTTTCTAACAAAGGTACCTTCGCCCCCATGTTCTTCGCCCCGCTCCTGCTCGCCGCCGCGCTCATGACCTCCGCCCCTACCCCCCCGCCGGCGCTTACTACGCCCTTCGAGCGCGACCCGCAGCACAACACCACGGCTACCTACGCCGAGTGCATCAAGTTTTATCAAGAATTGGCCGCCGCCTACCCCGCCACCGCGCAGTTGCGCGAGGCGGGCCCCACCGACAGCGGCCAGCCCCTGCACGAGCTGATACTCTCGGCCGATGGCACCTTCGAGCCATCGGCCAGCCGCGCCAAGGGCCGGCCCATTCTGTTTATCCAAAACGGCATTCACCCCGGCGAGCCCGAGGGCATCGACGCCAGCATGGCGCTGGCCCGCGACCTGCTGCGCGACAAGCAGCTCCTGTCCCTGCTACGGCGGGTGACGGTGGTCATCATCCCGGCCTATAACATTGGTGGGATGCTGAACCGCAACCCGACCACCCGCGTGAACCAGAACGGGCCGCGCGAATACGGCTTCCGGGGCAACGCGCGCAACTTTGACCTGAACCGCGACTTCGTGAAGCAGGATTCGCGCAACGCGCGCTCGTTCGCGGCGCTGTTTCAGAAGTGGCGGCCCGAGGTGTTTGTCGATACGCATACCTCCAACGGGGCTGATTATCAGTACACCATGACGCTCATCCCGACGCAGCCCGACAAGCTGGGGCCGGTGCTGGGCAAGTACCTGCAAGACCAGCTCCTACCCGCCCTCTACGCCGGCATGGCGAAGAAAAACTGGCCAATGACGCCCTACGTGGACTTTGCCGGCGAAACGCCCGAGAGTGGCCTGCGCGCGTTTCTGGAAAGCCCGCGCTACTCCACCGGCTACGCGGCGCTGTTCAACAGCATTGGCTTCATGCCCGAGACGCACATGCTCAAGGCCTTCGGCCCGCGCGTGCGGGCCACCTACGACCTGCTCGTGACCTACGCGCAAACCATTGCCGCCCAGGCCCCTACCCTCCTGGCCGCCCGCGCCGCCGCCGACCGGGCGCTGGCCAGCCAAACGCAGTTTCCGCTGGCCTGGGCGCTCAATGAGCAACCCAGCGGCACGGTGCCCTTTCGGGGCTATGAGGCCGGGCACCGGCCCAGCGGCGTGAGCGGCCAGCCGCGCCTCTACTACGACCGCGGCCGGCCCTACGTGCGGCCCGTGCCCTTCTACAACGCGGCCCACGCCACGGCCAGCGCCACGGCGCCGGGGGCCTACGCCATTCCGGCCGCCTGGGGCGAGATACTGGATAACCTGCGCCGCAACGGCGTGGTGCTGCGCGAGTTGCCGCAGCCGCTCACCGGCGCCGCCGAAACCTATACTATCGAAGACTACCAAACCAGTTCCAGACCCTACGAAGGCCACTACCTCCACAGCCAGGTCAAACTCTTAACCCTTAACTCTCAACTCAAAACCCTACCCCCCGGCACCTGGCTGGCCGTGCTGGCCGAGCAGGGCCCCGCCGCCCGCTACCTCGTGGAAGCGCTGGAGCCGCAGGCCACCGACTCGTTCTTCGCCTGGGGCTTTTTTGACAGCATTTTGCAGCAAAAGGAGCACTACTCCGACTATGTGTTTGAGGACTTAGCCGCTGATTTTCTGGCCAAAAACCCCGAAGTGCGCCAGCATCTGGACGCCGCCAAAAAAACCGACCCGGCGCTGGCTGCCAGCGGCCCCGCCCAGCTGGAGTGGGTGTACCAGCACTCACCCTACCGCGAGGCGCGCTACCTATATTACCCGGTGGTGCGCTGGATGGACGGGGTACCAAAATAATTACTCTAGGACTTACGCAAAACGTCTGTCATTGCGAGCAGCGCGAAGCAATCGCCCCAGAACGAGTTGTTCGGGTGTCGTTCTGGAGCGATTGCCGCGCTGCGCTCGCAATGACAGACGTTTTTACGTAAGTCCTATACTCATAAAAGAACCCCGTACGCCAGACTGGCATACGGGGCTTTTGTTTTACAGGCAGTAGGCTTCCACTTACGCCGCCGTATCGGGCTTCATGGCTTGCAGGATGTCGTGGCCCAGCTTGTCGCGCTTGGTGGTGAGGTAGGTTTGGTTGTGCTTATTGGGCGCGATTTCGATGGGCACGGTTTCGACCACTTCGAGGCCGTAGCCGAGCAGGCCGGTGCGCTTCCTGGGGTTGTTGGTGAGCAGGCGCATCTGCCGGATGCCCAGGTCGCGGATGATGGCCGCGCCCACGCCGTAGTCGCGCTCGTCGCCCCGGAAGCCCAGGTCCTCGTTGGCCTGCACGGTGTCGCGGCCGGCTTCCTGCAACTTGTAGGCTTTCAGCTTATTGAGCAGGCCGATGCCGCGGCCCTCCTGGTTCATGTAGACGATGACGCCGCGGCCTTCGCGGTCAATCTGCTCCATAGCCTGGTGCAGCTGGGGGCCGCAGTCGCAGCGGCACGAGCCGAAGATGTCGCCGGTCACGCACGAGCTGTGCACGCGTATCAGCACCGGCTCGGGGCCGCTGATATCGCCCTTCACCAGGGCCAGGTGCTGGGCACCGTTTGAGCGCTGGGTGTAGGCATAGAGGTCGAAATCGCCGTGGGCGGTGGGCAGCTTCACCGTGATTTCGCGCTGAATGAGGCTTTCCTGGGCCAGGCGGTACTTGATGAGGTCCTGCACCGAAATCAGCTTCAGGCCCCACTGCGCGGCCACTTTGCGCAGGTCGGGCAGGCGGGCCATCTCGCCATCCTCCTTGAGAATCTCGACCAGCACCCCGGCCGGCTCGAAGCCCGCCAGGCGGGCCAGGTCCACGGCCGCCTCGGTGTGTCCTGCCCGGCGCAGCACGCCTTCCTGGCGCGCCTTGAGCGGGAAGATGTGGCCCGGCTTGCCCAGGTCCTCGGGCTTGGTGGCGGGGTCGATGAGGGCCAGGATGGTCTTGGAGCGGTCGGAGGCCGAGATGCCGGTGGTCACGCCGTTGGTCAATAAATCAACCGACACCGTGAAGGGGGTAGCGTGCAGGGCCGTGTTGCGGCCCACCATCAGGTCGAGGCCCAGCTCGTCGCAGCGCTCGGCCGTGATGGGCGCGCACACCAGCCCACGCCCGTGGGTGGCCATAAAGTTGATAACCTCGGGCGTGGCCGAGCGGGCGGCGCAAATAAAGTCGCCCTCGTTTTCGCGGTCCTCGTCGTCCACGACGATAATGACTTTGCCGGCGCGGATATCTTCGATGGCAGATTCGATGGAGTCAAGCATGGGGTTCTGTAAGAAAGTCTACCCCAAACGCCATGCTGAGCTTGCCGAAGCATCTCGCCGGGGGTAGTAATTCAACGACGCGAGCGAGATGCTTCGGCAAGCTCAGCATGACGTTCTTTAAATAAGTTATTTACACTAACAATTATCCGGAAACAAGTTCTCCAGGCGCGCCGTGGCGGCGGCCCAGTCGTAGGTTTCGGCTACAAAGGTGCGGCCGGCGGCGGCGAGGCGGGCGGCCCCGGCGGGGTCGGCCAGCAGGTCGGCCAGCGCGTCGGCGAGGGCGGGGGCGCTGTCGGCCACCAGCAGGTGCTGGCCGGGCGTGCCACCCAGGGCGTTGTGCGCGAGGGGGGTAGTGACGCAGGGCAGCTGCATGGCCATTGCTTCGAGCAGCTTGTTTTGCAGGCCAGTGCCGACGCGCATGGGCGCTACGAATACCCGCGCCCCGGCGTAGGCCGTGCGGATATCGGGCAGCCAGCCGCTGACCCCTACCCCCGGCCGGCGGGCCAGCGCCAGCACGCGCGGCGCGGGCGTGGTGCCGGCCACCAGCAGGCGGGCCTGGGGGTGGCGGCGCTGCACCAGGGGCAGGATTTCTTCGGCCAGCCAGCAGGCGGCGTCCACGTTGGGGTGGTAGCCCATGTTGCCGCAAAAGAGCAGGTCGTGGGTTTTGGGGGCGGCGGGCTGGGGCTGGAAATAAGCGAAGTCAATGCCGTTGGGCACGAGGGTAATGGCCTCGTTTCGCGGGTGCGCGATGAGCTGGCGGTCCTGGTCGCTGATGATGGTGTGGTGCCGAAACCAGCCCCAGGCCGCCGCCTCGTAGGCCGCCAGGCGGCGGGCCTCCAGGGCCAGCACGGGGCGCTGCCAGGCCGGCGCGGTGGCCGCCCGCCGCGCCATGCCGGCCGAAAAAACATCCATGTAGTCGAGCGTCATCGGCACGCGGCCGGCGTGGGAGCGCAGGTACTCGGCCATGCGGATGAGCTGGCAGTACACGTGGTCGGGCCGAAACTCAGCCAGCAGCTTATCGACCAGGCGCTGGGCGGCGGCTTCGTAGAAATAGCCCACTTGCAGCGGCCGGCCGGCCGTGGCCAGCGCCCGCGCCAGGCCCCTACCCCGCCCCAGCCGGCCCAGGTGGTGCAGGTGCAGGCCGCCGCGGCACAGCGGGCGCACGGCCGCCAGCTCGGCGGCGCTCACGGGCGCGTCGCTGAGGGCCAGCAGGCACACGTCGTGGCCCCGCCCGGCCAGGTAGCGCAACTGGTGGTAGGCCCGCAGCTTGTCGCCTTTGTCGAGGGGGTAGGGAAAGCGGGACAGGAGCACCAGCAGCTTCATCTGCCCGCAAAGGTAAAGTGTAGGGTGCGGGGCTTGCCCCCGCCCGGCGCTTGAACGATGCGCATCGTTGAACCAAACCGACGCGCATCGTTTAACGCCGGGCGGGGGCGAGCCCCGCACCCTACCTACCTTTGAAGCCGACTGCCCCCTGCGAGGCGTTTGTAATAGAGTTACTATAAGCTGGTTATCAGAGCATTACAGGCATTAAGTAATTCTAGATTATTGCGCCTATTTTACATTTCCGCTATTTCAGTACGGCTGAGCCTTTTCTGAGCACTTTTTAGCGTCTT
>JAABUK010010055.1_pt1 | contig 12741 bp, 12 predicted proteins | sample 5559141 | NCBI WGS metagenome assembly JAABUK01 (sample SAMN10711869, study PRJNA513367) | rock metagenome | isolation source: Antarctica rocks | place: Antarctica: Victoria Land, Pudding Butte nord | collected 2016-01-03
AAAGGATTAAATAGCCTAATCGAAAACGAGGATACTTTTTGAGAATATTCGCGAAATGAAAATGCATTTCTAATGAAGGATATTAACTTCTTTGAAACCTCTACTAGGACGATTTTAGCCCAACTAGCACGAGTTAAGCTACGCTAAACCCGCGCCAGTGTAGCGGCCGTAGCCGCAAATTACCCAATCGCCGCGCGCGTAAATTCCGAGAGCACCAGCCGGCCGCTGATGGCGGCGCGCTCCAGTAGCAGCGTGTCCCAATGCTCGGTGCCGGCCCAGAGCACTTGCTTGAGCTCGCGCATGGCCTCGGGCGAGGAGGCGGCCAGGCGCTGAGCCAGGGCCTGCACGGCCGCGTCGAGGGTAGGGAGGTCGGGCAGCACCTCGGCGTAGAGGCCGTGGCTGGCGGCCCACTCGGCCGGGCGAAACCGCGTGGCATCGATAGCGAGCTGGCCGAAGGCGGCGGAGCCGATTTTGCGCTCCACGGCCGGGCCGACCACGAAGGGGCCGATGCCCACGGCCAGCTCGCTGAGCCTCACGGCGGCGTGGGTGGTGGCCAGGCAGTAGTCGGTGGCGGCGGCCAGCCCTACCCCCCCGCCCACGGCCTTGCCCTGCACCCGCCCGATGATGAGCCTGGGGCAGGTGCGGCAGGCATTGATAACGTGCGCGAAGCCGGAGAAAAATGCCAGCCCCTGCGCCGCGTCGGCTACGGCGCGCAGCTCGTCGAAGCTGGCGCCGGCGCAGAAGGTGCGCTCGCCCTCACTTTGCAGGATGATGACTTTGGTGCGCTCATCCTGCCCGGCCTGGGTGATGGCGGCGGCCAGCCGCGCCAGGATAGCGGCGGGCAGCGAGTTGTGGGCGGGGTGGAAAAACGTGATGGTGGTGATGCCGTGGGCATCGGTGGTGGCGGTGACGTAGCCGGCGGTGAGGGTGCTCATAGAGTGAGTGGGATAGGATTTCGCACAGAGTTTAAGGAGGTAAAAGGAGTCGCACGGAGGAGGGATACGCTCCGTGCGACTCCTTTTACCTCCTTAAACTCTGTGCGAAAATTCGTTAGGCTTGGTTTTTCTTCTTCACCATCGTCAGAATCGTGGCTACGGCTACGGTGTCGCCGGTTTCATCGGTCACGGTCACGAGCCAGCGCACGATGCCTTTGGCGATGTCGGTTTCGTCGCGCTTTTCCTGGCCGATTTTCTCCTTCACCGTGAGCGTTACGCCGATGGTGGTGCCGGGGTAAACCGGCTTGGTAAAGCGGCACTCATCGAGGCCGTAGTTGAGCAAAACGGGGCCTTTGCGCGGGTCCACGAACATGCCGGCGGCCTTGCTCAGCACGTAGTAGCCGTGGGCCACGCGGCCGGTGAAGAGCGTGCCTGCCAGCGAAGTAGCATCGACGTGGGCGTAGAAATTATCGCCCGAAATGCCGGCGAAATTGCTGATGTCGGCCTCCGTCACGGTGTGCTTGTGAGTGACGTAGGTTTCGCCGATTTCCAGCTCCTCGAAGTAGCGCTGGAAGGGATGCTTGTCGTACTCCACCATTTTGGCGCCCGTCTGGTACACCTCCGTAATGGCCGTAATCATGCTCGGCGAGCCCTGCAACGCCACCCGCTGCATGAAGTGCTCGACGCCCCGGATGCCGCCCATTTCCTGGCCGCCGCCGGCCCGGCCGGGACCGCCGTGCACGAGTTGGGGTAGGGGAGAGCCGTGGCCGGTGCTTTCCTTCGCCATCTCGCCGTTGAGCACCAGGATGCGGCCGTGGTGCGTGGCCGCGCCGAGCACGAACTCCTGGGCCAGGCGCGGGTCGTTGGTGGCCAGCGAGCACACCAGCGAGCCCTTGCCGAGGTTGGCCAGCTGCACGGCTTCGCCTAAATCGTGGTAGGGCATCAGGGTCACCACTGGCCCGAAGGCTTCCAGCTCGTGGCTATCGAGGTACTTGAATGGCTGGTCGTTGCGCAGCACGATGGGCGAGATAAACGCGCCCCTGGCCGCGTCGGCCCCGCGCTCCTTACCCAGGATTTCCACGTTGTCGAGGTCGCCGTACACGATGGGGGTAGTCTTGGCCAGCTGGCGCACCTGCTGGCGCAGGCGCTCGGCCTGCTCGCGGCCGGCCAGCGCACCCATGCGCACACCCTCGGCCTGCGGGTGGCCGATGGTGGTCTGGGCCAGGGCTTTGCCAAGAGCAATCTGCACGTCTTCGAGCAAGTCGGCGGGCACGATGACGCGGCGGATGGCGGTGCATTTCTGCCCGCACTTGGCCGTCATCTCCTTGCGCACCTCCTTGATAAAGAGGTCAAATTCAGCCGTGCCGGGCCGGGCGTCGGACCCCAGCACGGCGGCGTTGAGCGAGTCGGCTTCCAGCGTAAAGGGCACCGCTTCGCTGATAATGCGCGGGTGCGCCCGCAGCTTCGCTCCCGTGGCGGCCGAGCCGGTGAACGTTACTACATCCTGGTAAGTGACGTGGTCCAGAATGCCCTGGCCTGAACCTACTACCAGCTGCAACGCGCCCTCGGGCAGGATACCGGAGGCGATAATTTCGCGCACCACGGCCTCGGTGAGGTAGGCGCCGGGCACGGCGGGCTTTACCACGGCCGGCATCCCGGCCAGCAGGTTTACCGCGATTTTCTCCAGCATCCCCCAGATGGGGAAGTTGTAGGCGTTGATGTGCACCGCTACCCCCTCCTTCGGCACCAGCAGGTGCTGAGCCATGAAGGTGCCGCCCTTCGAGAGCCCCACCGGCTCGCCCTCCACGTAAAATGGCTTGTCGGGAAACTTACGCCGCAGCGAGGCATTGGCAAACAGGTTGCCGATGCCGCCCTCAATATCAATCCACGAGTCGGCCCGCGTGGCGCCCGAGCGGTAGCTCAGCTCGTAGAAAACCTCCTTCTTTTCCTGCAAGTGGAAGGCCAGCGCCTTCAGCATCCGGCCGCGCTCGTGGAAGGTCATCCGGCGCAGCCTGGGATTGCCCACGCGGCGGCCGTAGGCTAGTATCTGCTCAAAATCAAAGCCTTCGGTATTGGCCAGGGCAATGACTTCGCCGGTGCTGGCGTCGCGCAGCTCGTGCGGGGCGAAGTCGCCGGGCGTCCAGCGGCCAAGGGTGTAGTTTTCGAGGGTGGGAGTCATAGCGGGGTGGGAGGGTAGCGCGGACTCTGCGAGTCCGCACGTGGGCGGTATTTAGTTGGAAATCAATTGTTCAAACGCGCGGACTCGCAGAGTCCGCGCTACACGCGCTCAATAATCACGGCGTAGCCCTGACCCACGCCGATGCACATGGTTACCAACGCGTAGCGCTTGCCCTGCCTTTGCAGCTCCAGCGCGGCTGTGTTCAGCAGGCGGGCGCCGCTCATGCCCAGCGGGTGGCCCAGGGCGATGGCCCCGCCGTTGGGGTTAATGCGCGGGTCGTCGTCGGCCAGGCCGAAGGCACGGACGCAGGCCAGCGACTGCGCCGCAAAGGCTTCGTTCAGCTCGATAATATCGAGGTCGTTCAGCGTCAAACCGGCTTTTTTCAATGCCTGCTGGCTAGCCGGTACCGGCCCAATGCCCATGATGCGCGGCTCGACGCCGGCCACGCCCATGCTCACGATGCGAGCTAAGGGCGTGAGGCTGTGCTGCTTGATGCCTTCCTCCGAAGCCAGCAGCAGGGCGGCGGCCCCGTCGTTGAGGCCTGACGCGTTGCCGGCCGTCACGGTGCCGCCGGCTTTGCGAAAGGCGGGGCGCAGCCTGGCCAGGCCATCCAGGGAAGTGTCGGGCTTGAGAAATTCGTCTTCGGCAAACAGCAGCGGCTCGCCCTTGCGTTGCGGAATGGTCACGGGTGCGATTTCCTCGGCCAGCCGGCCACTGCGCTGGGCGGTGACGGCTTTTTGCTGCGAGGCGAGCGCAAATTCGTCCTGGTCATCGCGGCTGATGTGGTACTGGTCCACCAGGTTTTCGGCGGTTTCGCCCATCGCGTCGGTGCCGTACAGTTCCTGCATTTTCGGGTTGATGAAGCGCCAGCCGAAGCTGGAATCGGCCATCTGCGCGTCGGTGCCGAAGGCTTTACTGGGCTTCGACATCACGAAAGGGGCGCGGGTCATGCTCTCTACCCCCCCGGCCACGAACAAGTCGCCGTCGCCGCTACGGATGGCGCGGGCCGCCGCGATACCCGCCGATAGGCCGCTGGCGCAGAGCCGGTTTACGGTTTCGCCCGGTACGGAGGGGGGTAGGCCAGCCAGCAGCGCGGCCATGCGGGCCACGTTGCGGTTGTCTTCGCCGGCCTGGTTGGCGCAGCCCAAAATGACATCGGCCACGGCGGCCGGGTCGGCGCCGGGCTGGCGCCGCAGCAACTCGCGGATGACGTGGGCCGCCAGGTCGTCGGGGCGCACGGCGGCCAGCGTGCCGCCAAAGTTGCCGATGGGCGTGCGCACCCCGTCGATGATATAAGCCTGATTCATGGTGTTTTTAGCTGATAGCTTCTAGCCGCCAGCCTTTAACTATTGAAGCTGTTTAGGAAGTCGTCAGCCCGTCATTCCGAGCTTGCCGAGGAATTTCGCTCGCATCGTTGAACGAGTCCCGAACGACCACGAGCGAGATTCCTCGGCAAGCTCGGAATGACGGGCTGGCAACTTTTTCTACTCCCTAAACTGCTTCAATAGTTAAAGGCTGGCGGCTAAGGTTATTGATTTTCGTGGCTGGTGCGGTAGGCCGTGCCTTTAAACAGAGCCAGCCGCAGGCCGTTCTGGTTGTGAATGCCCACCTGGTACACACCCACGCGGTGCTTGAGGCTTTCCTCGGTGGCCTCCACGGTGATGACATCGCCGGGCCGGCCGGATTCCAGGTAGTCGATGGTGACCGACAGGCCCACGCTCTGGCGGCCGTGGGTGTTGCAGGCAATGGAAAACGCCGTATCGGCCGCCGCGAACGTGACGCCGCCGTGCAGCATCCCGAAGCCGTTGAGCATTTCGGGGCGTACCGGCAGGCGCAGGCGGCAGTAGCCGGGCCGCACTTCCTCCATAATCACCCCCAGCCACGCGCTGAACGGGTCGCGGGCATCAAGCCAGGTTTGCACGGCGTGGTGGGGCTGGCTGGCTGAGTTTTCGGAAGAGCTCATGCGGGAAAAAAACGTTGGTTGTCGCGGGCTAATTGGCGCAGCAGCGGGCTGGCGCGGTAGCGGTCGTCGTGGTAGTCGTGGTAGAGGCCGTCGAGGGTCGCCAGCACCGTGGCCGGGCCCAGCTCGTCGGCCCAGGCCAGCAGGCCCTGGGGGTAGTTCACGCCGGTCGTCATGGCCAGCTCCAGGTCGGGGGCCGAGGCCACGCGCAGGTACAGCGCGTCGGCCGCCTCGTTGATGAGCATGGCCAGCACGCGCCGCACGATGCGCTGGCCCAACTCCGCGTCGCGCAGGGGGGTAGGGGCCGGCGCGCCGGGCGCGTAGTCGTAGAAGCCGCGCCCCGCCTTGCGCCCGTAGTAGCCGGCCTCAAACAGCCGCTTCTGGGTGAAGGAAGGCCGGTAGCGCGGGTCGTAGAAAAAGGCCGTGAACACCGACTCCGTAACCCGGTAATTCACGTCGTGGCCGATAAAATCCATCAGCGCGAACGGCCCCATGCGGAAGCCGCCCAGCTCGGTGAGCGCCCAGTCGATAGTGGCCACGTCGGCGATGCCTTCCTCCAGAATCCGGATGGCCTCGCCGTAGAACGGCCGGGCCACGCGGTTCACGATGAAGCCGGGCGTGTCCTGGGCCAGTACCGGGCGCTTGCCCCAGCTGGCTACCAGCGCGCGCACCTTCTCAGCCAGCCCGGCGCGGGTCTGCACCGCCGCAATGACCTCCACCAGCTGCATCAGCGGGGCCGGGTTGAAAAAATGAATGCCCACGAAGCGCGCCGGCCGCTGGCACGCCGCCGCGATAGCCGTAATGGAGAGCGATGAGGTATTGCTGGCCAGGATGCACTCGGCCGATACAATAGTTTCCACCTGCCTGAAAACCTGCTGCTTCACCGCCAAATCCTCCACAATAGCTTCGATAACCAGGCCGCAATCGGCAAAGTCGGCCATGCTGGCCGTGGGGTGAAGGCGCGTCAGCGCGGCCTCGGCGGCCTCCGTCGTCAGCTTGCCTTTTGCGGCCAGCTTATGCAGGCTGGCGGCAATGCTGGCCGTGGCTTTTTCGAGCGCGGCGGCGTTTTGGTCGAGCAGGCGTACCGGGTGGCCGGCCGTGGCCACCACCTGCGCGATACCCGCGCCCATCGCGCCGCTGCCAATAATTCCGATGGTTATCATTTAACTGCTTACTGCTTAATAATCTAGCATTGCGAGCGAGCGAAGCAATCGCATCTGAATGATGACCAAACGATTTCGTTCTGGTGCGATTGCTTCGCTTGCTCGCAATGACAACTATAAAAAATTACTGGCCGGTGAACGTAGGTTGGCGCTTTTCGAGGAAGGCCGCCACGCCCTCGCGGTAGTCGGCGGTCTGGCCGGCGCGCAGCTGGTAGTCGCCCTCGGCGCGCAGCTGCTGGGCCAGGTCATTGCCGAAGCTGCGGTTGAGCAGGTGCTTGGTGTAGGCCAGGCCCCTGGTGGGCAGGTTGGCCATTTTACGGGCCAGCTTAGCTACCTCCTGGTCGAAGGCTTCGTCGGCAAAGGCCTGGTAAATCATGCCCATCCGCACGGCTTCGGCGGCGCTTACCTTGTCGCCGGTCAGCATGAGGGCGCTGGCGCGCTGCAGGCCCACGAGGCGGGGTAGGAAATACGTGCCGCCGCTGTCGGGCACCAGCCCTATCTTGCTGAATGCCTGAATGAACGACGCCGATTCTTTGGCCACTACAAGGTCGCAGGCGAGGGCCAGGTTGGCGCCCGCGCCGGCCGCCACGCCGTTCACGGCCGCGATAACCGGCTTTTCCAGCTCCCGAATGAGCAGCACAATCGGGTTGTAATGCTTCTCCACGATTTCCGACACGTCGGGCGCGTTCGGCCCGGTTATTTCGGCCAGGTCCTGGCCCGCGCAAAAGGCCCGGCCGGTGCCCGTGAGCACCACGGCCCGCACGCTGGCATCGGCCTGGCACTCGCGCAGGTGCTGCTGCAAGGCCAGCGCCACCGGCTTATTAATGCTGTTGAACACGTCGGGCCGGTTGAGGCGCAGGGTGGCTACGCCGTCGGCGAGAGTGAAGAGCAGGGAGGGGTCGGACATGGGAAAAATGAGGAATTAGGAATGAAAAATGAGGAATTGAAGCAGGCGAAACCAAGAAATTAATTCTCCATTCTTCATTCCTAATTCCTCATTAACTCAAGCATGGCATTTAAAATAATCGAACGGCTCGCGGCAGTCGTCGCACTGGTAGAGCGCCTTGCAGGCCGTGGAGCCAAACTGACTGACCAAATGCGTATGCGCCGACTGGCAAAGCGGGCAGCGCACGGCGGTTTCTTTGCCAAATAAGTTGAGGACGTGGCCGGCAGCCGTGCCATCCACGGGCGGGGCGATGCCGTAGGCTGCGAGCTTCTGGCGGCCGGCTAGGCTCATCCAGTCGGTGGTCCAGGCGGGGCTGAGCTGGTTTTTGATGACGACCTGGTTATAGCCCTCGGCCAGCAGTCGTAACCGGATGTCGGTGGCAATGGCGCTCATGGCCGGGCAGCCCGAATACGTGGGCGTGATGGTGACCGTAATCTGCTCGCCCTCAATCGCTACCCCCCGCACGATGCCCAGGTCCAGAATGCTGAGCACGGGCACTTCGGGGTCGCTCACCTCTTCCAACAATTGCCAGATTTTTTCCTCAGCTGATAGCTGTTGGTTGTTAGCTGTTAGCTTCGTTTCAGCGGCTGACTCACTCATGATAGGATTTATATGAAAAAAACTAACAGCCAACAGCTTAATTCAAGCTACCACGTCAGGCCAGGGTAGGTGCGTTGCAGGTATTGCAGCTCGGCCAGCAGGTAGCCCAGGTGCTCGGAGTGGCGGCCGGTTTTGCCGCCCAACTGCGCGTAGGCCGGCGCGGGCTGCGGTACCGTTGCCTCGGCCAGCACGTGCGCCGTGTGGGCCTGCATAGCGGGCAGCAGCGCAGCATAGTCGGGCAGCAGACCCAGCTCCTGCAAGTGGGTTTCGGCGGGGGTAGGAGTAGTCAGCTCGCCGGCGTAGCGCCAGAGGGTGGCCAGGGCTTTATCGAGGCGCTGGCGGCTCTCGGGCGTGCCGTCGCCGAGGCGAATTATCCACTCTGAACTCCACTTAAGGTGGTAGGCCGCTTCCTTCACCGACTTTTCGGCGATGGCGGCCAGCTGCGCGTCGGGGCCTTCTTTTAAGCCCTTAAGCAGTTGATAATGAAAATTATCGAACAAAAACTGTCGCACGATGGTGTGGGCAAAGTCACCGTTGGGCTGCTCCACCAGCAGCGGGTTGCGATACTCTACGGCGCTGCGCAGGTAGGCCAGGTCGTCCTCGGTGCGGGCCTGGCCCTCCAGCTCAGCGGCGTACTGATAGTAGCTGCGGGCCTCGCCCAGCAGGTCGAGAGCAATGTTGGCCAGCGCCAAATCCTGCTCCAGCACCGGGCCGTGGCCGCACCACTCCGAGAGGCGGTGCGCCAGGATGAGGCTGGTATCGGCCAGCTGCAACACGAACGGGAACAGCGGGTTGGCAGCCGGCGGGGGGGTAGGGGCAACGAAAACTTCGGGCTGGGTGGGAGTCATAAGCCGCGGCATTACATGTGTTTGATAGAGTCCGGCACGTCGTAAAACGTGGGGTGCCGGTACACTTTATCGGCCGCCGGGTCAAAGAACTCGGCGGCCTCGTCGGGGTTGGAGGCGTGAACGTGCTTCGACTCCACCACCCAGATGCTCACGCCTTCGAGGCGGCGCGTGTATACGTCGCGGGCGTTTTGCACGGCCATCGTCGCGTCGGCGGCGTGCAGGCTACCCACGTGCTTGTGGTCGAGCCCCTGCTTGCTGCGGATAAAGACCTCCCACAGAGGCCATTCGGAGTTAGTCATTAGTGATTCCATTTTGTCATTGCGAGCGCAACGCAGTGGAGCGCGGCAATCTTTCCTTAATCGTTGAATTGGTGACCCAATGGCGCGAATGGCAAGGAAAGATTGCCGCGCTCCGCGTTGCTACGCTCGCAATGACAGGCGATTATATTACGCCGCTACCGCCTCCCGCGCCTGGCGCTTTTGCGCGTGGGCCAGGGCGGCCTCGCGTACCCAGGCGCCTTCCTCGTGGGCCCGCACGCGGGCTTGCAGCCGCTCGTGGTTGCACATGCCGTTGCCTTTCACCACGTTCCAGAACTCGTCCCAGTCTACCTCGCCGAAGTCGTAGGCCTGGCGTGCCTCGTTCCACCGCACGGTTGAGTCGGGCACGGTCAGGCCCAGGAATTCGGCCTGCGGCACCATCATATCCACGAATTTCTGGCGCAGCTCGTCGTTGGTGAAGCGCTTGATGCGCCACTTCATGCTCTGCTCGGTATTGGGCGATTCGCTGTCTTTGGGCCCAAACATCATCAGCGTGGGCCACCACCAGCGGTTAAGCGCCTCCTGCGCCATTGCCTTTTGCGCCGGCGCGCCCTCGCAAAGCGTCTGCATTATCTCGAAGCCCTGGCGCTGGTGAAAGCTCTCCTCCTTGCACACGCGCACCATCGCCCGCGCATACGGCCCGTAGCTGGTGCGGCACAGCGGCACCTGGTTGAGAATGGCGGCACCGTCCACGAGCCAGCCCACGCAGCCCATGTCGGCCCAGCTCAGGGTGGGGTAATTGAAAATGCTGCTGTACTTGGCCTTGCCGCCGTGCAGGTCGGCCAGCATCTGGTCGCGGGTGGTGCCCAAGGTTTCGGCGGCGCTGTAGAGGTAGAGGCCGTGGCCCGCCTCGTCCTGCACCTTGGCCAAAAGGATGGCCTTGCGCCGTAGCGAGGGCGCGCGCGTTATCCAGTTGCCTTCGGGCAGCATCCCCACCAGCTCGGAGTGCGCGTGCTGCGAAATCTGCCGGATGAGGGTTTTGCGGTACGCGTCAGGCATCCAGTCCTTGGGCTCGATGCGCACGTCGGCGTCGATGCGGGCCTGGAACTGTACTTCGGGGGTAGGGGCTGGGGTTTCCATAACTGCACAACGAAAACTAACAACCGTTAGTTTTTCAAAGGTAAGAAAAAAACGCGCGATATACCCGCTTGTAAAACGGATTGCCACTCCGTGCTACACCTCGGCCGTTTCGTCGCCCAGCACGTCGTGCACGTACAGCATCTTCACCAGCACCGTAATAATGGCGATAATGGGCGTGGCCAGCGTGAGGCCCAGCAGGCCCGTAAACGAGCCAATGATGAGCTGCCCCACCAACACGAGCGCGGGCGGCAGCGAAATCAGCCGCTGCTGCACCACCGGCGACACGGCGGCGCTCTCCAGCGTTTGGGTGCCCAGGTACAGCAGCAGCACGTACAGGGCCATGTGCGGGCCGCCGTTGAAGAAGGCCAGCAGCAGCGCCGGCACCATCGACACCACCGGCCCGATGTTGGGAATGAACGTAACCAGGCCGGCAAACAGCCCCAGCACCCCCGCCAGCGGCATCCCCAAAAACCGGAGGCCCACCACCGTGAGCACCCCCACTACCGTCATCGACACCAGCCGGCCCAGCACCCATTTCACCAGCGTGTCGCTGAGCTTGTCGCACACCTCGTGGGCGCGGGCGCGGCCGGCCTTGGGCACCAGCATTACCAGGCCCGCGCGGTAGGTTTTGGGTTGAATGACCAGAAACACCGCCAGGAAAAGAATCACGTAGCCATCGGCCAGCAGGCTGAAGGTGGTCGAGAAAATGCCCGTGGCCCGGCCCAGCCACTCCGACGTGCCGCCCATGAGCTTGCGCAGGTCGAAGTTTTCGTCGGCCAGCCACTGCCCCCAGCTTGTGCCACTTACGCGGGCCTGCACGTCGTGCAGGGCCTGGGGCAGCTGCTGCCGCAAGCCACTCAGCTGCTCGCTCAGGGTAGCCGAAAACAACCAGCCCATGCCCCCGAGCAGCCCCATCACCAGCAGCGCCAGCAGCCCCAGCGCCAGGCCCGTGGGCAGGCGCGTGCGGCGGTGCAGCCACTCGGCCCCCGCGCGCAGGGGTAGGGCAATGAGCAACGCGGCCAGCAGGCGCAAAAACACCCCAAACGCCAGCCCCAGCAAACCCGTGAGGGCCAGCAGCAGCAGCGTGAGGCCCACCGCGATGAGCACCCGGTGCACGTAGGCCGTTAGCGAAGGGGTAGGGGACGGTTCCATAAAGCAGACAGAAGAAAGTGAGCCGTGCCGGGCGCTCACCTCAGCAGTAAACCCATACGGTCCAGGCCCTATTTTCGCCGATAAAAAAGCCGGTGCGGGTAACTAGGCATCATAATCGACCGTTACGGCCGGCGCGGTGGGCCGGGCCTGGCAGGTCAGCACGTAGCCCTTAGCTACCTCGGCTTCGGAGAGCGAATAGTTGACGTCCATCACCGCGGTGCCACTCGTGACGCGGGCCAGGCAGGTGCTGCACATGCCATTTTTGCACGAGTACGGCGCGTCGAGGCCGGCGGCCAGGGCCGCGTCGAGCACCGTATCGCCGTAATACGACATGGTAAGGGGGTAGGCGCGGCCGTCGAGGCGCAGCGTCACCTGGCTCTTCTGGTCGTCTTCGCCCGCCGGGCGGGGGGTAGGGGCCTGCTTCTGGGCCGCGCCGCCGGCCGAGGCAAACAGCTCGAAGTGAATCGTTGAGGGCGCTACGCCGGCCTCGGTCAGGGCCTGGCGCACGCCGTGTATCATCTCCTCGGGCCCGCAGATAAACGACTCATCGAGCCGCTCGGCCGGGATGAGCTGGCGCAGCAGCTGGGCCGTTTTGGCCTGGTCGAGGCGGCCGTAAAACAGGTCGCTGTCGCCCTGCTCGCGGCTCAGCACGTGGTACACGCTCAGCCGCCCCATAAACGTATTCTTCAGGCCCTCAATCTGTTCCTTGAAAATAATGGAGTTGCGCCCCCGGTTGCCATATACCAGATACACGTGGCTGCCCGGCTCGGTCAGCAGCACCGTGCGGGCAATGCTGAGGATGGGCGTGATGCCGCTGCCCGCCGCGAACAGCCCGTAGCGCCGGGCCTGGCTGGGGTGCAGACTCGGGGTGAAGCGGCCCTGCGGCGGCAGCACGTCGAGCACGTCGCCGGCGCGCAGGCCGTCGGCCACGGCCAGCGTCGAGAAGCGCCCGCCCGGCACCTGCTTGATGGCCACGCGCCACTCGTTGTCCAGCGGGCTGCTGCACAGCGAGTAACTGCGGCGCAGCTCCTCGCCCGCGTGCTCGCGGCGCAGCGTCAGGTACTGGCCGGGCTGGTAGCGAAAGGCGTCGCGCAGCTCGGCCGGCACCTCAAAGGCCAGCGATACGCAGTCGGGCGTTTCGCGGGTAATGCTCTTGATTTTTAGCGGATGGAAGCGGCTCATTTATAAGTTGTTGCCTGGTAAAGGCTCGTTGTCATGCTCATCTGGCGTCCGCCTGCCGAAGCATCTCGCTCGAATCGTCAGGTCAATATCTAACGGCGCGAGCGAGATGCTTCGGCAGGCGGACGCCAGATGAGCATGACGTTCTTTTATGGTTAGTAGTTCAGCTATTTCACTTCCCGAAAATCCTGCACCCGGCTCAGCTTGCCGCCTTCGCTGCGCGGCAGCTGCCCGCCGCCCAGCAAACAGACCCGCATACTAAGAGGATGTAGGGTAATTCAAGTTGAATTTCTCCATCTCACCTTCGTTGTCAATCTTCGTACTAGTAAGTTGCACATAGCCAGCTTTATCCAGGCTTCACTGTTGCGAGGATTAGTCTCGA
>JAABUK010010057.1_pt1 | contig 12737 bp, 11 predicted proteins | sample 5559141 | NCBI WGS metagenome assembly JAABUK01 (sample SAMN10711869, study PRJNA513367) | rock metagenome | isolation source: Antarctica rocks | place: Antarctica: Victoria Land, Pudding Butte nord | collected 2016-01-03
ATTAATGAATGCCCGAGATTAACATCATAGGTGTCAGGCTTTCATTACTTCAAAAAGTTTGTTTTTCCTATCATATCATCTACTCTATCACCTATCCTACAATATCCTGAATATCTGGTTTATGATTTGACAGACTGCATTAATGTCTTTAAATGAAGCTTGTGAACGACTGTAACCGGATGTTTTTGTAAAGAAAAGTTGACTAATAAAAGTCTATCTATGTTCGGGCAGTACTCAGGTTCTTTACAAATGGCATAATTATTTCATCAATATCAAACAAGGTTGTAAGAAGATTATGAAATAATGAACAATATTTTGGATATAAAGAATGACTTAGAAATAATCGGCCCCATAAAAACTGAAGGCCATGCTTCTGTTTATAAAGGACAACGAACCGGTAATCTGTTATCAGCTGTCAGATTATTACCTAAACCTGTTTTTCAGGGAAAAATTGGTGAAGATCAGTTAACGTATATTAAGCTCGAATTGTTAAAGCTGAAAAGATTAGGAGAATCTCCGCATGAAAATGTTGTTACAATATTGGATACAGGTATTTCCAACGCTGGAAATTCTTTTTACATCGAGATGGAATTTATTAGTGGTCCTGATTTAGAAAACCTTTTACAAATACCGGATCGTTCAATTTTCACAATTAAGGAAACACTAAGTGTAGTTGAACAGCTCAGTAATGCCCTTGACCATTGCCATCGGATGAAAGTAATACACGGCAGTATCAAAACCAGCAATATTAAGCGGAATTCGAACACAGGTAATTATGTTGTGGTTAATTTCGGATCGGCAATAATGCCGGAGCAGCAGCGGCCTACCTCATTGCCTGATTACGGTAGCCTTGAAATAATACCGCCGGAACAGCAGGCGGGTAAACTATTGTATCAATCTGATATATATGGGTTTGGCCTTATTCTTTTCAGATTGCTTGCTGGAAGCTTTCCTTCCATTGCACAAAATAATCTGCCAGCAAAAAGCGTGACACTAAATTCTGCCAGGAAGCTTCCGGATTTATTATCTCTACGAAAAGACAACATTCTTTCTTCCTGGACTAACAATGAAAAAGAACAGGAAAAGCTTGTTCCTGAATGGCTGGTAAACTTAATTTATAAATGCCTTGAAACTTATCCGGAAAAACGCTTTTCTAATGGAATGCAGATTCGCGAGTATATTAAAACAATGTTGGGAGTTAGTAAACAGAAAAGCACGGAAGAAGCAGATAACTTGCAGGTAATAAATCAAAAGTTATTAAGGGAAAAAGAAGAACTGCAATCAGCCTTAGCTAAGCAGGAGCTTAACGATAAAATAATGTACCGGCAGTGGAAAGAAATATCCGAACAGGTATCTTCTAAAGAAAGAGAATTGAAAGAACTAAAACAAAAACTAACCCGGCCAGTCATTTCAGTACCTGTTCTATCCGGATTGATTGTTGCCGCAATGCTTGTGGGTGCTTTTGCTTTCTATCTTTTATTACCTGGTAAGACAGAGAATGAAATAACTAATAAACCAAATCCAATATCTACAATTAAAGATACAATTGCTCATGATAACAGCAAACAAATTGAGCAGCAACCTGCAGCGGCAAATCTAACCATTGAGAAAGACACTTTTAAATACAAGTCAGAAATGCCTTTACAGGAAAAGCCCCCATCGCAGGTTACACAAAAAAATATTCCTGAATTGCACACCCAGGCTTCAACTGCAAATACTGTTAACTTCTCAAAAAAGCTACCTGCTGAGAATAACGAAAACCTGGGTGAATACAAGGTTAAATCAAGAGCGTATTTCCACGATCAACCAGATGATAATACCCGAAGAAATGCATTTATCGTGCATTGGAATAATGCTGTTTTAAAACCTTTAGATGAACAGCAAGGCTTTATTTATGTTGTATTTACAAATCATCTCGGACAAACATCAAAAGGCTGGCTAAATAAAAATGACTTGATGAAAATAAATTGATGAAATGTATTTTGTATAGGAACTTACATATCACTACTATTTAAACGTAAAACCTAACCCTACTGCACCAAAAGGAACTATATCTCCATCAGGATTGATTAACGGTGTAAAACCTATTCGCCAGCTAAATCCCCCATCAGTTGGTTGCCTGCGATACATAAACTCAAAATGTCCTAAAAGATTTCCCTTTTTGTAGTCACTATAACTGAGTATAGAAGATCTTCTGGAAAGTACAGTAGCACCCGCACCTACTTCAAACGTATTAGCTGACCCTGGTTTACCAAACAAGTAATTAATACCAACCGGAACAGTTCCCACTGATCTTGTTCTATAATCGGTAAATGATTGACCTCCTTGTCGTAGTATAACAGTTTCCTGGTCAACTAAGGTGAATCCAAGCCCTACCCGGAAGCCCCAACCCAATCTGTCAGAGCGCTTAAACCGGCTATCGAGATTAGCAGAAAAAAGTATTCCAGGTCCCCCTGCTTCAGTAAAAAATTGTTTAACTGTTTTTCCTGTTGAGCTTTCGTTGTTCTGGGCGGATGCATAAAAAAAGAGCGCTAAAAAAGAAATTGTACAAAACCATTTTTTCATAATACTTCGTTTAATTATAATTATGACACAACGTTGTAAATTAAAGCTGCTCACAATATTATAATTTAAATGTAAGGAATGCAACAACAGAAACAAATAAAAAACCTGCCTACGTTTGATAGTTGAAAAAATTGCCGCTATTAATTATTTCCTTATGATTGTTGCCGGTAAATAAAATCTTTTAGTTTTAGGTGAGGCTAATTTACCAATACGGCATTTCCTCCTGATTCAAACATTTTATTTCCATTGATAGTTAAAGCTTGTACATACAATTGAGCCGTGTCCAAAGTGAATATCTTTTCATTGGTTAAAATAAAAATCTGCTGATTAAGAAAAGATTTCTTTGATTAAAAGCAATGAGAGTATTATCAGTAGAAAAACTACCTTTTGGTCCTTTTCATAACATGGTTATTTTGTGAAACTAAAACTTCTGTTACAGCATTAAAATATTAGTAAGTTGTGTTATGTCAACTTTATATTATCGCTTTTGCTATCAGCCGTCAGTTATCAGCAATCAGGAGGAAATACGTTACACATTAGCGTCCTGGTAGCTGACGGCTGATAGCAACATTTACAGACATTTTATTGTTGACACTGACAGTAATAAAACGATCAGCTATAAGGCTTCATTACTTATTTGATAGGATTAAAGGGAGCGGCTTTTGCGTCAATTCTTGTTACTTGCAGAGAGGTAATTTTCCAATCATTATTTTTCTTTACGAGGGTTAAACCTGTTAAGTCTTCACCGGGTTCTCCTTTTGAACGGCCCTTAGACCCATCAGGCAGATTATAGTCCTGATCAACCATGCCTGTGATTTGTATCGTTACCAGGGCAACTGCCGGAGCTAAAAAATGAACATCAACTTTGTTATATTTGGCAGATTCATATTTAAACATGGTGTTACCAAAAGCCTGCATGGCTTTAACGATTTCTGTCTTGTTTTTCCAGTGCATACCAACAGGATTTATCAAAACGGCATTAGGATCTAATATATCATACTTTCCTTCGAAGGAGTAATCATGTGCATTCCATGCATCTTCCATTTTTTGGATAACCGACCGTACCTGCTTTTCATCACCCAGAGTTTGTCCCCAAATGGTACAACAGATCATTAAATTGCAGATCAATAAAGCAAAAGATTTCATAAGTTAATATTTATTGGTTAGGATTGGTGATTGATTGTTTAAAATTAATCACTTATCATGGCAACAGCATAGAACAAATGCGACGTTTTTCAGAAGCCGATCTTTAATACGTAGCGCCCTGGAGTCGTAAAGGATTTTTTTCAAGATCACTTTGCAAGATACCCGGTGTTATTCCTGCAAAGTCTTTAAAGTCACGGATCATATGCATCTGGTCGGAGTAATTGCAGGTATGAGCAATTTTTGACCAGGAAATAGCAGGACTTTTTTCACGCATGATCCAGGCCCTGGAAAAACGAACCAGTCTTAAAAACATTTTTGGAGGCATACCCGTTCTTTCTTTGAACTGTCTTTCCAATTGCCGGATGCTTACACAAGCCTGCTTAGCTAATTGATCAATGTTAATCAAACTTTCATGTTGAAGCATGTGTATGAGTACCTCTTCAATTGGAAGAATTCTTTTTAACCCTGCCGTTTTTTTCAGCAGGTATAGCTGAATAATTTCAACTGTCTTGTCAAAGTCGCGTGCCTCATATATCTGGTCTGTAATATCTTCAATTTCTCTCCCAAGTACCAAAGTAGAATCAATTGGGCTGTTCAGCATTTCATTCATGTGTATGCGAAGCAAACGATGCATTCCTCCGGGATGGAAGCCAACTATAATCGCCAGCATATCATGCCCCATGGTTAAATCAACTCTTGAAAGTTGCGGGCCCACCAGGATGCTATGAGGCATTTCCCCAATTCTGTTATCAGCATAATTACGACTGAAGATTTTATTATAAGGACAGAAATAAGGCAATGCTCGGGTTGTGGAGGGAATGGAATTGTGGATCTTGGATGGGTAGTATCTAATTGTAAACGATTTAGCATAATCCTGCTAACAAAATGCTGCAACTCAGGTCGGGGTTTATAAAATCGTATGATCATATCTGCTTGATTTTATTAACTTATTTTATGTTAAGTTTAAATTGACGTTTTCGCTATCAGCCGTCAGCTATCAGGTATCAGGAGGAAACTTATACACATTGATCTGCTGACTGCTGATAGCTGACTGCTGAAAGCAGAACGCGTCACTTTTGAGCTAACTTAACACTAAATATTCAAGCCTTTTAATTTTAAGGATTTAAACCAATTCCAATCATTTCTCTTTTTACTGTTTTGTAATGTCTTATTATTTGGGAATATACACTTCTTCTGCACAATGAATTTGTTTTAAATTTATGCCGAATCTATTTCACCGGATACTTTTAATAGTAATAGTGCAGAAGTGCACCTATTATGTACCATCACAACCGGAACCTGAAAATGAATAAGCTGTTTTGAGCTCTTAGATAGATATACCATCGACTTTGCATATTATTTTTGAAAGGCGGCATAACAGATGTAGGCACAAATACGAATTAAATCAGTTGATGGCCTGCCAGTTTTTTATTATATAACGCACATCCTTAAACTTTCCATTACGTTTCACTTCTCCCTTACCTTTATTCCATAACAAATTTACCGTATTGTAATTGCCTTGCTCATAATTATAGGTGAGGCCGTCATCTTCAAACAACCGGGCTTCGGTTTTAGCATTGCCATATACATAACAGGTAATTTCAAATCTGGTATCGGGCGCTACATACTCAACAGGTTTGGCGAGTGGTAAAATGGTTCCCTCTTTAATGAAAATAGGAAACTGTGTAAGGCCTGGTTTAATGTTGTATTCTTTGCTGCCTTCGAACTTTTGGTTCGTGTTAAAATCGTACCATGTTCCTGCAGGCAGGTACACTTTCCTTTCGTTCTTCTTTTCAGTTAATGGGGCAGCCAGTATGGCATCACCTATCATGTACTCATCACTCAGGTTAAAGGTATTTTTATCCTGCGGATAATCCATCACCAAAGCCCTGAAAGGAGGAATGCCTCTAAAATGATAATCGGCGAAAGCGCTGTACAAGTATGGAATAAGGCTTATGCGGAATTCAAGCAGCTTGCGTATATCTGCTTCTACTTCTTTGGCGTTATCCATCAATTCGCCTCTGTTGTTCTTTTCAACGTTGATCTGTAACCACGGCGGATTTTGCAGGTACCAGGAGTTATATAATGTTTGAGCCGAAAGCACAGCAGTCTGACTGCGGCGCATAAAATCTTTAATAGAACCTGATTCCCTTACCTCAGGCGACCAGATCATGCCCGCAAAACCTGAATTTACTATCATCCTGATATATTCGTCATGATCATAGGTGTCACTGTACAGTGCAGCCGGGTATGATGATGCAAAAGCGTTGGATGCTCTTACATCCATGTAGGTACGCTGGTTTAATTTCTTATAAATGTTGTTTACTGTTTTTTGATAGAGCAAGCCAAATACCTGGTGCATCTGTTCTCCGGTTATACCTGAAGGAAATGTGCTAAGTTCGGGAAAGCTCCAGGTTGAATTCCCAAGTGCTAGATTGGAGTTGTCGCACTCGTCCATCTTAAAACCTGATATACCATAATCTGCAAATGTTTTTTTATGATAGTTAGCGAAAATAATACTAGCGGCAGTATCAACAAAATCAGGCACCAGGCCATTCCATACCAGGTAACTGCCTGCTTTGTTCTTTAATGAATCGTACAATGGCGATGCAGGCGATACAAAAGCATGTTCCCATAAATTGAGATGAAAGCCCCGGGTTTTCATGGTATCAATAAATTCGTTTGGTGATGGGAACAACTTCTTGTTCCACACGTAGGAACATGAATAAGCAGCAGTCTGCCATTTAGGTTCCAGTCCCAATACATCACAAGGTATATGGTTGTTTCTAAAATAATCAGCCATTTTACCTACCTGGTACTGGTTGAAATCTGCCTTGACCCTGTACTTTAAACCCAGGCCCCATAAAGCCGGCAATGCACCTCCGCCTGAAAATAAGTTGTAGCGTTGCATTACATTTTTAAGATCAGGCCCTTCAAAAACAAAAACTTCTACCCCTTTAGCCCCGGGAATATCTACAGCTACATATTCAGCCGTTTTTGTATTCTTATATAATTCTTCAAATGACATACCACTATAGTCTTTATTATCATTGTTGTTATTGTTATTTAGCCTAACAGCACTGCCACAGTAAAAAGTTGGGTAGCGGGCGGTATTAATTAAAATACCATACCCTTTGTTTGAGATGTAAAACGGTGTAGGGCCATGCGTATAGCCGAGATTATTCAGTGGATGGTCATTTACTATTGGCCGCTTTTTTAATCCCCGCTGGTTGAATGAGCCTATTTGCATACCAAAACCATATAACTGCTCCTCTTTATCAAGTGGAATTTCAACCACGACACCTCTGTCAGTTATGCTTATTTTAATATCGTTAATATTGAAAGGCAGCTTACCTGGAGGTAGATTGTCCAAACCTTCGGCCATTGGTTTTTCAGAACAAAAACCATAAGGAGTAAATTTATCAGGTACACCGGAAGTTATCTTTTTTACACCTGCTGCAAGCTGTATGGTTTGACAGTAAACGTTTATAACAGTTATCCGGAGTGTAAACAATAAAATAATGATGCAGGTAGCGTACTTTCTCATTTGGAACTATTGTTTAATTTAAAATCAAATCACTATTCAGGTATTTCTTTATAAGATGTTTAAATGCATTTCATTCAACAATGTATAATCCGGTCACCTTCTTTAATCATTTCCAATAAACCTGCAGTACACTGCGTATCCTTCTTCCTCTCCATTTTGTCTTTGTAATATTTTGGTTTCATTTGATAATGTTTCACATACAAAGGTGCGAAATGGCTCAGATTAAAAAAGCTTAATTTATATCCGCAGCAAATTACCAGCTAATTGCTGTTGATAACACGAATGAACTTCCAGGTTTCAAACCGGATTTTATCAGTAATGAAATTACCTATTACCTTCGTAAATTGATGGCTTATAAAATTAAAAGATGAAACTTTTTTTTAGATTTATAAATTGCCCTGGTAACCCTATCTTCAATTTCACAACCTTTAGAACGGAAATACGATCTTATAACATCTTATTTGTTTGAAGCATGGATGAACATAATATACAAGGTTATGCGAGTGACCATCTGGCTAATGAACATACTTATCTTGCTTGGCTTAGAACAAGTGTCGGGATAATGGCATTTGTTTTTGTAGTTGTGAATTTTTCTTTGTTTTTAAAACAAATTTCGCTGATACCTGGAAAGCAAATAACAACTACGAACAAACAGCCTCAGTATATTTGGTGAGGCGCTTTGTGGGAATATACAGCACTGGCTGTATATTCTAAAAACAAAAAACCAGCAAAATCGAGTGTTTTGCTGAGTTGTAATCATTTTTGATATGCCTATTCGTAACCGCGAATGGATTCAAACCTGAGTGTTAAATCCTTATCTAGCTTGAATTTCAAATAGCTTATTTGGTTTAGTTCACCGGTTAGTTCACCGGAGATTGAAGAATAAAAATATAGTTTTTTAGATTGATTTAATCAACTTCCCTCCACATATCTATAATAAGTGAAAAATCCCGAGTGTTGTATAATTGATTCTACTTAATACACCGTCGTGTGTCGCCAAGAATGTACCCGGCCCCCTTTGCAAGGCAGTTGCTACATGAATGGCATCTGCTAATTCAATTCCTTGCTGACTTAAGTTATACTTTGGAACCAAAATTAATTTATTGACCGTATCGATATTATAAGGTTCCACAATAAACCAGTCTGGTGGCTGTTGAAGCAAACCAATTAATTTAGGAAAATCAAATTGCCCCTTGCTAACCTTTTTAATTTGATTAATTATTTCAATAAAAGCGAAAGCTGAGGCTACTATCACACCTTCGAAACCATGTGATTGAACACTTAAATTTACCTTAGATAGTATTTTGGGTGAAAGAAACTCACTCTGTGACATTAGCGCATTAGGCTTTGCAGCGGAATATTGAACTATTATGTCTGCTAGAATATGAGTGTCAACAGTACATTCAATCATTATCAAACGCTTCAAAATAAACATTTTCAGTCCAATACGAATAATCGCCATCGTAAAAAAGAGATACTCGACGTGACAGGTCGTAAGGGTTATCTTTTTTGTCACAAAAGTCTTCGACAAATCCGCTGTTCAATAATAACCTCGCGAGATTATCAGACGATAATTCTAGTATCCAGATGTCTCCTTTAGCTATGGTACTATGAACATTTGAATAATTCTCAAATAGGGTTTGGTCATTAACACCTTGAATTTTTTTACTCTCAATAAGAAGTGAAAACGCGGTGGGTTCTGATACCCCAATAGCTTGTCCATCTTTAATGTCATCAGGCAAATTTCCTTTATCAAAAAGATGGATGAATTCGGTTTTGGTTAGATACCTGGAAGTCATTATTATCTCAAATTAGTTTTTGTTTCAGGCAATTCGTCATTACTAACTGAAGGTCTTGATTCTATTTCAATAATCTTTTTCCATATATTATCTATTCTTTGTGTTGTGATTTTATCCCATCCCTCTGAAATTGACTGCTCAACTGCATTGTATAGAAGCTTTAAAAACTTTCCAGGTATACCATCACATATTTCAATTGATTTTTCTAGAGCTTCTTTCTCAAAAGGCAATAGATCATCAAAGACCGGTTTATTTTCTAACCTAGCTTTGTTTAGGTACTCCTTGGCAAGCAACACCGCTAGTTTTTTGTCTTTTAACGGCTTAAAAAATATAGTGTTTGCTGTCGCACCTTCTCCGCCCAAAACGGAAAATCGGTCTAAACCTGCGGCATTCCAATGTGTTAATAAAAGCTCTTGACTATTGGGATGGATGGTCATTAATAACTTGTAAAAGCAATTAATTGCGTTTTCATTACTTCCATCAATAAAATAATATCTTAAGTTGTCAACAAATTCCCGGCGCTCCCCAAAATTTTGAGAAATTATTATTTTTTCTGCTTCGTCAAATAAAATGATAATGTTGGAGAATTCGGCTGCTTTAAATAGCCTTACCAATTCGCTAAAGACGAAATCAACTCCATACTGTTTCCAATAAAGATCTGTATTTTCCTTTGAAAAAACTTTCTTGAAGTTTATAAAGCTTTGAGTAAATAGGTTTGGCTCAGGTCTCTTAAAAAAAGAAACTCCCTGCTCAATCAATTTCTTTTCAACTTGGTAATCCAATTTTTGAACATTGATTTTATTTTTAGTTAGCCACTCGTCATTTCCTAACGTTGAAGATAAGTTTTCATAGTGGGCTTCTTTAAGTAAATCTATTGGTATCATTCCACAATTAGCTCTCAATCTACAGAATGTAATAAGCAGTAGATCATCATTCATTATTGATTCATAAATAATTCTACTTAAATGTGAAAATTTTCGTTCCTTTTTTTCCCCTCCAGGATTTACGTAAATTGCATAAAGGACCTGTTGACTATTGGTAAAACTATCTCCTAAATCTTTATTTATTTCTTTGCGTAAATAATTTAAAAAAGCAGTTTTCCCAATTCCCCTACCTCGGTAAGCGGCATAATCCATTAACAAATTAATTTTAGAATCACTGTTTATGACAATATCTTTAAATTGCTGAATTTCCTCTTCTCTTAGATCTATCATGTATATGGATCCATTTTCTCTTTCATCTTTGCTGTAGGGTTTGACGGCTGGATCAACGGGAAAAGGATTATATCGAAATCCTAATCCCTCATATTTGTTTATTTTTTCATCTGAAGAAACAGGTCTTCTAAAAATATTACTCATTATATGGGTTTTATTGCAATCAGTGAATTTGGAATGTTATTAATAAAGACCGGCCTTCTTTGAATCTGAAATCCAGATTTCTGATCTTCTCGAATATCAGTTTCTAAAGCTATTGAAAATTCAATCTTTCGCTGTACGGACTCTTTGAAAGCATTAGCAAGAAACTCCTCAAATGTTAGTGCACTAATTCTTAATAGACGACATACCTCATCTCTGACCTGCTGTAACGAAACATAAATAATCCCTTCCCTGTTGTAAATTTGTTGATAACATTGGTTTAATGTCATAACAAATTCATCCCGATATATTTCCCACTCGGGCTTATGGCGAAATAGAAGGTCTTTTTTTGGTGATTTTATAAAATTCATTTCCTTGAAATGATGCTTATCCTTGTTTCTGCCAAAGACAGAGCAAGGAAATATAAGTCTTCCCGGAATTTCATCAATGTAATCGGAATAGTAAATTAATTCAAAGGTTTCAAGTCTAGGGCACCACACCATAAAAGTTCTACTATTTATAGGATCTTTACTCACTTCATCTTGAGGAATAAAATCGTTTGTTTCGTTGTCTATATATTTATTTGAAAACAAAAACTTTACTGCTACGTTTTTCATAGCCATCGTTAATCGCCCTCTAGGAGCAAAGAATTCCATTTTTTTCTCATTATTGTTTTTATCTTTTTTCGCCACTCTTCTTTGCTTCATTTTTCCTAAGCGTTCATATTCATGTTGAATCTCAATAATCCACTCTGCTATATCCATGGGAAATGAGTGCGGAAGCCTTCTATTAATTTGAATGTGTGTTTCCTGGCAAATATTGGATAACTCATCATTCCACAAATTGTCTCTCCATCTTTGCTTTCCTGGTTTCCATGATTTTATTGGGGAAGGAATAACAACCTGTCCTTGACCATCGGGATTAATCGTCCATAATCGATATATAAACCAACCTGGAATACCATATTCTGAATTCATCTTGTCTACTAAAACATCGTAATACTTATCGATTGAAGTTTTATAAATATCTATAAGTTCATTTCCTTTCTCCGTTATGAGGAAATCGTTGTCATTCTTATTTATATATTTAAAGCGGTTCAACTCTCTAATTAGGTCTTGAAATGCTCTTTTTTTAAACGTCTCTATATATTTGATACCTATAACTCTTTCCAGAAGATTCTTTTCTAACATGTTTACATTAACAAATCCCTTATTCTTGGCAATCACTAAACCCTCATAATAAAGATTCATGTCTGTAAAAAGTCCAACAGCGTGATTTTTATACCCCCAGTATTGATGAACTCCAAATAAGTTTTGTTCGTCGGTCATTACTTCAATAATTTGTTACTTTTATTTGTTCTTTAAAGTGTCACGAAATGTGCATGATAAACCTACAACTAACTTTCTGAATCTCTTAAATCGTCGTACTTTTTCCACTAGGAATTACTTTTTCCATCTTTAAGCCAGGAAAATTCTAGACACATGTCAAAGTGCCTTAGAATGTCGTTTATTCCAGTAATCGCCATCAAAATTAACACATTATATATCTTGCTATATGCTAAACTTATCCTTGTGAAATTTAAAGAGCTTTAGGAAATAGCTGCAAGCCAAGTTAAATTCAAATTTACTTCGTGATGAAGGTTTTTTAAGATCGGTGCACTGTGCGGAAACAGCTTTTCATAAAATGGCTACGTAATTAAGGACAGTTGTAGGATCACGATATAACGAAAGTTAAATAACTGGGAGTTGGTAGGATGCACTGTATATAGTCAGTCGTCAATTTTTCCCCTTGTAGTTAAGTGCCTTGCTGACCCCAATCGTAAATGACAAGACAATGTTTCATCGAGTTTTGTTCTTTGCATTTTTATTTATCTACCTTGTTAGAATGGCTTTATTTAAGTTGTTGCCAAGAGTCAGGGTGCGTGTTAAGCTATTTCATCTCTACACAGTGTCGTCTGCCAACAGGCGTTTATTGGCGGTCAAGGCTTTTCGAGCAAAACTCTCATCGAGTACTATCTCAGCTTACAATAAGTCGGTATTTCTAGTAAGGTTGCGCTGTGACAGCCTACTTCATTAGGTTCCTTTTCTAAAACATGGTTAAATTTTCCCGCCGAGTTCCGAGGCAAAGGGGAAGGTAAGTTTTTGCAAATTGTCAGACAATTGTACATCTCGCCGAACGCGAAATAGAGCACCATAAATTTTTCGATTTGTTTGTCATAACCCAAGATCAGAACTCCTTACCTATCGCAAATTAACCTACGTGATTTTTAAAAATCAGCTTTAATTGTGTTCCTGGAAAATTGGTTTCGGTTTGGTTTAGAATAGT